>Ga0307379_10005342_pt1 | contig 17953 bp, 4 predicted proteins | sample UN2MG_FD_202237 | JGI IMG/M metagenome (GOLD analysis project Ga0307379, IMG submission 202237) | Soil microbial communities from Risofladan, Vaasa, Finland - UN-2 | ecosystem: Environmental > Terrestrial > Soil > Coastal area > Acid sulfate soil | place: Finland: Risofladan, Vaasa | collected... | reverse complement strand
TGAACCGTATAGTAAAACTTATTGACTATAAACCAATTGGATATCAAACCTCTACACTTAACTTTGTTGTTAGCGCATTAGGAACCGGAGAACTTGCTAATCCAGGATTATATACAATACCAAGATATTCATATTTTCAGTTGGGGGGAATACCATATTCTTTTAATGAAGATATAACAATAGCAAAATCACTTAGTGGGCAGACTGAAAATCTATCCAATTTTTCTAACGAGAAACTATTATATCAGGGCAAATATGAGGAATATCCAACATATACCGCAATAGGACAAGAGGGTGAAATTGTATATATGGTTCCTGGAGATAATGTATTAATTGATCATTTTAATATTGATGTATATGTAAAACCAAACCCATCAGATGGTGGTGATTGGGAACAATGGGAATCTACACCATCCCTTTATCTTGAGAACGCAAACGAAAAGAAGTATGAAATTAGATTTAATGAAAACAAAAGGTATGAAATTAAATTTGGTAATGGAATAAATGGAAGAAAGCTGGATGCTGGATCGAGTGTTGCAATTTATTATTTACGATCTAATGGAACATCGGGAGAGGTTGGTGTTGGAGTACTTAATGGAAAGAGCTTAAATAAGTATACAACCACACAATTTGATTCAATACTAACGGATGTAGTGGCGGGAGAATATTCTTTTCTTACTACCCTAGCAAGTATTATATTTAATAATACCAATGTTTCTACATATTCCAGTACAGAAGAAAGCGTTGATAGTATAAGAAGCAATGCTCCGGGAATTTTTAGATCTCAATATAGATTAGTTACCGAACTTGATTATGAAAACTATATTAAAACAAATTTCGCTAATTTAATTAGCGATGTATCGGTGGCTAACAACTGGAAATATCTATCACAGCAAATGAAATATTATTATGATCTTGGTATAACTAATCCTAATATGGTTTCCAGGGCATTATTTAATCAAGTAACCTTTGGTGATTCCTGTAATTTTAATAACATTTATATTATTGTAGTACCTAAAATAAACGCCAATTGGTCACAACCAATATCATTTTTATCACCCGCACAAAAAGAACTAATAATTTCCTCAATGCGTAGTGAGAAGGTATTAACATCTGAAACTATAATGGTTGATCCTGTTTATGTTTCCGTGGGGTTGGGAATATCTAAATCCGGTGGTGCAATAACAATTGCGGATGTAAATAACACAAGATTGCAAATCATTAAAGAAGCAAGTTCTAGAAGAGACAATTCTTCAATTCAACTAGATGTAAAAAATATATTTTTAACCTACTTTAATAGACAAAAAGTTAAGTTGGGACAAACCATTGATATTAATCAACTAACTTCTGACATATTATCAGTTAATGGAGTTAAAACGTTTTATACTCAACGAATTGACGATAGTAGCATCAAAGAAGAAAACCTTTCAATGATTGTATGGAATCCAATATATACTAGTAATGTTACTTCAATACGAAATAATTATACGTTAGAATATTTTATGTTTCCGTATTTATATGATATTTCGAACTTTAGTAAATATATCGCAGTGGATAGCGAATCTACCGTTTATGAAAGTGTCGAATACTAATGGGGATTTATGCTAAGTTATTATACGCTTGAAACTTATACTACTACGATGTATGGAATAACTTCCGATTCATCGTCAGTAACCTACTATCCTACAAACAATACGATATTTATCGTTGAATCTAATCCTGGAACTCCCAGCACAATTATTAATATTTATGAGCACGATATAAATATTGGATTACAACGTAAAATTACAACAACTGGATTTCTTGATATTGAAGGAATATGTTGGGTGTCTGGAAATACTTTTGCGGTAATTGAAGAAAGAGAATATACTGGTCAACCAAATAATACACCATCAACTTCTGCCGCTCTATATAAATTTGATATAAATTCTGACACAACAACTATTGCTGCTTCTGATTGTATGATGATTACTGTATCTGCTGAGTATTTTTCAAATAAGGGATTTGAGGGTATAAGTTACGATAACATTAATAATAAATTTTATGCAGTTAGAGAAGGAATGGAAACTGGTAGTTTGGGAGCATTTACACCGGGAATTAGTTCAGTGGCTGTTTTTTCTATTACAATGGATGGTGTTGCAACTCAACCATTTGATGCTATTAGTGCACTATCAGGAGTATTTCAAGACTATCCTACAAAGGGAGATTTGGGTGATGTTTATTACGATTCAGCGGCACAAGAACTTTACACTATTAGTGATTTAGCTAGTGCAATATTTAAAACAGATTTAAGTGGTAATGTTTTAGACACTTTATATCTTACATCATATGGAGTTTCGGGATTGGTTGGACAACTTGAGGGTATTACATTTAATAGTGACCTATCAGAAATGTATATTACCGGAGAACCAACTACTTATATGCGATTTGTTTATAATAGTCCACCAGTAATACCATTAACTGGAAATGTATTAGACGATATAGTATTTACAGAAGTTCCGTTGCCATCAGAGGTAACACATTCAACATCAACACCATTTACCGTTTCTATTACGGCTAGTGATTATGACACACATACTATTATATTGTATTCACAATATTCTAGGTCCGCACCATATCAGATAACACAAAGTAAATGGAGTCATTTATTACCACAATGGAGATTTACTGATTTAAACGGAAATGTTATTGATAAAATAGAAACAACAGATACCACAATAACAGATTCTTCCGGTAATGCATTATATGTTACTGGCTATGCACAATTTCATTATATTGATGATATGCCAACACTTGATTATACATCTCCTGTTATGTTATGGGCAACAATGGATGTATCAGGAAGACCTGTAAATTATGACGATGAATCTGTTGGTTATTCTAATAGTATGTTAGTACAAGGAACGCAACACTATGTTAATGGTATAAATCCAACATATTTAAATATAACAAAAGATGGAACAAAGGATATTAATAAAATAAAATGGGTTGATACTAATTTCAGGTATGTAATTACACCAACCAGTGATGTGCTTACAAATATGTGCAGTAACATAACATCGGATACAATAGTATTTGACTACCCACAGGATACAACATCTTCCATATTAAACATAGAACGCGGGTTTACAAATATTCCTGATAGTTCTGTTACCTTTAATTCAACATCAGCATATTTCGAGAGATATGATGATGATGATTACTATATGGGAGGGGTATATATTAATAGCGTTAATTCTTCGGCATCATCCCTAAATACGCAATTATCTTCGACGGTATCGGTAGAATCTTCTGGATGGTATCGTGATACTCCATTTGCTTGGATATCTAACACCGGATCAAATACATTAAACAAGGTAAATTATCCATATTCTGCGGAGTACACCAACGGAATACTACCCAGTATATCACCATATTTATATGCAACAACAAATAGCACATACTATTCGGCGGTTTCTGGAGAGACAACATTTTGGAGACCAGCAAGCGGATGGATAGATCGATCAAGTGGTGGAATTTTTGGTATAGCAGTAGATTATTGCTATAATGTGTGGACGGTTTCTAATGCTCTATCTGGATATGTTAGTAAGTTTACTTCAAATGGAACCTTGCTTTCTTCTATATATCTTGGCCAAACAATACATTATTCACCTTCAGTAGCACTTGACAGTAAAGCAAATGCATGGGTTACCAGATGGACAGAAGGTTTAGGAACATTTGCTATAAAATATGATAAAAACATGATAGGTACAACACTTATTTTATTGGCATCTTTTCCATTCGTATATTCTGGATCAGATTATATATCTGCCAGACCAGTTCAAATTGATACTGATACCGAGGACAATGCTTGGGTTACATATTCACATCCATTGTGCAGCAGCTTGGCTAAATATACCAGTGCTGGTGCTCTTATTACATCAGTGTTTTTCCCATTAAGCGCACAACCGCAAGGTATGGTTGTTGATCCATCAGACAATTCGGTATGGGTTTGTGAAGAATATCAGAAACAATATTTTCCATATACAGAAGAACAAACAGCAAGTGGTGGAGCAATTCAAAAATATGACTCTATGTGTCATCTTGTAAGTTCTTTTGAAAATATACCACATCCTGCATATTTAACAATAGATCAAAACTCCAATCCTTGGTTTACTTTTGGTGAATCCGCAATTGGTTGTATAAGCGGATATGATGTTATTAAAAGAAATATTGCCAATGAGAACATAGTAGGTTACGGTTTAGAATACTCCACAGCAGATAATGCAACATCAGCTCTAAGTGCAAATCTTGAGGGTATAGCATGTGATTCAAGAGAAAGAATATGGGTATTAAATACGACGGAAGCAAGGGCATATATTCTTTCCATAAACAACATAAGCGCGGTTGATTCGTTCTTGATATATCCTCGTAGTGCTATCGAACGAGGAATACAGGCGTTTGGTGATTGGACAGGATATCAAATGATACATAAATATGTTGATACTCCTAAAACATATAGTGTTTCCGGAACGAGTGCATTGTTTGATATTTATGCAAATGCAGACGATATTAATATTAGAAAATTTAATGAAAGTTGGGACTCAACAAAACAAATGAGGGACTATGCATTGTCCGAACACATTTATAACAATGTAAATTTATTTAATACATATCTAGACACAATGGTTGGTAATAAGACCGATACTAACACTTCTCTTGGGGGAAAATCATATGAAAAGATTGCCAATTTTGTAAATAATAATTCTAATATAAATACCTGTGAAATAGATCAATTATATTCTATATCAGAAGAAGTAGATGTACCAATTGATAATTATAAATTTAACTATCCGCCATCACTAAAACGATTAATTAATATTGCTTCAATATCACATAATAATCTTTGGGGAACACGTTGTAAGTGTAATACAAATTTTGTAAGAAATAAAGCGGTATGTAGCGTTTGTGGACATGATCATTGTTTTAATAGGGGAACCGATATTATAGATCAAGCAACATATATGGTATCCGGTGGGGTTGCATTTGTTGTGCAGCCTATTTTTGGTCAGGAAACCTATGAAACGGTTCTTGATACTACACACGCACTTACTGGTGTGGCATTATCATCAACAAGTAGTGTAGCATGGTTACTTTCAAGTGATTATGCAACTTATAAATTTTACAAGTATATACCAACTCTTTGTGATGTTCAAGTCGAGGGAGTTATTAATTGGGATGACGATTATACTACACTGTCTGAAACTAACTCTTCATTGTCTGCATGGTATACCAATTATGGAATTATAGATAGACTCTTAATGGATAATTTATACGGAGGAATAAACACATAATGGCTATTTTATCTACATATTCCAAAACACAAGATACATCCAGATCGAATTATATTACTAATAAAGAATATATGGAAGGTATCAAGAATAATACCGCAGTAGTGGTACCGGAAGATAGTAGGGTTCCGTTTACCTATCAGGAATGGGTTCAAAGAAATTCCGGAATTATACCTGGAAAGGAAACCGTTCAATATAATCAATATGTTAAAGCTTGGTACAATAACACATATACAAACACCGATACCACAAATGATTTGCGTTCAGATTATATATCTTTGCTTAAGGAATTAAAATTATACGGAAACGAGGAAGATAAGAAATGGCTTGAGGATATAGATTTTGATGATCCATTGGATATTGACGACGCAATTCCATTGTTTGTTAAGAAACTAAGAGAGATATCAATATATTTTATTAACAAACGGGAAGCAATAAAAAAGGCTAAACTAAAATATAATATGGTTGGTTCTGAAAATGCATTAAGAACCCTATTTTATGAATATCTATTAAAGGCATTTACACAAAGAGATTATGTTTTAAATGTTCCAGAACAATCAGCATATGATACATTTCCAGATTTGTCTGCTATATCTACTGGATTTAAAATCATATTAGAAGAATTGTATGATGATACAAACTATTATGATAAAGATCCAACGGTTGCTGTTTCTTCATATTATGATCTCGAATCCGCAACAGTATCATCATATTTTGATAGTTTAGGGTTTGAAATTTCGGCGTTGAACTGGTTATACGGAACGGGAGTTAATGCGTTAGATGCAAACAATCCATTATTATGGACAATAAATACAGTACTGAAATCCCATGGAGTTTCTGATGTATCCGCATTACCATTATCTGCATATTCTGAGTTCAATAGAGAAGTATTAAATGATTATGTTAGGTTTGATGCTACCAAGAAATATATTGGAGAGAACCAATACATATTATCGGGTGGTTATTATGTTTCTGATACTCGTACTGTTGAACATACTTTGGTGTCCGGAAATAACTGGTTCTACTTCCCATCTGGAGAATACTTCAGGGAATATGAACAAGACATTGTATTTGATCCTATATATTTAAGCGCAACATCATTAATAAACGATGGGGCAATAGCCGCCAATAATTATAAGTTTGCTGATAAGATTTTTATCCAAAATAACAACGCAATTTCTGGTTCTTGGTTAAAGTATACTTCTGAAAATATATTAGAAGATACTATGAAGGCAACACTATTTGAATCAAGAAACACAAGATTTAGATTTCCATATCCAGGATATGGAACAAGTGGGGATGGATTGGATTGGAGCGGCCCATTACTAGAAAATTCATATTATATAGATACATATGATGATTCTATATTAAACAAATATTGGAAAACAGTTCCAGTTTCAGCTATCAATCCTATAAACATAAATGATACCAAGTTGATTGATATTGGTGCTATTCCGTCACAAACACATTTAAGTGCAGATAAAATATCAGTAAGAACAACTACGGTATCAGATGGAATACATGATTTCAATCCAGATACATTATATTCGGGTCCGTTTGATCGGGCATGGTTGTATAAAATGATTAATACTGATATACCAATATCAGTCGGTAAAACATTTATTAACTGGCCATTACACACATATAATCCAGACAATCCTGACCTACCAATGAATATACTTTCCAGTCAATGTATTCCTATTACATTATCATCAATAAGCGTTGAAACTGCAATTGTCGGTGCTAGATCAGGATATGGATTATATGACAGTGATATGATATATAAACTAAATGCACCAAATGGTTATCCTGTTGAGTGTGCATGGCTAAGTGGACTGGACTTAAAGACATTGGCTGGCAGCAATTCTACGCTTGTTTATAATGCAACTGGAAAAATACAACCATCACTTACATTGAAATGTAAACCCGGAAACTATGAAACATTTGTATGGCAAGATTCTTCAATATTTATAGACGAGACTTCTATTGTACATTATAATCATCAAGTGGATTGTCTATATTACATAAACGATCATAAATCAATTCATGATACTAAAAATATTGGTATCGTAGACTTAGCAACGAACGGTATTGGCGATTGGAATGACTGTACTTGTAGAGCAATAAAATATTCTCCATTAGGACATCCTGGATCTAATTATAGTGATTATTCATATATGACTGATATAGTATTTGTTGATACACAGTTCCCTGAACATTTTGATTTGGATTCATGGAGAGGAACAGATTCGTTAGGATATAAGTCAAGCAAGGATTTTGCATTCTATCAAGTATCAGGAAATAATCCCGAACCAGATGTTGGTTGGGGTGCGGGTCAATGGAAAACCGGAGATGGATCTAGATTTCGATTTGAAACTGGTGTTGTGTACAAATACCTACGAAGTAATTTACTTAGAAATCCTGGAGACCTAATCGTTGATTTTGTTCCTAATTTAATTATAAAACACAAGCACACAAATACTACCAAAGCAGAATGGATGAAAGCCACACTAGATACTGATGGTATTTGGGAAAAGAGCACGTCAGCATCACCAATGGTATTAAATGCCGGTGATTTTATTATGTATGATCATATAGATTCTAATTGGTATTGTTTAACAAGTGACGATACCAGAGGATCTACCGTTGGAACATATTTAGCATCCAGTGTAAGCATAGAAGCTAATCCATGGTATACTAGCAACCATCTTACAACTGGTCAGTACGTGGATTATGTGTGGCCAGTAGGATTTTATGATGATGGTCCAGAACATTCCGCAGCAGAATTAACCGCTGTTGTTTGGAATTTGATTAAGCCAGATTCGACTAATGTTGAAACAATAAAAATATCACCAAACAATAAATTTTCATATCTTATTGATCAGATTGGGGAATATCAAGTTTCTGGTATTGGTTATGGTCCATTTGCACCAGAAACGTTTGTGGTTTTACCGCCAGTAAGCGGAGTTAATTTTGATTTAACCACAGAACTAAGCGGTAGTCTTGGTATTACAACCAGATATAATGACAGAATTAATGCAGTAATAAATATACCACTTAGTGGATGGGATTATACATCAAATGTATATAATGTAACTGCCGTTGGTGGAAGACCATTTTGGGCAGTTTCATATGATAATTCATCGGGTCAAACAAAACAAAAAGGAACAATGACATGGGGCGGTGGTATTCGCACACCAATTGATGATTACACATTTATAACACAACCGGATATATCAAGATTATCTTTGGTAGAAAATATATATGTTGATTACAAAAATAATGGAACCGGGAATATTATTTGGGAAGAACCTATAGAATTTAAGATTAATTCGGAAAGCAAACGTTGGTGTGATCTTGTTATTAATCCGTTATGTACATCACCATTGAGTTCTTATTTAGATAACATAAACACAGAAATGGTTATATCTGCAACAAACAATCCTTCTGATATTATATTAAGTAACGAATCAGAAATGTTTGTTAATTATTGGGCAAATTCCGCAATCACATGGAAACAGGCATTAGTAAATTCGACGAATGGAATACCACCAACAGGTGGATTATGGGTTGATTATATATCTGGAACATTAGTTGATGCATTAGTTCCATATGCAAATATTTTAAATCGACATTTTCCAACAATAGCCACAATACCATATATTGGGGATTTGTATTCCAGAGAAGATGTTGGGGGATATTTCCTACCAAAACTTATGGGGCTAACCACATATATTGGTAAAGGATATACAAACACTATTTATACTGATGATCTGGAAAATACATATAATAGAGAATTATCAGCGATATTTCAGAATCCTGCATTATATACCAGAGATGCTGGGGTATCTAATAAAACACAAATTAAACCAATATCTTCTACGAATATAGATTCTAGTTGGTTGAAAACCGGGATTACACTGGATTCATATTCCGGTACGTCCGATGAGTTACCGGGATATTCAGAGTTTATTCCTTATCAAACAAAATATGAAAGCACCGGATTTAATTATAACGGATTTAAAATTCAAAATGATAAATATGATCCTTGGTCTGGAGCATTGGATAATACTTGGAATGACATCCAAGCATTCCCAGAGAATTTTAGAGGGGAACATAATATTGATTCTTGGTACGGTAACATAGAAAATCAAAATAAGTTTGTATATCAATGGAAAACCGATATATTTGGAAATCAATATTTTCTATTAAAGGACAGAGCACTAGAAACAATATACACCAAAAATAATGCAACTGGATATATGTGGACTAAAAACACAGATGGAAACGCGGTTTCCGCTTCAGTATCACTAAGTTCCATTTATAATAACTTCGGATTATTTACTTCTGCTGTATCATCTGATATATTAAACGGGCAAATAAGAGATTTTGATATTTGGTTTGATACAATTATGGTATATACCACTGGGCATTTATTGTTTGAAAAGATAAAATATGACTATGATACTTCCAGAATATATTCTATAGCCGATGACGTTCATATTATAGATCTATCGAGTAATAACAACGGAAATTATGGTGGGGTTTGGTTATTTGATGAAGAAAAACACGTTACAATTTGTACTGTGGCATCATCTGATTATGCTGATAATGTAATATATCCTAAATTGTATAATTTAGACCTAGAATCAAATATATTAACAACTATTTTTGATGGTAGAAACAATGTGGAGTGTAATGAAATATCCTCTGTATTATTAAGTTCTGTAGAACAGCCTGTGTTCTCCTATAATAACATTAATAATACATATAATATTTCGTTTGTTGGGTATTCCACATATTATGGGGATGGAATGGTACTTACCACTATGAATATACGTAATACTATAGATGATACATATACTGTTGACATTTCGGCAATAACACCAGTGCAATCATAGGTTGCTATACATCACTTTAGGACTAAATAATTAAAATAGGATATTATTATGGCAAAAGATATTGCAGTAGCTAACTTTACCATTACCCCACTAAGCGGGTTTGTGGATAATGGTAACAAATTTACATTAGATTGGGAACTTACCACAACACAAACTGATGTATTATCTGGATTTACTAGAATATTTAGATATGTTGGTGATTATCCACCCGATCAAATCAGCGAACCAGATTTAAGTGATTATACCGTTATTCACGAAACTTCTGGGTTGGACGTAATGACATATGATGATGATTTATCCGAATATACTTCTGAACAATTATCTCAAATTTTTACATGTAAACGGAAACTTTTTTATGCCATCCGTGGTATAGAATGGACAGAAGCAGGTAGTTTTGTTTACTTGGATTCGTTTTCTTTTATTGCTATCTCCAATCAGGGGTCGGTAAAAGCTACTGACGACCTAAACACGGTTACCAACACTGGTGTTATGGCATCCGTAAAATCCTCTAAATCTCAGGTAAAATATAATACATTATATGATGAGGGGCAAAACGTATGGGCTGCACATTATGGTGATTTGGGGGTAAAGTGGCTATCCAGAACAACCATTGATCCAAATACCACTCGTACTGCTTTTTATGGTGGTACTGTATGGTATGCTGATCGTTGGTCATCATATGTTCTTAGAGTAAAACTACATAACGGAGAAGTTGAAGGAAGATATTCTATTGGGGATGGAATGATAAGAGGAATCGCAGTTGACCCCGAAACTGGTGATTGTTATGCTGGTGGTAGCAACAATACATTGTATAAAATATCCTATTCTGATGACACCGTACAACAGATTGCTCATATTAATGAATCTATACCAACTTTTAGTTACGGAATGGTACATTATGGTGGAACATTTTATGAATCCAGATTCAGAGAAGATGGGCTTACAGGGGTAGTTAATTATACTTGGGTATTAAACGATAATGGAACAGTAAATGGTTATAAGTCTGGAGCAACAAATGCTGGATATGGAATTACAGTTGGAGCGGATGGTATTGTATGGATTAACAAATATATAACAGAATTTGCATCTGCATTTGAAACACATAATCCTATTGTAACGGAAACATATGAAATATCAACATCAGATTGGCAGGCAAGCAGAGGTATTTGTACAGATTTTCCACTTACGTCTGATATAGAGGATTACAATGTTTACGCCTCTGTTGGATATGCACAAGGTCCATGGGATAATAGGGTATATAAAAAACATTGGAATGGATCAACATTTGATGCAACCACAATATATCACAGAATATCTTCTGTTTTTGGTGTCGGAACAGATTCTGAAAATAATGTATGGTGTGTTGGTGATACCAATAAACTGTTTAAAATATATTCAGATGAAATACATGGAACACCAACAAATAGTTTTCCGTCTGGTGGATATTGTACATATCTTAATGTACCATATACAGAATGGAAACAACCAACTACAAGTTGGAGAGAATTAGATTATGTATTAACAAGAGATCCAACATTAATGACTGTATCTGCTGCTGGTGCGTGGGATACTATTGTAGAATCGCTAACAACAGCAGAAACTAAAACAGCAACAGTTGGGGGAGATTCATTATCATATACAGTAACATCATGGGGAAAACGTATTATTGGTATTGACGACAAGAACCGAAAAGAAAATGCACAGGATTGGATTGATACTCATGGAGCATACAGTTTCAATACCAGCGGAATACGACTTTATCCATTATATGACAACATCACAAATGAGGGGTTGGTAGAAATAGATAGCGAATATGGTGCGGCATACCAATATAGTGATTTTACTGGTGCAGCAAATTCACAATTGTCTGATATTACTGATCTTATTGAATACCCATCAAATATATTAAGTATGCATCCAGACTACATTTCCCCAGAAATAACAATACGTTTTGGTTATGTAAATAGTACTCCAAAATTAACCGATGGAAACTATTGGGACGCACTAGCGGTTTCTAATGGAAATAATATATCTGGATATGATGACTTAAATGTTAGATGTGATATAAGCGTTAATACCAACAGTTTTTCATTAACTGGATATCATTATAATTTCGGAGATAGGGTTCTTGATATTGGAGGAGATACAAATACATCAGTATTTTTAAATGATACTGAAATATTTAATGAATATACTTATCATGATCCATCTAAGAGTGGAAAGCCAGCATCACGATTTAGTGGTGGTCCGGGAGAAACCAATGGAATATATTCCGTTGAGGTATCTGCCACTGGTAATATTAATTGTTATTTAGTTTCTGGTGTTGATCCAAACTATAACGTTCCAGTGTCTGCTGGTGCAACAGGAACAGTAGAGGCTTGGGAGAGGTGGCCTACTGCTAGTCAAACAGTTATACCATACGACAATGTTGCATTACGTAGTTCACTCTGGTCAGATTTAACACAAGCATTATCGGTTGGTGTTATAAACGGAATAGTTTCGGGATATGATCCAGTATCAGCAGTATTTAACGATCAATCAATAGCAAGAACCTGGCCGCTATGTGCATGGGATTTTACTTTTGGTGATGGATCATCAGATACATACGAAACAGAAGATGCTACATTTGCACCAAGAGACACCCAAACATTAAACAATGAGATAACCTCACATGTTTACTATAGGGTGGGAACGTATTATGAAACTATGTCTGTACGAGCAAGCAATACAAATACGGAATCTGCCGCACTTGATACCATGAACGTTGCTGTAACAACAGAAATTCAGGTAAAAGAAAATCCAGCATATGCAAACTTTTTAGTAATGGCGGTGTCAACAGTTTCTGCTAATTATAGTGATGATATAGAAAACCCAATAGAGGATTATCTATCAGTAGATCAACCACCAGTTGGCATAATGAGTGCCTTGATTTCTGGATATGCTCCTAATCTGTCCATAACATTTATGGAGTCTTCAGTTCCACACTCATTACCAATAAGTGCATATAATTGGAATTTTGGTAACTGGTATAGCGAATCAACTATGACTAGTGCTATAACTGCTGGTACTATACTTACGGATTATCCATCATGGACAACAGAAAGGACTAACCATATGATTACGCATACATATGTTATGCCGGGAGTGTATGATGTTTCTTTATGTGTAGAAACAAGCACCACAAGTATGGAAAGTTGTTGTGCCAGAAACAATTTTGTGTATGTTGAGGAAATACCACCAAGTAATTGTGATATACGGGCGAGCAGGGCACTAACAGGACTCTTTACGGATCTTAGTGCAATTAGTGGAGATATAGGAACAATATATTTTAACCTATCATCCCTTATTCCCGGATCTTTTCCTATCGGAATTATTGATTGGGACTTCGGGGATAGTACCGATATAGAAAGAGTAACCAGAACACCATTTACTAGTATTATTAGCGGAGCAACTGCATATCCAAACGATATAACAGACCCAAGAAATGTTTTTGTATCACATAAATACACAACATTGGATACATTTGATGTGTATACTTCCGCGTATGCGGCTAATACTAATACATATATTTCTTGTTCGGGATCTATCGGACCATTTGATGATTTTGTTAAATTATCAGGAAAGAGGCATTTAATAAGTAGTAGAAATAATGAAGATAATATCTTATTTGTATTTGAAGATGAACTTCAAAATAAAATTTACAATGTAGCATTGTCAGGATAATATGAATACAACATCAGTAACAGAATCTAATCTTATATCATTATCCGCCGATTACAGTTATAAAACCGGAGTTGGGTTTATTCCTGTACGGGATTATTATAACGATGGATATACTTTTGTAAATAATCCAATTTTTAATTATGCAAAAGATGTTAGGTTTGCCAACGACACATTATTTTTTGTAACGTCAGCAGGAACCTTTGGCAATTTTATTGAGTCTGATCAGGGAGATGCTGTTTTCTCAACACTTGTTTCATATATTTCATTATCAGCAAATGGTAAATTCATAACAAATGTAAGTAATGCATTATATCTTTCGGGTGACGGTGTTACACCAACAGATGAACAACTGTTCCGATTAACTATTAGTGATGGATCGGCAGCAATTTCATATGGTAAAAAGTATTTCACCGTTAATAGAACCGCACCATGGAATATAACACTAGCAGATGCTATACAAGGCGATCCATATCATCAGCAAGTATTCGATTATTGTGTTGTTGATGACACTATTGCGCTATCAACTAAATTTACAACCAATGAATCTTATGGTCCATCTGTTGTAAAGAAATATATTTCATATAGTAGCGTAACCGATACAATTCGTGCTATTGGTATAATATCTGATGATGATTATGATCCAAGTAATCCATACATATTTACGATGGGTCTATATGAAGATAATTTACAAATAGGGTTTTATGATAATGTTGGGTGGGTAAAATATTATAACGAATATTATAACAAGCAAAATAATACCAATGCAGAAAAGGAAGAAACTGTTTTTAATATAAAACAAAACTATTTGGTGGATTGTCCGTATAAAACAAAGGTTAATAATACTCATGGTGCTATGAACATTAACATAGCCAATTTAAAAAACATACAAACACCTGAATACGAAACAACACAAACTCCATATATTTGTGGTAATACTCTTGTACCAGTAACTTCGGCTAATAAAAACGATGCGCTTAAACGAAGAGAATATGAAAAAATATTTACAGGAACAAATCAGGATTATGGGTTTGAAAATCCATATTTAGGCTTTACTGCGAGCACCAAAGAAGTTGTTTTTAAAAAGGACAATGTTACATATTTTCATTATCCTAAAACCGCACTTGCTGGAATTGCACTGTCTTCAATGGGAATAGAAGATAGTGGCTCTACTGCTGGAACAACACCATTCCGAGCAGATAAAATATGGAAGAAAAATGCTAACTATTCCAAAAACATTTGGTGGGGAGATTCCATACCTTGGCAACACGGAACTTGGTTATGTTCGTGGTTATCAGGCAACGAAGTTAATAAGGCATGGATGGATAGATGGTTTTATCCCGGTTATGTAACATTAATACATGCAATATCAAGTAACACAGATACATACACCGTAGTACCAAATAGCGGTGATCTTGTTTGGGACGAACCATCACGAATGACATTTGATGGTGGAGTCTGGTATAAATATTATCATTTTGGTGAATTGGGTAATAACAGTGTTGTATCAACATTAACAGGTGATGGTACCGAATTAAAACTTAACTTAAAAAATTGGGCACCCACAACAGAAGACAGTTCTCCATATAATAATGACGGAACAATAGAAAACTATAAGGCGGGAGTTATAAACGGAAACGCAATAGTATTAAATGGTGTTGATCAGGACTGCATGGTTCCATACAATAGTAGTTATTTCTTAACCGGAGATATGAGTTATTCTGTTTGGATAAAGACCAATAACTGGGGTAACTGTAAAGCCAAGAATCTTGTGGGAACAGAATTCCGAGGTGGTTGGGGATTGGGATATACAAACGGCTTTAGTAGTTCTATATATCCTGTTTATGATACAACATATGGTCACGTAGTTTTTACTAACATAAACGATAAAATGTATTTTGACAGACTATTGCCTACCAGCGGAAGTGAACTTACAGAAGCAGGAAATCCAACAGTTATATGCTTGGATAATAATTTGTATACATGGATTCTCGATGATAAGTACAAGAAGGCACATATAATAGATTATAATGGAGACATTGTTAAACAAATAACCTTTGACAGTAGCGTTACACTTAGTGACATGGCAATAAATAGTGCTGGAAACGTAGGAATATTAGATACTGTTAGTAATAATATATCAAGCTTTACATTTAACGGAACATTTGATTCGGTGTCTGCGGTTTCGTCTAGTTATATATGTTTTGATTACGACTTATCAAATAACATTGTTGGAACAAGCGGAAATGATATATGCGTGGATAACGACGGAGTAACATGGGTAGCAAACGATGATGGAATATTGAAAGCCGGAACTCTTATATATGCATATTCTGATGCTGTTAGAATTGTATGTGATGCTGATAATTCCATTTGGGGAACCAGTAGCAATACATATATTAAATTAAATTCTGCTGGTAGTGTATTACTTTCGGGGTCTATAGGAAATACAACCACAAACATGGATTTAGGGTTCATTAACGAATACGATGATGGTTTATATTATGATAGGGTATTATTCGTTAATAGTACCGATAATAAGATCTTTAAGTACACAATTAGTGGAGTATACATAAGTGATAACAACCTATTAGATGGTATAAATACAATTCTTTATTCTGATGAAGTTCAAAGTTCTATTTCATTCCAAGCAAAGGGAGATTTTACAGGATATGATTGGCAGCGAAAATATAATTATGTATTAAACGGAGAAACTACATATATAAGAGCAAATACCAATTTTGGTAATTTATTACTATCTGCAACGTCTACGCTAAAGTATCCAACTTCCGGTTTGGTAAATAATAAATGGCATCATTTTATGGTACAATATAATTCAGTATCGGGTGAGTGTAATTTGTATGTAGATACCGCATTAGAAGATACGGTGTACGTAAACGCAGGATCAAACATATTCTATTACTATAAAAATCCATTGCTTATTGGAGCCAACGTAGGAAAACGATTGCCACTAGATACGGAACTTTCTATTGATACATTCCATGCCAAGGCAGATTTTAAAGATTTAAGAATTTATAACACAGTTCTCGATAGATCAGATGTAATGCATATTTATAAATTGGAATTGAATTTTTATGATATGACATGGAATATGCCTATAGGATCACAGGAATTTATGGAAGAAATTGAACGGTTCTTTAAGCATAAAGTACCAGGAATTAAATCACAGTACTTTAATATTATATTAAAAGGACTAAATATTACTAACGAGGAAACGCGAAGTTTGATAGAAGATATAATAAAAGATACAGTTAAGAAAATATCACCAGCATATACTGAACTGTATAGTATAATATGGAAATAATATGGCAGATTCATTAAGTCTTGGAGCATCACAAAGAACGGATGTTAGTATACGAATGTTTGCTGTTGCAACACAACAGCAAAGCACCCTATCTTCTGTTGTGTGGTCATGGGATGGAAACACACAATTAAGTGCATATGATTGGGCTACATCTTTAGCATATACAGAAAGTGAACCAATAACGGGTGTTGGAACAAGTACATTAATCTTTGTTACATATGATGATACACAAACATATAATATTGAAGTTTCGGCGGAAAATGGGTTAACTGATAGTTATATATTTTATCCAAGAAGATTTTTTATAAGTCCAATGGAAACAACCACCAGTACAGCTACCCTTAGTGCCATACTTAGTGGTGCAGACGGAACAACAACAGGAATTCCTCCAGTATCATACATCAGTTGGAACTCTGATATTACCGATACATTGGTTTCATATTATATTAAGGGAGTTGTAGCGGATACTGAATATACATTAGGATCGAGTGTTATAGCAGCTAGTGGTGACTATATGTTATTTGATTCCACGGTTCTATCAACCACAGAAACCTATGTAATAAGTGCTGTAAACGGTGATGCTAATAGAACTGTTGGTGAATATAGCTTTACTGTCGATACTACAAACGAGGGAAACACATTAAACATATCTACAATATCCTCAACCGATGGCGGAA
>Ga0307379_10005337_pt1 | contig 17971 bp, 29 predicted proteins | sample UN2MG_FD_202237 | JGI IMG/M metagenome (GOLD analysis project Ga0307379, IMG submission 202237) | Soil microbial communities from Risofladan, Vaasa, Finland - UN-2 | ecosystem: Environmental > Terrestrial > Soil > Coastal area > Acid sulfate soil | place: Finland: Risofladan, Vaasa | collected... | reverse complement strand
GGGGACGCGGGGACGGGACGCCTCGTACCCTCTGAGCGGCGGGTTGAGGATGTGTTCGTGGCGACTGTCGGCCATGACAAGGAGCGGAGGCTCTACTACGTGGACGCGTGCATTGAGCAGCGCGAGGACTGCGGGGATGGGTGTGTGATGCGGAGCTTCGTCCTGTTCGGTGGGATCCGTGCGCGTCGCGTCGTCCTGGACTCGGCCGCGCGGTTCAACGCGAAGACCTTGCAGAAGTGGGTTGAGGCCGCCAGCGCGCACATCGCGAAGGCGCGGGAGTACTGCCTGGAGGAGCGGGCCCGCCGGCTGGCCGCTGGGGAGTCCTACTAGTGGCGCCCCCCCGAACGCGCCCGTGGAAGCTCCTACATCGCGTGGGCTCCGGCGGCATCAGGTTCTTCGCAAGAACCGAGGAGTCGAGCCTGCCGCTTTCCGAGGTCGACATCTTCCTGGCTGACAATTCAGGCACAGTGCCGAGCACGACTGATGACGGGCCGCTGTGCTGGGTCCGGGAGCGGCCCATCGTTCTGGGCTACATGGGCGGGTGCCTGTCTTGTTACGCCATCGTGCGGTCGTACTTCAAGGACGGCAGCCCGAAGGACTTCACCTGCGGGCTCACTCCGCAAGAGGCTGCTTGGCTCATCGAGATGGCAGGCGGGCGCGTCGAGGTCGATTTCTTTGCGGGGCCGGAGGCGTCGGCGATTGCGGCGCTGGTTGCCGTTGCGCTCCCGGGCCGGGCATGAGCAAGCAGCGAGGAAAAGTAGCTTCGGCCAGCGCCGCCGTGTGCGAGCGGTGCAGCGCTGCGAGCGGTGCGCGCCAGAAGCGGCGGCGGTGCGAGACCTGCCGCAAGCTCGTGTGTGCGACGTGTTGGTACCCCAGGCTCGCCGAGTGCTTGGGGTGCTATGGGGAGCCAACCGACCCGACCGAGCACCTGGCGAGGATCGAGCAGCGGTACGATGCGATGCGCCAGGCGTTCGAGGCTTACGAGTCGGTGTGTCTGGGTGTCTGGGACGGGGACGCCGACGCTACCCGCGAGGTGAAGATCGCGCCAATCCAGGCCTTCAATGACTGGGCCGCTGCGGTCTCCGAGGCCGCGACCGCGCTGGGCCTTCACCTGACCACGCCATTGGAACCGTTCCAGGCCTTCCCCTTCGCGCCCGAGGAGGGGAAGGCGCTTGAGGAGTGGCGCGGGAGCTACGACATCCAGCCGCTGCGGCGGCTGGTCAACCCGCGGATGAGGGTGACGAAGATCCTAGTTCACAGGGGAGGCAAGAAGTGATGAAGTACAGGCTGACGATGCCGGACGGAACGGTAGAGGACATCCCGCATGGCGTGTGCCCTGTGTGGCGGTCCAACAACTGGTGTGCGACCAACGCCGCGATTGACGTTCAGTCAGCGGCAGCCGACCTGTCGCGCGCTGAGCGAGAAGCCCAGGCGGCGGTCCAGCGCCGCGACTACCTGCGCGGGCTCATGCAGCGGGTGCTGATGGCGGAGGTAGCTTCGGCCAAAGCCGGGCCGCGCGCTGGGTTCGTCGACCCTGCCACCATCGCGGAAACGGGAAGCCTCCGCGCGGAGGACAACCTGCCGGGCGGCGCGTCGTGACGGAGATGCAGAAGCGTCGACCCGTCACACACAGGCATCCGGCCATCGCAGCGACCATCCACATCTTGCGGCAGGCGGGGGGAGGACCCCTGCCTGCCGTAGTGATCTTCCGTCGCGCCCACGACCGGGGACTGCTGGCAGCGACGGCGTACAACACGCTGCGCGGTCGGCTGAGCCAGCATCAGCAGGTCGAGGATGTGGTTGTCCTCAAAACGGATGCCGGGTACATGCTGCGGGCAGAGGGCGAGCCGAGCGACACGCCCGAGAAGGCGTGCGCGCCGAACAGGCCGGCGCTACCTGTCGAGCTTCGCGTCGATCCGCTCGCCGTCATCCCCACTCCGCGCGCGCGCCCGCGTCGGCGCAAGCCTCCGACGCGGGTGCGAGACATCCGCGTCGCGCCGGCTTGGCTGGCCGAGCGCAAGGCGCCCGTCAACGTCTTGAAGTGGGTTCGCCTGACCCGCTGGCGCTGGCAGGGGGACGAGTACCCTACGGTGTGCGAGTTGATGGCGGGGTGGCTCCCCGTTGATGTGATGTCCTGGCTCCTTGAGCAGCTTCCGCTTGAGGCTGACCTGCGCGAGCGGCTGACGCGCGCCGCGGGCCACGCCGAGCGCGGGCGCATCCTGCAAGCGGTGGAAGGTGCGGCGTGAGGCACAAGTACGTGACGAAGCGTGATGAGCTTGTGTGCGACTTCTGCTCTAGGCCGGGGGTGGCCTTCGCCTACCCGTGCGAGGACGGGGTGACGTTGGTTGTGGTCGGCGGCAGGTCGGCGCACGTTGCCACGTCGTACGGCGGGTGGGCAGCTTGCGCGGAGTGCGCGCCCATCGTGGATGTGGGCGACCCCGGACGCTTGGCGTTGCACGTTGTCAGGCGCGGGTCGGTACCGCGGCGGTTTTGGGCCGCTGCCAAGGACAGTTTGGCGACGCTCTACGTGACGCTCTTACCGTTGCTAGGAAAGCCCGAGCCCGTCAACGGAGATTGGGCGGCTGGCGACGGCATGACTGTTCAGATCGTCGAAGAAGATTGATCGGTCAGACCTGTGCGGCGGGCATCGTCCGATAAATTCATTCAGTTGAAGCCGCAGATGCCCGATAGGTGGGCAGGAAGGCGGTAACAGATGAAGACCAACTACGACAAGGACAGGCGCGGGGATGACTCCCCGCGCCTTGTTTTGATCGCGCACATCCGCGAGCAAATCGAGAGCGGGCGGTACGTTACGGACGGCAAGCTCCGCCGTGTTGCCGAGTGTTTGCTGGATGAGCTTGACACGCACATTGATGACGGTTAGTGTTGCCGCTTCGGCCAGCTACAGGAGCGCGAGCGTGAGCTACAGACCGATGACAGACACCTGGATTCTCGCGCGCACGAAGCTAAAACCCGCGGCAGACGGCAGCAAGCAGAGCTTTTACGGCGCGTACCCTGCCGGGTTCCTACACCGTGCGCGGCAGCTTCTTGGCGTGCGGCGCGGAGACCACCTGCTCCACGTCTGCGGGGGCCTGGTCAAGCAGTGCCTCTATCGTGGCTTCGAGGAGAACGACCGAACGCTGGACCTCGACCCGAAGACTGAGCCCGACTACCTCATGGACGCGCGCCGGTTGGGGGTGAACATGGGCGACCTGTTTCCCAACCCGCAAGGCACGGTCATCGAGTTGACCGGCCCGTGGGTTAGCGGCCTCTGGCCCGCCATAATGATCGACCGCCCCTACACGGAGGAGGACCATGCGCATTACGATGTCCCACGGGACGTATTCCCGTCCGACCTGAACGACCTGGTGCGCCGAGCGCTGGAGTGCGTCGAACCCGGCGGGCGCGTCGGTGTCCTCGACTACCTCTGGCCTAGCCCGCCGACGAAGCTGGGCAAGGAGGTCGCGGTCGTCGGGGTAGGCACTGGCAGGAACAATCGCGCCCGCTGGTACACCGTGTTCGAGCGGCGCGTAGACAGTGACGCCGTGGAATCAGACGACGAGAGTGAGGGGGACCAGGTGGTTTTCCCCGTTCCCCCCGGCACACTGCCTGCCCCCTTACTCTCGACCCCGACCGACAAGCCGAGGCGGCGCCGCAAGGCTTCGGCCAACGTAGACGCGCCTACAGAGTTCGCGTGTCCGCGGTGTGGGCAAGCACTTCCTAATGCAACGCACCTGCTTGAGGGTATCGATGGCGTAGCGCGGTGCGGTCCTTGCCATCGCCTCCGCGCCATCAACGGTGATGGCCCCGACGGTTTCGGTGGCGAGGACTTCCCAAGCGACCCCATCGAGATGGCGCGGATGATCGAGGACCATCGACGTAGTCGGGGGATGACCGCTGGCGAGAAGGCTGGTGTCCTCGCGGCGGTCAAGGCAAACGTCTGCCACGGATGCCAGGAGGGCCTACTCATCGAGGGCATGGAGACCACCGACGCCGACGCCCCGAACAAGTGGCACGCAGAGTGTTGGGCGCAAGCACAACGGCGGCAACTGCCAGTGGCCGCGCCCGCGCCGCCGCGCCGCCGCCGCTCTACGGCGTTGGAGGATGTCTAGTGGGGGGCATGAGCGATGTGTGGGTGCTGCAAAACATCGTCAACGGCAACGTGATGGAATTGCTGGACGAGCACGACGACAGCCACGCGTGCGAGAGCAGCGCGATGAACTGCCTTGCGCGCGTACTGATAGTCGGTGTGGCGTGCGCGTACCAGATACTCGTAGCCTATGCCCTTGTCGCGTGGCTGCGCGGTGCGACGCACAAGCCGGAGTACAGTACAGACATTATGCACTGGGTTACGTTTGAGGATTATCGGCTGCCTACCGTGCGCGATGACATGGTCGACATCGTGTGCGACCAGGCGGAGGCCATCGCCGCGCTGATTGACCGCATCAGCCCGCGTGCGCGGGCCAAGCTGGTAGAAGCACAGGTGATGCTGGCATGAGCTTGTTCGACGTGACGATCCCAGACGTATGTATCGTGGATCGCCTAGAGGCCCTGCTCGCCCATGCGCGAGACATCGCCGACCTGATCGCGGCGCGAGACCACCTACAGGCTGGGGGCGCCTGGATTCAGCAGGTGGTTTTGGGCTCGATCCAGGCGCTGGAGGCGACCACGCGGGCGGCGCAAGACAACGGGGAGGAGGTCATCTCGCGCGCGCGGATGCTGGGGCACTACATCTGGACGGCGACGGGTCGACGGTTCTATCCGCAAGATCCGCGCGCCGCGGAAGTGCATCTTTCGGATATTGCGTACGCCCTAGCCAACACGAACCGATGGAACGGGCATACCGATCCACCCATCTCGGTGGCGTGGCATAGCATCCATGTCGCCGCGCTCGCGCGTAGCTTGGCCGAGCACGACGGCGTCGATCCTGATGAGGCGTGCTTGTACGGGTTGCTCCACGATGCCCACGAAGCGTACGTAGGCGACATGGTGCGCCCCATTCTGGAATACATGGGCAGTGAGTTCGACGCGATGCGCACCGCTGTCCAGGCAGTGATCTTCGAGGCGCTGGAGGTCCCGCCTCCCAGCCCTGTGATTGATGCGCTTGTCCATGCGGCAGATGACTACGCGCTGCGGCTGGAGGCTGAGAGCCTATTCCCCGCCGGGTGCGACCCTGCGGAGGCGTGCATCGGGCAAGAGCCTCCCGGTTGGCTCAGGACAACGGCCCCGCCCTACTGCGCGATCACGAAGCCTTCGGCCGGACTCTGGATGGCAGACGTGCGCGGCGTCATCGCGAGGCTCCGAAAGACCAAGCCAGAAGACCTGACCCTCGACTCGTGGAGGGACCAGTTAGTGCGGGTAGAGGACGACCCGAACATGGAAATCTGCATGGTCTGCGCGAACGAGGGCTCGTACCGCGCCGCGGTGATGAACGGTCTCTGCCAGGATTGCCTCAGTGGCCTCGGCGCCTGAGGTTGAGCAGCCGGCTGATGGTGTAGAGGATGCCGACCCCGTCGAGGAGTCCATCGCGCGCGCTGCTGCCATGTACTCCGACATGGGCGAGCTTGCCGAGCTTGCTGATGAGCCAATCGAGCTTGACCAGGACGAGCTACTACGCATGGCGATGGAGCATGGGGAGTTGCTCGCTAAGGTCGGAACCTTTGTGAGCCAGGTCAAAGCGTTGCGCGGAGCTTTGCGGCGCGTGCTCGCCGCAACCGACCGCTACAGCGACAGCCGGCGCGCATCGTGGTGGCTCGAAGCCCACAATACGTTGAGGAGGGGTGTCGATGCCTGAGTGGCGCGTCGAGCACGGGGATTGCCGCAATGTCCTGGCAGAGCTTGAGCCGAACTCCATTGACTCTGCCCTGATGGATCCCCCCTACGGGTTGGGTTTCATGGGCGTCGCGTGGGACAAGTTCGGCGGCGGCGGCATGAAAGCCGAGACCATCGCAGCGCAGAAAGCGGCCGAGACGCGTAATGAGCCGTTCGGTCGGTCGGGCAAGGCAGCCGCGCCGGCAGCCGGCGAGAAGGTCGCATTCAAGGCGTTCATGGCGGAGGTAGCTTCGGCCACCCTACGCGTTCTGAAGCCCGGCGCTCACGCCCTCGTGTTTGGCGGGACGCGCACGTACCACTGGATGGTTGACGCGTGGGAAGACGCTGGCTTTGAGGTCCGAGACCAGGTGCTCTGGCTCTACGTCCAAGGATTCCCTAAGAACCTGAACATCTCAAAGGCCATCGACAAGGGGGCTGGGGTCACTCCCATCGAAATTAAGCCGGCGACGCTCGGGATGGCGAACAACGCCGACTGGAACGAATTGAAGAACCAGATCGTGATGCCCCCACCTACTACGCCCGAGGCTATCCAGTGGTCTGGGTGGGGTACGGCGCTCAAACCAAGCGTTGAGCCGCTCGTACTTTTACGCAAACCGATCACGGGCCCGATCTATCGCAACGTGCTGGAGCATGGAACGGGCGGCATCAACATCGACGGATGTCGAGTGCCGAACGCGGAGCCAGGAAAGCAGGACCGGAGTACGGAGCCCGGCGTAGCTAAGCGGTCTGGCGCGGGGTCGACCACCTTCACAGTCACTGGCGGCCCACGCGGCGGGGCGGCCGCTGGCCGCTGGCCGGCGAACGTGATTCTTGATGAGGGAGCCGGCGCCTTGCTGGATGCTCAATCTGGCGTCAAGAAGGATGGCGTAGCGGTCAGGCGGAACGGCAAAGGCGGCAAGTTCTTCGGACAGATCAACCCCGACGCCGTCAAGCTCCCAGGCCCAGCGCCGGACGTTGGGTATGGCGGGGCGGGTGGTGTGAGCCGCGTTTTCTACTGCCCCAAACCCTCGAAGGCTGAGAAAGAGGCGGGGCTTGACGCCTTTGAGCCGGCGACCGCCGCTGAGTTGACTGGCCGCAAGGAAGGATCGGCCGGGCTGGTCATGCAGCACACCGACGGCAGCGAGAAGGCCAACCCCTACGCCGGCACGAGCGGTGCGAAGCCGCGGAAGAACACGCACGCAACGGTCAAGCCCATCGCGTTGTTGCGGTATCTGGCGCGGCTCATCACTCCGCCCGGCGGGACGGTTCTAGACCCCTTCGCGGGATCCGGCTCGGCCGGCATCGCGGCCGGCTTGGAGGGGTTCAACTACATCGGCATTGAGCTTGACTCAGAAGGCAAAGGGTTCGTGGACATCGCGCGCGCGAGGATCACGCATCACATTGGACCAAGCGCCGACGCTGCGCGTCCGCGCCGCAGGAGCGCCATGTTTAGGGGGTTTGATTGACCAAGATCGTAGGTAGGGGGGCGGGTTGATGGTGGACACGATCAACGGCAAAACACCTAAGCCCGGCCGCAACGAACCATGTGCGTGCGGCTCAAGCAAGAAGTACAAGAAGTGCTGCGGCGCTCCTCCAAGCGAAGAACGCCCGCCGTGTTCGGTAGACGAGTGCGAGCAGCCAATCCATTGGTTCTTGGCGCCCAGCATCGACGGCGTGCGTGTAGCTGACAGGTACTGGGTCGCGTGCCGCGACCACGCGCAGGCCATCGCAGCCGGCGCGGCGGAGCACGGGATGGACGTTCACGTCATCCCGTTCGACAGCTTGATGGGCAAGAGCGTTGGCCCCGTCGATCCTGTAGCAGGCCCGGGTGCGAAGGACGCTCCTGAAGCTCTTGCCGCGCGGATGCGCGCGGCGCAAGACGAGATCATGGCGAACACGATCTTCGGTCAGGGCGAGCACAAAGGGCAGAAATACCGCGATGTGTACGGTGAACCACCCTACGCTCGCGACGGCGAGGATGACGTGGATAGTGAACCCACGTTCGAGCCTCCGCGCATCTGGACCCCACCGGGGGTTCGATGAGCGACCGCAACGACGGCGTGGTTCGTTGTCGGCATGGACATCCAGCTACGCGTACCGTCGTCTCTGACACGGGATGGACGATGCACTATGCTGAGGGATGCCGTGTATGCGGTCCGGCGTGCGAACCATGCTGCCTGCCTTACAAGACCGGAACGGTTGCCGAGGACGTTGTGCTTGCACAAGAAGAAGAAGAAGAAGAAGACACCGCGTGCCCGACGTGCGGGAGACCTACCTGTCTGGACGCGCCGTATAGTACGGCCGATCTGCGCAAGGCCCTGACGGAGGCCCTGGCTGCCCTGGATGTGATTGAGGCGGGGGCCGCGAGTGTTGATGCGGCGCTAGAGGATGAGTAGCCGTAGACTGGGCGATTGAGGAGGCGTGACGTGCAACACATCGTCGAAATGGACGCTCGGCTTCGAGGACTTCAACGCGCCGCCAGTCATGGGGACCTGGACGCTGTAGCGGCCTATCTTTCCGCGATGGCGCGGGCTGGTAACCCGCTTGATCTGTCCGTCATAGGCAGTCGCCCCGAACGGTTGATCGCGTACCTCTGGAAGAACAAGCTCATCACTTTGCTGTTTAACAGCGCCTACCCGTTCGGCAACCCCGGCACGTCAGACGCGGTGCTGGGCGTACGCACGCTGGCGAGCATTCTTCGCACGGTACACGGCAAGGCAGTTCAGGGCGTTCAGTTCACGCCCTTCTACAAGATCGTTCGCGCCTGGTTGGAGCGCAACCGTCAAACACACAGGTTTGGGCGGACCTCAAGCGACACGCCGCTTGAGGGGTTCATCCGACACGGCGATGCCGACGAGGAGCTTAGCTACGACGTAGACGGCGAGCACGTCATGCTCCACAACACGCTGTGGTTTCCGACACCCGATCAAGCGGCGGGGTTTGGGTTCCACTACGGGGAGTTAGTGGCGATTGGTGACCACATCAACGGCGGCGCGATCATCCGCGTGAGCGATTGGGGCACGCGCGAACTCACGCTATTCCGTACGCCGGTTGAGCGCGTGGGCGCGTGGGCTCAGGCTGAGGAGGCGTATCAGGAGCACGAGCAGGCGGTCAACGACGAAGCCGAGGTGGAAGCCATCAACTCCTGGGCGGGCCAGTTCAACGTAGACGTGGATGTCCTCACTCAGATTCTTCGTGACGATGGAATTAGCGCGGATCCTCCCGACGAGTGGCGCCGCGAGGACATCCAGAGGGCCATCAACGACTACATCGATGCGACGGCTAAGCAGCAAGCGCCAGGCCAGTACCGGGACCTCACTAGGCAGCGCGTGATCGGCAGCGCGTCCGTTTCGGACGTGGAGAACATGCTGGGCAACTGGATGCGTAGGGAGGAGCTTGAGCTTGACCCGGCGACGTGGAGGACTGAGGTCCGCCGGCTTTGGGATACGTACGAGCAGGGCCGGTAGGAAGGCCAGGACGAATCACAGGGCGAGGCGGGTGATGCCGCTGCCACGTACGCTTTGACGAATCGCGGACCGGCCAGGAGAAATTCTGGCCGTCTCCATGTACACTCGCCTACTGGTATACGTCTGCCACGCGGGAGGCCATCATGCTGTTCGAGCACATCACAACGCCGCGGGGTGCTGACCCGCAAGCCGACAGGCGCCGCCGGTTGTCCGAGGCTGTAGCTGCGCTGTCTGAAGCGACGATGCCGCGCCCAGTCAAAGGCGCGTGGACCATCCCGTCGTCCGCGCGTGGCGGAGGGTCGCCCGTTGACGTGCTCAAGGCCGACATCTACGACAACACCTGGGCCATTGAGAAGGCGAAGGGCGGGTACATGGTGTTCCACGTCCAATCCGGCGCGTTGCTTGGTGGCTTCAAGACTGCCGCGCACGCCAAGGAGGTCGTGCAAGCCGCCTACGACATCGCACCGCCCGAGGCGTGGAAGTTCTCCGACACGAAGAACGCCCCCAAAGACTTCATCAACAAGCTCTACACGACATCGCACCGCCTGTCGCCGTTCAAACGCTACGGCAAGACGGGCATCGACCCTGACCCTGGGAACCGGCGCGACCAAACCTCGGCGATCAAGGAGAACCTGCCGGGTTGGATCAAGGAGGCATGGAAGTACCTCATGGCCGACGCGAAGGATGAAATTAAGCGCAAGGTCCAGGCCGCCTACAACGCGGGCCAGGACTATTCAGGTCCGCCGACGTTGGGGGCCAAGCTAGGCGCCAAGTACATGACGCGACCCACGGAGTTCCCCGCAGCGCTGGAGGCGCGCGGCACTACGGCGAAGATGTACGACGACGGGTACTACTACGCCAAGCACGGCATCGACAGGAAAGCCCAGGGTCCTGATGACCTCCTCAACTGGAGGCCGTTGATGAAGCGGGCCACGATGAACATCAAGGCAGGTGTGCTCAGCACGGCCAGCGCAAAGTACAAGATCCGCGTGTCGCTGACCGGCGCCGACTGGGTCAACTACGATGGCGAGGACATCGTAGTTGCCACGTACAACTGGACTGCCGAGAAGGAGCGGACCTGATGTCAGCGCGCGCGCCGCGAGGGGTTCTCCTGCATGAAGGATCCCGAGCAGCGTTCACGGGGACGTGGGCCTACCCTGACAGCTTTGGCGTCAAGGTGCCGGGCAAGCTGGGGGTCATGTGGTTGACGCCAGGCGGGGCGGTGTCAGGAGACGCGCGCGACGCGACGACGTTCAAGGACCCGCACGACGCCGAAGATCACATCTCGCGGTCGAACCGCGGCCCCTACGCGTCCATGCCAGGCGCGCGGGTGGCTAGGCTGCCAGGGCGACCCCATGAGGGCGACCCCAAGCAGCGGAAGAACCTAGCGGCGGTCGTGTGGAATGCCGCCAAGGCCGCCCGGCAAGGCGCGTTTGTGCTCGACCCTGAAACGGGCAAGCGCACCTCGCTGCGTAGCGGCGGCAAGCGCATCGTGTACCTCAACTCCGCGCTGCCTCAAGGCGGAGCCACGCGTGCGGTGTGGTTGGATGACCTGGACCTCGATGAGCTTCGCACCTTGGCGGCGAAGTACGAATCGCGGCCGGTCTACGAGGCGCGCAACCCGTGGCGTAAGGCCGACCTCGACCGCAAGGCAAAGCAACACCCACGGTTCGATAACGAGTGGTTGGATGACGACTACTTTGTGGTGAGCACCTACGGCTGGCGAGACGAGCCCTATGCCGGGGCCGCGGTGGACAACGACGAGTGGATCGACCGGACGGACGGACGGGCGCCGAACATTGAGCGCATCGTAGACTTCGGCAACGGCTGGGCCGTGGTCATGGTGGACTGGCGATAGGCACGGCGGGGATCGAACCCGCGACTTCCTCCTTGTAAAAGAGGCGCTCTAACCACTGAGCTACGCGCCATTGGAGTCATTCTCCGGCGATTCGGCGCCGCCTGTCTTCTTCTGCCGCCGCGCGCAGTTGCCGATGTAGGCGGGCCATGGTTTTGGGGTTGATCCTGCCAGTCTGCGCCGCTGCGTCAAGCTCGCCGACCACGCGCTCGACGGCCGAGAGCAGAGTAGGCTTGAGCCCGACGTGCTCCTCGACCCTGTCCAGCCGCGCGTCGGTGTCTTCCAGCATTTCGATGTTCTCCCGCAGCGTGGCGACCTGATGGTCAAGCTCCGAGATGTCGGCGCGCAGGGACATGAGCCCCTCCGCGACTGCGTGCGAAACGACAGCTTCTACCAGGTCCATCAGAGACTCGTCTGGGTCAGTCGGCGCGGGTGGTGTGGCCGTCTCTGGCGCCGGCTGAGGTTGGTTGAGTTTGGGCTCAGCCTCTCGACGCTCTTGCTGCTTGCCCATCAACATGCCTTGCAATCGTAGGGTGACGAGCACCCTATGAACGCTTTGCGGAGTTGCACGATCAGAGCGGCTGGGCTCTCCCGACACCCGTTCTCTAGCGCGGCACGAGCGACACTCGCGATGGCCGGGTAGAGGCCATCATCTGCGGGTGCGCGACGGAACCAGTGGGAGCCGAGCGGGGGCGGGGGGACTTCGTGCCGTGTGTCTTCGTCGTCCGGGTCGTCTCCTACGCAATCGACCGTATGCGTGTCGATTACCTTGATGGTCTTTTGCTTGTGGATCGCGTCCACGATCATGTCGGCGGCCTCTGCGTCCGACATTGAGGCGGGTACTGCCGCCCAGATTGCCGCGACGTACCTGCGTAGGGCGTGTCGCGTTTGGTCTTCGTGCTGTTTGAAATTCACGTTAGCGCTCCAGGTAGCGGATGTCAGCTTCGGCCCAGAACCCGCGCCACTTGGCCCAGCGCGCCCAGCGCCGCTTGATGCGCGTGAATTCTGCCAGGTTCTCGCCTGTTTTAGCGTCCCAGATGTCGAACCACGCCACGTCGTAGGGGTCCTTGTGCGTCCCGCGTGGCGGAGTCCAGGTCATCGCGTCGCCTTGGATGATGGTCAGGCGCTCTGGCCCGTACTTCTCTTGGTAGTGCGGGGCGACTAGCCGGTACACGTCCTCGCTCAACTCCACGACGGTTGCGTGCGCGACATCGGGGCGGTCGAGCACGGCCTGAAGGACCATGCCGAGGCCAAGGCCCGCGATGAACACGCGCCCGGTGGCCCGGCGAACGGGTTCGTAGTGGTCGCGCATCTCGCTGGGCGTGTCGGACATCACGACCGTACCTCCACGATCAAGCCGGGTGTACTCGCCGGCCGGCACGGGATGGTAGCGCCGCCCTTGCATGGCTTGGAATAGCTCGCGGCGGCACTCAGCGGCGGCGTCCTCCTCGCTGACTGAGAATCGCTCGACCCGCCAAAGGCCCGACACCCCTTCGGGGACGGTGACCTGCCGTAGTAGGTCGCGCACCCTGAGCAGCTTGCCGATCTCGGTGTGTGTGGTCATCGGGGCTCCTCCACCTTCCGGTAGGGTTCTTCCAGGTACTTGCGTGCCTTGTTGATCATGTCGTGAGCTAGGAGAAACGCCGCCCGCTTGCGGCTGTCCTTCGGCTCGTACATTCGTGGCGTCTTGCGGAGCGCTTCGTAGAGCCCTTCTATGATCGCGTCGTCGGTTGGGTCAATCACCCTGCACCACCTGCTCGGCCAAGGCCACCGCCAGCCCCCGGAGGGCGGCTTCGCGCAGGTGCGTCCAGCCGGTAGGAGAGTCAAGCCCCTCCGCCTGCTTGGCTTCGTCCACCAACGCGAGGATGCGGTCTGCGATAAGCCCACCTACCTTGCGCTCCGCTAGCGGCTGCGACGGTAGCCGACGCGCCGTCGTTCCCGTCATGTCGAACAGGTCATCCTCGTCTTCGATGGCTGGGGTCGTGATGGGCCAGGCCCCGTGTCCCCCGTAGAACCAGCCGATGGCCCAGCCCGTCGCTTCAGCCATCGCGGTCACGAGGTACACGGGCGCCCATTGCTCCCCCGTCTCGATCTCTCGCACCCACGAGGGCGAGCGGTCCTGCATCGCGGCGAGAGCCCGCTGGCTGATCCCAACCTCGCGGCGAGCGGCGGCCACCCTGGACCCCAGCAGCTTGCGTAGGGCATCCTTCTCCCGGCCACTGATCTGACGCACACCCTTTCGCGCAGGGTTCGCGCAGGGTTCGCCCTTCCCCTCTGCTGTTGGCGCCGGCTCACTGCTCGTCATCGTCGCCCCCCTTCGTAGCGTTCGCCCACATCTCGCCTGACGCGAAGCCTGCGCGCCAGGCGCGCCCACACATCGGCAGGTCAGGGTAAATCGTGGTGAACCTGGTCAGGCTGGCGATGAGCGCCTCCTCCCTCGGCGTGAACCTGCCGCTTGGTGTGATTTGCGGGGGTCCTCGTAGCGCCGCCAGGATGGTGGGGGCTTGATCCAACAGGTGGTTCTTGCCGCGTTGGAAGGCCGTGTCCATCAGGGTCGGCTCTGCCTCCAGTAGGGCGACAACCTGAGTGATCCAGTCGGAGATGAGCTTGGTTGGGGTTTGCCACGCGGTGTCGGTCATCGCGATGCTCCGGGTCAACCGACTGGCTTGAGTGGCAGAATCTGCCACCTGCACCTGCGCGGGGGAGTCCTCCCTGCGGACGCCCTTGACCCCGGTAGGGCCAAGCTCCTCGCAGAGCCCCGCGTGCTCGTGGAGCATCACGGCGTCCAGGTCGCGCATGTCGAAGCGCTCTCCGCAGTTGCCGCACGTCGTCCAGTGCTCCCAGTCGTGGACTGGGCACCCAGATGTAGGGCGGTCACTCGTCTGGAGGTCTTCGTCCGTGCAGGTGCAGGTCGTCTCCGACCCCAACGCCTTGGCGACTCCCGCCTTGGCCGTTTCTGAGGCGAGCTTGGCGAGTAGGCGCGCCTCGCGGCCAGCCATCTTCCTGTCGAAGCAAGGCTCGCACATCGAGATGAGCAAGCCAGTCTCCTTGAGGCAGTCTGGGCACGTCTCCGTGGCGGGCAGAGGCGCACGCGTCGGCTCCTCCCGCGCGATTTTGGGCGAGGTGGTCTCTCTGCCTTCCGCCGCATCGTACGCAGCCTGCCAAGCAGCGCCACCATCGTCCACTACATCGCCGTCTTCTGGCGCTGTCTTATCTGCCACCCTGATCCTCCTTCAGTCCAGCGGTCATCCGCGCGTCGTCCCACACCACGGCCCCCGCGCCCTCAGCCCGACGGCTGGCGTGGCGAAGAACCCAAGCTGACAGTTGCTCGCTCGTGTCCAGCACGGCGTCCAAGAGGCCCCGCTCTTGTAGGGAGGCGGCCCCGATGCCCCAGAGGACGGCGCGAAGCTCACGGGCCTGTGCTAGAGCCAGGGCGGCCTCGTGTTGGGCCACGGCGTCGAAGGCTTCGCGCCTACCGCGGGCGCGAGCACGGCGGCGCGCCTCAGGGTCAGGCTTCGGCGATGGTGATGTCATCTCTGCTCGCGCCTCGGTGGCTTGCAGGCACAGGTACGGTCAACCGCCAGCGCCCCCAAGCAGGTAGGGCAGGTGCCCCAAGGGCGGCCAGCGGCATCGGCACGGCACCACGCGCAGACGCCTAACGTGATGCGGTCCTCGCATCCGCACTCGCGGCACTCGGCGACATCTAGTAGTAGCGCGGCATCCCCACGGTTGGCTAGGCGGGCAGCAGCGCGCAACGTGGCGGCGGCTTTCGACTCGCGCTTGACGATGGAGCCTGACGAGGCCCAGACCATGGGGGTAGGGGAGCAGAACGCGCAGCGGCCATCTGAGTCAACCGCGCGACCCCGTCGACCCAACCCACACACCATGCACGCGGCGTCAGTCATCGTATCGGGTGCGATCTTCTGCCTCGTAGGTGGATACGACCACAGTCCAGGCATCCCACAACTGCTCATCGCGTGATGCTGTCCCAGACCATTCACGGGACAAGCCCTTGCGGAACAGCAGATGGTCAACGTCGGCGTGTTCGCGTGCATCCACGGACCACGTATCCCCTTCCTCCCCGTCTAGTAGGTAGTGAATCTGATCCCCAGGCGTGAAGGTGGCCTGGGGGATCAGAGATGCTTGGTACGCCCCGGTATAGATGCTGATGCGGTGGATCACAGAGTCGGTAGCAGTCATCGGTGTCCTTTCGTTCGCTCGCTGCCGATTGCCGATCCAGGCTTGAGTTAGACTCAATCCCTGGGCAATCCCCGGGCAATCCAGCCTAGGGTAATTGGTGCGGGTCTCTCCCGCGAGTTCAATGTCTTATCTGGAGAGGTAGGGTGCAAGGTGGAGCCTGAAGGAATCGCCGGATCAGTGGAGCAGACCACACGGCAGGGGAGCAGTCAGGGAGGGGGGGAGAATTTGACCACACCGCCAACAGGACAGCCCGAGCAGCCTGAGGAAGGAAGTAGGGGAAGGTCGAAGAAGGCGACGGTGCGGTGTGAGGTGTGCGGGAGGTGGTACAGGACGCTGACGGCTGAACACATGCGTATGCATGGGCTAACAGGGGAGAGGTACAGGAGGCTTTTCCTGGCACTGCGCGATCCTACTGCCACCGGATCAATGGATCAGTCGCCACAAACCCCTGTCACCACAGTAGATAAGCTGGCTCGCCGGATCACTGGATCAGTCGCTTTCCTCGACGCCATCTCAGACGAAGTAGCCGAGCACATTCTAGGAATGGCACCGCTCCGGCATCAGGTTGCACTCGCAGCAGCGCAGATCATCCAAGCGCGGATGGCAATCCACGCCGACGCTGTAGGAAGGCTCGCCCGCGTGACGCGAGAACTGGAACAACCTTGGAGGGTCGAGCAAGGCGGTCCTAACGGTCAGCCTACGCCGACCAAGGATCTAGTTCTCATCCACGCCGCCGCGCATCAGGAAATCGTGAAGGCGGAGGAGATGGTCTTGAAGGCTGCCAAGCTCGCCCTCGATGAGCGCAAGGCTGCCGACACCAACCAGGTACCCACGTTCACCTACTCTGGCGCAGCCGAGACCATCCCCATCCCGCGTGACCTCTCCCCGGCGGATCGCGAAGGACTGCGCGCCCTGATGGGGAACCTCACGAAGTACGTCGACGCCAACCGCAAGGCCACCCGAGCCATCACGGCATCCCCTGCCAGAGTCGTACCTGCCGATGGCGATGTCGTACCTGCCCAGCCATCGCAACAAGCAGATGGCGATGTCGTACCTGCCGACCTGGCCAGCCCAGCCGGCCCAACTAGCCCCACCATCCCGATGGTGACGACAACGGCACCCGCCAAGCGTCGGCGCACACGAAAGAAGCCGCCCCAGTGATCCGGTCGACCACTGATCCGGTGATCCGGTGAGCCTTCTACACAGGGGGGGTGTTAGCGACCTGGGTCGGGCCGGCGAAAAAGGGTGGGACTCCCGGGCCACAAGCCCACTGTGTTCTGAGTCCAGCACTTTCAGATGGCAGAGAGACATCCTCGCGTCTGAGCCTGGAGCCAGAGAGACATCCTCACGGCTGACTCTTGCCCCGACAGAGAGGCACCCCACAGAGTAGGGAGGTCTCCATGGGGTGCGCGCTCTCCCCGGTCGTGTTCGTACCTTCTGACCACGCGATCAGCCCCCGGCAGAGGGGGACAGGCACGGGACTAGAACAGGGGTAGTCCCGCCGCATGGAGTCTAGCATCCTGTTCCCTTAGGTGAGATTCTCCAGCCTCGCGTGACAGATAGGACACCGCCTGTGAACCTGAACCTTAGGATGAAGCTCGCGTACGCCGCGCCCCCACGCACAGGGGGTAGGTGGTGGTTCGATGTCCTGAAGACCATCGGCTTCGTCGGTGACCCTGAGCGACCTGAGACCCTGACCCATCGGATGAACCGACCACCCGGGGGGTACCGCGTCATCGCCAGTGTGCGTGACCCCCTGACTCGGTTCATGGGTGTCTACAGGTGGGTGCTTGAGACACGCGCCGGTTGGGGTGCCTTAGGCTCCGCGGCGTCTGCTGGAGAAGACGCCTTCGCTGAGGCGTTGTTCTCCCGGCGTGGGGCAGCGGCAGCTAGCCAGGTCTCGATGTTGGAGAGCGGTCGTATCGATGGCTTGCTCAGGTTCGAGGGCGACCCTCGGGCACAAGCGGCGCAGGTTGGCTTAGTTCTGCCACCGGCCTACCCTCGGGTGTGGGCGCCCAAGCACGATCTGCCTGGGGAACATGCGATGTCTCTAGTCGCCAAGCACTGGCGCGATGACTTCCTGTTCCTCAATTACAAGCTGCCAGATGACAGATGACAGATAGGACGGCAGCCCGTAAAGTGCTGCCTAGGGAGGTAGGAAGCATGACGCTGGCTGAATTCAAGAAGATCGTGGCCGCGTGGCCTGACCACGAAGGCGATGGTGCGTTTGACGAAGACGCGCAGGTCTGGGTAGAGACCGGGTTCGGTCTGAGCAGTCCAGTCGCGCGTGTCGCCCAGTTGAACCCACACGACATGCTGATCGAGACCAACGCGTTCGAGGAGCCGACGTTCCCGCTGCCGGGACCACTGTCGCACTTGCGATGTGAAGTCTGCGGTACGCCCGCCTTCCCTGTAGGGGCGCATGTTCCCTGTATCCGCAAACTGCTGAACGACCGAAAGGCCCCACCACGATGACTAGCGACGACCCACGCCGTATGGGCACAGTTGATGGGTGAGCGCGAAGCCAAGTGCCCAAGATGCTCGCGCTGGGTGTCAGAGTCGGAGTGCAGCATCCAAGCTACCGGCGACGGTCGCACGAGCCCGATGGGACTAGCCCCGCATTGCCCTGACTGTCGTG
>Ga0307379_10005336_pt1 | contig 17971 bp, 14 predicted proteins | sample UN2MG_FD_202237 | JGI IMG/M metagenome (GOLD analysis project Ga0307379, IMG submission 202237) | Soil microbial communities from Risofladan, Vaasa, Finland - UN-2 | ecosystem: Environmental > Terrestrial > Soil > Coastal area > Acid sulfate soil | place: Finland: Risofladan, Vaasa | collected... | reverse complement strand
GAAAGTGAAATTGAACCCGGATAAGCTCTCGTGTAAGCTCGATGATGTAACTGTTTTTAGGAACGGTGCGCCGAGAAAGTTCGATGCGAAAAAGGCAAGTAAAGTGGTTTCACAAACCGAGCATACCATAACGGTGGATTTGGGGGCGGGCAAGGTAAGCGATTTTTGTTACGGCTGCGATTTAAGCGCCGGATATGTCAAAATCAACGCTGATTACCACACTTGACAGGGTAAAATAGGAGTATGAGCATTCGTACTTTTGCACTTTTTTTCTGAACTTATGCATTTTTGACCTATTTTTATTTTTCTCAAAAATAATAAAGTTGAAAAGACAATCTATTTGGTTAAACTGCGGGGTAATTTTAATTCTCTCGTGATAATTGGGATAAAAGTCAATTTCTAAGGAGTAAAACAGTGAAAGTTATGAAGAGTACTATTGGTTTTTTGGTGCCGGTATTTGCATTTAGTGCAGCGGCAATGGCGGCGGAAGGTTCCGGATCGACTGAGCTGGCGGGTACGCCACTAAGCTGGTGGCTTGCGCCGGTAGCGGCGATATGTGCCCTGGGTTTTGCGTATTATTTCTATAAGAAGGTTATGGAAGCGCCCGAAGGCACTGAGAAAATGATAGAAATTGCTAATCACGTCCGTGAGGGTGCCTATGCCTACTTGTTCAGGCAGTACAGCGTTGTGACCCTGGTATTTGCAATCTTGCTGGTAATTTTTGCCGTTTGTGCTTATCTCGGCGTTCAGAACCCGTTTGTTCCGATTGCGTTTCTTACAGGCGGTTTCTTCAGCGGGCTGTGCGGCTTTTTAGGTATGAAAACGGCGACAAACGCCTCTTCCCGTACCGCTCAGGGTGCCAGCGAAAGCCTGAATCGAGGCCTTCAGGTGGCCTTTCGTTCGGGTGCGGTTATGGGCCTTGTAGTTGTGGGCTTCGGCCTTTTGGATATTTCGCTGTGGTATCTTATTCTTGATAAGATTGTTTATACTATACCACATATGGAGACAGGGCTGAAATTCTTAGGATTGCAACTTGTACCGGCAGGTATGGATCCTCATCATAAGCTGGTAGAAATTACGACAACGATGATAACTTTCGGAATGGGTGCTTCGACTCAGGCGTTATTTGCCCGTGTTGGCGGCGGTATTTACACCAAAGCCGCAGATGTCGGGGCGGACCTTGTCGGCAAGGTCGAAGCCGGCATTCCCGAAGACGACCCGAGAAACCCGGCCACAATAGCTGATAATGTCGGCGACAACGTCGGCGATGTTGCCGGTATGGGTGCCGACTTGTACGAAAGCTACTGCGGCTCGATACTCGCAACCGCCGCTCTTGGGGCGGCACTGCCTTTGTCTGCAGTAGTCAGCAGTGGTATGGATCCGCTCAAAGCTGTTCTGGCACCGATGGTTGTCGCAGGCCTTGGTATTTTTCTTTCTATTTTGGGTATTTTTATGGTTCGCTGTAAGGAGGATGCAACCCAGAAGAACCTGCTAAGGGCCCTGTTGTTCGGTACGCTCGGCAGTTCTGCACTAATTCTCGTCGCGGTTGCGATTATGGCAAGTACCGACTGGATTAGCTGGGGTGTCTTCGGCTCGGTTGTTTCCGGCCTTGTTGCCGGGGTGCTGATAGGCCAGTTTACCGAATACTACACCTCCGACGAATACGGGCCTACGAGAGGGATAGCTGAGCAGGCAGAGATGGGTGCAGCAACTACTATTATAGACGGCTTCGCAACAGGTATGTTTTCGGCAGGTCTGCCGGTAATAACGATTGTCATCGGTATTTTATGTGCCTTTGGTTTTGCCGGCGGTTTCTCAGATATATCGATGGGTCTTTACGGAATCGGTTTTGCTGCGGTTGGAATGCTCGCAACGTTGGGTATTACTTTGGCAACCGATGCATACGGCCCAATTGCGGACAACGCAGGCGGTAATGCCGAGATGAGCGGCCTCGGTGAAGAGGTCAGAAAAAGAACAGATGCCCTCGATGCCCTCGGTAATACAACCGCGGCGACTGGTAAGGGATTTGCTATCGGCTCAGCGGCTTTAACGGCGATGGCACTTCTGGCGGCGTATATCGAGGAGGTTCGTATATGGATTGGCCGGCTTGCCTCGGAAAGTGTCGATGGAATATATCGCATTGGCGAGGTGGCATTTGCGGCTACGGATGGTGTTGCCGGCGCGGTCAATGTCAAGACCGCTCCTATTATGGATTTCGTCAATGCCTATGGGCTAAATATTATGAATCCCAAGTTAATCAGCGGTTTGTTCATTGGCGCTATGATGGCCTTTGTATTCTGTGCGATGACAATGAAGGCGGTCGGCAGGGCAGCAGGGGATATGGTCAATGAGGTCCGGCGCCAGTTCAGGGAAATCGCGGGTATTATGGAAGGTACTGGCCAGCCCGATTATGCCCGCTGCGTTTCTATTTCTACCCGCGGCGCGCAGAAAGAGATGATTCTGCCTTCCCTGCTGGCGATTATCGTCCCTGTTGTGACCGGCCTGTTCCTTGGCATCGCAGGTGTGATGGGGCTTTTGGCAGGGGGGTTGAGTTGTGGTTTTGTTCTTGCGATTACACTCAACAACGCCGGCGGCGCCTGGGACAACGCCAAAAAGTACATTGAAAAAGGCGCCCACGGCGGCAAAGGCTCCGATGCACACAAGGCCGCCGTTGTCGGCGATACCGTTGGCGATCCCTGTAAGGACACCTCCGGACCAAGTTTGAATATTCTGATAAAGCTGATGACGATGGTCAGTGTTGTGTTTTCGGGAGTTGTGGTGAAATTCGCGCCGTTTATCAGCGACTGGCTCGGCCTTAGCTTTAAATAATAGAGGATATGGTATTCCGAGTTGCATAGTTGACGCGACCGGCTAATAAAGTTAATCTATCGGGGTAGCCAGAGAGGCTGCCCCGTTTTTATTAAATGTGAGGATGTAGAACTTGGTAAAAAAGAAAACTTCAAAAGTTGCTAAGAAGAAAACGCGAAAGAAAGTATCTGCGGCCAAGCCAAAGACGCAAAAAAAGAAAGTCCTGGATGCGGCAAGGGCTTTTGCTCTGGCCGCTGCGAAAGTAGCCGCGGAGAGGCATTGCAGCGAGATTGTCGTTCTGGATTTGAGCGGCAAATCGCCGGCTACCGATTATTTTGTAATCGCAACCGGCACAAGCGACAGGCAGATGCGCACCGTGGCCGATGAAATCTGTCAGACCGCAAGAGAACAACATTTCCAGCGTTTCGGCAGGGCAGGTTATGAACAGGCACGCTGGATTCTGCTGGATTATGTCGATGTCGTAATCCACATCTTCGACAGCGAATACCGGGACTATTACGATTTGGAATTACTCTGGGGCGATGCAGAGAGATTGAATATCGAATGAAAATTGTGTTAGACATACTTGAAGAGCGGATTAGTGCAGCGATGGAGGTTGCTGGCGGTTTGAAAAATTGTGCCGCTATAGTAAGGCCTTCTACGGACGCTAAGTTCGGTGATTATCAGGCCAATGGAGTTATGGGCCTGGCGAAAAAGCTTAAGACCAATCCCCGCAAATTAGCCGAGGAAGTAGTGAAGAATTTGGACCTCAGCGATATCTGCGAGCCGCCGGAGGTCGCAGGGCCGGGCTTTATAAACCTGCGTTTAAAAGCCGAATTTTTGGCCGACAGATTACTTGAAATCAACAGACACATCGCCGATCTCGGTATAGATAAGACTGCTGAAAAAAAGACTATAGTTGTAGATTTTTCCAGCCCCAACATTGCCAAGCAGATGCATGTCGGCCACCTAAGAAGTACCATAATCGGTGATTGTATCTGCCGAATCCTTGAATGCCTCGGCCACGAAGTCAAACGCCAGAACCATATCGGTGATTGGGGAACACAATTCGGTAAAATTATTTTAGCACTATGGCATATCTGTATGGCTCAGAAAAATGGAGAACCTTTTTATTATCATAACGAACTCAAAGAACTAAAGGATTCTGCGGAAGACAAAGATAGATTGAAGACTGTTTGCTGTATTATACGCGATCGCCATGAACGAGACTGGCGTGAAGATTCGGAGGACAAAGATGGGGATGGTAAAAAGATATTTCAACCTTTCCTTGACCATCTCGATAAATCCAAGATGGGTGACCTTTGGGCTCAACTTCTCCTTGCATATCAATTTGTGAACATATTGGAAGACTCCGTAGCCGGAATGGGCTTAAAAATCCCGACTCTACAAGCTGGAATGATAGATTATGAAGGACTGTCACGTCACGTAACTGCAATGTTACAGAAACGTGGAGAACAAAATGTACAGGAATATGCAGCTTGGCGTCATGCTAAAGATATAACACTCGACCACTGTAATAGGATTTATCAAAAACTTAATGTTACCTTGAAAAGGGAACATGTTCGTGGTGAAAGCACATACAACGATAGTCTGCCGGAAGTTGTTGCGGAGTTGAAAGAGAAGAATTTGGCGGTTGAATCCGATGGTGCTGTATGTGTTTTTCCGGAGGGATTTACGAATAAGGAGGGTCAGCCTTTGCCGTTTATTATCCAGAAGTCCGATGGTGCATATCTTTATGCTACGACGGATTTGGCGGCGCTGCGATACCGGGTCAACGAATTGAAGGCGAATACTATAATTTACGTTACCGACTCCCGTCAGAAGCTGCATTTTGAAATGCTGTTTGCGGTAGCGAAGATGGCCGGCTGGGTCGGTGATGATATTGAGCTTTCGCATGTTATGTTCGGCAGCGTTTTAGGGGAGGACGGTACGCCGTTAAAGACTCGCTCGGGCGAGAATGTGAAATTAAAAGAGCTGCTCGATGAGGCGGTTGAACGTGCAAAGTCGGTAGTAGAAGAAAAGAATCCGGAGCTTTCGCAGGACGAAAAAGAGAGTATCGCAAAGGCAGTCGGAATCGGCGCCGTCAAATACGCCGATTACTCCAACAATCGCACCAGTGACTATGTGTTCAGTTTCGATAAGATGTTAGCGATGGACGGCAATACAGCTCCCTATATGCAGTACGCATACGCACGCATAAAATCTATCGAAAGAAAGGCAGAGGACAAGGACAAAAATGTAAATATCAAAGATGAGCTTGCCGGGCTTGATGCTCTGAGTTTGACCGAGCCGGCTGAGCTTGACCTGGCGAAGTATTTGGTTCGCTACGGTGAGGCGATACAGGCAGCAGTGGCCGATTACAGGCCAAATTATCTGACCGCATATCTTTATGAGCTGGCGCAGAAGTTCAGCGCGTTTTATACGAATTGCCCCGTCCTGAAGGCCGAGCCGGACAAAAGACCTACCAGGCTTTTACTTTGTGATTTAACCGCAAAAACTATAAGGCACGGGTTAGGCGAGCTTTTAGGCATTGAGGTTGTCGAACAGATGTGAGGATTAATTATGAAAATCGTCCAGGAAGAATTCAGCGTAAACACGAAAAGCCGCAACCAGATGATTGACATCACAAGCCAGGTTCGCTCTTTTGTCAGTAAATCAGGTATCTCAGACGGTGAGACAATAGTCTATTGCCCTCACACAACGGCGGCAATTACCATAAACGAAAACGCCGACCCTTCAGTGACGCACGATATACTTTTGACTATGGAAGAATTAATGCCCCATCGCCGGCGGGGCTATCGGCATTCCGAGGGCAATTCAGATGCACACTGCAAAAGCTCTCTGTTCGGTTGCAGCGAACAAATCCTCATAAAGGACAAATCATTGAACCTCGGCACATGGCAGGCTGTTTTTTTCTGTGAATTTGACGGCCCGCGAAGCAGAAAGGTAGTGCTCCAAATCCGCGGCGAATAAGTGTGAGGCCGCGCAGGGCAATTACCGCTCCCTCACGGTCGCGGCTCTGTTTGATGATACACACATATCTTTTATTATAAACCGCCTAAGACTGTGCGCATAAAAAGGGCGAGGGCGTGGTTCCGGCTGGGGGGGAGACCGGTAGACCACACTGCCTCGCCGAGGTCTATAAAGCTGTTAAAACAGCATTATATTTTAGGTGAATAATTAAAGAGCTAACACTTCACGGAAATTCTTAAAACGAATAAACAACAGAACCACAAATCAAGGGGTTTACTTCCACACCCCATAATACCTCAATAAAAACAGTATACAACTTATGGCGATAAAAAGCAAGTTAAAAATCCTTTTTTTTTGTTTTTTTTGAACATTATTCTATCTGAATAGAAACCGTAAAACCTTAGATTTCAGACACTTACGCTTGCCGGCTTTGGTAACAACCGATAACTCGTTGAAGTTATCATTTCTCGAGGCATGGTAGATGAAAAAACCGTTAAAAATCTTGCCTTGATGACTTTTATGCTGGTAAAAGTTTTAACAGACTGATATTTTGGTTACATCCCTATGTTTGGAGTAGATTGTTTTTTTATTTTTTAACTATTGGTTGTTCAACTATGATAAAAATTTCTGAGAAAACAAAACATGTTAAGGACAACATTAACTCTGCCTGTGCCCGTGCCGGCAGAGATCCCAGTGAGGTAAAGCTCGTTATCGTAACCAAGTCTGCTACAATCGAGGCCGTAAAAGAAGTTATTCGTCTGGGCTTCGCCGACCTGGGAGAAAATCGCGTTCAGCAATTAAAAAAAGTTTCCACTGATGTAGAGGATTTTTTCCGGAGACCTGATGGCGATCCGAACCCTCTTAAAAACATCAATTGGCATATGATAGGCCATCTGCAGCGTAACAAGGTCAAACATGTCTTGCCTATAACCTGTCTGATACATACGGTAGATACACTTCGTTTGGCCGAAGAAATAAACACTTCGGCGGCAAAGCTGAACTTATGCCCCAAAGTACTCCTTCAGGTCAATACTTCCAACGAACCGCAAAAATACGGTGTTCCGGTAGGTGCGGCAACACATCTGGCGGAGCAGATAGAGACCCTGCCGAACTTAAAAGTGGTTGGTTTGATGACGATGGCACCATTGACTCATAATAAGGATATTGTTCGAGCTTGTTTTATTCGGGCAAGAGAATTATTTGTCGAGATACGCGGAGAAAAAATTGTCGGTCGTCATTTTACCGAGCTAAGTATGGGCATGAGCTCAGACTACGAAATCGCCGTCGAAGAGGGAGCAACCATCCTTCGTATCGGCTCGGCAATTTTCACCGGTTGACAGCTGGTTTGAGCTTAACAGGTATCGAGAATACCTGAGCTACGGTTAAATAGTTATACCACTTCCATTCTCCCTCCGAAAAAGCTTAGTTTTTGTCCCTTTTAATAGTGGAAAATGGCAAAAAATTCCCAAAGTACTGCCCTGAACAAGCCGAAAATTAGCTGAAGGATAGTAAAAAAATTGTTCATGAATGTTATTTAACGGCTAAACATTCAATTAAATACCGGAAATGAACAGATAGATGCCTGTTCAAGGTCTCATAATATAATAAGAAGAACGAGGACAATGGAAAAAGTAAAATTACTTACCGCTATCGAACAGGAAAAAAGCTTTACTGATGTTCTGTATCTGACAAGTCAAAACAACATCCCATCCGAAATAAAACGACTTTTGAAGAGAAGGAAGCTTTCTTACCGCATTCTTCCGATAGACAAATTTCCCAAAGTGCGTGACAGGCTCGATTTGATTGGGACCGTTATCATCGACACGAAAGACTCGGATACTTCACAACAGCAGCAGCTTGCCCGGATAATCGAGTCCCTTGAGATGGAAAATATTGGTATGATTATGCTTACAGACCGCCCGGAGATGCCTGTAAAAAGTTTTTCTCTATCGCCGTCAAAGACCAGTTTCTCTATGGTCAACAGCATGGAATCCGTTTCCATAGATGAGTTGTGGGCCAAAATAAGTGCTAATCTTGCGTATCGTAAAAAAAGTTCCGGCATTACGACAAAACCGTTGGTTCCACGAAAGCATGTGCTGAGAATTCACAGGAACAAACTGGCCGAACAGCTTTCAATGACCAAAAGCCTCGCAGATAATCTTGCGGAGCAGCTTCGTTTAGCCGGTCTTGTGCAGCAGGATTTTCTTCCCACTCATATGCCCAATACGGATGAATTACAATGGGCCAGTATTTTTATGCCCGCCGAGTGGGTCTCGGGTGACATTTACGATATGGTCCGTATCGACGAGCAGCACATCGGCTTTTATGTAGCTGATGTAGTGGGGCACGGCATGCCTGCTGCACTGCTGACAATATTTCTAAAACAGGCATTGCTTATGCGAGAGACTTACGAGAGCAATTACCGTATATTTCCACCTACGGAGGTTATAAAAAATCTGAATGTTCGAATGGCGGCGCAGAAACTCTCCGGTTATCAGTTTGCCACCTGCTGTTATTGTCTATTTAATACAAAAACACTACAGCTCACATACGCCCGTGCCGGGCATCCCTATCCAATACTTATCAGACCAGGACAGCAGCCCGAGCAGCTCCAGATACGCGGCTCTCTGCTGGGAGTTTTTGAACAGGCCGAATACACCCAGCATACCGTGCAGCTTCACCCCGGCGATAAGCTGCTGGTGTATTCCGACGGGGCAGAGCCTTTCATCGGCAAGTTCGATGATACAACCGGCTTTGGTTTCAGCGATGAATTTCTCGAAGTCAAAGATTTGCCTGTTGTAGAGATGATGGACAAACTTAACACGATTGCCCATAATCAAAAAATTGAGCCGTCTGAAATTGACGATATTACAATAGTTGCGTTTGAAATACTTCCGTAGATTAAGAGAACAAACCAGAAGCTCGAGTTTTTATTGTTTGCCCTTTAAGCGATAACCTTGAGCCATATAGCTGCCAGAAAAGACTCGGCTGTCCGGCATAATTTCCAATAGACATTTAGCTGGAATTGTTATCTCACAGATGTACTAAAAAATTGTTTTGCAAACACACCTCTTTTAGTTATACTCATTCGGATTAAGCAATATCTGTTGCATGGAAAGGTTGCGACGATGGCGGATAAAGATAGCGATTTGAAGAAAATTAAAGAAATCATTGAGATAATGAAAGAGAATGAGCTTCTTGAAGTCGAAATAAAACATGGTGACGACAAGATATTTCTAAAGCGCTCACAGCCTCATTCCTCTGTCGGCGGGGTTCTAAGTGCCGTACCGGCGATAAGGCCGGAGCCTGGCCCGCCACAACATATCCAAGCAGGAGGTGCTGAAGCTCTGATTCACACTTATGCCACCCAGGCCACTCCATCTTCAGAAGCTTTGGCAGAAATAAAATCGCCTCTTGTCGGGACATATTATGCAACACCAAGTCCCGATTCCGAGCATTATGTCGAAGTAGGCTCGACGGTCGATCCCCAGACGGTTGTTTGCATAATCGAGGCAATGAAGGTTATGAATGAAATAAAAGCCGAGACCAGTGGAACGATTGTTGAAGTACTTGTTACCAATGGCCAGGCCGTTGAGTACGGCCAGGTACTTTTCAAGGTCAAACCGGACTAGTAATTTGCTTTTGATTATTGGAAAAAGAGCGGCAGGGTACTTGAATATTGAGGCACAACAAACAATAGTAAATAGACGGTAGAAAATAATAAAATAAATTATGTTTTCAAGGATTTTGATAGCCAATCGAGGTGAAATTGCACTTCGTATCATTCGTGCCTGTCACGAGCTTAATATTGAGGCGGTTGTGGTTTATTCAGAGGCGGACAGGGACGCTTCATATCTTCAGTCGGCTGATGAAGCTATTTGTATCGGGCCGGCCGACTGTGCTAAAAGTTATCTGAATATACCCCGTATTATAAGTGCCGCTGAGATTAGCGACGTTGAGGCGATTCATCCAGGTTATGGCTTCCTGGCCGAGAACATAAACTTTGCCCAGATATGTCGGGACTGCGGGATAACATTTATTGGCCCGCCCGTTGAGGCGATGCAGTTGCTTGGCGATAAGATCCAGGCCCGCAAGCTGGCGAGCAAGGCGGGTGTGCCGATAGTGCCCGGTTCCGACGGTGCTCTCGAGAAGGAGTCGTCGGCGCTGGAACTGGCAAACAAGATGGGTTACCCTGTAATATTAAAAGCTACCTCCGGCGGCGGTGGACGGGGAATGAGAGTTGTCCATAACGACATTACCCTGCGCTCGGCATTTAATTCAGCCCGTGCCGAAGCCAAAGCCGCCTTTGGTGACGGAAGCATCTATCTGGAAAAGTTCATAGTCGAGCCTCGGCACGTCGAAGTACAGGTCATGGCTGACATGTACGGCAATGCTTTACACTTTTATGAAAGGGACTGCTCCATTCAGCGAAGACATCAAAAGATGATTGAGGAATCACCCTGTCCCGTCCTGGATAAGCATACAAGAGGGCAACTTGCCGAAGCCGCCTTGAATATTATAAAAAAGGCCAAATATGTTAATGCGGCGACAGTTGAGTTTCTTTTAGACAATGATAAAAACTTTTATTTCATTGAGGCGAACACTCGAATTCAGGTCGAGCATCCCGTAACTGAAATGGTTACCGGACACGACCTGATTAAGTGGCAGTTGAAAATTGCCGCCGGTCTGCCTATCAAGCTCAGCCAGAAAAACATTAAGCATACCGGCGTTGCCATTGAATGCCGGATTAATGCCGAGGACCCTGAAAATAATTTTGCTCCTTCGCCGGGCACGATTAGGCGGTTAATTCTGCCCGGCGGCCCCGGCGTCAGAGTTGATACGCACGTTCATCAGGGCTGGACCGTATCGCCGACCTACGATTCGATGATTGCCAAACTTATTGTCCATCAAAGAACGCGGACAGAAGCCATTGCTACAATGAAAAGGGCTTTGAGGGAATTTGTTATCGAGCCGATCAAGACAACGATACCCGCCTGCCTCGATATCCTCTCCCACAATCTTTTCGTCAAAAATAAAGTCGATACAGGCTTCGTCGAACGAAATTTCTAATCTTTGGCTTGTAGAGTCTGATTGGCAGCAATGATCAGGTATTGTATATCGGGTGATTTTTATTTGGTATTATTCTCGTTCGTGCAATAATCCTTATATCAATCCGGGATACGTTAAATTCAATTGCCTTGCAATTGCTCTTAACGAAAACAATGCACACGAAGTGAAATCAACCTGGCCGATGGTCCAAAGAGATGCGTGTAAATCAGTTCCATTTCTGTGGAAATCAGGGGCCAACCGATAGCACGGTCACTCAGCTAAACATTATAGCACTTACAATGACGGCGCTGCCGATTGGCCCCCGTTAATCTTTCTAAAGCTTTAATCTATCCCTGATGGTGAACAGCCTGTTTTCTATAGAACAGGAAGAAAATAATCGCCAGGGCAATCAAGCCGACGAGTCCATTGTCGCCCAGTTGACTAAGCAGCCCGGTCATATTTTCGACAATTCCTCCGAAGAAAGGAACGGTGGTTTCAACGCCAAAAAGGATTTCAATCGTAATCCCAAGGGCAATCAACAATAAAAATATTTCAGTAATTTCACCAATCCATCTTTTTGCTTCTTCAAGAAATCGCATCTTTACTCTCCTAAATTTAAGTAATAAAGAAAACACAAATTACAGTCACACTGGCAATGTACTCGGCATATTTTTATAAATTTCTTTAAATTTATGAATACGATTTAAATATATGCTGATACCCGGAAAACCATTTCTTCTTAAGTATTTTAACAAGAATATTCACAATAACCTGCATATCAGTATTGAAAGGGCGGTTAATTGAATCTGTTACCGGTAAAGAATAAATGTGAGGATATTTGTGAACAAATTTTATAACTTGTGCGTTTTTTTATCTACGAAGCGGAGAATTGTCAGAAGATAAAGTTGTTCTTTTACCTCTCTGTGAATTGGTAATAAAAAGAGTGCAGTGGAACATTTTAAGATATATTCTCTTAATCAAACAGAGTCCTTACCGTAAGGGTGAGTTTTGCCTAACCGATTTGAAAGCCTATTCTTATCAATCGCCCTTAATTTCTACGATAGGTGGATTTTTTTCTTTGAATATATGGCTAAAAAGCTTGCGGAGCACCCCAAATTTTTAATTATCACGCGTTAAAATGGGCAAATTGTCCTTGACTTAGCCTGTCAATATGGGATACAATGGCCTTATGTTAATGAACTTTATATCTTTCATTTTACGCATTTCACTTATTGTCGTGCTTTGGGCTTTTGTTTGGCGGCTTGTGCAGCCCAGAACACAACTCATGCGAATATTGAGAGCCGCTGTGCTCCTGCTTGGACTGTTAGGAATTTTATTCATATTAAGAAGTACAGGAAGGTGATGACATTTCCTGTGTTGTGTTAATCATCAATAAGTCTTCAGTCGAGCAACAAACAGGGAAATATTAAGCGGCGAATTACTTTTCCAGCGTAATTAAATCTTCGTAGGTTTCGCGTTTTCTGATGACCGAGAATTTGTCGCCGTCAACAAGTACTTCGGCGGCCCGTCCGCGAGCGTTGTAATTGCTGCTCATGCTAAAGCCATAAGCACCGGCGGTAAAGACAGAGACTAAATCGCCGCGTTCGGCTGCCGGCAAAGCCCTGTCCTTGGCAAAGAAATCCGCACCTTCGCATATCGGGCCGACAATATCAACAACTTCAGTGCCGTCAAGCCGCAAATCCTTTTCCCGCTGTGGCGGAACAAACTTTTCATCTACCTTTGCAGGCCAAATGAAATGGAATGCGTCATATAGCGATGGACGAATCAAATCGTTCATCCCGGCATCGACTATAACAAATTTTTTTCTGCCGCCGTGTTTGATATAAAGCACGCGAGTTAACATTACTCCTGCGTTTGCGCAAATGCTTTTGCCCGGCTCAAGTATAAGTTTGATGTTCTTGTCTTTCAGCAGCGGCACGATGCCTGATGCATATTCTGCTGCCGAAGGGGCGGTGTTGGATTCGTAATCGGCGCCGTAGCCTCCACCCAGGTCAATAGCTTCTATAGTGTGGCCTTTGCTGCGGAGCTGGTCGATAAGCGTCAGGGCTTTTTTCACAGCTTCAACATACGGGTCAATCTTTTTGCCGCCTGTTCCCAGGTGGACATGAATTGCGCAGAGGCGCACCGCTGAATTGTTACCATATTCGGAGAAGACTTTTAATGCCCGCTCGATATCGACTCCGAATTTTGTTTCTTTCTTGCCCGTTTTCAGAAAAGCATGAGTTTTATATTCAACATCAGGATTGACACGCAAAGCTGCTTTGGTTTGTTTTCCTTGTTGTTGTGCTAAACGAATCAGGTTTTCAAGTTCCGCCTCTGATTCGATATTGAAATAACCGATGCCTGCGTCTAACGCCTCGACGATTTCAGAGTCGGTCTTACCGACACCGGCATAGACGATTTGTGAAGGTTCGCCGCCGGCCTGCAAAACACGGTACAGCTCCCCGCCGCTGACGATATCGAATCCGCTGCCGGCCTCGGCCATAAATTTGAGAATATTTATATTGCCGCAGGCTTTAACTGAATAGCAAATCGTGGTATCGATCCGGCCGTATGCCTGCTGCATTTTTTGCAGATGCTCTTTGAAGGTGGCCTTGCTATAGATATACACCGGAGTGCCGACCTCGCGGGCGATTGTCTCAACGCTTACGTTTTCTGCGAACAGATTGCCTTCTTTGTACTTAAAATAATCCATATTTTTTTCTCTTTGCAAATAAATTTCTGAAATTAACGAAATCTACGTCAAACTCGCCGGATAGTATAAAGAATTATTCGCCAATTGCAAGAATGCGCTTACTAATGAGATGCAGGAGGAATTGTTTCGTTCGGAACTGTTGTGAAGCAGCTATACCCGTGGTTCTGCATAAAAAAAAATGGAAGGCTTTGTATTATTAACAAAACCTTCCATTTTCGCATAACTTGCCGCCGTTGATTGCGGCTCAAACAACCCGCCAAAATCCATGCGAGCTTTTGATCAAGCTGCTACGCTATTTTTTCTTCTTCGCTTTCTTCTTTGTTGCTTTCTTCTTTGCTACTTTCTTCTTTGCTTTCTTCTTTGCTTTTTTCTTTGCCATTATTGTGTCACCTCCTTTTGGCTGACCAAAAATCCTTTTACGTTTTACTTAACATTACGATAACGTTTACAATAAAAAACTTTGTTAAAAAAATATACAAAAAAGTAAATTATTTTTCATATTATTTTTATCGACATAAAGTTTAACAATTCTTGATAAAAATATTGTCTTCAGTGTTTTACACAACTTCATATATTGTTTACCATAGACATTAATGAAATAATGAAAATTGTTTTATTATATCTTAAGTTCTTATTAAAATTGAAAAAGTAACTTTGTTTGAATTAGCCTTGTAAGAGTCGATTTATTTAACTTATAGACAGATTTCAGCGTTTTTGATTATTAAAAAAGGTTTTTTATGATGTCACCCAGTAATATGTTTTCGCAGTTTGAAGGAATTCAGGAAGAAAATAAAAACGACTTCACAATTTAAATGTTTTACTGTTTGATGACATTATTTCTTGTTAAAGTATTTTGATATCTTTTGTAATATTTATTCAACAACACACATTTTAGTTGTTAATTATTTATGGCAAAAAGAAAAATAGCTTTGTTTGGCGGCACGTTTGATCCGGTTCATCTCGGTCATACTACTGTTGCTGAAGATGCGGCCAGACGCATTGGCGCAGAGAAAATCATTTTCATTCCTGCAAAGCGTTCTCCGCTCAAAGGCTTTCTGCCAAAAGCGAATGACAAACATCGGCTTAAAATGATAACTCTTGCAATTGCTGAAAAAAAGACTTTCGAGGTCAGTGGTTGCGAATTGAAAAAAGCGGCGCCGAGCTATACGTTAGAGACGGTAAGGCAGTTCCAGGCCGAGTACGGCGGCGGTACTTTAATCCATTGGCTCTTCGGCGCCGACAGCATCGATGATTTGACGTATTGGTACCAGATTGTCGAACTGATTGATGCCTGTATTCTTACCACTATGTACAGGGCCGGCTGCGGGCCACCCGATTTTACCAAATTTGAGCCTCAATGGGGCCCTCAACGCATCGAAAAACTCCGGCAAAATATCATCGAAACCCCTTTGATTGATATAAGCAGTACGGAAATACGAGATAGATTAGCTTCCGGCCGGGATGTAACCGATATGCTCAATCCATCCGTTGCTGAATATATCCGTAAACATGGTCTTTACCAGTCAAAGTCAACAGCAAACGGCGAATAGCACGTATGTTATTGGGACATGCTGTTTGCTTCAATTGATTTTTGCAGCCACTCATACCAGTCGTCCATACCTTCGCCGGTTTTGGCTGATATCGGAAAAATCTTAATGTCTTTATTTAGTTTGCGGGCATCGACTTTCACTTTTTCGATATTGAAATCCACATGCCCGCCTGCCAACAAATCAATTTTGTTTATAAGCATGGCCTTTGACTTTGCAAAAATGGCGGGATACTTTACCGGCTTATCATCACCTTCTGCAACAGACAGCACAACTATCTTGCCGGCCTCTCCGAGCTCAAAAGCCGATGGACAAACCAGATTGCCCACATTCTCGATAAGAATCAAATCCAAATCTTCGACAGGTAATTGTTTGAGTGCCTTAGTTATCTGAATCGCTGATAAATGGCAGGCGCCTTCGGTGTTTATCTGAATGGCGGGAGCTTCGGTCGCCCTGATTCTCTCAGCGTCTATATCGGTCTGTATATCACCTTCAATAACGCCGACTTTAATTTTGCCTTTTAAGTCGCTTATCGTTCTGACAAGGATTGTAGTTTTACCAGAGCCGGGAGATGATATCATATTCAGGCATAATTTCTTCCGCTCGGTTAAAAACAGAATGTTTTCAAAAGCATACTTTTCATTTTCGATGAGAATTTTCTTGCCAACGTCAATCTTTTTCATAGTATTAGTCCGTTTGTAATTCTATTTCTTCGAGTATCAAAGGTGCATCGGCCATCAGCACAAAATCTTCACTGCCGCACTTAGGACATTCCGGAGACGAAAATTCAATATTGAACTTTTCGTTACAATTCCTGCATTGAGCCTGTATCGGCTTGTGCTCTACCTGAAGTTTCATACCTTCGCACGAGGTGCCTTTAGTGATTGCATCGAAAGCAAAACAAAGCACTTCGTCATTGATAGGGTTAAGCGTCCCGCAACTGATTCTGGCGCCGATGGGTCTGGCGTTATGTTTTGCGGCTTCATCTGATATTATCGTAAGCAGGCTCTCGGCCACCGACATTTCGTGCATCAGCATATCCTCGGCAGTTCTCGCCCGTATGGCATCTGCACAATTCTTTTTCCGCCTATTTGAGTTATCATTTCCACCAGAGGCACATCACTGCTTCGACAAACTTCACCGATTACTTTTGCTTCTTTACCCAACGGATGATTTTTACAAATCCTCAGGCAGTCATCCACTGATTCCGGCGAGACAATCGCTATAAATTTGCCTTCATTTGCGATTGTCAGCACGTCGAAACCAAGCATATCGGCGGCCGCCTGCACCACCGGCTTGATCGGTATGTCAACTTCGCGAATTTCGATGCTCAGCCCGCTGCTTCTCGATATTTCATTAAGACTCGCGGCCAACCCGCCTCGCGTCGGGTCCCGCATAAATTTTATGCCGCTCGTATTTTCCAACAGTTCGCAGGTTAAGCCTGCCAGAGCCGCACAGTCACTTTGCATTTGCGATTGAAATTTGATGTCTTCCCGCTGTGAAATAATAGTCATCCCGTGGTCACCTATGGTACCGTTGATAATTATTTTATCCCCGACGGCTATCTTCTCAAATCCCATCTCTGCGCCGGTCAGCTTTACCCCGATCCCCGCTGTGTTTATAAAAATCCTGTCGGCGGCACCGGCTTCAACCGTTTTGGTATCGCCGGTAACAATATTGACGTTATTTTGGCGGGCGGTTTCGCCTATACTGGCTAAAATTCTGTCGAGTAATTTAAATTCAAAACCATCTTCGATTATCAATGACAACGAAAGAGCAACGGGCCTCGAACCGGCGACGGCTAAATCATTTATTGTTCCGCAGACAGCTAATTTTCCGATATCTCCTCCGTTGAAGAACAATGGTTTTACAACGTAGCTGTCGGTAGTAAAGCACAGCGAGTTCGAAGCGACATTCAGATTTGCCGAATCACCCAACTCCGAGAGAGTTTCATTATTTAAGCTTGGCAGAATATGAAGGCGGATCAGGTCATCCGTTAGTTGTCCGCCGCCGCCGTGTGCAAGCAGGATTCTGTCGTTTTTAGCTTCAGTCATCAGTTAATGTGCTCTTTCCCGGCCGTATTTAAACCACGCCGCACAAGCCCCTTCGGAGCTTACCATACAAGGTCCAACAGGTTCCTGTGGCGTACAATTTTTACCAAACAGTCCACATTCCGGCGGCTCTATCAATCCGCACAACACCTCACCGCATCGGCATCCTGTTTTTTCTTCGCTCGGTGTTTCGTTTATTTTGAATCGTTTAAGGGCATCGAATCGGCTGTATTTTTCTTTTAATTTGAGCGTGCTTTTGTCTATTTTTCCAAGTCCCCGCCAGTAGCCGTCAACCGCCTCAAAGCACTCGGCGACGATTTTTTGTGCAGCTATGTTGCCTTCTTTGGTAACCACCGCATCATACATTGATTTAAGCTCGGCCTTACCGGATGCGAGCTGCCGGCAAATTTCACCGAGTCCTTCCATTATTTGCAGCGGCCCAAAGCCGGCCACAACGCACGGCCGATTAAAATCTTCCACAATCTCGGCAAAAGCCCCGTAGCCAATTATTACACTGACATGCCCGGGGCAAAGAAAGGCATCTATCTTATCATTTTTTGCGCTCAAAAGTGCCCGCATAGCGGGAGTAACCAGTTTGTGCCCGCTTAAAATACAAAAATTATCGACCGCCTGTTCAGCCGCTTCTTTTACGACCACGGCGGTGGCCGGTGCGGTGGTCTCAAAGCCTACTGCAACGAACACGACTGTTTTTTCGGGATTGTCTTTAGCCAATTGCAGTGCATCTTCACTGCTGAGAACAACTTTGATGTTGGCTTTTGCCTGCTTTCTTTCGAGCGAGCTGTTTT
>Ga0307379_10005335_pt1 | contig 17972 bp, 11 predicted proteins | sample UN2MG_FD_202237 | JGI IMG/M metagenome (GOLD analysis project Ga0307379, IMG submission 202237) | Soil microbial communities from Risofladan, Vaasa, Finland - UN-2 | ecosystem: Environmental > Terrestrial > Soil > Coastal area > Acid sulfate soil | place: Finland: Risofladan, Vaasa | collected... | reverse complement strand
GAACTTCTTACCGTCGTAGGACGGTCTTTCCCAGATCCGAACAACCAGCCCGAGAAAATCGACACCTTCGCCATACACATGCCCAATGCCCGCCCCTACCACAATGTGGTCCTGGCCCCAGCAAAACAGCAGTCCGAATCTGTCGATTCTCGGATCGCACCCAACGAGTGCTCTTCGTTGGCGAAGCCTAACAAGAAGATTGAAGAAACGTCATCCGCCGACGTGCCGACAGAACTGAGCCAGTAGTGAGTTCCGGTTGCACTCTTTGACATCGTTCATTGAATCCGTTGCGAATACAAAAAATGTTGTTTTTTGGTCAAAAAGTGGGTTGTATTCGGACTCGATCTGGGCAAAATCAGGATGTGTGGAGACATTTTGGAGTCATAAAGTCACTCGCAAATCGGGCTGTTCTTCGGCTCGTGAAAAAGGTGACTTTTCGAAAGTTCTGGCATTTCTCAGTTCAAGGAAATGAGGCCATTTTGGGGTGACATGTCACTCTCTGACAGCTTCCGTTTGCGGCAGTTTTGCTCGCCACTTTCAATTCCACCTTCATCGATCAACGTTGCCTATCGGCTCGGACTTGCTGCAGAAACTGAATGAGAAGAGAGTTCACCTCCTCCGGCTGCTCTTGCTGCACCCAGTGCCCGGCCCCATCGATCAGATGAACACCCAGCATGTCCGTGCAAGCAGTCTTTTGCATTCGCTCCAGGCTGCCGGGGCTCTGGTAGACTCCCCAGTCGCTCGCCCCGGCGATGAAACATGACGGCACATCAACCATCAGACCGGAGAATATCTGCAGCTCCTCCCTGTATCTTGCCTCTTTTCCGCATCGATACCAATTCATGCCGCCCTGGAATCCAGTCCTCGCGAATTCGGTGCTGTACACGCGAAGTTCTTCCTCATGCAGCCACTTACAAGCTGCAATTTCCGCCGCCGACGGCATCTCCGCAGACACAGTCTCAGCCATTCCTTTGTCCAGGTCCATGATGTAATAGGTAGGCATCTTGGCAAGTTCGGCGGCGCTCCAAGACTTGAGCGGAAAGGGTTTGTTCTGTTTCCAGTCCGCGCTCTTGTAGTGGAAGTAGGCACGAAGGAAGTCATGAATACCCTGTGGACAGTCTCGCATGTCATCATTAGCCTCGCGGGTCGTGTAGTACCACTGGTAATGCTTACGCGGACGAGGCAGCGTCCCCAATTCGTCGTGGATGCTGGGGTTGGGCGAGACCTTCTCTTGTGGCGCGGCGTTGGCGGTGTTGAAGGGTAACGGTGGAGGCCCCCCAAATGGAGCGCTCATCAGCACTACGGAACGGAACACGTCTGGCCGTATTAGTGCACACCATGCTGCAACAGGCGAGCCGTAGTCGTGCCCCACGACAGCCGCCACAGATTTGTAACCGAGTGCTGAAATAAGTCCCAAAGCATCTCTGACCACATTGAGCAGGCGGAAGGAACTGACGTCGCCGTCATAATTGCCATCCCAGCCTGTGGTGCGGCCGTAACCTCGCTGGTCGGGGGCGACGACGTGATATCCCGCCTGAGCCAGCGGCAGCATCACCTTTCTCCAGCTGTAGGCCATTTCCGGAAAGCCATGAAGCAGCAGGATACAGGGCCGGTTTTTGGCCTCGAAGCCAGCCTCCAGTATATGAATTGTGAGGCCGTTGACGTTCTGGACAAAGCGAGAGCGTATCCCGGATGAAAGGGTGGCCTTACCATAGGCGACATTCGTGTTCTTCTCAATCTCCGCTAGCTGCTTCACGTTCTTGGTTGGCTGAACGTGGTTGGTGGAATCGGCCAGCCCGTTAGACGCACGAGCGTATGGAACCACTGCAGTTGAAACCAGAGCGGCAACGACGTCACGCATGAGTTGACGACGAGTAGAAGCTCCCTTGGCGAATGCGGTAGCGGAGTTCTGCAATGCCTTATACATGACTTACTCTCGTAATCTGACAATTGTGTCAAAGCACGTCCATCCAATGAAACATCGTTAACCAGTCGTAGTCTAAGTATCTGGGTCCGCACTTGTCAAGCAAGGGCAGCAGAACCGTAAGAGCCTGTCTATTCTCAAATGACAGACACTTACATACGAAAACTTCTTTACCGCCTATACCAGTGGGGTGTGCCGAACCAGTCGTGCATTTCCTTTTCGAACGGGGTGACGACATCGGGCGGCTCCGGCCATTGGCCCCGGTCACCTGTCTCCACGATCCAGACTTCGAGCGCCGTGCGAAGGCGTTGCAGAACCTCGTGGTGTTCGGGCTGGTCCGAGTCGACGAGGTTGCGTGTTTCATGCGGATCAGTCGCAATGTCATAGAGCTCCTCACCCGGTCCGTGCAGCGCCATCAGGTCCGCAGGCAGACCGGTCAGTTTTCCCTGCGCCTGTAGCTCGCGCATCAGCGGGATTGTAAGAAAGCACTTCTCCTTGTACCGGTTCAGCGAGGCGAAGGTGGGACCCGGTGTGAAATTGCGAATGTAGCGCCAGCGCGCATCCCGTACCGAGCGGATGCGTTGGACGGTCTCGTCGATACGATCTCGGGCGCTGAAGGCGTACCGGCGCGGCGGATCGGCCTGCGCGCCGAGGAAGTTGCGGCTTTGCATCAACGGCGGGCGCTGCACTCCGGCGATGGCGAGGGTGGTGGCGGTTATGTCGAGCAGGCTCACAACCTGATCGTTTACCGCCCCTGTTTTGACCTGCCTGCGCGCTGGGAAGTTGCCGGGCCAGTGGATGATCATCGGCACATGAAGGCCGCTATCGTAGCACCAATGGATGCCGCGTGCTTCAAGCCGTCCGTTGTCAGCGAAGAAGATGATCACGGTGTCATCGTAAAGCCCGTCGGCGCGCAACCGTTCCAACACCCAGCCGATGCGGCGATCCATGCCCGAGACGGAGTTGAGGTAACGAGCCCATTCTTGGCGAACGATAGGATGGTCGGGATAATAAGGCGGCGGCTTCACGTTGTCCGGCGTGGCAATCTGCGGATGCTCGCGCTCGCCGACCCACTCGACTCGCTCCTTGCGAGCGCTCTGGCGGTCGTAGATGTCGTATTCCACATCGTGGGAGTTCACAACAGCGAAAAATGGCTGGTGCGACTTCAAAGCGTTCTAATCCTCAGACTCGTAGATGAGACCTTCATTGACGAAGTTGAGGTCGAGCTTACCGGTGCCGACATTCCGGTCACCGATGGTCTTGATGTTGGCTGTGAAATAGCCAGCGTCGCGCAGCCAATGGGTGATGGGCCGGACACCAGGTGGAAGCCGGAACATGTCGTTGCGATGCGACCGCATGGGGTGGGTATCGGTGCTGGTCTGGTACATGCCGGTGAAGAACGCCGAGCGGCTGGGCGCACAGACTGGGCTGGTGGAAAAAACATGCGTGAACCGGACGCCGGATGCCGCCAGCCTGTCGAGATTTGGCGTTTGAACGAACTTTTCGCCGTAGCAGCCGAGGTCGAGAGCGATGTTCTCCCCGATCAACCACAGGATGTTAGGACGGCGCGGCGTTCCAGCGTTTTCGGCCGCCGGCAAGACCACCGCCGGGGAAGAGATGATCACAAGCCATACGAAGACGTTAATTGGTCTCATGTTTGCCCCTCGATTCGAGAATTCTTGTATGCGTGCCATTGGGAATCTCGCTTGAATCCTAATTGTCTTCGCTGTTTTCGGCAAATGTTTCCAACTCGCCTATGCGCAGTCTTGTTGCGATGCTGGACACTACGCGAAGGTAACGAGCCTTCACACCGACCGGGTAAGGAGTGGGATAGCCGGACGGCTCATTGATGGTGATCGTTTCGACTCCGGGATGGGACTTGAGCAAGTTTGGATCGTCTGATGTGAACGGTCGTTCCGATACAAAGATGAAACCCCGTTCCAACATGTTGTTCTTGGTCGCCGCGCCGTTCCAGACATGAATGCCTTTCAGAAGATATGACTTGCCGAGGTCCACCTCCAACCAGGCGTCCGTGCCCATCATCTCAGCGGATGTCTTCGGATCGCCATCCACAATTGATTGAGCGGAATCGACCTGCCGAACCGAGATGCCGCGCACAGGTTTGCCTTTAGCGATGTTTGTGCCGCTGTACAGCCTCACGGCCGATGGTACAGGCCAGTCTTTCCATGAGTCCGGGATGTGCTCTAACGGCGGTGGCGGACTCCACATCAGCCCCACCTCGGCGAGCCGCGACACGACGTTGTCATCCATCAAGCCATCGCGATTCGGGGCGCAGTTGAGCTGGAAGACAACATTCCGGGCATTGAATGGAACAAGATGTTCGTCGACGATCCATCGCACCGGCTTGAGCAGCGAAGTCGGATAACTCGTCTGCCAGAACCACATCTCCTGAATCGTATCACCGCCTACAGCCGGCCAATCGTTGCCCGATGGCAGACTCATGCCGGCGCGCACTTCGATGTGAGGCACATCACTGACGTAGCGCACGCGGGAGTGGTTCAGAACCAGACAATTGGGCTGAAGCGCCTTTATGTGATCATGAACAGCAGCGTACGGAATATCAGAGAAGGTCGGACTTTCATGCCAGTTGTTTCCCCACGCATCGAAGACAATGTACAGAATCTCGCCGTAGTCGGTCAGTAGCTCTGTAAGCTGGTCCTTGATCAACTGGATCTTCTGTGGTGCAACGCCGCCATGTTGATCGTCGCCGGCGATCCGTTCGGTCCGGTCGCGGATCGAGTAGTACAGACCCGCCTTTAGGCCCCGCGTGCGAAAGGCATCCACGAATTCGCGGACCACGTCGCGCCCGCAACCCTGGGCCACCGTGTAAGTGGAATACTTGCTCGGCCACAGGCAGAAACCATCATGGTGCTTGGCGGTCAGGACGGCATATCTCATTCCGGCACTCTTGGCGGCGTCGGCCCACTGCCCGCAATCGAGCTTGGTGGGATTCAGCAGTGCAGGACTTAGATCGTCGGCCGTCCCCGGGGTGTCGTCCTTTCCCTGTCGCGGCGGAGCATGATCCTTATAGAGTCGGTCGGGCATGTCGAGATAGGTCGTAGGGCTGAAGTGAATGAACATGCCAAAGCGCAAATTCACCAAATCTCGCTGCAGCTCGGCCAGCGGCTTGGCTATGGCCCCAAAACGGACGGACCAACACACCTCCCGGTTGGCTGGCGAGGTGATTTGGACCTTCACCAGGTCATCCCCGTCGCCCATATTTTCGCCCATATTTTTGATGCTTACGCCGGCGGCCTGGTCCTGGGCCGACACGGTGACGCCGGCGACCGCCCACTTGGCGTTGGGTGACTGAGCCACGATACGCATCTCATAGGGATTGTGGCCCACCACCGCGCTGACACCGGTGAGGGTCTGTGCCGCGTCATCCCAACGCTCCTCGCGCACCTCCAGGATACCCTGCGTGACGTGCCTTGATGTGCTGAGCAGGAAAGGACGCGGTAGCAGCGGCCGAACTGCCAGGACACAACAACCGGAACCGGGTACGGGGACTGAGATGGTATCAGTGAAGGGCTTCACGAGGGCGTCGCCCCAGAAATCGTAGGCGATATAACGGTCGGCCGGCGGCAGGCCCAAGCCAGCGACCGGTACGTTCATGGTCTCAGCCTCCTTGCCCCAATTGTAGAGGCCCAGTACATCGCGGCGCTGCCGGTCCGGGCGCTCGTCGCTGACCAGCCACACCCGGGGCTTGCCTTCACGGAAGAGGTCCACCGGCCGGGCTGTCACACGATGCAAGGGGATACAGCGCCGAATAATGTCGAGGCGCTCCGCTGGCAGCGTGGGCAGCCAATCGCTGATGGAAACCATCATGCCGGAAAGAGCAGTCCATGAAGCGGTACAGCGGGCGCTGTCCAGGGTGAGGGTATCGCGGACATAGAAAGGATCGGGGTCGCACCACCAAATGCGGCCATTGAGATGGTAGTTGCGGGCGCCGTAGGTCGGCACTTTCTTACTCCACGAATCCCAGGTGCCGCCGACATCCGGCCCGATCCGCATGGCATCCACGAGACCAAAGGAGCCGGCATACGTGCGCATGTTTTGCGCGGCACAGCAACCGAGGATGAAGGACTGCGGACCTACCGTCTCCCGGACCATGCGCAGAGCCGCGCGGTAAACCTCGACATTGGCCTTGGTCTTGTTGTGGAACACACCATCGCCGAAGTTGTCCTCCTGCCAGCCGGAATTGATGTACCGGGGCTGGACACCCATCCCGCCGTACAGGCCATCGAGCTTGAAATAGCGGTAACCCCAGTCCTGCATCGCCTGCTTCATCTCCCCCTGAACAAAATCCCGAGCCCCGGGATAGCTCATGTCCAGACAGGTTCCGCCCCAGGGGTTGTCGAATGGCGTGCCGTCGGCCTTCTTCACGAACCAGTCCTGATGTAACGCGAAGAAGGGATCCTTGTAGTTGCCCCCGAAGGGCAGCAGCCACAGACCCGGGGTAAGTCCGTGGGCCTTGATCACTTCCGCCGTCGGTTTCATGCCCTCCGGGTACGATCCCTTGGGATCGTGGCCCGTGAAATTCTTCCGTGGTCCGTTGCCTTTCTCGCCCAACTGCCAGCCATCGTCGATCTGCACGCAGGTGAAACCATAGGGCTTTAGTTCCTTAGCGGCAAATGCGGTCAATTCGGCGGTCGAGGCGGCACTGCCGGCACGCCGATGGACATTGTCATACCAGGTGCAGTAAACCACCGGCGGCGACGGCAACTTGATGGCCAGATGCCGAGCCACCGCATCGGCCCACGCCTCCAGTCCGAGCCGGGCATCGGCGAACCAACCAAGGAGGAAGGTTTCGCTCGCGACAGACTCTCCCGGCTCGAGGCGCAGGCAGCCGTATTCCAAGCGTGCCTCCATGTTCAATTTCCCCCCCTCGACCTTTGTGAAAACCACGCCGCTGCCCCGTTCGTGCGTCAGCCATCCACCGACGACACCGGCGCTGGACGCGGGGTCCGCCACCGCCATCCACGCATAGCTTCCGACATTCTTCGCCAGGGGGTAGAGTCCGCCGGTACCCAAGGCCATCAACGGGTCGAGGGGTTTGCCCAAATCCAGGGTGGTATCCATGAGCGGTACTTTGTTCAGCACAGCAACCTCAGGGCCGGCATTGACAAGGGTGGATTGGCAAAGGACGAAAGGCAGGCGGAAAAAGACCTGAAAAGACTCGCGCGCACCGTCACTGCCGTCAATCGTGAGTGCTTGCCCTTTGCCGAAGACCGCATCGGAGACCGACGTGACCCTGACAGCGCCCCGACAACGAAGGGTACCGGTGGCAAAAGGCAGCTTCTGTCCAGTAGCCTGGATGGCATAACGGCCCTGATCGACAGTCGCCGATACCAACTCGCCGTTTATCGTCTCTGCCGCCCGCAGGTAGGAACCACCCAGACCCAGCAGAATACTGAATAGGACAAAATGGAAGGTTGTTCGGCCACACATGGAGCGGTTCTCCTATACAGATAATGTATCAATGAATTGGCGGCATGTCTTTAGAGATAATCATGAAGGTCTTTCCTTCGTGCTTCTCCGCCAGGAGCGTGGACGGCGAGTGTGTTGCCGACACTTTCTGGCCGAATACCTCACGGGGCAATCGATTGATATAAAGCTTCGCACTGTCCAGTTCGGCCGAAAAATAGGGGGCCTTTTCCGCATTGAGTTCTGCATCAAGTATGATGTCGTTGACCCTGAACTTACCATTTCCAAGGTCCACTACTTGAGACAAGGCTTCACCAGGATCAACGATCTGCAGGATGGATAGGAATCTCATGGTTCTGGACCTACCGTTTGACCTGTAGCTGATGTGGTATTGGTTCGGGGTCGTTTTATACTTCTTCAGCAAGTCAATGGCAGGCGAATGAAATTGGTCCGTCAGATCACAGGAGAGGAGCTGCGAACCAGCGACATAGCCCAGCGCCTGGGTGGTTTCCGTTTCCAGAAGCAGCGTCCCGTTCGGACTGAGGCTGGGCTTTTTCATCGTATGCAGCAACAGTGTCCAGTCCGATGGCATTTCCGAATCCAATATGTCATATATGACGATGGTCTTCCTGGGGCGGATGAGCATCACATGTCTTTCAAACAATTTCAATTTGCCGTCCCCAAATCCATTCTCGGGCGTTGGTTCGATCCCATTGGACGATAGCAGATCCAGAAATTGTCCGTCAACCGTCGGGCGATAAGCCATGGTCGCATCTCCGCATACATAGGAAATCTCCCGGCCATGAGCATAGCGTTTGATCCATCCGTAGCCTTCGTGGCCAAAGGCTTGACCGCAACCATTGACAAGAATGGCGTTGTGTGCCCGTGTATGACGATAGGAAGTCAGGGAATGGGGGTCGGCAAAGGAAGTGTAGTATCCCGAGGAGTAGAACACCGGTTCCCCTCGATGCGAGATGTTCAATGCGTTCTGATTGGCATGCATGTGGCCTTTCGCCCCAAAGGGTGATGAGCGGAAATAAACAGCCGTATCGCGCGAGCTATCCAAAACGTCGGTGTGCATGGCCGCCAACCCCACACCGCGGAACATCCGGGCCTGTGGCAGGTCGGTCGCGCGCGGCACATTCTCAGGATCGAACACGATCCCATTGACGATCTGATACCACGGCTCCACCGCGCGGTCGGACTTCATGAGGCAGGCCGCCCTGAACAAGGCCCTTGCATCTGCGTTCTCCTGACCAAGGACGAACATCATTGCATGGCCAATGTTGCCGTTGCCGACCCGATCATGCATATCACCAAAGCCGTCGATACGCCCGTCGATCGGCGCGAAATAAATGAAGTAATCCGCAAGGGTCTGGTACCATTGCATCTTGAATACGTCCACACGCCCGATTTTCTTCAGGAGAAGTGCCATATCCACCACGGCGGATTTATTGACGCCGAAGTAGCCCAGGCCCTCCGCCCATCCTCCGTCGGGGGTCGCCAAATTAGGAAAGCGTGCCAGGAACAATTCGTATGTATATTCCAACATCTCCCGGCTCGCCGGAAGATCATGGACGGTCGCCAACGCCGCTGTGAAGTTCCCAGCCAATTCCACTTGCCAAAAGTGATTCTCGACATGACGGCTCTCGATGTTGCCAGGCCAGGAGGCAAGGCCCTTGCGCAACTGTTTTTCGATGATGGCCAGCATACTCGCTCTGATTTGTGGAGAGAGCTCGTCGTAAAGCGCATCATAGCCCTTGGACAAAGCCCTGAGAACCCCGGATCCAAACAAGTCGTTGGTGGGCCATCCAAGCAACACTTCAGTCCGCTTGATCAAGGCATCGAGCATCGTCTTATCGCCCGAGAGGACATAAGCATCAACCAAGTCATTGAATGACCTAACGTCCTTGCCGGCCCTTCGCTCCAACATCCGTGACTGTGCGGGATCGGGGTCACCCAGCGGGCCTTTGTAGATCTCTGAGGCAACGGTTTTCTTGCCCCGATTGATGATCTCTTCGGACAACGGATGCTCGACGGCCATCTTGCGGACCTCGGCAATAGCCCGACCGTAAGTGAGGATGCGCGGATGGCCCTTGGGGATACTGGCCAGGAACTCATCGAACGCTGGAGTTTCAAAGACCGGCGTATCCAGCTTGATTTCAAATGAATACGGACCCATGAGGATACATTTGCCCTCGTCATGGATTTCATAACGCCAATACCATTTCCCGGGTTTGAATTTGGCATGATGATTGTAAAAGCACCAGCGCTGGAATTCGCCTCTGTGGCGTCGATCCGCAGGGAAGTTCGCGTCGTCACAGATCTCTACCCGATAGAGCACGTCTCGCTTCTCCCAGTGTTTCACGGATGCCCATTGCAGGCTCGGGGGATTGACCAACGCCACGGCTCCGTCCGCTGCCGGCGATCTCCGCCACTCCTCATAGAGGGTCGTCGGCAGCGTCGCCGCATTCACGCTTATCGGCAATAGGCACCACAGTAGCATCAGTCGAGATCGCTTCATCTATTCGAGCACTCCCTTTGGCGATTCCGGAATCGCCCCCGCTCGGAACCGGCGCTCTGCCTGTTTGGGGTCCTCGCCCAGTTCCCTGACCAGGGCGGTACGCATGGCCTGCATGCGCTCTCGCTGCTGAGCATCACCTGCGAGGTTACGCAACTCCTTCGGATCGGTGCTCAGGTTGTATAACTCCCGTTCGGGGCCGTGTTTTTCGTCGGCTCGGGTGTGATAGACGTATTTCCAATCCCCCTGACGAATCATAACGATGCCGGAGGCAATATATCCCGCATAGTACTCACAGACGGCCAGATCCTTCCACGCAAACGATGGATTGTCAAGCCAGGGCACTAATGACGTGCCGTCCCAGTCCTCTGGTGTCTTGGCCCCGCCGAGTTCCGCTATGGTCTGGACGAGGTCAACGGAGCCGCATGCCCCCGTACGTACCTGGCCACCTTTCCAACGAGCAGGCCAACTGACGATCAAAGGCACACGGGCCGCAGTGTCATATAGGCAATTCTTCCACCAAAGGCCATGTTCGCCCATGTTCTCGCCATGGTCCGAGGTGTAGATCACGATAGTGTTGCCGGCGAAAGGCGATGCTTTCAATGCGTCGAGCACCAGGCCGATCTGGTGGTCAGTCCACTCGACCCGCGCGTAGTAGGATTCCCGGGCGAGCTTGACGGTTTCCGGTGGTACCCGCTCCAACTTGCGGTCGTTGCGCAGGTGCTTGTAGTTCACCGGCAGCGTGTCCAGGTAGCCCGGCGGAATCTCCGGCGGCGGAATCCTATCCTTGAAATGCGCGAGGTATTCCGGCGGCGCCACCAGGGGGTAATGCGGTGCAATGAAGCCGATCACCAGGAAGAAGGGCTTGTCGCCCGGTCGACGCCCGCGCAGGAACTTGATGGCGTTGTTCCTGCGGGCTACATCTATGAAAGAATCCATGTCATCCGCGCCGCCGATCGGACTGAATTCGGCGCCGACTTCAGTTCCGTTGTCTCGAAACTCACCCGCCGGTAGGCGATGGCGTGGCTTTACCTTCTTGGTTTCCTGTGATCCAAGTTCTCCCTCCTCAGGATCACGATCCAATCCCGGTTCTGCATTCTTGGCCGTTCGTATCACGCCGCTTTCTTCATCAATCACCCTGAATCCATGCGTCATTCCGCCTTTATAGTGCATCTTTCCATCCAGGAACGACTCGTAGCCGATAGCGTTGAGCAGCCTGGGCAGGGACGACGTGCCCTCCGGGACCCCGGGGGTGTTCCCCCACACATTGTGACGTGAGGCGTATTTGCCGGTAGTAAACGTTTGCCGCGATGGGATACAGATAGGCGAGGAACAGTAATGGGCGAGGAACAACACTCCGCGAGCAGCTAAAGCATCGAGATTGGGAGTGCGCGCCAGCGGATTGCCGTCACAACCCATCACGTGGGCGTTATGTTCGTCGCTCATGATGACAATGATATTGGGCTTGCGAGCTGCCCGGGATTGACTCGGATCACCGGCGTGCGCATTGCTATTCGCAAACAGAATCCCCAGCAGCAAAACAGATAGTCTCGCGTTCATAACCGTTCCTTCTCTCGTGGAGTTTGCACTGCTTGGCTTTCGACATTCTTGCCGAGGGGGGCTGGCGCCGAGGCGTATGGCTTCTGCATCATGGGTGTTCTCGTTATGATGGGGGAAGCGCCTTCACTGTGATACCGTACATGACTCGGCTGCCGGTTTGATTCGCAGGGCACGGAGCCCCCAGGACCACTGGACCTGGGTTGAGAATCAGCTTCTTCCAGACTGCGTGTTGAATGAACGCCGTTCCGTCAAGCTCTTTGGCTTGTGGGTCCGGCATCACCCCACGGGGCGTCCAGGGACCTGAGCGAAGCCGCAAGCCCGTGTCGATGAAATCCTGATGCAACCACTCCGGCAGTAATGTTCGCGCATCAGGCAGCACGTACAACTCGCAAGGCCGGTTGACCGTAACCGTGATTTCGAGGTCGGTTTCCTGTCTATCGACGGAAAATGTGCAGACCACATCTGCGCCCAGCAGTTCCTGAGGAAATGATTCGCCCGGCATCGCATGCCAGGTGCGGGTGTGACCCGTGGTGTAAAGCCTTGCGCCCTCACCCATGCCGCCACGCAACAGGCCGTAGTAACGACGGAAGTCGCTCGCCAAGATATTGTCTCTCACACCTGCCACGATATCGGAAGATGCGCCGCCTGCAAGCGATCGGGCGTCGGAGTCCAGCGTGATCATCTTTACCCGCTGTGGTATGCGCGAGTCATCCAAACGAACCGCCTCCCCCTCGGTCAACGTGATCTTCGACCGCTGCGCCCGCGATTTCCTGGCCGGATCGAACACCTCCACCTTGCCCTCGAACACGACGATGTCGGTCTCGTTCGACACTCCCACTACCACTCCGAATCGCGTGCCTATATCCTTGACGCGGGCGTTCACCGTTTCGATGACAAAACCCTTGCCCTTCTCGCCGACGTCTGCCGTGGCTTTTCCGTACAGGAGCCGAAGTGCGCTTGCGGAAACGAACTCCGCCCGTAACGGCCCCACGAGATCGAGCGTCACATCATTCGGCAACCGCAGACCGACGCGACCCGACACAAGCATCATCCGTCGCAACGCCACGCGACTGCCAACCTGCCAGTGCGACCCCGGCATTGCACCCTGCGACTCCACGATTTCAACTGTCACGGCACCGCCGTCATTCGACTGTTTGTACGCGACTAAGCCGCCCAGCACTGCCACGAGAATAGCGACCGCCGCGACCCAAGTCAAAGGAGCCAACCGCCGGCATGATAACGGGATCACTGTGTCCTGCAACGTCTTTCGCGCGCTCTCCAGCACCGCTGCCTCCGCGGTGCACTGCAATCGGCGACGTTTCAACGACTTGCGCAAATCCGACAACAATATCGCCCGGTCGGCGAGATAGGCTACGGCTTCACGATCCGTCTCCAGTCGCTGCAGGACGGGGTCTTGCACCTCCAGTGGCAAATCGCCTTCCAACAGCCGATCCAGCAGTTGACGCTCCGTGTCTTTCATCGTTCCTGTGCCTCCCGAGCCAGTTGCGATTGGATACAATCTGCCAGCATATCGCGGATGCGAAATAGCATCACGCGGACCGCACCGGTCGTGCAATCGATTGCTTTTGCGACGGACTCGACGGACTTCTGTTCCATATAGCGGAGCTCGATCAGTCGCCGTGATTTTTGGGGCAGCTTCTCAATGCACTGTTCCAATGCCTCCTGTCGTGCCGATCGTTCCGGCTGCCGCTGTACCAACACGGCGGCAATCTGGTTCAGTATAGCCTCCGAAAACACCCGCCGTTCACGACCACGGTCGCGGTAGTAATCGGCGATCCGCGATTTTGCCAGCCATATCGCCCACGCGACGAACGGTCGCGACTCATCGTACTCATCGAACCGTCGCGCCACCGTCAGCGCTACTTGCTGGACCACATCTTCGGCGTCCTGAAAGTCCCTTATCCCCGAAAATACGAACGCCTGAACCAAAGCCTCGGACTCGCCCCAAAGTCGGGACAGCCGTTCCCGTGTTTCGATTTCCGATTCCTTGCTCATATTGCACCTAACCTTATGCCGCACGTGATCGCAAAATGTTAACAGAAATATTTGTAAAAATCTGCGCCATATTTAGGAACCACCTCAATTGCATGCGTTGGCCAGGGCCCTTTACTTCGGATGGCGACGTATTCATCACCACATCACCCACAGGCGAATCCGCTTGTGGATTGCAGTCTTGGACCCTGGATGTTATACTGGTATATAGCCTCCATTTCGGACAGGAACTCCCCAGTGTGGGCCGATAAGCGAAGATTATTACTTGAGCAACTGGGAAAACAGGAGGCGGGCGCGAAAAGGAACAATATATGGCTTTGAAACATGAACAGAAGCGTCAATCACGTCGTGAGTTTCTAAAAAAGGCCACCGCGGTATTGGGGGCCGGTGTGGCGTCTCAATCATTCGTGGTACCACCTTTGGTGCACGCGGCGTCGGGGGACAAGGTTCGGCTGGCCGCTGTGGGCGCCGGAGGCAAGGGGGCAGGCGACATACGCGAGACCTCGAAGGACCAGATCGTGGTGGCTCTGTGCGACGTTGATCAGAATCAGGCTGCTCGTACACTCCAACAGTTCCCCAACGCCAAGTTCTACACGGATTGGCGTGAGATGCTGGACAAAGAAGCCAAGAACATCGACGGCATCACCGTGTCCACGCCCGATCATATGCACGCACCGGTGACCATGACGGCCCTGTCTATGGGACTCGCCACCTATACCCAGAAACCCCTGACGCGCACGGTATACGAGGCGCGACAACTGCGTCTGGCCGCGCAACGAGTGGGTGTGGCCACACAGATGGGTAATCAGCACCATTCCGGCATAGGCTATCGTATGGTGGTCGAATTGATTCAGGGGGGCGTTATCGGTCAGGTCAAGGAAGCACACACCTGGTCCAATCGTCCGATCTGGCCACAGGGCCTCGATCGTCCTGCCGGTTCGGATCCGGTTCCCGCAACGCTTGATTGGGACAAGTGGTTGGGCGTTGCACCGATGCGTCCCTTTAAGGACTCTTGGCCGGAGGCTTTGGGCTACCGGGGCAAAAAAGGCAGTGTCTATGTACCATTCTCGTGGCGGGGCTGGTACGATTTCGGGGCCGGCGCCTTGGGGGATATGGGCTGTCATATCATCGATCCGGTCTACTGGTCCTTAGGGTTGACTGCTCCGAACTGGGTCGAATACAGCGGCCCAGAGCCCAAGGCGGAGATGTTTCCGACCGAAGAGACTCTTACCTATGAGTTCTCGGGAACCAAGTACACCGGCGATAAGATCATCGTCAAGTGGTACGACGGTGGACGCAAGCCTCCGAGAGAATTAGCACAAATGGGTGTACAGGAATCCGGCAATGACAAGGGCAAGCCCCGGGAACTGCCGGACAATGGATCCCTGTTCATCGGGTCCAAGGGTGTGCTGATGTGTCCACACGGTGGCGGGCCGCAACTGTTTCCAGAGGAGAACTCCACGGGGCTGGATCGTCCCAGGCTCGAGGGATTGGATCACTACATGATCTGGACCCATGCCATCAAGGGCGATGGCAAGACCAACTGCCCATTTGCATATGCCGGCCTCTTGACTGAAACTGTGCTGTTAGGGGTCATCGCTTCGCGAGTTCCCGGTCAGCGTCTGCATTGGGACCCCGAGAGCCTTCGTTTTACGAACTCGGACAAGGCCAGTCAATTCGTGCGCCAGGGCTACCGCACAGGATGGGAAGTTGAGGACCTAAGCTGAGGAGGACCCAGGAGAATGGTGCCAAGCGAACCTGAGGATCTTTTTGTTAACATTTCGTTAGCTCATGCGGCATACACTATGGTGAAATGCTAATTGGATATCGCAATACTGGAACGTATGGCCCGACTCTGGGGTGAGGTGGAGGTTGTGGTGCGGGCGTTGGAGAACTGCATCGAGAAACTACCGGATAAATCACAGCGCTACTCCCAGCCTCGGTATCTGGAACAAAACTCTATCGTGTCTGTGGCCGGGGCCACCGGCTCGGCCGGAGGTGCGATCCGTGTGACGTTGTTCCGAATCCGCGATGCGCTAGCGGATTTGTGGCAATCTTTGAAACGCAGGCAATTGCAGCGCCTGGTGGTGAATGAGAAGGTCCGAAATCTACGATTGGGTATTTGAGCCAGGGCGTGTTGCCCTGTACCGCAAAATACCCTTGAACAGTTCCTTTTGCTTGAGGAGAAATATCATGTTTAGAAAATGGTTTTATTTGGCTCCTTTTGCCTTTGTTTTGGTGCTGGGACTGGTGAGTAACGGTCACGCGGCTGTCATAAACTGGACGGGTGCAGGACCAGACCACCTTTGGAGCACACCAACAAACTGGGCCGGCAACGCAGTACCGACCTCTGCTGATCGGGCCGATATCAACGTGAGCCCTGGCCCGATTGTTACCACCCCAGACGCCGTGGCTGGTGATGGTATGCGTATCGGGGCAAGCAGGGTGACCGTTGACGGTGGAACATTAGACATTACTGGTGAGATAAGGTTAGCCACAGAAGCTGGCTCGGTCGGGACGATTAATGTGGCTGGCGGCAGTACCCTAAATACAAGCATCGGACTAAAAGCATCGTACGGTGGTGACGCAGTCATCAATATCACCGGAGGCACCCTTTACAGCGCCAGACACTTCTACGGCAATACAACTAACTTCATCGTAAATCTGGATGCAGGATTACTCGACACCGACCGGTTTTGCAACAATACCTCCGGTGATCTGACCGATGCACCCAGTCTCGTAGATATCGGATTTGGCAAGCTGAGAGTCAGAAGCACTGGTCATTGGGACAATCAGGTGAAAGCTGCCATCGCCGCCGACAGAATTGTTGCCTTTGGCGGCATAGGCACATTAGTTGTGGATGATGTCAACCAAACAATAACGGCCGTTCATCCTCTTCAATTCAATCCGTCCTACGGTGCGACAGTATCACCAGGTGCCGTGGAACTGAGTTGGACGTTGCCCGATCCCTGTGTGCCCGGCCAGCCAGTGTTGGTTGATGTCTACTTCACCGACGACTTTGATCTGCTGAACGAGTTTACCGACCCGGCAGCCATCAAGGTTGTTAGCAAGCAGAACGTGACTTCCGTTGTTGTACAGGCCCAAAACAAGAAACAGTACTACTGGGCCGTGGACACCTATATCGGTAGTCCCAATGATCCGATCTGGGGCCCTATTGTCAGTTTTACCGCAGATAACATACCTCCTAAAGTTGACGCGGGCGACGATGTGGTAACCTATTTGGTCAACGGTGTAAGAACCGGTCTGTTAGAGGGAGTCGTGATCGACGATGGTGCCGTCGCCCCCTGTACCGTGGTGTGGACCGTGGTCAGCGCACCTAACGATATCGACGGTGTTCCTGCGGCGACGATCGCCGATCCCAGCGCCGAACAAACCGAGATTGTCCTAACTGCAGAGGGCACCTATGTCCTGCAGATAGAGGCCAACGATGGGGAGTACTCCGGTTCAGATACGGTGACCATCAAGGTGTATAATGACAGTTGCGAAGCCGCCCAATCGCTGCCGGACTTCGTGCCCTTGGCAGGAGATCTCAATGGGGACTGCCGGGTGGATGATGTCGATATGGCATTGCTTCAGGAAAACTGGCTGAAGGATGTTTCACTGGCCGAAGAATGGTTCAAGGTTGACTGACCGGGATCACAGTGCTTGAGCACGCCATGGCTCGTCTTTTTGCATCCGGTTGGGAGTGACAGGGGCTGAGAAGTAAATGCCAGATACTCATGTCTGCGATGCGCCATGCTGCCTGGAAACACCTTGCCACACTAACGTCCATACGAATGGCCCTCACAGCCAAGCGAAAGACGCTCGCCCTCACCGATGACGTGAAGAAGTAACCGTCAACCAGCGAGAAAGGAATTTGACATAACGTATTCCCATAGCCGTAAACAAATAAGGCCCTGAAGATATGAAGAAGTCAAAGAGAGATATCGCTTTACTCTGTCTTTCCGTTTGTGTGTCAGTTGCGACTGCCACAAAGGCAAACGAGCAGCAGGTCGATGCCGTACGCCTGTTGATTTACAGGGTGACGCCGTCGATAGCCGACGCATTTCTGCTGGAAACCATTCCTTGTGCCGACGAGCGGGACGTGTTTGAGTTGGAATCTCAGGGGACAAGAGTCGTCCTGCGCGGTAACAACGGCATCAGTTTGGCCAGTGCCTACAACCGCTACCTTCAAGAACACTGTAAATGCCTCTACTCCCTTTGGGGCGACCAGATGAAGCTGCCCAAGCCGCTGCCGACAGTGCCGGCCAAGCAGCGTGTGATCACAGCCCGCAAGATACGACACTTCTTCAACTACTGCACATTCAACTACAGCGGTTCCTGGTGGGATTGGAATGATTGGGAAAAGATTATCGACTGGCTGGCCATGAACGGCATCAATATGCCGCTGAACATTGTCGGCACGGAGGCGGTCTGGTATCACACACTCATCGAACTGGGTCTGAGCGATCAGGAAGCGCGTGCCTGTCTCGCCGCACCGATCTA
>Ga0307379_10005334_pt1 | contig 17973 bp, 27 predicted proteins | sample UN2MG_FD_202237 | JGI IMG/M metagenome (GOLD analysis project Ga0307379, IMG submission 202237) | Soil microbial communities from Risofladan, Vaasa, Finland - UN-2 | ecosystem: Environmental > Terrestrial > Soil > Coastal area > Acid sulfate soil | place: Finland: Risofladan, Vaasa | collected... | reverse complement strand
TCAACGTATATTCCTCGACGCCTGAAATCATCGTGTATGCGCATTTGAACCCACTTTTTACTTTGCTTTACAATCTCCACCCTGATACTACCTGTCTTCTTCATTGCGTTCCTCCTTGCGTGTGTTCCATGCTGCGAGTGCATTTATACGTGTTTTATGAAAAGATGTTCGTTCATTGCATTTTGTACAACGCACGATATATAGTGTGATATGGGGCGCTACTATAATTTCTGTAATTGCTTTTGCACCACATACACATAGTTTTATTTTATCCATGCGATTGCTCCTTTTTATGGTGTGTATTATCTATGTCCACGGGACCTCCTCTTCTAGTTCCGGGTGCTTTTTCAATAACGCTGAGTATGCCTTCTCGTCATGTATCTTGTAGTATTCAGCCTCGGCCTGGAGTTTCTTGCTTCGAAGATGCTCGTTATCGATGCCTTGCAGGGTTTCGGGTTTTGGGTTTTGAGGCTGAGGCGAGATAACCTCCGAAGCCGACGCCCTTGGCGGAGGCGTAGGAGGAGCCTCAGCGGGTTTTGGTTTTGATTCCGATTCGGAAATGCCCTTTTCCGATTCTTTTATTTTTTCGGGTATATTTCCTTTCTTTACTTTACTTTCCTTTCCTTTACTTTCCTTTACTTTGGTATCGGAAATGCCCTTTTCCGATTCTTTTATGCCCTTTTCCGATTCTTTTATGCCCTTTTCCGATTCGGAAATGCGGTTTAGAGAATCGTAAATAATTTCGGCTTTTGACCATGCTGGTTTTTCCGTCGAAATCAGCAGAATTTCTTCGATAAAATGGATTTCTTTCCGCTTAAGAGAGGCCTGGAGATATCGCTTCTGTATCCCCGACGATGTGAGTAAGGGTTGATTCCGAATCTTAAAGATTCTGAAAAGCTCTTTTCCGATAGCAAAAACCATCATTTCCGATACCTGGGAAATATCAATCCCGTGTCCGTCTGCAAACAAAAGCTGAGTTTCCTCATCCCATATGATGTAATATCCTTCGTTATAAATCGTTTTCCAGAGCTCGACAATAAAACCCACTCCCTGTAATCCAAATTTTGCTTTGAATAAACTCATCTTGCGATCCCAATTCGTATCAATAGAAAAATATTCCAATCCTTGTTTTAGGTTTCTTGACATTACGTCAGCTCCAGTTTATATTGTGCTACTTCTCGCTTGATTCTCTCTACAGCTATATCCTTGCAATAGTCCTCGGATAGTTCACACCCTACCCATCCCCGGTGATATTTCTCACATACTTTCGCTACTGTGGCAGATCCCATGAATGGATCGAGTACAATCGGCTTGACGATATCGGCGTTACATGAGCAGGATGGTTGCCAGCCGATAGTTTTATTTGAAATGATCGGTATGCCGGATTTCCCCTTTTCCGCCCCATCTCTATGTATACTCCCATGATCGCCAGAATAAGTTGCCATACCATCGGGCATTTTCTGTTTTTTGCCAGTATCTACCTTTTCTATTACCCGCACCCACGGCTTACCACATACCGAGCAGTTACCTTTCTCACTTGTACCTGCCAAGATACACGGTATAACAAGCTTTTCGGGGAATGTGGCAAAATGTGCTTCGGGGAATGGCTGTGTGGCGATAGTCCATACGGAACGTTTGTTGCGACCGCCCCCTTCTATCCTCGGCCTCCCTACCATCGGTTTTCCGGTTCGCTCTATACTTTTTACACCGGGCCGATACAGGCTATCATATTTTACTCTTGCTATAGTATTTTCACTTTGGGGTTCCCTTACCGCCTCCGCATCATAGTAATACTTCGCATTCTTGCTCATAAGGAATACGTATTCATGCGCCTTTGTCGGGCGGTCGGTAACGCTCTCCGGCATGGGGTTCGGCTTCGCCCATATAATATCTCTATCCTGTGAATATCTCCATATTCGCTCCTCTAACTGCCAGCCACAATGAGGACAATATATTTCTACGTACTCGATTACATCACTTCGTAACCACCATCCATCGGCTTGTAGTGCAAGGGCGAGCCGCCAGGGGATACCGATTAAATCCTTTGCCTTAAATCCCATTGGCGGCTTAACCCATGCGTTACCGATAGCGCCTTTTTCAATAAGGTTTTTAGATAGTGATTTCGCATTGACATTTCTTCCGATAGTCGAGCCCTTATTCGTTTCCTGCTTAGAACCGCCCTTCCCCGGATTCCATACGCCATCAGCATCACGTCCCCTGCCGGAACCCGCATAACTATCACCCATATTCAGCCACAGCGTACCGTCAGGACGGAGTACACGGCGTACCTCTCGGAATATCTGCAATAGATGTTGTATGTATAATTCGGGAGTTGGTTCAAGTCCTAATGATCCCCGCCAAGCATGGCATTTAATACAGAAAGCCCCTTCGTTTTTTGTACGACCAGCCACTTCTCGCAATGTATTTCCCGCTTGAGCATTTACGCCAGGTTTAGTCCGCAATTTCTTAATATGATCTTCGGGAAAATCATGCTCGCAATCAGGATCTCCATCCCATATCTGAGGAGGAAGGCCATAATCGCGCAATCCCCAAAAGGGTGGAGATGTCACAACACATTGTACGCTATCGCTCTCCATCTCTCGCATGATGTCAAGACAATCACCGTGATACAGCTTGCCGTTCTCTGTCTCGTAATATGGTTCAGGCAGCATTACGTCTCCTTAAATCGACCGGCCCGAGGAAAAGGAGGTCCCGCGAGCCGCCAATTCCCGTGGGTAAGGAACCTCAGGCCGGCCCAGTATGTCATTATTGCTTGTGTATATCGACGATCTTCTCACCATTGCGTTCAGCTGAGATCCCCGTAATGCTCTCCGATCCGTCCAGGATCTCCTGGGCTGTTTTCTCGAGGGGCGTTAATTCTGTGATATCAGTTCTCGGTGGAAAGAGCTTCGGCTGTTTCTCCGGGAGATCCTTTGCGATCTCCTTCAGTACTCCGACATAGCGTGTTTTGAGCACGATCTCGGTATCAGCCTTCTCGATATACTTGTCCTTCTTTTCCTTGATGTCAGCGATATCGCCTTGCAAGGTGTAAATAATTTCCTCAACATCGTCTTTGTAGACTGGTTGCATGTTATTCCTCCCTGTTTTTGGGTCATTGACCCGTGTTAAAATGCCTCTAGGCTATTAGGGCGTGACGCTGTACGGCTTTTTCTTTGAATTTCGTATAGTTATGAAAATTCACCATTTTAAGCGCAATAATAGCAATTCTTTTTTATTTAAAGTATCCAATAAATCTTGCTTTAAGGTATATCCTAAAGCATCTATTTCTGCTTTTGTCCATTCGGGTATTTTTAATAAACTACGATATTTGTATTTTAATCTTACCTTCAAATAATATTTTCTTTCTGCAAGTGTACTTTGAAAGGATGCCCCCAATAAAACATTACATTCATGGCAACAAGGAACTATCTCGATTCGGTTATCATGTATATGAACATTGGTCTCATTTATACTTTTTAATATTATTCTTGGTATGACGTGATCAATTTGATTTCCTGGCATACCACAATAATAACAAATCTCATCATTCATATTTATTCCTGTTTCTTCATTTTTAGGGGATATTTACGCATATAGCCAAAAAGGGCTAACCTGATCAATTCGCTCGGTTTGCGAAGGTGCTTATTTTTCGTATATTCTGTGATTATTTTTCGTTCTTCTTCGCTTACGCTGAAGCTCATAGATAGGCTTTTTGCCACATCCCCTCCCTTCTTGTCCACGGCAGGGATTCGAACCCTTAATAACGCCACCTTCCGCCACCGTGAACTCCTGTAACTAACCTTTTTTACCGCATTACTACAAAGGGGCCTCCTTCGTGTGGAATATTTAACCCGTCAACGACGGGGAATAACTCTTCATGTTGTTATCTTTGATTCAATATTGTCCAATCGCTTCCAGATATCTCTCAGATCCTTACTCAAATTATCTAAGAGCTGGTCGTGATAAAATTGCAGAGCTTCGATTAACTCTTTAGGAACCTTGAGATCCTTAGAGGCTTTTTCTATCTCATCAGATGTAATAACAGAGATGAACTTTTCAGTCTTGTCGTCATAATATCCAAACTGCAGATTCTCCTCTAAATGTGTCTTAATTACTTTTACTGTATTCATATCACTCTCCTAATTTTATTCTTTGTCTGTCTGTCTCTTCATATCAGCACCTCCTCTCGCGAGGCCTCGCGGAGCTCACTCATCTCGATCTTATTAATATTTGCAAATTTCCCGAAAAGAACCCTAGCGGCGAGATTATACGCTATTGCAGCCTCTCTTTCCGCTTTGTAATTACCTAAATTGATTTTCTTTCCATTTTTCTGAATCTGTGCTTTCCATATTTCATCTCTTTTATCCCAACAGACACCTAAATAAATGCTCGTTTTAGTAGAATCCTTCGCATGAACGTTACATCTATTTTGATTAGGGGTGCATATTCGAAGGTTGCTACGCCTGTTGTCAAGGCCATTTCCATTTATATGATCAACAACGTTTGTCTTAGTAGGATTCATAATCTGTCTATGTATGCGTATATTTTTCTTCCCCTCCTTCCTCTCCGCATATTGTATTCTGTCAATCATTATTACATGCCAATTGTATTGTACCAATTCTGCATAATCCTTATCATCTACTATCGTTGATAATCCCTTATTCAACAGTATTCGCTTCATTAAAATCTCCCATATTGATCTTTTGTCCTATTGTCTCCTGGGCTTCCGGCGAGTGAGTGACGATAATGCTGTGATATCTTCCGGCTTCCTGGTGGGCTTTCTCAAGCATCCGGAAATACGCGGTCCGCGCCTCCGGATCCAGGGCTCCGTCCGCCTCGTCCATATACACCGTGAGGAACTGCGTCCCGGTCTTACGAGCTCGGATGATTCCGAAAGCAGAGTAAATCGCATTCTTGATCCACACACTCTCACCACCGGATAGCGTCTCGAGAAGCTGTTCGTCTCCGGTCTGCGAATCGTGGATCCAGATCTGAAAATCCTCAATCTGCTTTGTCTTGGAACCGGATCCTCCGATACGTGTCGTCCTGAACTCGATCTGAAACCGGGATCCGTAAGCAGATTCGAGGATACTGTTTGCTACCTCCGCGATCCCCGGCCCCATTGCATCGAGCTCAAGGGCCTGGATACCGTTCGGACCGCAAGCTCGCTGTAGATACTGCCATTCGGTGAGGTCGATCTCTTTTGCTTTGCGCTCCTCGTCGAGCGCCTTGAGATCCTCGAGCTCCGCTTCCCTCTCCGCGATCTGCTTCTTGAGACCCTCGATTTCGGTATTGAGCCGGGTGAGCTCTTTATCAGTTTCGATGTACTGCTGCCGGCACTCTTCGAGCTGCTTTCCTACGCTCTCATATTCAACGTCACTTTCTTCGTCGATTTGATTTAGCAAGTCAGATGCACGTTCGTTGAGTGTGTTGAGCGTGGTCTCGAGAGCCTTGAGCTGCTTCTCGCCCTCTTCGATACGGACCTTGGCTTCCTGGGCTCTATCTTGCGCATCCTTGATATTTTCGATGTCATAGGTGGAGAGCTTTACGCTGGCTTCGTTGAGTTTCGTATCATCATACTCCTCAACCTTCGGTTCCTCGGGCCAGACTAAATCATCGATAGCTTTTTGAGCAGCCTCGACCGCCTTCTTTTTCTCGACGAGATCCTTGTCAGATTCGAAGGTCTGATTTTGTAGAGACGTGAGCCGTGTCTCTTTTTTGTCCTGTTTCGCCTTGAATTCTTCGAGCTTATCGGTGGGCCATTTCTGATCGCATGTTGGACAGTTTTCAGAAAGCGGGTTTTCCCTTAGTTCCTTGCTGAGGTTATTCGCATCGGCCAGGACGATATCACGCTCGCGTTCGACCGCCTGAGCTGCCTTCTCCGCTTCGCTCTTTTTATCACGCAGATCACGCTCCTGTTCCGCGACGGTATCCCGTAGCTCGTTATAACATGCAAGACCGCGAGCGCGAGCCCCTTCGTACTTCGATTTCTCTTCATTGAGTTTCGCCTCCTCTGCTTTGAGATCCTCGTACTCCTTGATCAGCTTCTCGGTAGCCTCTTTACCCTCGAGGGCTGAACGGTACTCTTTGATCTGATACCTGAGCTCGGTCCGCCTATTCAGCGTATCGCGCTGCTGTAGAAGTACACTTTCATACTCCGTCCTGAGCTTCGCGTTCTTGTCGACGATCGCTTTCAGGCGGTCATGATTGATTTTGAGCTCTTTTCCCTGTTTCTCGTATTGCTCAAGATCATAAGCCACGCCCTCGCGAAAACTCTCTGTAGTCTTAAGATTACCTTGTGCATCTTCGATGCTCTGCTTGATCTCGTCCACTCGCTCGAGCTTCGCCTTGATAGTGATGAGCTCGCTTTCAAGTGCCTTTGCTGTCTCGCTTGCTGTCTTTGAATACACTTCCAGGTATTCGAGGCCTCCGAGCTCCCGGAACAGTGCCTTCTTCTCACCCGGTGTTGCATCTGAAAGGTCGGGAAGTTTTTTCGGCTGCTTCTGAGAGACGAACGCACTCCGGAGATAGAGCTCGATGCTACCGAAAAGGCGACTGATTTCTTTCTCGTAAGGATCCTTCCGGCCGTTGATTTCTATTGTTGCGGGAACCCATTCTGGCTCGTCGAGTTGTGTATCCCAACGGTTCAGGAAATACTCAATCGATCCGCTCTTGTTCTGGCCGTCGATTGACATGAAGGCGCGGTACTCGGTCCCTGTCCGATCGTCAGTGAAGTAGAGATCCCGGAAGGAATCACGTAAGCAGAAATGATCTTGGAGCTTTCCGGTCCGCGTGAGCAGCTGCGGATACGGGTGCATGTTCTCGATGAGGGTTGATTTTCCACTGCCATTGACACCGACGAGAGCGATAAGTCCCGGCTCATACTGATCGAGGTCAATCTCGATCTCATCGAGACCGAGCCCCTTCTTGATTCCGATCGCCCCACGGAGTACGAGCTTCTGTACTCGGATATGGAGCCCCTCACCAGCTTCGCCGGATTCACGAGCAGTTGTCTCAAGATCAGCGGCTTTCTCGATCGTACTATCGTTGAGAGTTTCCCCGGACAGCTCAGCATAAACCTTGAGCTTGTCGACGAGAGACGCCGCCTCACTGATCCGTTCCGATCGCACGGTCTCCGTTGGGATCGTGACGATCTCAATCTTTGAGCCTTCAGTGGCTCCGAGATCATCAAGGTAATCGAGTAACATCCCTTTTTCACCCTCGGTTGGGCGTTGATCTCTTGTCGCCCTGACTTGTACCCATATCTGATGTCCTTCGACTTCATCGGCTGAGAAGTCATAGTCATAACCCATCTCGCCTTCTGGATCCCTCGCCGCCTCGACAACAATCTTCTTCCGAGGCGGGTGCGGGAAGGGAACGCGCTCGACTGTGCACTCGTGAATCTGCTCACCGGTCGCGTCGTCGACGACGATATAATCGCCGAGCTCAACAACGTTAAATCCCTTCTGATCGAGCTCACCCCAATTCACCGGAAACATCGACCCGCAGTAATATGCGGGTAAATCCCCGATCTGCTGCCCTAAGTGAATATGCCCGAGGGCGTAGTAATCGGCTCCGACCAGCGCGAGATCATCCTTGCCTATTTTGATCCCGCCCTGTATAATGTGACCGGTACATGTCGGGGTGTTCGCCACTTCGATATGTGCTACAAACAAACAGGGGATATCGGGATACTGTCTCCTTATGGCGCCTAAACCGAGGAGCAATTCCCGCATCCCCTGATTTATTAACTCGTCCGCTTCTGCCTTACCGAGCCGCTTGTCCTTGAGGAAATGCTCTTTCGACGGCTCCGGGAGGCCGAGGATTAAAAGCGAATCCCCATCATCCTTTATCATTGATAATAGATTTCCATTGAGAAAATACGGAATTCCGGGATCAAGAAGATAGAACCTATGAGAAACATCGATGAATTTGAATACCTCATAGCACCCGGCGATATCATGTGTCGGCGTACCTGTTACAGTTACGACAGGAGCATACTCCATAAGGCCGGAAATCCACGCGACAAGATCAGGAAAGCCCGATCCCGTCGTATCGTTAACCGCTCTATCGAATAGATCACCGGCGATCACAATCAAGTCCGGTTCTTCTTCTTGTACTTTCTCGAAAAAGAAATCCGCGCTCTTGAAGAACAAATTTTGATCTTCGACTTTCGGTGAGAAATGTCCGTCTCCCGTATGAAAGATTTTTAAGGGGTTCATGAGATCACCCCCTTTGCCTTCGCCTTTTCTTCCCAGTTGTCGAGCTTATCGACGAGAGCACTGATCGTTTCCGGATCAGAATTCTCCTGAGCGAGAACGTCGTCAATGATTTCCTTCGCGTCCTTCGGGAGCTTGTCGTCATACTTCTTCCGACGGATCTGGAGATCCTCAAACATCTCCCTAGTCTGTTTCTCCTCCTCCGTTTCCTTAGGCTCAGTGTCCCAAGGAACCGTTATCTCCTCTTTTGCCTTCTCACCGTTTTCCTCAACCTCGTACTGTGGCTGATGTTCGAGCTGCTTTGAGACTGTCTGCGCTGTATCTCTGCCGAAAATTGATTTGACAGCGCCGGACATTTGTTCAATTGCTCTTTGACTTGTTGCGGGATTGGCGAGCAGTTTAGATGTATCAGTGACGATCCGGGGGAAGGCTATCGGTTTCGAAAGCTCTTCTTTGGTATACGTACTTTTCAATGCGAGAAAAAACTTGATGACACGTTCTTTCGCTCCTGTGTTGGCTCGTTCATCCTTGAACTTCCGATACGGCAGGAGAGCCTTTCTGATCTCGCGTTCGATATGCGCCAGCTTCGCCGGTTCTCCGCCGTGTTTTTCCCATGATTCATGAATTGGCTTGTTACCGTTCCATCCGATGAGTTTCCCCTTGTCTGCATAATCCTCTTGCTTAATCCTCTGCTCTTCTTCGATAGCTTCGAGATCGACCGACTTCTCCTCGGTGGTCGGTATCCATTCCCCATTCGGCTTTCTCATAGCGCCGGTGGCTTTCGCCCTTGACTTTCGACTCGTCGATTCTACGATCCCTGTTGTCACAGGATCCCATACAATACCGAGTGCCGATGCCATCATTTCAAGGGGGCGTTTGCTGAGTGCAAACTTACCCGTTGCTATCTCATAGACATCTCCGGCTTTCGGATCAGGATCGACATTCACAACCTCAATGACTACCTTGTCATATTCGCCGATGACTTGTCCGAAAGTCTGTGTGGGTAAAAATAGATTCACATTTGCAAGATCAATCTTTTGTAAATCAATGGCGGTTTGAACAACCGCCGGTAAGGTGCTCTGTGTCTCCTTTGCCATTGTTCTCTCCTTGTATGTTATTACCGAGGGGCGACCATTGAAGGAGGGCCGCCCCCGGACAAAGGAGAAAACGTGCTGTACAGCACTATTTCCCCTTTAGGTCTATCCGACCAGCACACGACCGTCTTTCATGAAAAGCTCTTCCGTTGCTTTAATAGCCTCTATAAGCTTTCTTGAAGAATCTTCCCAGTTGTCGGTCTCTGCAGTAACATCTAGATACCACTCGCCCTTGCTGGTCTGCTTTGCATTAATCCGAATGCGCGGTGTTTCCATCAGGCTTTCACCTCCTCTCGTTTACTATGGAATATTCTGTTCTTCTTGCGATCGCCACCGAGATAATAGTAATACTCAGCGATCGCCGACTTGTTCTTGCAGAAAGTCATATCTGATACAGCCTTGAACATCTTGCTTTCTTTCACGGTGTAGCCGCCTTTTGTTTCAGGACCGTCAGATTGACACCCAATTCCTTTGCTGCTCCCCGTGCAAGTTCTTCTCGCTCCTCGGTGGATAGAGCTTTTAATTCCTCGAAGGTTACCGGGCGTTCGGGGGTCCCGAAATAGACTTTGATCGCTTTCATCTTTGACATTTCTTCCATTTACCTTTCCTCCTTTAATCCGTTATCTTTGCGGTACTGTGGATTGCATTCGTCACAGATACCGTGTGTTTCGAGTTTGTCTTTCCCGTTCCAATCGTTCGGCGGATAGTCGTACTTGACGCCGTATTCTCGGCCACAGCACATACAGATCCGATGGAACTTTACTTTGTGTTGCACATTCGCTCCTCGTATTCGTGGAGTGCATGGGTCGGAATCTTCCACGACCCAGCGATATAGTGAGCCTTGAGCATTCCCTCTTGGCAATATTTGCGTACAGTATTCGGGTGACATTTCCACCGTTTCGCGACTTCTTCCGGCGTCAGGAAAATGCTCTCGTCATCGCTCATGGGATCACCGGGGGAACGAATATCATAAAGATTGCAAGTGCAATCACTGAGCCTATCATTATCAATAACGGGTAGTGCTTCCTCATGTGGTCTCCTCTATCGGTATTTCAATCCTGCATATCTCCTCTGTCCAATCCCGGAGCCAGCTGAGGTTCATATCCCACGCTTCTCGTGGAGTCATCTGACCACTATCGATATCATTCTGATACATAGGATCAAGGCCAGAGCGATCCTTAAACTCCTCAAAACACTTCCGCCATTTCTTACTTAATTTTTTGGCATATATGCTCATCCCCCCCCCCCTCCTTCTTCTCCGCCTTGAGTATCAATAACGGAAAGTGCTTCCTCATTTACGCACTCCGGCTTGGCAGAAGTAAAAGCTGTTTGGTCTGTGCTACGAGTTGCCTGATTTGTTTTGCTTGACGCAGATGATTGTTCTTGTGTGCCTCTACGCGGTTTCCGCTGTTCTCGATTTTGTCCATATCCTTTGAAAATCCATAGTAAACAAGCCGGCCGAGTTTGGGCGTTATGAATAATATGTTGTGTTCAATCGCCTGTTTTTTAATTGCGTAAAGAACGGCATATAGCCTCTGCATGAAATAACTTTTCTTAATCGGTTCGCTCGGAATATGATAACCCGCCCTCTCCGCTACTTCGAATGCATTGAGCAACACGTCTTTACGTGGCATCCCATTCTTGCAATAAAATGTAGGCTTTACTTTCTTGACCTTTGGAATATCCATGAATCCCTCCCTATTTAATAAGTTTGATTTCATGTGATCTATCAGAAGCTTGCTGTATGATTTCGAACGTCCGTTTGATGAGCCGTGCAAACTCATCGAGCTTGTGTATCTCGCAATGATCCCGATACTCTACGACTTCTTTCAGGATTGCGTTGATTTCGGATGTTTTCTTTATGCACTGATCCAAGAGGTCGTTTACATCGGGTTTCGGTGGTGGGTTCTTGCGAAGCTCGGCGTTGATCTTCTCGTTACGATCTCTCGTGATCTCATTGAGAACATCAGCCTTGCGGGGAATCTCCTTGTCCTCGACCGCCTTCTTGATAACACGCTCCACAGCTTCGGGATGAGAGGCGATCTGTTCCGCATTATGCATCTCGCTTTTCTTCATATTGAGTCGTTCGTGCTTAGCAGGTTCAGTCTGAAGGTGACGTTGCTCAGCCGGTATTCCCTTGTATCGTTCGGGGGGGGCATCATATGCAAGCTTTCCCTTCTTCGATTCCCCCGCTATTCGGGCAACGCCCCACTTCTGGCCGTTTCGTACCGCCTCTTCGATTGCCTCATCCGCCGCATCGGTAGACTTCAAATGTTCGGTAGTTCTTTCCCATGCGCCAAGTTCAATGTCTGTAAAAGCAACAATGTCTTTCAGCTCTGGCATGGTATCAGGCAACTGTGATTCGATGTACGAAAACAGGGACGGTAAGGACACATCCCTCACTATCATGTCTCTGATATTTTCTTGATTCATATGGTCTCCTCGCTTTCCTGAATCTCGCTATTTTCTTGATTAGGAAAATGCTCCGCCTTGAGTATCAGCTCGTCTTTCGCCTCTCCACGATACATCCCGATATAGTCCCCCTCCTCCAGCCCCATCTCCTGGAAAATAAATATCGGAATACGGATAGCAAATGACCCCTTTTGAATCTTTCGAATCTCAATTGATCTGATTTTTATAGCTTCCATGTCCTTAAATATAACACGTCTGTAAAACCTGTCAAGGAAAATCGTACATATTTCTGAAAATAAATATTGTCTTTTAAGGGGCGAGGCGTTATATTATTTTTGAACAATCCTTGAATGAGGAGAGAAACGATGGAAGGCCGTCACAGAAGGCGGGGGAGAAGATAGAGGATAACGCCGACGATTAATGATCCGCCGACTCCGATAACGATGGAGCGCAACCATACGTCTTTTCGCGTGAGCTTGCGCTCCTTTTCTTCTTGGATTTCGGTTTTCAAGTTTTCAATTATTTCACAGAGTTTGTCTATTTTCTCACCAAACCCATTGAAAACCTTTGTCGAAATTTCGAATACTTTATCCTCAATTTTGTCCATACGTTCTTCAAGTTTTTGTACTCGGTCCGAAAGTGCCATTTATGACCTCACATCAAAGCAGATAGCAGGAGGGTGATAATCACCCCCCCTGCAAACCCTCCTACTACTCCCCAAACGAGGGGCGTTTTCTCAATCCTCGGCATAATGTCTTTTGCAACTATCGGCTGCAGGGTGATATTGTAGTCAAGAGGTCCAACCTGGACCGATAAGGGACCGTTATACTTTACGATAACATCCCGTTTAGTTGTGACGACTACAGCATCCGGCACCTCTACTTTTGGCTCTGAATTCATGATCCAGTCATAAGCTATAAGGCTCTGTAACAGCATCGGGTGATAGTAGAGCCAGCCGTTCTGATACAATACAAGTTTGTTGAGGATTGAAGCCGCCTCGTCCGCAGTGAGGAGCTCGAAGCCACCGTAGAGCTTCACATCGGCCTTTTCGACAGCCTTGTCGAGCTCCGCTTCGAGCTGCACCTCATCCAGGACAAGAAAGACATCGCTTGTATCATCCCTCCCTGGCGGGACCCCCGCGTACAAACTCGCCGGGATCAGGAGCAAAGCCAGGATCAAGAGCATCACGAATCGTGCTCTTTTCATGTTTTACCTCCACAATAGGTTTTCCACCTTCCACGAGCTGAGCGGATTTCACCTGTTTCGATTTCACTCCTATATCGGAGAGATCCACCGGAACAGGATCCCCACCCCCCTCGGGGAATACGTGGATTTTATAAGGATCATCCGGATCCGGCATGAACCGGTCCTTACGGCTCACACGTCCCCGGACCGCCTTCAGGATAGTCGTCGTCGCCTTCGCCAGGAAGATCGCTCCCGCTATCCCTCCCGCTATCAGGAGGCCCCGTTTGATCCACTTGAACACTTTTTTGAGATCCATTTTTCTTCTCCCTGAAATCTCGTACTATACTCGGTAACTTACTTACCGTATTACCGGCACAAAAAGCAGCGTACCCCTTAAAAAGATATTCTGCTATTGTCCCGAACATTCCGAAACTCTTTATGGTATTAGATATGATCCAGGCGATAAACAACCCTGCAAATAGAGTGAGCAATCCGATGTATTTTCGACCAAGTTTTTCGCCATTGAAAAGATTCATGCTACCCTCAAAAAACCTTCGAATTCCGACCAGGTATAGATATATTGCCCATCTCGTTGTACCCATGTTGTCGGATTATTACGAATATCCAAATGCAAGCCCCCATGTTTCCAGTCGGGATATATACCAAATCCGCCGAAAAAATACCGCATGGCGATACGTATCGATTGCCCTATGCTCATCTTCTCCATGTGCAGATCAATCGCCCAGCCCTTATAGTGCAGACTATTCACGGAATGTTCACCTCGATTGATATCATGAACCACGCAATAAGCGCCCGGATATTCTTGCTTCGCAAAAGTAACCATGTCATCGGTCATCATCATGAGATCGGCAGAGATGATAAACGCATCCCCGAAGATAGCGCGTCCGTAGATATCTTTCTCAAGAATGCTGAAATTCTTTAATTGCGAAATATCCTGTTCAGTCATTATGCCGGATCCAGTATCTCGTCATCGAAAGTCGGCACCGTTACCGTATTGCCGGAAGTGAGTCCCTGTAGAGTACAGGTCGTCACCAATATCAAGGTATCGCTTCCGTTAGTCAGCGCCACATGCTGTGCATCCCCGGTTGCATCAACCAGAATATCAGCCTGTTCATTAACCGCTAATTTTCTGCCGGAAACATCCCCCTCCGCAGGACCAGTGAAATCATCCGAGTCAATAACCACATCTGCTAATTTATATGTAGTGTGTGCCTCGGCATAAGTTGTCGGCTCTGTGGAACATACTGTAAGTTCTGTCGCATTGCTCTTGATGTAATTCAGCGCTGCGTCAAGCACATTGTCGTGAATAGACTTTCCCATGATCTCCTCCAAAATGTTTTTTATAAATCCCTTGTATCCATCCCAAGAAATCTTCTTGCGTCATTATATCTTTAGCCCTATTGCATTTAATACAACATGGAACACAATTATCTTTTATATATCCCTGCGTGTTGTCGACACGATCTATGCCATTGTATATATAGCCGCCATTATAATTAGGGGTTTTTCTTTCCTGAGATGGCGAGGCCCCACAATAATAGCAATCCTTCTTCGTCAAATCCCTGAATTCTGTTTTTGACAGATTAAACTCTATTTTTCTTATCCTTGCATTCCGTTTATAATTAGAAAAAATGCTATTAAGGGCCGCTTCCCCGGCTTTTAATTTTTTGAGACAACCACAACTTTTACACTTGCCTTGTTGTAAACTTGTTGATAACGCTATGTGCTCCTTCCCACAATCGCATTGACATAGCCAAGATATATGACGATCTTTTGATCTAATCATACCGAGAGGTTTAATGGCAATCAGCCTGCCGAATCTTTGGCCGTAGAGATTCCTCATGTTACCATTAGATTCAGTGCGTATCCATTTTCCCATTTACTTTTCCTCCGATAAGTTTAAGGTCAAAAACGTGTCGTACATTTTGCACCTGTAAAATATGCTTTTGTTTCAAGCCGATATCCGAGACTTGATTCTTATGTTTCAGATTATCGACCTTGAGTGTTATTGATTCTTTTTTCATAGATTTTCTCCTACGTACCAATCTGCAGACCTACAGGGTACTTCTTTACCATCAATCGTTAAGAGTGCCTGTGTTCGATAATGTCCATTTGCGGGGACTGGCGTAGCTACTGAGAAATCATAATAGATTTTCCCGTCTGATTCTGAACCGGTTAAGATTACTGCCGTCAATTCGGTTGCCAAGGATACCCCGTCCTTCTTGTATTTGATAATCTGCGCCGACGGTACGTAAGTCTCGAAATTGATTTCAGTCTTTAGGATTAACCGGAAGTTTTCCTGTCCCGCTTGTGCTTTATATTCTATGCTCATGATGTATCCTCCATAACGCTTAATAACTCCTGTGATAAATACCCCTTGCTCGTAAGCTCCTGCGATAATGACCCTGCGGCTACGAGCTCTATTGACAAATGCCCTTTACTGATAAGCTCCTGTATTTCAATTAGATCAATACCACTCAGGATCACCGATCCGATGGTGTGCGAATGTCCGAGACCGTCAACAATCAGTACATGCGCCTGAAGGAGATCCACTCCGTCGAGACTCTGCAAGTGAGTAAGATCATTGACAACGAGTGTAACTCCGAAACTCAGCTCTATCGCGTCGAGTGCGTGTGAATGGGCAAGATCAGCAACCGTCAGAGTGTGTTTCTGTGTCAATGTCGGCGTATCGAGAGAATGTCCATGCGTCAAGCTATTGACGACGAGTACCCCTGCCAGCGACAGGACGATATTATCAAGCGAATGCGAGTGTGTTAAATCTGCTACATCAGCAAGTATATGCGCCTGTGTCAAAGCCACATTGTCGAGAGTATGACCATGCTCAAGTCCGGCCAATGCCAGTAAATGAGCCTGCGTTAATGCTATATTATCGAGAGCATGGCTGTGATCGAGTCCGGCAATCGCCAACAGATGCGCCTGAGTAAGCGTTACGTTATCCAGCGAGTGAGAATGATCGAGGCCTGCTACTGCGATAATATGTTTCTGAGTGAGTATCGGCGCATCGAGACTATGAGAATGCTCAAGAGCATTGACGATTATCGAATGTTTTTGTGTGAGTGAGACATTGTCAAGGCTGTGACTGTGCTCCATTCCCCCGACTGCGATTGTATGCTTTTGTGTAAGCGTAGGAGTATCAAGAGCATGTGAGTGAGCGAGGTCGGACATGACGAGAGTCGCGCCACCTCCATAATTCATACCGGGCACATGATCTGTAAACGTTGGTGAATTATAAGCAGTCATATTATATCCACCCTTGTCATCATCATCGTCATCAATTAAAGGCCAATAACATTTGAGATTACTAGCATCTACAATTGATGGTGCATCTTTATTTTTCAATGATGTTATATTTCCGGCAGATAGAATCGCACTCCAAAATCCAACCTCAGCTATTCTGCCAGAAAAATAATTGCTTGGAGAAGTGCCACCTATTCTTCCTATTGACAATCGGTCGGGTGTAGTGACTGCCACATTTGTAGTTTCCGACCCCTTAGATCCACCATCTATATATATATCTCTCGAAATTGAAGAAGTGAATATACCAACAATATTATGCCATGTATTAGCTGAATAACCAGAAGAAGTATAAGCAAGATATGAACTGCCATAATTTCTAGCTCTATTCCAAGCGGGATCACTTTCCACATCTCCCCCCAGCCCGATGCCCCAATAACGAGTCGATTCTGATTTGTCAATAAGCATGAGAATAGCTTGACCCAACGTTAAATCATCACAATAAATCCAAGCACTCATTGAAAATGGATAATCAGTAATCGGTGTAGAATCTATCTCTAAATACTGACTAGACCCATCATCAAATAATCGAGACATTATTATTCCTCTATCAATCTAAGATTTTTCGGTGCAGGCACTACTGTCTCCTAACTCCCTTTGGTGCAAGCACATCCTGCAACAAGGCGAAAAGGATAGGGACAAGCTCCACATCCCCGCTATCTGACCACGTTATTTCACTCAAATATACTTCCTCGCCGGATACGATTTTCGCCTGCACTCCGACGATGACCTGAAAATCATAGCTCGTTATATCTATAAGATATTCTTGTTCTGTTACTTCCGCAAGTTCGGCTGTATAATCCGCCCGATCAGTAACCCATATTACCCATGACAGGGTTTCTTCCGGCATCACAATATTATCATCGTTCCATTTACTCGCGTTAATGTTCGGAACGAACTTATCGACAGTGCCGCCTATTTTTATCCGGCATTCGTTGAGGATTGTATCGTATTCTGTTGGTTTAACTTGTTCGATCATTTTTTATCTTCCGGCGTATTTTTCGCCGCCCACAAATGATATCGCCGTAATACGGTTACTATTTTCAAAATCACCCTCCACATCCTTTCGATCAAATCACTCTTTTCGTGCTCGTGTTTTTCCAGATGCCGTATACGCTTCTCGTGATCCTCTATTCGAAAAACTATAAAAAAACATAATCCTATGAGTAACAGGGCTATGAATACGATTAGTATAAATGTCATTTCTCCCGCTCAAATCACTTCACGACCTACGAGGTCGATTTGCCCCTCGATAATACGCTTCTCAACCTCGACGATTTCACATTGTACAAGTTCCGGCGACGGGGCCGAAATCCTTTCAATCGGAAAATAGTACATATCACAAAGCTCGATCCCGATCCCCTGCCAGGGAACCATAATCGATATCAATCGGTGCTCGTCTTTGAGATAGTTAAATAATGCCAGCGCGAGCACGGCCGCATCTGAGGCAGTAGTGAGCAAGGTCTTAAAGCTCCGTGGCTCGTACTTTTTATATAGTCCAGCGTACTCCGCTTCCTCTGTGTTATACACTTCGCTCTTGTATTTGTCCGTATCGTATCGTTTGGAATATTCGACGATGATCGAGGTGGCGATTGTTGTATCATAACTGATAGATGAATCACCGAATCGCTCTTCTTTAACTAATGTTCCACTCACCGCACGATCGGCATCGTAAATCCGATTCGTGATTTTCCCATTGTCCTTTTGAAAAAGCGTCCCCATAATCG
>Ga0307379_10005333_pt1 | contig 17974 bp, 10 predicted proteins | sample UN2MG_FD_202237 | JGI IMG/M metagenome (GOLD analysis project Ga0307379, IMG submission 202237) | Soil microbial communities from Risofladan, Vaasa, Finland - UN-2 | ecosystem: Environmental > Terrestrial > Soil > Coastal area > Acid sulfate soil | place: Finland: Risofladan, Vaasa | collected... | reverse complement strand
GCAACGGGCTCTTCCAGAAGTCCGCGTACGACGGTCTCGGCCGACTGGTGGCCGCCTACATCGGCTATGACTCGGACGGCGAGGCAACGGCCGATTTGTTCGACGAGAACCACGACTCCGTCCTGGATCTGGCTGACGACACGATCCTCGAGCAGTCCGACGCCTACTACGACGACGCCGGCCGGGCCGTGGCTTCGGCCAACTTCCAACGGTTCCACGACGACACCGCCACGACCGGTCCCCTCGATGCGGCCAACAGCTACGCTACCGCGTCGGTCGTCTGGCACGACGACATCGGCCGCGTCACGCACTCGGCCTTCTACGGACGTGAAGATACGGCAAACGACGCTGCGTGGACGCACTATGTCTTCGACGGCGCAACCGGCGCGCTCATCGACGCCGACACGGACGGCATCCCCGATGAAGCCGAGAACGCACCGCGCGAGCCGAACACGTCCGACGACTACGTCGTCTCCAAAACCGTCTACGATCCGAGCATCTCCGATGTCGGGCGCATCATCCGCTCGATCGACAACCTCGGACGCATCGACCAGACCCAAACCGACCTGCTCGGCCGCACAATCCGCACGATCCAAAACTACGTCGACGGCACCGTCACCGAGAGCGAGTTCGACACCGACGTCACCGTCGAATACGAGTACGACGCCTTCGGCCGACTCGCCACGCTCATCGCCAAGAACCCCAAGGGCGACGACTCGAATCCGAGCAACGAAAACGTCGAGCTTCAGAAGACCGCCTACCTCTACGAATCCACCGTCGACGCCTCCCGGCAGACGGCCGTGATCTATCCCGACTCCGCCGATACGTTCAGCCAGGATTCCGACGGCGTCTGGTCGATCACCATCGGCGACGACCACATCGAGACCGCCCACGACCGCCTCGGCCGCGTCCTCACCACGACCGACCAACGCGGCGTCGAGCACACTTACACGTACGACTCCGCCGGCCGGCTCTCTGCCGATACCGTCACCAGCCTCGGATCGAGCGGCGACGTCGACGACGCAATCCTCCGCATTGCAAAAACTTACGACGACGTCGGCCGGCTGGAAACCGTCGTCAGCTACTCGGATACGGCCGGAACCTCGCTTGTCAACGAGGTCGAATACCAGTACAATGGCTGGGGAGGATTGGCCCGCGAGTATCAGGAGCACGACGGCGTGGTCGATGTCAACACCCTCTCGGTCGATTATACCTACGACGACGGCGCGGCCGGCGGCATTGCCAAGTACGTCCGCCTGACCGGGGTCGAATACCCCAACGGCCGCGATGTCGTCTACAGCTACGGCACGACCGGCGACGCCAACGACCGCCTCTCGCGGATCAACTCCATCGGCGACGGCACCAACGCCCACGCCACCTATCGATACCTCGGCGCCGGCACGGTCGTCATCGAAGACTACGCCGAGCCGCAGGTCAAGCTCGACTACACCGGCGCCAACCACTCCTACAGCGGCTTCGACCGTTTCGGACGCGTCGCCGATCAACTCTGGCGAGACTACGGCAATTCGCAAGACGCCGACCGGTTTCTCTACGGCTACGACCGCGTCGGCAATCGGCTTTGGCGTGAGAACGACGTGGCCGCCAATCTCGGCACTCCGGTCGATCTCGACGAACTCTACGATTACGACGACCTCTATCAGCTCATCGCCGCCGACCGCGGCCAACTCACCGGCCACCCGTCCACGCCGGCCATCTCCAGCCCCGACTTCGAACAAGACTGGACGCTCGACGCCTTGGGCAACTGGTCCGCCTTCGACGACGACGGCGATTCGCAGACCCGCGACCACAACGCGGCCAACGAGCTTCAGAAGATCGACGACTCGGGCACGAACGTCGCCCATGACGACGCGGGCAATATGACCGTCATCCCGCAGCCGGGCGACGACACCGAGGCCTACGACCTCAAGTACGACGCCTGGAACGGCCTGGTGGAGATCGAGGACACCGCCGCCAGCGTGGTGGTGGCCAAGTTCGAATACGACGGCACCGGCCGCAGGATCTTGAAGATCTACGACAGCCAGAGCCTCGGCACTCCCGACGGCGTCGACGCCTGCGAGCACTACCTGCACACCAGCGACCAAGTTATCGAGACCCGCCAGGCCGACCTGGTCGCCGGCGTCGCACCGGACGCCGACGCCGTCCACCCGAAATACCAAAACATCTGGTCCCTCCGCGACATCGACGCCCTGATCCTCCGCGACGAGAACAGCGACCCGGCCAGCGACGACCAGTGCGACAACGGCCGCATCTTCTACCTGGCCGACGCGAACTTCAACGTCACGGCCATCGTCGCGGAATCCTCCCGGGGCGAAGAAGACTGGGCGGTTCGCGAGCGCTATGTCTACACCCCCTACGGCGCCGCAACGATCCTCGACGCCGACTTCGCCCCCGTCCCCGGCAACACATCCGCCCACGCCACCACCACCCTCTACACCGGCCGCCGTCTCGACGCCGAGACCGGCCTGATGTACTATCGAGCCAGGTACTATCACGCCCAGTTAGGCCGGTTCATCAACCGCGATCCGATTGCAGCCGACCACAATCTGTATCGTTATGTCCATGCCAACCCCGTGACCCGGACCGACTCTCTGGGGTTGTGGGATCAAGACGTTCATTTCTACATGACGTACTACATTGCGAGAGCCCTCTGTCTGGACCTCGATGAGACGGTCGCTAATACTAACCAGTCAGCGGCTTCATTAATAGCGTGGATGTGTGCATACGTTGATGTGGACGCGAAGACTAGGCCGGTCGTTGACATGACGCCCGCGGGCGCCCGCCAAAACGCCCGGTACCATTTCCCTCATCTTGAGGGCAAAACGGTCAGACCTGGTACTATTTATGTTGGGGCTGAGGTCTACGACGCAGCATTGAAAGGCGATCTTGCTAGTTTGGGTGTACAGATGCATATTTTTCAGGACTCTTGGGCTCATCAGGACTACAGTGTTCCCTTGGGACACGGCGCTGAAGCCATTCGCGACGTATGGTGGCTAGGATTTAGGGACATGGGGACGTCGCCCGATCTTCCTTATTGGAGCCAAGCGACGCAGGCGAAAGCGGAGGCGATGGCCAAAGCAACCTATGAGGAATTGTCATATGTGCGCAACTGTTCGTCCGCTGGCTGCAAGGTGAAATCATTCAAGGATGTGTGGTCGCGGATAAAGGGGACTCTGTTTACGGAAGCCCCCACGGACGAACGAGTTGCGGGATGGAAGCGACTGATAAAACAGGACTTCCAAGTCGACGTGTCGTTCAATGGCGCCGTCGGCGCTGACGATGTCTGGTATAAGCCTTTTAGCAAAGCTGCCGAGGACGTCTATGATTGGAGGAATCCACTGTTCGGTGTCCAGTAATTCAGCACCACGTTAGAAGGTATAACGAACCGGCAAGGGAGCTATTATGAGAAAGGGTGTATATGCCAACTGAGATGCCCGTGCGAGTTCCTCTGCTCGTCATGCTCGCAGTTAGTATGGGAGCGAGTAATCTTGCTTTCCGTATAAAGCGATCGCGCGTGCAACGGGACGCAGTGGTTGCCATTCTTCGGGACGGAGGTGGTGTCCGATATGACTACGAGATCCAAGGGCGTGAGCCACCCGGTCCGGCTTGTGTGCGCAGATTGCTGGGCCGAGATTTCGTTGCCCACGTCGTCGAAGCCTATCCGAACAGCGACTATGGGCTCCGAAGCGCAAAGAGATTACCGCGGCTGAAGGTCCTCAAGTTGCAGGGCGCGCACATCTCGGATGCCGCACTGGAAGACCTCAACCGGCTGAGCGAACTCGAAGAACTGCATCTGAATATGTCCAGTGTGACCGATGCCGGAGTGAAGCATCTGAGGGATCTAAAGGGACTACGCTTGCTTTCGCTCGGGGGCACGCGCGTGAGCGACGGCGGGCTGCGGTACCTCGAGGGTCTTAGGCGACTGAAAGTGCTTCACCTGGGCAGTACGCTTGTGACGGACGCAGGACTAGCACATCTACGCCAGTTTACCCAGTTGGAAATCCTGGATCTGGAGAACACCGCCGTAACCGATGCCGGACTAATGCATCTGAGCGGCCTGACGCAACTGATGTCTCTTGAGTTGGGACACACTCAGGTGACGGATGCCGGATTGGAGCACATAAGGTCACTGGTGGAGTTGAGGGAGTTGTTATTGACGGGCGTCCGCGTAACAGATGCCGGCCTCGGGAACTTGAAGGGACTAGTCGAGCTGAGGGCACTGGATTTGCGGGGCACTGCGGTGACAGAAAAAGGCCTGCATCAATTGAATGGGCTGGAACACTTGCGCCTACTCGGCGTGCCAGCGCGGGGAGATGAAGAACTGAAGAGAATTCAGATTCTCTTTCCGAAAACTCGCCTTGCTCCGTCTCTTGGGGTCAGGCCGTGAACAACTCTACAACAAGACTTTCGAGGATGACTGTGTTGCCTCACTTGAAACTGGAAAGTCCCGGGCTGTGGGTTAGCATAGAGACCCAGAGGTGGTGAAGCGGCCCGGCGACTTCCGCCGTGAACACAATTACACTCCTTTCGCACCGAACGAAGCCTTCGGGACGCGTAAAGGGGTCGGGAGGAAAGCGCCGGGCAAAACCGGCATGGAGTAGCGGATGAAAGAGCCGCATAGAAAAGGAGTAGCGAACCATTCTAACCCCAGCACGCCCGGCACGCGTCACTGGCCGCTGTCCGACCATCTCGGCAGCGTCCGCGACGTAATCGACTCCGGCACGGTCGAGCTACACCGCATCTACGACGCCTTCGGCAAAGTCACCTCCGAAACCGGCACGCTAGACCACCTCTTCGCCTACACCGGCCGCCCGTTCGACGAGGACACCGGCTTGCAGAACAACCTCCATCGGTGGTATGATGCATCGGTCGGCCGGTGGCTAAGTGCAGATCCGATCGGGTTGCCCGGTGATGCAAACCTATATCGGTACGTTGGCAATTGCCCCACCCTCGAAATAGACCCATTCGGTTTGGCGGCAAGTGCCCTTGGCTGGCTGGCAAAGCTGGCAAACACAATGCGGTATGGACAAATGCAACCTAACGTGAGGAATGTCCTCCTAGGTCCATACATTGCAGCCATACAATCGGCGGCACGACAGGAAATCGCTCAGTTGACCCAAGCCAACTACCCGCCCGATCCAGATCCGGGTGTTCTGCATGGAAAGAAGCCGGGACAGTATGGATTCTGGGACATCGCCAACACAGGCACGGGAGGGGCAGGATGGGAAGGTGCACACTCGAGCCCGCAGAGTCTCGGTGAACTGTTGCAGCACGCCGAGTATTTCAGACAGAAGGCAGCAGGCCGAGGCGAGTGTGATTGCATTGAGGAGTTGGCTATAGAAGGCCACGCGACTCCCTGGAGATTGACGTTCGCCAGATACCTGGATGCCAAGAAAAAGCTCGTGCCCAAATTCGACGAAGGGATGTTCCTCGGCACGGACGTTCTGAAATCCATAAATATCGGTTGGCTCAACGGGATCGAGGTCGGGGCAGCACTCTCCGTGTTGCAGTTCTGTTGCCCTTGCTTCATTTACCTTGGGGGCTGTAATGCCGGGGGACTTGCTGCAGAGGAGACCCCATATTCTTGGCAACAGCAGATTGCTGACCAGACCGGCTGCACCGTGATTGGCCCGGGCGGTTACTCTTACGGATCGTACCTGACAGGGAAAAAGCACACCTACCGGTATAATCATGAGAACGGGAAGCAGGTCGAAAAGCCCAGTGGTCCTGAAACGGTAGGCGGCATACCCGTTGTCCGTACTGGCAGTCGGGATGCGACACATCGCATTTTCTATCCGAGCGAGTTCCGATCCTGCGACGGCGGCAAAACCCGCCCGGACCCCAGACAGCCGGGGGCTCCAGGACACGACATCATAGAACATTGGGCAAAATACTACCAGCCACGCCCGATCGCGACACCGACACCGGATCCGGGCCCGATCGACAGCGCACTGAACTGGCTCGTAAGTGGCGTTGATGAATTGATCAGCCGTTCTATTGGCGGATTTCGCTAATGGTCTTGGAGGAGGGCTTTGCCATGAAAGGTCTTACGCACTTCGGCAGCGGTCTAGTGCTTTGTCTTGTGGCCGGTTGTGAATCGGCAGCCGTCAGCGAGGCCGAAGAGGAGGCGATTGCCTTCTTCCAAAACATCCAAAAGAGCGACTCCGTCGTGGTATTTGACGAGCACGATAGGGTCATCGGCGGCAGGCCGGCCTACGGCATGCCGGATGGGGAGCCAATCCGCCGGTATCAAAGGGAAAAGGGAGACGGGATTATCACCCAGGTTAACCTGGACGGATGTAAGATTACTGATGACGATCTCGTCCACTTGAATGATCTCAAGAACGTTATGTATCTCAACCTCGCGGATACCCAGGTATCGGATGCCGGAATGGTACACGTGGGCAAGTGCGACCGGCTGCGGGCATTGAATCTCAACCATACCAGCGTAACCGACGGTGGATTGGCGCAAGTAAAGGCGCTGACGGATCTGCGAGTGTTGTGGTTGTATGACGTCAAGATCACGGACGCCGGTCTGGCACACCTGAAAGGACTGCACAAGCTCGAAAGACTACAAACCTACAGCAACGAAATCACCGATACGGGACTAGCACATCTGAGAGAACTGACCAATCTTCGGGTACTTTCCGTCGGTAGTCCCCCGATCACTGATTCCGGCCTGCAATACGTTAAGAAGATGACGAGTCTTGAGTCCCTCGATATCGGCGGGTCCCACATCGAGGGGCCGGGACTAGAACATCTCAAGGGACTGCGCAACCTGAACTCTCTGTATGCCGACTCGTGCCCGATTGTCGGACCCGGCCTCGAGCACCTCAAAGGACTGACGAAGTTGCGCAACCTGTGGCTCACTCGAACCCATGTTAATGACGATGGACTGGAGCACTTGAGAGGGCTGACCAGCCTGGAGGAGTTGTTTCTCCGCGACACTCAAGTCAGCGACGCCGGACTGAAACACTTGGATAAGCTTGCCAATCTCACTCGCCTGGACATCGTGGGGACCCGGGTTACTTGGTCGGGCGCAGAACGACTTCAGAAGGCGTTGCCGAAGTGTTTTGTTCAATGGGTCAAACCCGGCCCCGCCCCGCACGACTTCCGACCACCATCCCCAATGGGCAGGTAAAGGGGTCGTCTTGGGATCCGGGGACACAATACTAGTATTGACAAGATGGGATAGATTTCGTAAGTTTTGGGCATAGCAAGATTGGCACGGTTGGTCATTCCCGTCGTAAAGGGGTCGGGAGTCTTTACATTGACCGTCTACAGCTACGGCACGACCGGCGACGCCAACGACCGCCTCTCGCGGATAAGTTGCATCGGCGACGGCACCGACGCCCACGCCACCTATCAATACCTCGGCACCGGCACGATCGTCACCGAGGATTACGGCGATCCCAACGAAACGAACAGGCCCAAGGTAAGACTCGACTACACCGGCACCGACCATTCCTACAGCGGCTTCGACCGCTTCGGCCGCATCGCCGATCAACTCTGGCGCGACTACGGCAATTCGCAAGACGCCGACCGGTTCCAGTACGGCTACGACCGCGTCGGCAACCGCACGTGGAAGGAAAACACCGTCTCCTCCGGCACCGTCGATCTCGACGAACTCTACGATTACGACGACCTCTATCAACTCATCGCCGCCGACCGCGGCCAACTCACCGGCCACCCGTCCACGCCGGCCATCTCCAGCCCCGACTTCGAACAAGACTGGACGCTGGACGGCCTGGGCAACTGGTCCGCCTTCGACGACGACGGCGATTCACAGACCCGCGACCACAACGCGGCCAACGAGATCGACGAGATCGACGACTCGGGCACGAACGTCGCCCATGACGACGCGGGCAATATGATTACCATCCCGCAGCCGGGCGACGACACCGAGGCCTACGACCTCAAGTACGACGCCTGGAACCGGCTGGTCGAGGTCGAGGACGCCGCCGCCAGCGTGGTGGTGGCCAGGTTCGAATACGATGGCACCGGCCGCCGGATCTTGAAGATCTACGACAGCCAGAGCCCGGGCACCCCCGACGGCGTCGACGCCTGCGAGCACTACCTGCACACCGGCAACCAGGTCATCGAAACCCGGCAGGCCGACCTGGTCGCCGGCGCCGCACCGGACGCCGACGCCATCCACCCGAAGTACCAAAACGTCTGGTCCCTCCGCTACATCGACGCGCTGATCCTCCGCGACGAGAACAGCGACCCGGCCACCGACGACCAGTGCGACAACGGCCGCATCTTCTACCTGGCCGACGCGAACTTCAACGTCACGGCCATCGTCGCGGAATCCTCCCGGGGCGAAGAAGACTGGGCGGTCCGCGAGCGTTATGTCTACACCCCCTACGGCGCCGCAACGATCCTCGACGCCGACTTCGCCCCCGTCCCCGGCAACACATCCGCCTACGCCACCACCACCCTCTACACCGGCCGACGGGTGGACGCCGAGACGGGGCTATACTATTACCGCGCTCGCTACTACCACGCCCAACTCGGCCGGTTCATCAACCGCGATCCGATTGGGTATGGGGCGGGGGATTCGAATCTGTATCGATACGTGGGCAATCGCGTGACCTCGGCCACTGATCCGTTCGGACTCTTCTTACCGAAATTCAGCTTCGCGAGCGGCGAGAAGATCATGAAGGATTTGGAGGACTCTAAGGCGGACAAGGCGGAGCTTGAACAGAGACTTAACCAAGGTATTCGGCAACATTTCGGCGCTGAGGCCGGGAGTGGTGACAAGCCGTACAGTGGATGGGTAATGGGCAATCCGACTGGGACGCAAATTGCGCTGCCAGAAAGCCCGGAACCCGGCGTGCCTTTGGGGGAGAAACTGCACGGGTTGTCTGGCTTTATTATCTTCTACGATATCGGCCAGAGTTCCGTGACTCAGGGAGCGAACGGCAAGCTCTGTTGTGATTGGAGCCAGGCGACTCTTGCGTTCAAGGCTTGGTACTGGGTGAACCGGGACAAGCAGGAACAAGAGATGGTCACTACCCATGTTGGACTGGAAATGTTAGAGTTTAAGGGGCCAAGTTCAACCGAAGAGCATGAGAGATGGCACACGGACGGCACTCCCGGAAAGGGGGCAACCATTACGCGGATAGTTCAGAAGCAAACGCTTGAGGGACCAATGTCGTTCAAGCTTCAGATCCAAGGATTCCCAGGATATACCGGAGCAGCCGCAGCGAGGCAGCAAGCTGCGGAGCAGGATCTCAGGAGCTTGCGCGTTGTCCCGGAAGGAGAGCATCCGGAGAGGTACTGCGACCGAGTACTTTGGGAGGTGTTCTCCAGCAGATTCTTGGACCGTTTCGTACGATACGATATCTCTGCCGGCGGGCACTTTCACTCTGGCGCGTTGGGTAGCGAGATATGGGCTGGCGACATCAAGGGTGAGAAGATCACTCCGGCGCTTCAGTTCCCACGTTTTGACTAGCACTGCTGATGAGAGAAAGCTCGCAGCTGCTTGAACGAGTATTTGCAGACAACGTCTTAGAGTCTATCCGAAAAGTGATCTGGCTCCAGATTGCCAGGTCTACGTATTGTATTGGCTTTGCACTTCCCCAAACCAAGGATCCGGAAACGAAGGATCCCCAAACCAAGGAGCAAGCACATGGATGTGCCGGCACGCAAGGCCTATCCCAGCGACCTGACCGACGAGCAGTGGGCGATTATCGAACCGTTGATCCCAGCGAGCAAACATGGAGGCCGGCCCCGTCAAGTTGATATGCGGGAAGTCCTCAATACCATCTTCTACCTGAATCGCACCGGCTGTCAGTGGGACATGCTGCCACACGACCTCCTGCCCAAGAGTACGGTCTACGACTACTTCGCCCGCTTGCGTGACGATGGCACGTGGCAGCGCATCCTGGATGCCTTGCGTGCAGGGGTCCGCATCGCGGTGGGACGGGAGCCAACTCCCAGCGCTGCCAGCATCGACAGCCAGAGCGTGAAAACCACGGAGGTGGGCGGAGAACGAGGCTATGACGGCGGCAAGAAAATCACCGGCCGTAAGCGGCACATCCTGGTCGATACGCTGGGCTTGTTGCTTGCCGTTGTCGTGACGCAAGCGGCCCTGGACGACGCGGCTGCCGCTCCGCTGATCTTCGAGAACCTGCGACAGGACAAGTGGCCGCGACTCGAGGTGATCTGGGCTGACGGCAAGTATCACAATCATGCATTGAACGCCTGGATCGAGGAGCACTTTCAACCAAGCTGGCGTTTGGAGATTGTCTCGCGGCCGCCCGGCGTTCAGGGTTTCACGCTCTTGCCCAAGCGATGGGTCGCAGAACGTACGTTTGCCTGGAATGGTCGGTGTCGGCGGCATAGCAAGGATTATGAACGACGATCAGATTCCAGCGAGTCGATGGTCCGCGTCACGGCGATCGGCTTGATGCTGCGACGGCTAGCACCGCCCCACCCAATACCCAAGTTCAATTACCGAACCGCCGCCTGATACCCGCGGTTTTCCCGCACAATCTTTCCGGATAGACTCTTAGCCTAGGGAGGAACGCAATGATATGGACACTTTTGGCGTTGACGATGTTGCGCGTCGGGCACATTCTCGCTGGCGCTCCACCGGATGAGGACGTTACGGCTGGAATAGTGGACGAAAGGATGGCAGCTGCGCTGCTGAAAGAACTTGGAGCCCGGGTGTACGTCGACGACAGTGGGCACGTCACAGCAGTGTATGTCGAGACTCATCTTGCGAGGGTCTCGAATCGTCAGAGTGGCCTGGAGAGGGCAGTTGCATCCCTTACCAGATTGCCTGCATTGACGAACCTTCTTCTCTCAGGACCTGAAGTCACCGACTCATTGATCCGACACATTGAGAGGCTGAAAGGCCTGAAGAAGCTCCAGGTGATCGAGTCAAGGGTTTCTAACGATGGCCTAGAGTCCATCGGACGATTGCGTTCCTTGAAGCACCTTTATGTGCAGAGCTACGGTGTGGGTGATGAGGGTCTCGTGCATCTCGCCAATCTGACGGGCCTTGAGAGCTTGTTTGTGATTTCCTCCAAATTGAGCGACGGTGGATTGCAGCATCTTGCAAACCTCCACAGACTCCGAGTGCTTTCTCTTCGTGAAGGGGCGTTCTTGGGCGACGGGCTCGGTCGCTTGAAGAAACTGAACGAACTTACTGAATTGTACTTGCAGGCGAGCAGATTGTCTGAGACCAGCCTGAGACAACTTGGCAAACTCAAGTCACTGTGGCTGCTAGACTTGCGGAATAGCGAGTTCAGCGGTGCGGCGCTGGTAGCGCTGGAAGACAACCGTCGCCTGATCTCGTTGTCGCTTTCGGGTACGGGAGTAGGAGACATCGATCTGAGACACCTGCGTGATATGCGCCAACTCAAGAACTTGGAACTCGATGGCACTTCGATAAGCGATAAGGGCTTGGCGCACCTCCGGTCACTGACACAACTTAGACGACTCCACTTGAACGCCACTAGAATCACTGATGAGGGGATCGTCCATTTGGCAGCATTGCACAAGCTAACGGATCTTGACTTGGGTCAGACTCTGATCACGGACGTTGGCCTTGCGGGCCTGAGGCCGCTCACTGGAATCGCCGAGTTGAGCTTGCGCAATACGTCCATCACCGATCGCGGACTAGTGCACTTGAAAGCTCTCCCCCGCCTATCCGGCCTTGACGTGAGTCATACCGACATAACCGACCAAGGGATAGGTGAACTAACAGAGGGCAGCCAGTTGCGCGAGCTTCGGTTAAGCGGGACGCAGATCACCGACAAGGCGCTTGCGGGCCTGACGAGAATGAAGTTGCTGCGAGAGCTGTACCTTTATGACACGCACGTCAGCGACAGCGCGGTCAATACGCTGAGCGAGAAACTACCAGGACTGCAAATCGCGCGTTAGCGGAGAGGAAACCGGGGACAATCACCGGTTTAGAAGAAACCGGGGACAGTGACGAATGGGACGCGTAAAGGGGTCGGGAGTCTTTACATGGACACCGACGGCACGCATCTGACCGCCTATTCCCGCACCGGCGCCGGCCGGCTGGCCGTGGCCGACCTGAAAGTGCCCGACGTGCGGCTGGATGACTATCAACAGGAAGAAACCGACGAAAAGGACTACGACGGCCTGGACCGCTTCGGCCGGATCAAGGACCAGTATTGGGACGGCTACGGCGGCACCGCCGACGTGGACCGTTTCCATTACACCCACGACAACGTCGGCAATCGCACGTGGAAGGAAAACACCGTCTCCTCCGGCACCGTCGATCTCGACGAACTCTACGATTACGACGACCTCTATCGACTCATCGCCGCCGACCGCGGCCAACTCACCGGCCACCCGTCCACGCCGGCCATCTCCAGCCCCGACTTCGAACAAGACTGGACGCTGGACGGCCTGGGCAACTGGTCCGCCTTCGACGACGACGGCGATTCACAGACCCGCGACCACAACGCGGCCAACGAGCTTGAGGAGATCGACGGCTCGGGCACGAACGTCGACCATGACGACGCGGGCAATATGACTACCATCCCGCAGCCGGGCGACGACACCGAGGCCTACAACCTCAAGTACGACGCCTGGAACCGCCTGGTGGAGGTCGAGGACGCTGCCGCCAGCGTGCTGGTGGCCAAGTTCGAGTACGACGGCGCGGGCCGCCGGATCTTGAAGATCTACGACAGCCAGAGCCCCGGCACTCCCGACGGCGTCGACGCCTGCGAGCACTACCTGCACACCGGCAACCAGGTCATCGAAACCCGCCAGGCCGACCTGGTCGCCGGCGTCGCACCGGACGCCGACGCCATCCACCCGAAGTACCAAAACGTCTGGAGCCAACGCTACATCGACGCCCTAATCCTCCGCGACGAGAACGCCGACCCGGCCACCGACGACCAGTGCGACAACGGTCGCATCTTCTACCTGGCCGACGCGAACTTCAACGTCACGGCCATCGTGGCGGAATCCTCCCGGGGCGAAGAAGACTGGGCGGTCCGCGAGCGCTATGTCTACGATCCCTACGGCAACGCAACCGTCTACGATGGCACCTGGTCCAACATCCGCTCTGGCTCCGACTACGGTGCCACCACTCTATACACCGGCCGCCGCCTCGACGCCGAGACCGGCCTGTACAATTACCGCGCCCGCTACTATCATGCCCAGCTAGGCCGCTTCATCAGCCGCGATCCGATTGGGTACGGCGGCGGAGATGCGAATGTCTATCGCTACGTGGCCAACAATCCACTGAAATATTCCGACCCACATGGATGGCAGGCAGCATCTTCTGAGACTTCCACAGACAGTAAGACGGTAGAATGCACGATGATCGGTCGTCCGAGAGTTGTTGCCAGCGCCGACTATTGGTTTGTCAAGCCGGGCGCCACAGGGAAGTCTACATATTATGGTAAGCCCATCGAGGTCGTTTTCCAGTTCTGGAACGCAGAGTTGACGACGGATCCGGAGAACCATCCGCCGAACAACCCGGCCGTCGGTCCACATGTCCGCCTTGCCGCATCTGGAGGCTCGATCTTCGGGCCAGTCCGACCTAACGACCCACAGGATAGACCTGGGCGCGGCTTCCGACAGCCCTACGGGACAAATTCAGGCTACGACTACTACATCAGGTTCACCCCTGCGGATCCAGAATTCAAGGAACCCCTTTTTTGGTTAACCTGGAAGATTGCCGGCATGCTCTACCAACTCGAACTACGCCCCGTACAGCGAATGCGAATCCTAGTGTTTTGTGTCTGCGACCCAGAGACAACACGTTATGGAGATATCGTGGACGCGACAGAGGTCGCGATAGGCCCTCTCCAGCGGGACACGATCGAAAACTCGGACATGGACTTTGCAGATCATCGCGGACAAGTCAGACAAGTAGAGTTTGGCTCTGGACGCTTTGTCCCGTCGGTCCAGGATCGATTGGTAGACGGAGGGGTATACCGCGAGGTGGAGTACTTGACAGTCGGTAGCGTGAAGAAAACAAAGATGGCTTTTGCGTATAATCAGTTCTTTGTGGTGTCCCCCGCTGGTGATACTTCATATTATGGAACGTACATGAATGCGTTTGAAGAAATCGCACGACAGGCAATTCGCAAAGCTAACGAAACAATCTCGACATTGACGAATTGATGGTGTAGGTTTCTCTCTATGCGCAAGTGATATAACGGACAACACGCCGAAATGACAATGCAGGTAGCACCGCAAAACGACGCTCAAAGGGGACGGCTGAGTCTGTTGCGTCCTCAATTCAAGCTGAAGTCCATTTTTGTGGTCTTTGTGCTATTCGCCGTTGTTCTTGGTATGGTTGTCGTGCCGGCACTCAAGCAGCGTAAGGCTGTAAGGCTGTTGACACAACACGGCAGTTACGCTTATTACGCTGACGAGGTGAGATGGACTCGTAACGGCTGGCAATTGGAGGAGCATGAGAACCGACCGTGGAACTGGGGGCTTCTTCGCGACGTGTTTTACGATGTCGATATCTTAGCACTTTACTGGAAAGATATTCCCGAGGACTCGCGGCAATTGCTGGACGCTTTGGATGACGCACAGGTTGTTTATATTCACGACGAATATTTGACACCAGCGGCCCTGAAAGAGATCCGCACGATGTTCCCGGACAGTCATCTGGAAACATCGCCTGTCCGAGGTCTTGCTGAGGCTGAAAGCGAAAGCCCACACGGGGGCAATGTGGGGTCAGAGCTTGAACAATGAATAGCCATTGCGCTCGATGGGAGCTACGACCACGAAAGCGGGAACGAGTTGAACCAGGTGGAGCTGCAGTACAACGGGCTGGGCTTGCTCGCCGAGGATTCTCAGGAACGAAGACGCCAAGGACGGCGACACGCTCTGCGTCGAGTACGATTACGACGAGACCGCCTCGGGCGGGGTGTTCGCCCGGGCGTTGCGGCCGGAGTGGGTGCGGTATCCCAACGGGCGGAAGGTCTTCTTCGACTACGGCGCCGGCGACGAGCCCGTCAACGTGTCGCACTTCCTCAACTGGCTCAACAAGATCCGGGACGACGATAACGGTTCGGCCGGCGATATGCTGGCCGACAAGTACGTCGACTTCCTCTTCGACGCGGCAAGCCAATTCGACGAGATCGACCGCTACGCCGACCTCGCCGGCACCAGTCTGGTCGCGCACACCGATTACGTCTTCGACAACCTCGGCCGCCTGACCGACCTGACGCATCTGGAGGACCAAACCACGTTTGCCGATTACGATCTCGCCTACGGCGTCGACGCCTGCGAGCACTACCTGCACAGCGGCGACCAGGTCATCGAAACCCGGCAGGCCGACCTCGTCGCCGGCGTCGCACCGGACGCCGACGCCATCCACCCGAGGTACCAAAACGTCTGGTCCCTCCGCTACATCGACGCGCTCATGCTCCGCGACGAGAACAGCGACCCGGCCACCGACGACCAGTGCGACAACGGTCGCATCTTCTACCTGGCGGACGCGAACTTCAACGTCACGGCCATCGTCGCCGAATCCTCCCGGGGCGAAGAAGACTGGGCCGTCCGCGAGCGCTATGTCTACACCCCCTACGGCGCCGTAACGATCCTCGACGCCGACTTCGCCCCCGTCACCGGCAACACATCCGTCTACACCACCACCACCCTCTACACCGGCCGCCGCCTCGACGCCGAGACGGGCCTGTACTATTACCGCGCCCGCTACTATCATGCCCAGCTAGGCCGGTTCATCAGCCGGGATCCGATCGGGTATGACGGTGGGGATGCGAATCTGTATCGCTATGTGGGCAATGCCCCAACAAATGCTCGAGACCCAATTGGTCTGGCGGTCGACGTAGGTGAAAGCTGGTCTCCGCCGGTCAGCGCGCCCGGTTGGCAGCCGCCACGTCTTCCCGCGGGCCCGCTAGATGGCGGGGAGGGAAGATACGGCTTCTGGAGTTCGGGATGGACAGGTCAACACTCAGCCCCGTCGACTCTTGGACAATTGATAAACGACGCCGCGGCTTTTGCCGAGAACGACAAGACGTGCATTTCCGAATTGGCTATCGGGGGACATGCCAGTCCCTGGGGGATCCAACTACGATCTATCAACGTTAGGGACTGGCCCGAAGAAATGAAGAAGGATGTTCTTCAAACAGCAGTCGTTGGCATCAACAATGGAGCGGCTGTGGGAGCAGAACTGAAAAAACTGTGTTTTTGCTGTCCTTGCGTCATATACCTGGATGGCTGCAACGCTGGGCAAATCAAAGAGAGCGATCCACTTTCGTGGCCCAAGCAAATTGCCGATGCCACGGGCTGCACCGTGATTGGACCGCAAGGGTATTCTTCCGGATCGTACCTCACAGGCATAAAGAACGTGTCAAGAGAACTTGGAGCGGACGGACGCTATTATCCCAGTGGCCCTTACACCGAAGAAGTCGTGTTCAATGTGACGGCTGACTTGTATGGTGGCGAGGATGGCAAGCACCGCATCTACAGACCGAACAAGTACAGGGACTGTGGCGGAGTGGAGACCCGGGCCGAACAAACTAACGCAATCATCAATTATTGGGCCAACTACCGTAATTTCTCCGGCGAAGGTACACCGCCAGATTGGCCTCTTCGTGATGGGGAGTAGACGATGTGCCGAGAGTTTCAAACGATTAACGCGCGAAACGTCCCCGAAATTCGCTGCCGAGCAGAAATGGGCCCGGCAACTGGACCCGAGCTGCGGTGTTCAGTTGCGTAGAATTCTCTGGGTAGAAGGAGCGTTATGAGCCACCAAAGAACCTCAATTCTACTGGCCGGTGTACTACTCGTTGCACCTTTGACCGGCTGTACTCCTGACGAAGAAGAACCAGCCGCTGCCGACCAACTGCAAAACACGGAGGAACAGATCGTTGCTCAGATCGAGAAGATGGGGGGACGCTGCCTGGGCACGCCGGTGGAGTCCGTGGACTTCCTCAAACTGCCCGAAATCACCGACGCTCATCTGCGACCTTTGAAAGGATTGAGCAGTCTCCGGGAGGTAACGGTGCAGAACGGAGCCACGGACGCGGGGGTCGAACATCTGAAGACGCTCACCAATCTCGAATCGCTCGGCCTTTGTTCCAACGGGATTACGAATGCGGGCCTGAAACACCTGGAGGGTCTGATCAACCTGTCCAAACTGAGCATCTCCTCAAATGCCGTCACGAATGCCGGCCTGGAGCACGTCGAAGGACTGTCCGAGCTTCGAAGTTTGTCCCTTTCCGGCAGTGGGATCACGGGCGCAGCACTCGTGCACTTGAAGGGCCTGACCAGCCTCCAAGAACTGTGGCTGAAGGGGACCCAAGTAACCGGCCCTGGGCTGGAGCACCTGACGCGTCTGACGAAACTGGATCTCGAAGAGACGCGAGTCACCGACACGGGATTGAAGTACCTTGAAGGACTGACCAACCTGGAATGGTTGGATCTCGGGAAGACGCGTGTCACCGGCACCGGATTCGTGTACCTGAAAGGACTCACCAAGCTGCAATGGTTGGATCTGCGCAACAGCCAGGCCACCGGAACCGGACTGCAGTATCTGCCGGCGTTGACCAGGCTGAACCTCCTTGAGACGCAAGTCACCGACTCCGGGCTGGAGAATCTGAAAGAACTGACTAGGTTAGAATGGCTGGATCTGCACAACACGCGAGTGACGGGGCCCGGCCTGGCGTACTTGAAAGGGTTGGCCAACCTGCGATCACTAGACCTCGAAAACACTCCACTGAGCGGCCCCGGTCTTCAGCACCTGAAGGGACTGACCGCGTTACGCGATCTGAACCTCAGGGACACACAACTCAGGGATGCCGACCTGGTACACTTACGGGCATTGACCAATCTCCGTTTCCTGGACGTTGGCAGCCCCCACATCAGCGACGGCGCCGTGAAGGACCTTCGAAAAGCGATTCCCAACTGCATGGTCCTGAAATGGTGAAGGGGTCGATGAACTCAGATACTGCGGATTCCGGGGACACGACCCGGATTC
>Ga0307379_10005330_pt1 | contig 17982 bp, 11 predicted proteins | sample UN2MG_FD_202237 | JGI IMG/M metagenome (GOLD analysis project Ga0307379, IMG submission 202237) | Soil microbial communities from Risofladan, Vaasa, Finland - UN-2 | ecosystem: Environmental > Terrestrial > Soil > Coastal area > Acid sulfate soil | place: Finland: Risofladan, Vaasa | collected... | reverse complement strand
TTCCCTGTTTCATCTTGCGGTTCCTTGCCTTCAGTCGGGCAGCACCAAGGGGGTGTCTGATGAATCTCCCGGGAAAAGGGTGAAGCTCATCATTTTATCGGCCGTTCCCCCGGGTAACAAGGGGACCGCAGGCATGGGTGGAGGCGGGGGCGGAACGCGGCCATCACGGGCGTGCCCAGCCCATTTCCCCATACGAAACCCACGCCAGAGGGGTTCTACTGCTCGTCGGAGGCGGCGGCTGGGGATTCCGGCGAATCGGTGCGGGGGCCTTCGGCCGTCTTGCCTGGCAGTTCGCCGCTCGCTTTGGGCGTCGGCTGCTTTGTGCCCTCGTCCGCCGGTGGCTTGGTGGCGTCGGCTGCCGGGCTTTTGACCTTGTCGGTGGGCGGCTGTCCGGTGCTTTCGGAGGTATCGCTGGGCTGGAGCCAGCGGGCGCGGAGGAGGTTGCCGTGTCGGGCGGGCGAATCGGCGTCGGAGCGGTACGCCTCGACCGCCTTAGCGATCTGCCCGTCCGCCTCGTAGACCCGGCCGAGGTTGTACTTCGCGCCGGGCGTCCAGGGGCCGTTGGGAAACGGCTCCAACGTCCGCGTGGCGAGCCAGTCGATGGCGGCCTCGGTGTTGCCCTGATGGGCAGCGATCAGGCCGAGCCAATAGCTGGCGTCCATCTTGGCCCACGTCAGCACCGCCCTCAAGTTCGGATCGATTTCCGGAGATTGCAGGTCGCGATTGGGGAGCCGGGCCCTGGCGTAGTAGTACGTGGCACTCTGCTCGCCGGTGAACTGGCCCTGGAAATGAAGCAGGCGACCTCGCCACAGAGCGGGCCCAAACGTCCGATCTTGGTCGGAGCCGGTTTGCCCGCCCTCTTCGGCCTCCCGATCGGCTTGTTCTCGCGCCTCAATGGTCCACCAGTCCGCGCCGTCGGGCACTTCCTTCGGCTTCTTCTGGACCACTTCGCTGACGTCGAAGGGAACGCGGAAACGGATGATCCGGCTCCCGAGCCACTGGAGCCGCTCGGGCCCGATTTGGCGCTCCTGCTGGAGGGTTTGATACGGCAGCTCCCACAGCCGCGCATCGACCACGTGCTCGCAGGCCCGGAACCGTTCGGCTTGGGCCGCGGCGTCCGTGGTCAAGACCATCCTCTCGTCGCCGGCCAGTTGGCTTTCCACCAGCTTCATCCGTCGCGAGAGATAGGCGGGCGAGGCCTCCACGAGCGCCACCACGCGCTCGACCTGCGAAGCGCTCACGGGGTAGCGACGCCCATCTACGTCCAACTGTCGCAACAGGGCGTCGTCCGCGGCGACTTGAGTCAGCGTGGCGGGCCGAATCTCCAGGCGCCCGGCTTCATCCTGCTTCACTCCGTCGGGCGCCGGGATCGGCACTCCGAGGGTCGGCTCGAACAGATACAGCTCGCCTTGGCTGAGGACCGCCACGACCCAAGCCTGGGTCTGCCTGGCGTCCGGATCGTCCGGATCGACCAGCGCGAGCAAGGCCGCGTCGATCCCCTGTTGACGGGCAAGAAGGATGAACAACCAGGCCCGGTCCGCCGGGACGCCTGACCCCAGCAGGAGTGTCTCCCAAGGGTGCTTCAGGAGCAGAACGGGTCGGCCGGAGGCGTCGGCCACCACGACGGGCTCGATCTGCACGTTGCGGACGGTCCAGTCGAACAACCGCTGGGCCACGCTCAACTCGTCGACCGCGTCGCCTCGGGCCCAATTCGATACGTCCCGCAGCCAAGCCACTTCCTGAAACGCGTACGCGTCGGCGTTGGGAAACTCCAGTTGATCGAGCGCTGGTACCTCAGAAAGCTCGCCAAGCGGCTTGGGCAAAGTAGCCACCAGGGGATCCACCTGCCAGTCAGCGCCCGACTGTTGGCCCTGCACCCACTGATCAAGCCGGCCCACGGCGTGTTGGAGCCATTCGGGGCTGTCGTACCGCGGATAGTTGGAAATGCTCGCGATCGCCTCGTCGAACAGCTTCTGCTGCATGCGCACGTCCTCGGGGCCTGTTGGCCGTCGGGCGCGCTGGGACGACACGGGCCGGCGGCAGCTCAGCTCCATCGGGAGTGCGGCTGCCAAGAGCAGCAGAAGAAGCGGCCCCGCCACGTGTTGGACTGCGCTCGGCGCAGGTCTCCTGACCTCGCCGCCGTCGTGCGGGGTCGGGAGACCCACGCACAGCGCGGTGTGGGCGCCGTCGTGCGGGGTCGGGAGACCCACGCACAGCGCGGAGTGGGCACGATCGTTCACGGAAGATTCTCCACGGTTTGACGAATGGCGACGAGTCGCGCGAGCAGGCCCGGCATTTCGTCCAAGGGTACCATATTGGCGGCGTCGCTGGGGCTGGTTTCCGGCTGCGGGTGGGTCTCGAAAAAGAGTCCGTCGACGCCGATGGCGACCGCCGCCCGAGCCAGCGGCTCGACCATCCGCCGGTTTCCGCCGGTGACGGCCCCGAGTCCGCCCGGTTCCTGCACGCTGTGGGTCGCGTCGAAGACCACCGGCGCGCCCAGCGCCTGCATCTCGGGGATGCTCCGCATGTCGTTGACCAGTCGGCCGTAGCCGAAGAACGTCCCCCGCTCACAAAGCAGGACGTGCCCACACCCGGCGGCTTCGAGCTTGCCCAGCACGTGTTTCATGTCCGACGGCGCCAGGAACTGCCCCTTCTTGACGTTCACCGGACGCCCCGTCTTGGCCGCGGCCACGAGCAGGTCGGTCTGCCGGGCCAGGAACGCCGGAATCTGCAACAGGTCGCAGACTTCCGATACGGGCGCGGCCTGCCGGGGCTCGTGAATGTCGGTCGTCACGGGCAATCCGGTCGATTGCTTCACGCGACGGAGGATGGCCATTCCCGCCTCGAGCCCCGGCCCGCGATACGACTCGATGCTGGTGCGATTCGCCTTGTCGAACGACGCCTTGAAGACCACCTGGATCGGCAACTCCCCGGCGATCTGCTCGAGACGCTCGGCGATCCGAAGCGAAGTGGCTTCGTCTTCGATCACGCAGGGACCGGCGATCACCAACAGCGGTTGGCCGGTGCCGCACCGGTACGGGCCGATCGTGGCGGGGTTCTCGGGCACGGAAACGGGGTCCTCGGAGTCTTCCGTCAGAACCGTGGGGGCTTCTACTCTCCCGCCGGAACGACCAGGGTTGCGCGACTCGGCAGCACTTCCACGTCCACCGGCAGCACACCGCCCGGGTCGCCGTCCAACTGGTACACCACCGGCTCTTCGGAGGTAATGCGAAGCCGCCGTGCCTGACGCATCATGCAGTCGCTCATCCGTCGGTGCCACCCGCCGAACTGCACGGCGGCCGTGTACCGCAATCCATGAAACAGCGATCCGCGACGAAACGTACAAACGTCCAACAGCCCGTCCGTGGGAACGGCTTCCGGCGCCACGCGCAGCCCCCAGCCGTAACGCGGCAGGTTGCAGACGAATACCCAACGGGCGGTTAGCGGAGACGGTCGGTCTTCCGCTGCTTGCTCGCCAGGCTGGTCGCAGTATACCTGGATTTCGGGATACCCATAACTACGAATCGACTCCAGGATCGGTTTCGTGTAACTGGCGTACCCGATGTGGGCGCCGCGGGGGTTGGCCTCGCGGTGCGAGTGCACGCGCCCGACCACGTCGGCATCGAACCCGCAGCCGACCATGACCAGAAACAAGCGTCCCGCGGCCCTGCCGGCATCGATCCGGAGCAGCTTGCCGTCGGCGATCGTCTGGCAGAGCTTCTCCGGGTTGCCGCTGAGCTGGAAGTGTTTGGACAACAGGTTGGCTGTGCCCGCGGCGAGAAGCGTCAGGGGAACCCCCTCATTGGTGCGATTGGCCAGCTCGGCGGCCGTGCCATCCCCCCCTATTCCGACTAGGGCCCGCAACTGCCCCTCCGCATGCAGGCGGTTGGCCTCGGCGGAGACTTCCGCCAGGTCCGTGTAGACATCGACCTGAAAGCCGCGTTGGCCGAGCAGGTCCACCAATTGATCGACGCGACGCGCAGCCGACCTCCGCCCGGCTTTCGGATTGACCGAAATCAGCACGTGGTCTGCGTCGGGCGGCAACGAAGCCGTATCCTGCATCCGAGGACTCCTGGAAAGCGAACATTCATCGAGCCGGGCACCGGCAGGCACCTCAACACGACGCCCCGGCGCCGCAACGCCGGCGGGCATGTTCGGCGTATGTCGGTGGCGCAAGCCCTTGCGCCACAGATATTTACGCGCGAGCAACGCGACGCGTTCAGGTGAAACGTTCCCTCGCCAGAGCGGGGGAACGAGGGGCAACGGACGGGTTCGACGAACGCTTGCCCCGAAAGCCGCGTACCTCGTTAGACGGCAACAGTATAAGCGATTGGCTCGAGCCCTCAAAACACCCCCCGGCGAGTTCGCAGAAACCACCCGGATAGGGGTGCCAATCCCTCGGCCCGGAGAACTGGACCAGGGTGGAGCGCCAAATCAGATCAGGTGGCGCAGATCGATACATTTCGACCGAAGGCCGAGGTGCTCACGAGCAAGGCCTGGCGAAGGCCCGCCGTGCGCGCAAATGATTGTCGAGAAAGGGGTTTCCTGCTGAGAGCCGGCTTGCCGCCGTGAATGGTCTGGAATGGCACGTATTGTGCTTTCCGCGAACATGGGACAACCCGTCGTTTTCGCGTAAGCTGGCCCGTGGGGCCTCTGACGCACAAAAGACTGTGCGGTTACCTTGCCCTTGCCGCCCGGTCAAGTCGCTACGTATTGCGGCTCGTCAGAGGCCCCCTTTTTTTTGCGCGACCGAAGAGCCCCCTCTTGCGGGTGGTTATTCCACAGGCCGCCAGCGAGTCTCGCGGGACGGTCAGTCTCCCCAGTAGTAGGGCCCTGAAGCTGCAAGCCTCCGGCGTCTTCCGGAATGGTTCGCCTCTCACTCGTCCACAGCCCCGGTAAGCTACACTTGCCTCGGGTAACGCTCCCACCCAAAGACGGGGGCTCGCGCGCGAATGACGGGGGATCCATCCGACGATGGCCGAACAAGCAAGACCCGATCAAGCGGCGGCCGAGGAGGCAACGGAGAAGCAGCCGGTCGGGCAGAAGCCGGTTGGGCTCTTCGGGCGCCTGCTGACCCGGAAGTGGTTGCTCATTCTGCTGGCGCTGTCAGTTGTCGGACACGTGATCGGCCTCACGTACTCCCAGTTGAGGGCGACGCGGCCCGCGGGCGGGTTCGGCCCGGAAGTGTCGCTCGGCGTGTTTCGCTTCGTGGCCGAGCCGGAGGAAGGGGGAGGGATTGTCAGTGCGGAGTTTCGTTTGCACATCGCGCTGTTGAGTCAAGTCGAGGCCCGAGCGCGACAGGAGATCTCGGGGAAACGGCTCCGCGTCCAGCAGTCGGTCGAAGAGCTCGTGCGCCGGGCCCATGGCGGTGACTTCGACGATCCGCTCTTGGCCGGGCTGAAGCAACAGCTCCAAGAGCAAATCAACGAGACGCTGGGCATCCGCGTGATCGACGACGTGATCATCACCGAGCTCAAACTGGAGCGCAGAGAGGGCCCGGGCGAGACGACGACCGAGATGGCCAAATCCCTACCCTGGACCGAGACTCCCAGGCGGAAGCCTCCGGACGCCGAGCGTCAAGGACTTGATCTTGCGGGGCAGTAGCCCGGGCTTCCCGACGGTGAGGTTGCGGGGGCACAGACAAGATGGCTGTCTTGCGCCGCCGTACTATCGCTTGCCCCGAAGGCCCAGGATCAGCTCCACCTCGCCCACCGGACTGCCAACGCGGCGGGCGATCTCGGCCGCGTCGAACCCGTAGTCGGCCAGTAGATAAATCTCTTCGTAGCGCTCGTCCGCGGGACGTCGCTGTTTGCCGGCCTCCGGAGCGACTTCGCGGGCGACGGAGACTCGATCCGCGGCACCTGCCGATTTCAGCGCCTCGGCCTGGTCGGTCGGCGGGGAGGGAAGCGGGTCCAGCTTGTCCGACGTGTTGGACAGTCGGCCGGTTAACGCTTCCGCAGCAGGGCTCTGGTCGGGCGCTCCCGGGGCCGATGCCAGTGCCGCCTCCAACCGGCCCGCGGCACGGTCCGCCTCGCCGATCAGGTGGGCAAGCGCGGCCATCTTGCTGTCCAATTGGCCGGACAAGTCCCGGGCGGTCTCGTGCATTTGGACTTCCCAGCGGATCACGTCGTCGGGGGCATCCAGCGGAGGTCCCTTGGCGTGCGGCTGTCGGCGGGAGGTGCGGGCCGGCGGCGACCAGCCTTTCTCCTGCCGGGCCAGGTAGCGGTGCGACCGCCAAAGGAGCCATCCGATCGTCATCGTCAGGGCGATCAGGGCGAAGAGCGTGGAAAACTCGATTCGAGCGAACAAGCCCACGGGGGCGACTCCTTTCATCGATTGGGCTGATCGCCCCCGATTCCAAGTTCCTCCGGGTCAAACGCCTTCTGGGCCGCTTCGTAGACGACCCGGAGTGGAACCCGGTGCTCCGTGGCGGCTCGCCGGCACGACTCGAACTCCGGGGCGAAGCGGAGCGAGCCTCCGCGGACCTCGCCCAACGTGCCTTCGATCGGCCCCCACTCCGTGGCGACCCGATGCGCGCGGCGGACCAGCACGTTTCGGCTCACCGGCCAGCGACGCACGCCGAGCGTGGTGGTCTCCTCGAAGAGAACCGCCTCGATCGACTCGACGTCGCTTGCCCGACACAGGACCGAGAGCTTCACGGCCGGCCGGTTCTTCTTCATCTGGATGGCCGTGGCGTAGACGTCCAGGGCGCCGGCCTCCCAGAGCCGGGTGGTCGCGTAGCCGATCAGTTCGCCGGTGATGTCGTCGAGGTTGGTCTCCAGGACCCAAACCTGCTCGGCGCCGTGGCCTTCGGCCGCTTCGCCTACCAGGAGGCGCAACAGGTTCGGCTGCTCCTCCACTTCGCGCCCGCCCGCGCCGTAGCCGATCTCGGCGATCGTCATCGCCGGGCGCGACCCGAAGCGGGCGGCCAGGGTGGTGACGATCGCGGCCCCGGTGGGCGTGGTCAGCTCGTGCGGGATCGACGACTCGGCCAAAGGCACTCCTTTGAGCAGCTCGGCGGTGGCCGGGGCCGGGATGCTGCACACGCCATGGGCGATCTTGACCGTGCCGGTGCCCGTCGGAATCGGTGAAGCAACGACGAGGTCGACGCCCAAAAGGTCCCAGCCGACCGCGGCCGCCACGACGTCGGCGATCGAATCGGCCGCCCCCACCTCGTGGAAGTGGACCTTCTCGACGGTCGTGCCGTGCACTCGGGCCTCGGCTTCGGCCAGTCGGGTGAAGATCCGTCGGGCCAGGTCCTTTTGCGAGTCGGTGAGCCGGCCCGCGTCGATCATCCGGAGGATCTGGGAGAGATGCCGATGGGCGTGTTCCGGCTCGTACTCGACGGTGACCTGCGTGGCCCGAAATCCCTGCTTCCTAACTTCCCGGGCGACCAGTCGGCACCCGGGCAGGCCGAGCGACTCCACCGCGGCGTTCAAGGCGGCCAGATCGACGCCTGCGTCGACCAGCGCGCCCAGCGTCATGTCGCCGCTGATGCCGGAAAAGCAGTCGAGGTAGGCTAGTCTCATGGTCGCTTGGCTCGATTCAGGGGGGGGCCGCTCTGCCGGATGATGCCGTCCACGATCGTTGGGTCGGAGGGGCCGAACCCGGCAGGCGGGGGGAATTCTACGCTGGAGGTGGCCCATCGCAAGGCCAATTCCCCCAAACGTCCCCATTGGACATTCTGCCACGTTTAGCCCCCCGAATCGAGGGCCCAATCGCGAGCTTGACCCGTCGGCCGCGGTTCGCTACAGTACCGCGTCGCTTTTTCAGCCTGTCCCAATGCCCTCATCGAAAGGCAAGGAAGCTCCGATGGGCTTGGTCCTCGAACGGATGCACAAGGAAGGGCCGCCAACCGTTTGGCACGGAATGCCCCCACGAATGAGGGTTCTGTACATCACCAACCGCCGGCGAACCGGGGGTTGGCTCGCCGAGGCCTTTGCCGGCGACAGTGCTTCGGACATCGAGCTGGAAGAGGCCCTCGGCAGCGTGGCGGGGTTGGCCCGGCTCCGCGACGAGACCTTCAATGCCGTGCTGGTGAGCCATGAGCCCGGTGAGCTCGACGCGACGGACCTGATCGAAGGGTATCGGGCCGGGGGCGCCGACGAGCCGATCGTCGTCTTGGGCACCCAAAGCGAGCAGGAAATGGCCGCCCTCTGCTACGAGGTCGGGGCCGATGCCTACGTCTGCGCCAATACCACCACCACGCGGAACCTGATCTGGGTCGTCGCCCGGGCGGTTCAGCGGTGTCAACTCATCCGGGAAAACCGCCGGCTCAACCAGGCCGAGCGGCAACGGCTCCAGCGGGAGCACGACGAAGCCCAGCGACTGCTCGGGCAGCAACGGGCGTTGATCCTCGACCTGGAATCGAACGGCCAGGGCGACCGACCCGCCGGCTCTCCGTCCGCGTCGGACCCACGGCGCTCGGACCAACGGCAGGACGAGGCCGCTGGGCCTCTGCCATCCGCGGATTGCCCCCCGACGGTCCCGGTGCCCGTCAACTTGCCCGAGGAACTCGTCCGCCACTATCGCGAGCTACTGCGGACGTACGTGATCATGGGGTCGGGCAATCTGAGTTGCGAGCTGAGGCAATTGGCCGATCTCTTGGCCACCGCCGGGATCAGCGCCAGACAGACCATGCAACTGCACGTGCACGTGCTCTCGGAGCTGATCCACGGCCTGGGCAACCGCAGCACGCGACACGTGATGACCCGCGCCGATCTGTTGGTGCTGGAGATCATGGTCCACTTGGCGGAGAGCTATCGGGTGCGCTACTCCGAGCGGGCCCATCCCCCGATGCAGCAGATGCTGCCCGGCTTCGACAAGGCCATCCCCACGGCGTTCTGAGGGGATCGTCGGCAGCGCTTGACGCCGTATCGGGATTCCGCTAGAGGTGACGGTTACTCCGTTTCGGTTCTCACACGAGTTGCACCAGAAAAGGTGACAGCCACCAAATTTGGGTAATCCACGTATTCTGCCAGGCACGATCTTCCCCACCTTCGCCAGATTTGGTGGCTGTCACCTTTTCTTTTTGCTGCCGACTGCCCATTGCCATGACCGACACAGAGACCACGCTGGCCGACTTGCGCCGGCTCGTCGACCGGTTCGTCGACGAGCGCGACTGGCATCAATTCCACACGCCGAAGAACCTGGCGATGTCGCTGGCCGTCGAGGCGGCCGAGCTGATGGAGCACTTCCAATGGCTCACCGCCGAGCAGTCTCGGGCGGTCGCTGACGAGAAGGACAAGCTGGCGGCGGTTGGCGAGGAATTGGCCGACGTCTTTTGCTACGTGCTGGCCATGGCCAACGAGCTCGGGCTCGATCTGTCGACGGCACTTCGCCAGAAGATGCGCGCGAACGAAAAGAAGTACCCGGCCCCGGAGTACCGCGGCCGTTTCGGCCCCGACGATCCGGGGCCCGAGGCCGGGCGAGAGTAGGCCGTCGTGGCGCGCCGGGCAGCCGTCTGGGAGAGACGAGCCCGGCGGGAGCGGACAGATGGACTCCGACAATCCCTACCAGTCGCCGAAATGCTCGCCGACCGAGACGCCGCCGGGCCTCGCCGACGCGAGCAGACGTCCTGTTTGCGAAATACGGGCCCCTGCTCGGCTTCTTGCTGGCGATTCTCTTGGTCCAGGTCGCATGGGCGATCCGCGCATAGGCCCGGCCGTGGCGTAGGCTATTATGAGCCCAGTGTCCGAACGCCAACCGCCCGGTCGTAGCGATCCTGCGGGTCGCAGCGAAGGAGCCGGCCGTAGCGAGAGGCTCCGCCACCCCTGGCCAAGGAGTGATCCGCGGTTTCCTCGTGGTCTGTCAATCCTTGCCTTGTGAGTTGGTGCCACTGGCGTCTCGCCAGTGCGTCCACGAAAGCACGGGCAAGATGCCCGTGCCACCCGCCGCGGACTCTCTCCACCAGCGCTGGTGTGCCAGTGGCAGACCGCGGGCAATCCTCGAAGTCGCTGCAATCGATTGAGCGAGCGAATCCCATGGCGAAAAAACGACGCAAAGCGCGGCGCGTGCACGACGAGCCCCGCCCGGCCGAGCCGGCTCCCGCCACAAGCCACGGCGGCAAGACGTGCCGCTGGTTCCTGATTGTGGCCGCGTTCGTGGCCGGCGCCGCGGTGATGATCATCGAGCTGGCCGGCAACCGCGTCCTGGCCCCCTGGTTCGGCAACAGCCTCTACACCTGGACCGGCCTGATCGGCGTGATCCTCGTGAGCATCAGCGCCGGCTACTACCTGGGCGGATACCTGGCCGACCGGCGCCCCGACTACCTCGTGCTGTCGCACCTCCTGACCGCCTCGGCCCTGCTGACCGTCCTCGTCCCGGCGCTTCAGTCCGCGCTCTCGGGGCCGATCCGCTCGCTGGGCGTCGTCTCCGGGCCGGTGTTGGGCACGATGCTCCTGTTCGCCCTGCCGGGATGCCTCTTGGCCTCCGTCTCCCCGTTCACGATCCGGCTGATCAGTCTCCTGACCGACGACAAGAGCGTGGGCCTCTCGGCGGGCACGATCGGCATGGTCGCCACCTTGGGGAGCGTGCTGGGCACCTTCGGCTCCGGCTTCGTGCTGATCCCCCACCTGGGGCTGAGGACCGTGTTCCTGACGACCGGGCTGGTGTTGGCGGCGCTCGCGGTCGTCGGCTACGGCCTCTTCTGGTCCCGACTGCGCCGGAAGAAGGCGGTTGTCGCCGGGCTCGTGTTGGTGCTCGGCGTCGCGATGGCGGCCGGTGCCTTCACGGGCGGGAAAGCACGCCACATCACGATCTTCGGGGCGTCCGCGCCGGTCGTCTTCGAGCAGGACACGTTCTATCACAGGATCCAGGTCGCCGAGCTGCCCGCCGAGCTGTCCGACGGTGAACGCGACACGGCCCGGTTCCTGTATCTCGACACCACGCAGGAAGGGTCGCAGTTCGTCCGCTCGCGCGAGATGGTCCTGCCGTACCAGGAATACTGGCAACTGGCCAAGCTCTTCTGTCCGGAGGTCCGGCGGGCGGCGTTTCTCGGCGGCGGTGCGTTCACTTGGCCGGAGGCCCTGCTCGACGCCTTCCCCGACGCCCGGGTCGACGTCGTGGAGATCGACCCGGCGGTCATCGAGGTCGGGCGCAAGCACTTCCGCGTCGACGAGTATCCGACGATGAACGCCGTGGCCGACGACGCCCGGCGGTTCCTCCAAGCCTCCGACGCCCGCTACGACCTCATCTTCGGCGACGCCTACCACGGCGTGCATTGCGTTCCGGCCCACCTGGTCACCCGGGAGTTCTTCGAGCTGGTCCGCGATCGTCTGAGCGACCGCGGCATCTACGTCATCAACGCGCACGGCCCGGTGCGAGGGGACGGCGCGATCCTGTTTCGCTCCCTGGGCAAGACGCTCTCCGAGGTGTTCCCGCACCAATGCGTTTTTACCACCCGTCCCGATGCGCCCGAAGCCGTCGAGCAGAACGTGTTCCTGGTGGCAGCGTCGCACGATCTGGCGGTCGAGTCGATCCTGGGCGGCGAGCACCCCCATCGGCAACTGGTCGACGACCTGTTCCGCGGCTACCTCCCGCCGGAACAGTACGACTTGGCCGACGGCGCCGTGTTCACCGACGACTACAACCCGATCGAGTACCTGGCCGCGCGCATGCTCCGAGCGAGCCAGCCCGCCCCGTGAGCGATCCGGGCCGCCGACGGCGTGTATATCCGGGGAATCTCGCCTCCCGCGTGGGGTGTCTGCGCCGGACGATTCCCCGTCCAACCGCCCGTTTCGCCGGCCAATGGCGCGCCTGCGCCCGGAAAAGTCGGCCGCCAACCCGGGCGGCCAGAAACAGCCTTGAGGCCCGCCCAACGCCCCGAAGGGGCAGAATATGGTAGCCCGGGGCGCAGCCCTGGGGGGCCGATTCCGACAAAACCCGCGAGCCCTGAAAGGGCGACATAACGACGATCGCGCCCTTTCAGGGCTCCGGGGCGTTGTCGGTCCTCCACACCCAGGGCTTCGCCCTGGGCTATCGTATTCCAGCCTTTCAGGCTTGAACGAGGAAGAAAAGGGAGTCGCGACTGCTTTGTGCCCCGTGCTCGACCGGCTCGTCCCCTACGGGTACACCCCCACCTCGGCGATCCCCATCAGGTTCGGCCGTGTGGCGCTTCCGCCGCCGGAGGGCTGGAGGATGCGGACGGCGTCGGCTTGGACGGGGGCAAAGCGGAGGACGGTGTGGCGGTCCCGGGCGGGCTGCCATTCGGCGCTGCTTTCCGGCGGGGCAACCGGGACGAATCGGCCGTTGACTCGGCACTCGACGCGATAGGCCGTCGGCAGCCAATCCCCCTGGCCCCAGACGACGTAGAGGGTGCGGATCGGACGGGGCTTGGGCCAAGTCAGGGTGATCTGGTGCGATTGCGGGGATTCGGCCGAGGCCCAGGCCGTGCCCTGCTTGCCACGTGGGGATACGAGCCCGTCGTTGATCGGCGCGGCCGTGTAGCCCGGGTAGAGACTGTCGACCTCGATCTCGGGCGGCGAGGGACCGGTGGCCAGCGCGACGTTTCTTGGGCCCTCGGCCGCTTCCATCGCGACCGGACGCGACGGAAGGATCTCGGTCCGCACCGTCTCGGCCGCGCTGGAGTGCATGGGCAGCGGGGGACGGGGCGGCTGCGCAAGTGGGGCGTGATCGATCTCGATGCGGTGCGTCGGCTCCAGCTCGTGGTGCACGTCGAGGAAAGCGTGAAGCTGCGCCCGGCAAGGGCCAAGCGGCGGCAGGCCTTCCGGCCCGGTATTCTCCAGGTCCGGCCGAAGGACGCACTCGACCTCCGCGTGCCCCGCGGGAAGCGGCGTCCGAAACAGGCACCAGTCGGCGGCCCCCGCCCGGGTGCCGCTCTCGCGACCTTGGCTGTCGCGAAGCCGGAGGTGCGGCGCGTCGACGTCGAGCGACTCGCCGCCGCAAGAGACCGCGGCCGTGACGGGCGGCTTCGACCCTTCAAAGCCGGTGAGCAAGAGGACGAGATCCGCCCTCGCCCGTTTGGGCAGGTCCGCGGTGAACCGCAGTCTTGCCGCGCCGTTTTCCTCCTGGAGGGCGACCCCTTCGAGGCGCGTGCCCGGCCGGGCATCGGGTCCGGGCGACAAGCGGACGGTCGCCTCGGTGGCGCTCGGGGCCACGGGCACCGGCTCGCCGTCGACCAGCAGCTTTCGGATCGCCACGGGGCTGATGACCCGAAGCGCCTCCTCGGCGCGGCCGAGCAGCCCGATCACCGTGCGCTCCGGCGACGACTGGAGCACCTGCTCGCGCCCGCCCAAGACCATCGGCCGCGGCAGGTCGCTCTGCGGGGCGACCTCGAGCACGAGCAGCTCGTGGGCGGCCAGCGTCAGCGTGACTTCGCCGCCGTAGCGGACCGGCTCGGGAAGGGCGAGCGAGTACGGGTACGTGGTGAAAACGACGAACGGCTCGGGCGACGGCCAGAAGCCGGCCTCTTCGTCGCACCGCAGCGTGATCGTTTGGTGGAGCACCGTCGGGTTGCGCAGGCCGACGACGCCCCGGTTGCCTTCGACGACGTGCGAAAAGCCGTACACCTGGCCCTGCATCGGATCGCCGCCGAGCGGGCGCGTGTCGGCCAGCAGCCAGTCGTCGCGGCCCGTGCCCCAGCGGTGCACCGCGGCCAAGTCGTCGCGGTTCTCTTCAGAAAGCTCGGGCAGGGCGAGGATGTACTCGGCGATTTGCGGGCCGAGGAGGAACATCATGGCCGCGTAGTTGACGAAGGCCCGGCGCGGCTGGGCCGCACGCGGCGCCCACTGCTGCCAGCGGTAGCTGATCGCCCCGTGGTCGATGTAGCCGGTGGCGGGGTAGTAGGGCCGGGCGTGGAGGAGCCCTTTCATGGCCGCGTCGCGCCAGGTGCCGAGGAGGTCGACGGTGGCGAAGGCGGGCGGGCCGTCGAGGTTGTTGTTCCAGTCGCCGCCCGGGCCGTAGTAGACGGCGTCGTACCACGCGAGCCACCAGGGACTGAACCAGCCGGTATCGCAGAGAAAGATATCGGGCTTGGCCGCGCGCATCGCCTGCAGGTGTTCGAGAAAGGCGTCGGCGATCGCCTCGGTGCCGTAGCCGGGCATGTGGCCGCGGTGGTTGCCCGCGGGGCACGCAAACGTGCCCCAATCGTAATAGTACATCCCGACCCCGTGCTCGCCGACGTATCGGCCCAGGTTGGCGGTGAGGAGATGGCCGGCGCGGGGATCGGCCAGGCAGTAGGCCGCGCGGCCTTGGGGGCCCGACTCGACGAAGATCGTGTCGAAGCTCTCGGCGATCCAGTCTCGCAGAAGCGGGCTCCGCCGGCCGCTGGTGTAGACGTGCAGCCCGAGCGGACACCCCAGGCGCTCCCGGCTGTACGCGGTCAGCAGGCGGAGGAACTCCGGGCATTGGGACGAGGGCTCCATGATCCCGCGCGTGGGCTCGGCCCAGCCGTTGACCATCAGGCAGTCGAGCTTCACGCCGCGTTCGACCAGGGCCTCGCGGGCCGTGTCGACAACCTCGCGGGCCTGGTCGTCGAACTGGTGGGCGTCGAAGAAGAAGTGGGTGAACCGCTCGACCGGGCGCTGGCGGCGCCGGGCGACGTAGCGGAGCAGGACGTCGCGGAGCCGCTCGTGGGGCCGATCGGCCGCCACGCCCAGCACGGCCGGCTTGCACTCGAAGCGCCCGGCCTTGCCCGGGTAGTGGCGGAGGAAGACCGTGCCGTCCTCGTCGTAGCCGTTGTGCCCCGCCGGGTGCTCCAGCCCGAGGAAGATCTGCCCGCCCACCCGCACCGGCTGCCCGAGCCCGATGTCCCAGACGCACGGCCGTGGGACCTGGCGCAGGTGATCGACGGGCTCCGTCGGCGCGGGGCTCAAGCTGTTTGGCGGCATGGGCGCCGGCTCGGCGTCGGCGAACCGGAGACGCTCGACCTCGACGCTGCGGACGTAGATCTCCCCGGTGTCCAGCGCCAGTCGCTTGCGGAGGAAGAAATCGTCCGGCCCGATCTCGTAGCGGACCACCGCCCGGATGCCGAGCGACGGATGACGCAGCCCGAGGGCGAGCGTTCCCTTGGCCGGATCGGTCTCGACGTCCTCCAGCGCGAACTCCGAAGCCGGCACGCGTTTCGACGGATCCAGCTCGAGCACGAACTCGTCGCCGCGCGTGTCGAACCGCCGGCCGGTGAGGCGGTTCACCAGGGAGCGAGTCGCCACGTGCGGGCGCAACGAGATCGCTCGTGTGAGTTGCGAGTTGCCGATCTCGACGACGTCGCCGTCGCGGCGTACGGTCACGCCCTCGCTACTGCCGACCGCTCGGGCCGGCAGACCCGCGAGAGAAACGATCGCCGTGCACGCGGCGCAGGCCACGACAACGCGAGTAACTGGGGCCGAGATCATGGGGGGGTCCCTTGCTCGGAGACGACGTGATCGTCAGTTGAGACAGAAACGGCGACGCCGGCCGGGCCGGGGTCTCTTCTCGCCTTTTTCGTTGCGCCGGTTTCGTATCGAGCCCCAGCCCGGGCGCTATTTCCGCCGGTACTCGGGCGAAGGCTTGCGTTTCGAGCCGGGGAGCGTGTCCCAGTCGACCACGCCGATCCGGTCGGCATAGGCGGCCCACAGCTCGGCCAGCTCCTTGACCTTCTCGGGGTGTTTGCCGGAGAGGTCGTTGGTCTCGCTCCGGTCGACGCTCAGGTCGTACAGCTCCCACGGGCCGCGGTGCTCGGCCACGAGCTTCCAGTCGCCCTGCCGGACGGCCTTGTTGCCGATGTGCTCCCAGAAGAGGAACTCGCGGGGCTCGGGCTTCCGGCCTCGGAGGATCGGCGCAAGGCTCTTGCCCGGAAGGGGCGTGGTGCGTTGGCCGTCGAACGTCTCGGGGTACGCGGCGCCGGCGACGTCGACGAGCGTGGGCAAGACGTCGATCACGTGCCCGACCTGGTGCGTGATCTCGCCCCGGGCCTCGATCCCGGCCGGCCAGTGGGCGATCAGGGGAGTGGCGATCCCGCCCTCGTGCATCCACATCTTGTGCATCCGCAAAGGGGCGTTGGCCACGTTCGACCAGCCGACCTCCAGGCAGCGGTACGACTCGCGCGAGCCGGGCGGGGCGCCGGGCTTGTGACCGTCGCCGCGCACGATGTACTCGGCGCTCGATCCGTTGTCCGAGAGAAACAGGATCAACGTGTCGTCCAGCACGCCCATCGTCTCGAGCTGTCGCACCACGTACCCCACCCCGCGGTCGACACAGTGGATCATCGCGGCATAAGTAGCCATCCGCGCGTCCCACTCGTCCTTCTCCTCGTCGCTGAGGCTGTCCCACGCCCGGGCGTCCGGGTCGCGGGGTGAGAGCCGACAGTTGACGATCCCCAGCTCGCGCATCCGCCGGTATCGGGCTTCGCGCATCACGTCCCAGCCCGCCGTGTACTTGCCGCGGAACCGGGCGACGTCGTCGGCCAGCGCGTGGAGCGGGAAATGGGGCGCCGTGTAGGCCAGGTAGAGGAAAAACGGCTGCTCGGAATGGCCGGCCGCGTGCTGCTCGAGGTACGTCACGGCTCGCTTGCTGAGGACTTCCGTGGCGTAGTAGTCGCCGCCGGGCCGCGTGATCTCCTCGTTCTCGTCGTAGACCAGGCGGGGCGAGAAGTAGTTGTCCTGCGTCGCCAGGAAGTAGGACCGGTCGAACCCGCGCCCGAGCGGCCAGGTCTCGTTGGGCCCGCGGCCCGAGTTGAGGTGCCACTTGCCGACGTGGTAGCTGCGGTATCCGACCGGGGCGAGCACCTCGGGGATCATCCGGCAGGCCGGCGGAATAATCCCGCTGTACGCCCGCGGGGCGCTGGGCCCGAAGCTCATCGCCCGGCCCGCCTGGTGCGGATAGAGGCCCGCCAACAGCGACGCCCGCGTGGGCCAGCACCGCCCGGTGTTGTAGAACTGCGCAAACCGCAGGCCGCCGGCAGCGAGCCGATCGAGATGGGGCGTATCGATCTCGCCGCCGTAGCAGCCGAGGTCCGAGAAGCCCATGTCGTCGGCCATGACGAGGACGACGTTCGGCTTGCGCACCGGGCCATTCTCTGCCCCAAGGAGGGACGGCGCCACCAGGATTGCCAGCACGAGCACGGTCGCCGTGAACCGTGCGGGCGCCGCTGAGGGGGAGATTCTTGTCACGTTCATTGCCGTTGGACCTCGCGTCGTTGTGGCGTCGATCAAGTCTCGCGCCGTCGCCCGCATGGTACTCGCTCCCCCGCCCGGCCGCAACGCTTTGCCTTCCTGATTCAAGGGACGTACAATCGGAGCCGGCGGACTGCAAGAGGAGCATTGGGAAGAACCGCAAGTCCCTGGCATCTCGATAGAAGGAGGCTTGACCGTGGTGCTGCGAGCAAACCGGCTCGGGCGAATCTCGCGTCGCCGCTTTCTGGCGTCGATTGCGATCGGCGGGGCCGCGCTGCCGAGTCTCGTGCCCGGCGGTGTGCTCGCCGCCCCGGGCAAGCCCGGTGCCAACGACCGCGTGATCGTCGGCGTGATCGGCACGGGCATCCGCGGGAAGCACTTGATCGCCGACCTTCCGGAAGAGGGACGCGTGGTGGCCGTCTGCGACTCGTATCTGCCCCGCGTCGCCGACACGCTCGCGCCCCAAGGCCAATACGCAGGGCCGCTGGCCCGGTTTCGCGAACGGGACGCCGAGCGGTGTACCGCCTACCAGGACTTCCGCAAGCTGCTCGACCGCGAGAAGCTCGACGCGGTGATGATCGCCACGCCCGATCACAACCACGTCTTGCCCGCGATGCTGGCCTGTCAGGCCGGGCTGGACGTCTACTGCGAGAAGGCCCTTTCACTCTACGTCGCCGAAGGCCGGGCGCTGGTCGAGGCGGCGAAGCGGCACGGCCGCGTCGTGCAGGTGGGGAGCCAGAACCGGTCCATGGCCATGAACCGGCTCGGGTGCCGGATGGTCCGCGAGGGACGGTTCGGCAAGATCTCCCTGATCGAGCTTCCCAACTACCCCGGGCCGATGCGCTACGGGGGCCTGCCGGAAGAGCCGGTC
>Ga0307379_10005323_pt1 | contig 17999 bp, 13 predicted proteins | sample UN2MG_FD_202237 | JGI IMG/M metagenome (GOLD analysis project Ga0307379, IMG submission 202237) | Soil microbial communities from Risofladan, Vaasa, Finland - UN-2 | ecosystem: Environmental > Terrestrial > Soil > Coastal area > Acid sulfate soil | place: Finland: Risofladan, Vaasa | collected... | reverse complement strand
GGCCCAGCACGCGGTTCATGATAAGCGAGCCTATCGCCAGACCTGCCATGAACGCCGTCACGATCAATCCCAGCTTGTGGTATACGCTGCCGCACAGAATCTGAACCGCCAGCATCAGCACGACCACCAGCGTCGAGGCCGCGAACCCAGTCGTGAAGATCGCCATCGGCACCGGGCGAATCCGTACAAGATACAGCACCAGGAACGCCACGAGCAGCCCCTCAAGCACGCCGAAACGGAAACGGAACCGGCTCATCCAGTGCAGCAGGTGGTAGTAATAGAGTACCGGGCTGAAGTCCTTGTTGACGGCCGCCCGGGGCGAGACGGCCCGTTCGACGTCCGCCAGCCGGTCCGGCGTCAGCGTGGCCTCCAGGTAGTCCCGGGTGACCAGTTGGGTGGCGACGCCCGCATGCTCGATGCGCCCGGCGATGTCGAGCGTCAGCTCGCCGTCGGAGGCGAGGAAGTAGATCCTTCCGCCAGGGATCAAAACCACGTTCGGGAAGACCTCCTTCAGCGTTCTGTGCGTGACGGCGATGAGCCGCGCAAGCTCCTCGCTGACGTAGTTCTCGTAGTGGCCCACAGCCAGCGACAGGACGCCGCCTTTCTTGAGGACCCGCCTGGCTTGCGTGAAGAACTGGACGGTGTAGAAGCGATTGAGCTGCGAGGTCGAGGGGTCCGGCAAGTCCGCAATCACAACGTCATAGCAACGATCTGTCTGCTTGACGAACAGGCGGCCATCGGTCCTGGTCACCGTGATTCGCTCGTCGGCCAGCGCGTCCGGCACATAGCGCCGCCCCACCTCAATGATCAGCGGGTCAAGCTCGACGTAGTCCACACGCTGCACCCCGTACTTGAGGATCTCCCGCGCCGTGCCGGAAACGCCGCCGGAAATCAGCAGCACGTCGCGCGCCCGCGGCCGCTGGGCCATCGCATAGTGCACGGTCTGCTCGACTTCACCGATGTTGTGCGTGGAGAACAGGGGCACGCCGTTCTCAATGAAGTTGTACTGGCCCGCGGAGGCCGTCACGACGAGGTCGCCGTACGGCGAGTTCCCGCGATAGACGACATTCTGCCCCGCGTACTGAAGGCGGGTCGACAGGCCGTCCAGGTTCCAGGCCGTCGCCGCCGCCAGCAGCCCCGCCGCCACCGTCACCGCGACTGCCAGAAGCGCCTTGCTCCTCAACAGGACAGCCAGCACCAGCGCGAACAGCAGGTTGATCGCCGCCGGGAAATAGAGGATGCGGAAGTGGCCGAACAGGTGCACCAGCACGAAGGTGAACGCCAGGCCCCCCAGGGCGTCGCCGATGCTGTCCAGGAAATAGACCCGCCCGATGCTCTCCGGCCCACGCCCGCGGGCCAGAACGCGGCAGGCCAGCGTCAGCAGAAACCCCGCAAGCAGGCAGTACGGCAGCAGGAGCACGAAGCAGCTCGCGACGGTCTCGGGGATACCCACCATCGCCCCGCGCACGAAGACCACGTTCCGAGCGACCCGAAGCACCCAGACGCTCGCAATCGGCAACACGGCCACCAGGACGTGGGCCAGCACCAGGACGCCCAGCGGCCGCCTCAACCTCGATGCCGTGCGTCCCAGGTGGGCGCCGACCCCGGTTAGCAGCAACCAGTTGCCCAGCACAATGCCCAGCACCAGCTCGTTGCCGGCGAATGCGCCCAGAAGCTCGCGCATCAGAACGAACTGCGTCACTATGGACGAGACCCCCAACGCGCAGACCGCCAGCAGGACCAGCCGCCGCCCGAAGGCCGAGCCGAGAAGTCGCTCCTCTCGTCCAACCGCTCCCGTCAAGGTGGCAGATTCTGCGGGCAAGGGCGGCCGCCTTCCCAGTTCGAGGCGCGATGCGCCCGTATCGCCGCCGCAGGACGCAGACGCGTCAATGGGCCGGGTGTGCTTCACCCTCGCCCTCTGCGAATGCCTCGGCTTGATATGTCCAGACGGCCGCCTGCGGGCTGCGCCAGACCGCCTGAGGCAGGCCGGCCTTCCGGGCCAGCATGCTCAGGAAGATAAGCCGGCTCGGCATCTGCTCCCAGACCTGCGGTAGATACGTGGATTGCTGGCTGCCAACCTGGAGAACAACCCCATCGACCCCCGGGCGAAGCCGCGCCAGCATCTCCGCAGGCGAGTCACAGCTGAGCCGCTGGGGCACCGTCAGTACGCTGACCTCAACATTGATCTTCTCGAGCTCGTTCTTTTCGACCGGGCTGAAGCGCTTGTCGTGCAGGGCGGCGTTCTGCGCGTTGTGCATGACGGCGGAGTACAGCGGCTCCTGTGGCGCGATGTGGCCGATGCAGCCGCGAAGCTGCCCCCCGACCGTCAGCGTGACGAAACATCCCTTCTTCTCGCTCAGCTTGCCGGCATAGTCATTGGGATCGACATCCGGCAGATTTCGGTTTGTCACCACCCCCACGAGCGTCCTGCGTGCAAGTTCCAGCAGGCGCTTTCGCTCAGCCGCGTCGTATACGGCCTTCTCTTTGGCAGGGCGCGTTTGAGCATTGGGCTGTGCCTGCTGGTCGGCCTCATGGAACGCGATCGCGGCGTAGCCGACCACGCTGGCCTTGTTCCCGGAGGTGTCGCCGCTGTTGCAGGTCGCCAGCAGCTTCGCTCGCCAGCCCTTCAGCCGCGCCATGTGCATCAAGGCCAGTATCGGGCCCCTGCCGCAGGCCTCGTGCAGCGGCATCTCGTCTATCCTCAGGTCCAGGATGGCCTGGACGCACCTTTCGTCCAGCGCCCGGGCCTCGTCGTAGGCGTAGTGATGGCTCAGGTCCGAGCTGGCCACGAAGACCGTCTTGTCGTCCAGCACGTGCTCGATGAGCGCCTTTGCGACCGCCAGCGGCTCCACCTCGCCGAACACAATCGGCACCAGCTCGAAGTCCCCCAGAACCTTCTGGAGGAACGGCAGCTCGACCTCCAGGGAATGCTCCCAGGTGTGCGGGGTATCCTGCCCGAAGGCCGGCAGGTCCTTGGACGCCTGCCGCCACCAGGGCGGGCGGCTTACCTCAGCGGCCGGATTCCACACAAACGGGGGCAGCTTCGCCAGGTGAGCGGCCTTCGGCGACAGGCGTATGCGGCCCAGCGGCGTCTCGTAGGCGCCGACCTTGGGAATAGACGCGCCCTGGAAACGCGCAGTGTGCGAGGGCGCCAGCACAACCGCCGTCCGGAAGCCCCTGCCCGCAAGCTGCTTGAAGCCCTCCGCCGCCGTCTGTCCTGAGTAGGAATACCCCGCGTGCGGACAGATGATCGCCCGGATCTGCTCGACCCGGTTGGCCGCAGCGTTTGCCAGGAAGCCATCGACCTGGCTGCTGAGCGCGTTTCCGTCGGCACGATAGAACAACCCCGCCACGGCCGGCTGGCGAGCCCGCATGGACCCTGGGGCCGGCTGGTCGCTTGTGTCCGCCGGCCGCCGCATCAGCCACACCGCCACTGCCCCCCCTGCGGCCGCAACCACGAACACCCCCGCCACGATAGCCCAACGCGTTGGCCTCATGAATCCCGCCTAGTGCCGGGTGTTGTCCGGCCGTTCTCAGCCAGGCCTGCTCGCCTGCTGGCCAGCCCCCAACCTGACCTGTGCTGCTGGCCGCCAGCATATCGGAATCGGCCGGTCGGCACAAAGGCGTTAGCACAATTCCCAACCCCGCCGCTGTCGCGGCGGTGCAGCGCAGGCAAAGGGCGCGCTCGAGCATGGAATAGGCCGACTCGACAGAGGCATTCTCCAGGCCAACACGCCCACTAGCCCAACCGGCCTCAGGCCGAACCTTCCAGGGGCAACCAAGTGACCCCATAGGCCGACTGGGCCTCATGGCCTCCCGTCGGTGCCACGGGATGCCGGCTCCCTGAGGGCAGGTTGGTTGGCCATAATGTCCTCTACGACAAGATGTTATAGCCACTACCCGGATACACACCTCGCCCGCCGGCTTGCGAGAATGCAATTTTTTTCAGTTTTCCTGTTTTTTTGCTCAAGTCCACACGTTTATACTTCTAACCGGCGTGCGGTCGGTTTCCTTGATTAGGAAAGGAAACCATGGCTCATATCAGCAGCTCACCCTGGACGTCGTGGGATCCTATTGCAGCTCAATCGGCGAGTCCGGCTGTTGCAGGGGACCCGTATGCCGTACCTCACTTGTGGGTCTCGCAGCAGCTCTGGGGCTCAAACAACGAAGGCGAAGGCGGTCCGGCAGTCGGCGAGGCCGACGGCTTGGCGGACCGCCTTGCCCGTTGGCGGGCCGAGTAGTCGCAGCTCCTGTGCCTGAAAAGAGAGGGATTGGCGGGCCAAGCCGGGCAGCACGGCGGCAGTGGCTTGGTTTTCCACCTTGACGTCCAACCCCGGGGCGGTATAATGGGTTCGTTGCACGCTCCAGAGCCGGCGTGCATGCAACTCTCTGCATGGAGGTAGGTGTAGGGTCCCGTGCGACCGTGTCGCAGCCCCAGGTGCAACCGCGCCGAGGAAGGCAAGCGGACTCCGGAGGAAATTGTAGGTTCTCTTGAACTGGAGGAGAAGTGGTATGTTGAGAGAGGCAAACCATTGCCGACCGGCGGCTTTTCGTGGATCCCAGTGCCGTCCAAGCCCGGAACGTGCAGTCGCAAAGCACACACCGGTGCTGCGTACGCTCAGAATCACCATGTTGGCGGCGGCGATTGTCGCCTTGGGGCTTGCCGCACAGGGCCATGCCGCAATGATCACCTTTGAGACCCCCCTGGGCTCAACGATCAGCGGCCTTCCTGTGGACGCCGAGGCTACCTTCATGACCGAAGCCAACCAGATCACGCTCGTTCTGTCGAATCTGCAGGCGGATCCGGTCAGCGTGGCCCAGAACCTCAGCGGGTTCTGGTTCACAATCAGCACCGGCGAGACTGTCGGAACCTTGACCGCCAGCGAGGGCGCTCCCCGCACGGTCGCAGGCGACGGCACCTACACTGACGGCAACGCCACGGAGACGGGTTGGGCACTGAGCCTGTCGGACAGCCAGTTCCACTTGAACGTGTTGGGTACGGCCGTTGGCCCCGGGAATACCATCCTCGGCCCGCCCGACGCCAATGACCTGTATGCCAGCGCCAACGGGTCCATCGCGGGCAACGCGCCGCACAACCCCTTCCTGCTGGGCGCCGGCGCCACGTTCGTTTTCCACGTGCCCGGCGTGACTGAGAGCTCCAGCATCAGCGATGTGACCTTCTCCTTCAACACCTCCCCTGGTGACGACATCGCCACCCCCGAGCCCGCGGCCCTTTCGCTGATACTGGTGGGCGGGTTGTTTGTGCTTCGCCGCAGGCGAAGATAGGCGTCCGGCGGCCGCCTCAGCGCGGTTGAGTCCATAAACCGGGGCGGTCTGCGAAAGGCTGCCCCGCTGCGGTCGGCCACTGCCTCGACACAGAGCGGCCGTGTCCGTACACTCCCGACGGCGACAGTTTTGGACGTCTGTCTTCGCGGGAGATCGGGCCATGCGGACAGCGGGACGGCCACGGCGGTTTGGGAAAGGCCCGCTGCGCGCTGTGGGCCTGATGTCCGGCACATCCGCCGACGGCGTGGACGCGGCCATCGTCGATATCGCCGGCCGCCGCATCGACGTGCTGGCGTTTGAGACGGCACCCTACCGTCCAGACCTGCGCCGGCAGATTCTCCAACTGTGCAACCCCCAGACCGCCCGAGTGGACGACCTCTGCCACCTGAATTTCGTCATCGGCGAGGTCTTTGCCGAGGCCGTCATCCGCCTGGCGCGCAAGGCGCGGCTGGCCCTGAGGTCAATCGACGTGATCGGCTCGCATGGGCAGACTGTCTGCCACATGCCCGAGGGCCGGCGTTTCGGCCGGGCCACCATCCGATCGACTCTACAGATCGGCGAGCCGTCGATCATCGCCGAGCGGACCGGCATCACGACAGTGGCCGACTTCCGCCCTCGCGACATGGCCGCCGGCGGCCAGGGAGCGCCGCTGGTGGCCTACGCTGACCATGTCCTGTTCTCGCACGGGCGCAGGGCCCGCGCCGTGCAGAACATCGGGGGCATCGCCAACGTGACGTACCTGCCGGCCGGCGGCGGGATCGACAAGGTCGTGGCCTTCGACACCGGGCCGGGCAATATGGTGATCGACCGGCTGGCCGAGCGCGTCACCGGAGGCCGGCAGCGGTTCGACACGAACGGCAGACTGGCCCGACGCGGCAGGGTCAGCCGGCGCCTGCTGGCCGAACTCATGCGGCACCAGTTCCTCCGCCGCCGACCACCCAAGACGACTGGAAGAGAGGACTTCGGCGCGCCGTTCGCCGACGAGCTATACAGCCGGGCACGGGCGCGGCGGCTGAGCGGACCCGACATCCTCGCAACAGCAACGGCCTTCACCGCCGCCTCGATCGCCGACGCATACCGGCGATTCCTGCCAAGCGCGGTGGACGAGGTTATCCTGTGCGGCGGCGGATCGCGGAATCCCGCACTGACGGACATGCTGATCGCCCTGCTGCATCCGGGGGCGGTCGCCGCCAGCGATGACTTCGGCATTGACGCCGACGCCAAGGAGGCCGTCTCGTTTGCCATCCTGGCGGCCGCCACCGTTCGAGGCGTTCCCGGCAACGTCCCCTCGGCCACTGGCGCGAGGCGCCCGGTCGTTCTCGGCAAGATCGTGCCGGCCGGGCAGCGACGGTGAGAAGACACGCGCCGTTTGTAATCACTCTGGCGTTCGAGTATTCATACTGGCGGCGTCGCACCAGCGATTGGCTGGAACACAAAGGAGACATCATGCCGACGAGATTACGCGGACTCATCCCAGCTTCCGCCGCTTTGCTGCTCTGCGCAGCGATTGCGCTGCCAGCCTTTGGCGAGGTCGCGCCGGCCAATGTCATCAGCGACAACATGGTCTTGCAGCGCGACATGGCGGCGCCGATCTGGGGCACGGCCGAGCCCGGCGAGAAGGTGACCGTGAAGATAGCCGGGCAGAGCAAGACGGCCGCCGCAGGCCAGGACGGCAAGTGGGCGCTCAAGCTGGAGCCTATGAAGGCCGGCGGGCCGTTCGATCTGACCGTCGCGGGCAAGAAGACGGTGACCATCAAGAACGTGATGGTCGGCGAGGTCTGGCTGTGCTCGGGCCAGTCGAACATGGTCTGGCGGGTCTCCGGCGTGCTCAACGCAGAGCAGGAGACGGCCGAGGCCAACTATCCAGGTATCCGCATGTACACCGGCGTCCAGGGGCCCTGGCAGGTCTGTTCGCCTTCGACAGCGCGGAGTTTCTCCGCGGCGGCCTACTTCTTCGGCCGCGAGCTTCACAAGGCCCTCGGTGTACCGATCGGGCTGATCAACGAGTCCGTCGGCGGCACGTCCGCGCAGCTGTGGACTCCGCCGGATGCGGTTAAGGCTGTCCCGGAGCTCAAGCCCGTCATCGATGCCAGCAAGGCCGCCGAGGCCAGTCACCCTCAACGCCTGAAGCGCTACGAAGAGGCCCTCAAGAAGTGGCAAGAGACAAAGCAGGGGCGGCAGCCCAGAAGGCCCCGGCTGCGGAAGGTCGGAGACCTCTATGAGAGCATGGTTAAACCGGTCATTCCCTACGCCATCCGCGGCGCGATCTGGTATCAGGGCGAGGCCGACGCGGGGCGGCACGCGGAGTACCGCATTCTGTTTCCCACCATGATCCAGGCCTGGCGGAAGGCCTGGGGACAGGGCGGCTTCCCGTTCCTGTTCGTCCAACTGCCGAACTACCGGACCTCCTGGATGATGATCCGCGAGGCGCAGCAGCACGCCCTTTCGCTGCCTAACACGGGCATGGCCGTCACGATCGACGTGGGCGACCTGAACAACATACACCCCAAGAACAAGCAGCCTGTGGGGCGCCGGCTGGCGCTGATCGCCCGGTCCAAGGTGTACGGTCAGGACGTGGTCTGCTCCGGGCCTGCGTACGACTCGTTCGAGGTCAAAGCCGGCGAGGTCCACGTGAAGTTCACCGAGGTGCACGGCGGACTGGTCTCGCGCGGCGGCGAGCCGGGGGCCTTCCTGATTGCGGGCGCGGACAGGAAGTTCGTGCCGGCCCAGGCCAGGATCGACGGCCAGACCGTCGTGGTATCGAGCCCCGAGGTGGCCAAGCCCGTGGCCGTGCGCTACGCCTGGGCGCCGAACCCGCCGGTGAACCTGTACAACAAGGCCGGCCTGCCCGCTGCGCCCTTCCGCACCGACGACTGGTAGCAGCGAGCCCGCCGGCCGAGCCGCCCATGCTGAAGGATCGCTCCAGACTGACCACGGAAAGGCCCAACGCACGCAGCCGCAACATAGACCGCAGCTCCACGCTCCAGATTGTTGACATCATCAACGCCGAGGACCGCAAGGTCGCGCCGGCAGTCGGCAGGCAGCGGCGGCGGATCGCGGCGGCGGTCGAGCTGATAGTCAAGGCCTTCCGCGGCGGGGGCAGGCTCATATACGTCGGCGCGGGCACCAGCGGACGGCTGGGCGTGCTGGACGCGGCAGAATGCCCGCCGACCTTCGGGACGCGCCCCTCAATGGTGCGGGGCATCATCGCCGGGGGTCGGCGAGCGCTGGTGCGGGCCGTGGAGGGCGCGGAGGATGACGCCGCCGCGGGACGGGCGGCGATGGACGACAACGCAGTCGGCCCGCGTGACGCCGTGGTCGCCATCGCAACCAGCGGCATCACCCCCTACGTCCGCGCGGCCCTCGCAAGGGCCCGCAGGCGCCGAGCCCGAACGATCTTCATAACGTGTTCGCCGCAGGTGACCCGCTACACCCGGGCCGATGTGATAATCAACCCCGTAGTCGGGCCGGAGGTCGTCACGGGCTCAACCCGCATGAAGGCCGGCACCGCCACCAAGCTCGTCCTCAACACGCTCACGACGGCCGCGATGATCCGCATGGGCAAGGTCCACGGCAACCTCATGGTGGACCTGAAGGCCACCAACGCCAAGCTCCGCGACCGCGCCCGGAGGATCATCCAGGCGCTGACGGGCCTGTCCCGGGCAGAGGCCCTGCGCCTGCTGAGAAGGGCTCGCGGTGAGGTCAAGCCGGCCGTCGTGATGCACGTCCGCAAGGTGGGCCTCAAGCAGGCCGGGAGGCTGCTCAGGGACTGCGGCGGCTCGCTGCGGCGCACCATGGAACGCGGGCCGGTTCTCCCGCGTCCATAGACAGCGCAACCTGCTACAATGGGCGCGCGAGCCTTCTGGCGATGAGGGCCTGACAGATGCGACAGCGGGATTCCAGGTTCCTTGCATGCCTCGCGCTGCTGTTGGCCTTCGCGGCAGCCGCGATCGGCGGGATTCCAGTTACCAGCCGTCCAGCCGCACTGCCAACTGACAGGCCGCCTCCACAATCGGCACTGGACGCCAACGAGTTCCTCCGCCTCGTGCGCGACCTGACGGATGATTCCATGGAGGGTCGCGGCGCGGGAACCAAGGGCATCGTCAAGGCCCGTGACTACCTCGTGGACCAGATGAAGGCCGTCGGGCTGAGGTCCGCCCTGGGCGAGTCGTTCATCCAGCCATTTGAGATCCCGCTTGGGCTCACCGTTGACAAGCAATCGCTGAAGATCCTCGAATCCCTCGGCAAGGAGATCTACGAGGGCAAGCCGAAAGAGGACTTCGCAGCTATGGGCTTCTCGCCCAAGGGGCGCTTCGCCGGCAAGCCCGTGCTGGCGGGCTACGGCATCACGAACCGTGCGGCCAAGTACGACAGCTACGGCCACACCAACCGGAACATGTTCAAAGGAAAGGTGGCCATTGCCTTCCGGTTCGAGCCGCAGGATTCGCGCGGCAGGAGCCTGTGGGCCCGCGGTGGCGAGGACGCCGAGTGGTCGGATTCGGCCTCGCTCGTCAGCAAGGCCAAGTGGGCCGCCGAGCGCGGTGCCGTCGCCCTGCTCGTTGTCAACCCGCCCTCGCAGGACAAGGATGCGGAACTGAAGAGTTCGGACTACCCCGGCTATCGCGCTCGGGTGAAGATCCCCGTGGTCCACATCACATCGGCAATGTTCAGGCGGATTCTCGGCGCCGCCGGAGAGCAGTCGGGCGAGCAGCACGTCCGCGAGTTGCAGAAACTTGCCGACCGCGGCGCGGACCGGCCCAAGACGCTGGAGGAGATCGTCCTGAGGGGCGAGGTGACCGTCAAGCAATCGCGCACGACGCTCCACAACGTGGCGGCCGTGCTCGAAGGGGCCGGCGATCTCGCGCGCGAGGTCGTCATGATCGGCGCCCATTACGACCACCTGGGGTACGGAGGCTTCGGCAGCCGCTGGCCGAAACGCGCCATCCATCCCGGCGCGGACGACAACGCCTCGGGCACTGCCGGCGTCATCCTGCTGGCGCGGTCGTTCCACGAGCGGGTCGCCCGCGGCGCCGCGCCGACCTCGCGGCGAACGCTGATCTTCGTTGCCCTCTCCGGAGAGGAGCTCGGACTGCGAGGCTCAAGCTACATGGTCAAGCACCTCGACGAGCTGGACATGGATGCCGAACGGCTGGTGGCCATGGTCAACATGGACATGATCGGCCGGCTCAGGAGAAACCGCCTCTACGTCATGTCGGCGGATTCCGGCAAGCAGTGGCGGGATATCCTCAAGAGGGCGCGGCAGGCCTCGGATCTCGATATCCGCACGCCCAGCGGGGTGGGCATGAGCAGCGACCAGGCCGTATTCTACCGCATCGCGAAGACCCCCGTGGTGCACGTCTTCACCGGCGTACATGCGGACTACCACAAGCCGTCCGATACGGCTGACAAGATCGATGCCGCCGGGGCCGTGAAGGTCCTCAAGGCCGTCGAGGCGGTGATCGACGAGCTGTGGACGCAGACGGACCGAATAGCATACGTCCCGCCGAAGGGCGGCGGGCTCGCCAGCCGCAGGGCCTACCTCGGCGTGGTCCGCGACCCGACGGTCGAGGACGTCGAAGGCTTCCCCGTCATGTCCGTCGGCGCCGCGGGGCCGGCCGACCATGCGGGCATCCAGGCCGGCGACGTGATCGTACGGTGGAACGACAAGCCGATCAGCAGCCTGGAGTCGCTGCTCGACGCCCTGAGCGCCGCCCGACCGGGGCAGAAGGTGCAGATCACAGTCAAGCGCGACGGCAAGACCCTACAGCTCGATGTCACCCTCGGCCGACGATCGCAATAGGCCCACAGGCGGCCCTACCGCATCCCCAAACAGCGGTCGATCCGCGCGACCGTCTTGTCCCTGCCCAGAAGCAGCAGCGTGTCGTGGATCGCCGGGCTGACCGTCGTGCCCGTGACGGCCAGGCGAATCGGCTGGGCGGCCTTGCCCATGCCCATCCCCTTCTGTCTGCAGAAGCCCTCCAGAAGCTCCTGCAAGCACTCTGCCGTCCAGTCGCCGTGTGCCAGAAGCGGCCGCAGTTCTGCCAGCACGGCAAAGCCAGCTCCGTCGCCCTTGGCGAGCACCTTCTGGACGGCCTTCTCGTCGTAGTCGAAGGCGTCGTCGGCCACGAACAGCACGCCGCACTTGGCCGGGATGTCCGCAAAGGTCCGCAATGTGGGATTGGCCTGAAGCAGCCGGCGAAGCAGCTCGTCATCGCCGCGCGGGATAGGCAGCTCGGGGTTCAGCGACAGGTAATCCTTCAGGCCGGCAAGCAGACGCTCCTCGCCGGCGGCCGCCGCCGCGTCGGTGTTGAACGCCAGCAGCTTGTCGCGGTCGAACTTGGCGTTGGCCTTGCCGATCCGCGAGACGCTGAACATCTCCACCATCTCCGAAAGCGTGAACTTCTCCTGGTCCGCGCCCGGCCCCCAGCCCAGCAGGGCGATGAAGTTCAGCAGGGCCTCGGGCAGGTACCCGGCCGCACGGAAGGCGTGCACCTCCACGTCGCCGTCGCGCTTGGAGAGCTTCCGCCCCTGCATGTCGAGGATCAGCGGAAGGTGGCAGTAGCCCGGCTCGTCGAAGCCCATTGCCTCGCGGAGCAGCACGTGCCGCCAGGTCTGCCCGAGAAACTCCTGCCCGCGGCAGACGTACGTCACGCCCATCAGGGCGTCGTCCACCACGTTGGCTAAGTGATACGTCGGCCAGCCGTCGGCCTTGCGGATGATGAAGTCGTCCATCTCGCCCGCCGGCATCCGCACCTCGCCGAAGGCGTCGTCGTGGATGGTCAGGTCTCGCGCGTTCGTGAGAAACCGCACGACGACGGGCCGGCCCTCGGCTGCGGCCTTAGCGGCGTCGGCAGCCGTCGGCAGCGGGTCGGGCCGCGGATATCGAAAGGCCTCCTTGCCGGCCTGCGCCTCGGCCCGCATGGCCTGGAGCTCCTCAGGCGTGTCGAACGCGCAATAGGCCTTACCCTCCGCCAGCAGCCTCTCCACGTGCTGGCGGTAGATCTCCAACCGCTCGGACTGCCGGTACGGCCCGTCGGGGCCCTTGGCCGTCAGCTTGCCGGCAGGACCGACCTCGACGCCCTCGTCCCACTCAAGCCCCAGCCATCGCAGGTCGTCTATGATCTTCTCGACGGCATCCTCCTGGTGCCGCTGGCGGTCGGTGTCCTCGATCCGCAGCAGGAATGTCCCACCGGCCTGCCGGGCCAGCAGGTAGTTGAACAGGGCCGTCCGCGCCCCGCCGACGTGCAGATACCCCGTCGGCGACGGGGCGAAACGCGTCTTGATCTTTTCGGGCGGCAAAGACAATCTCCTGGAACCGTCGAGCATTCGCCAAGTTAGTCGGACACCGAGCGCTTTGCAACGGGCCACGGCGAGGCCTTCAACCTTGATGGCTGCCCGCGTGCCACTTGCCGGGTGCCGGCCTGTGTGCGACAATGATTGCGGCCAAGGGCCCAACGCACCGGGAGACGCCGATGGACGAGCTGGTCTTTGATGTAACACAGGAAGCCGATGGCGGATACGTCGCCGAGTGCCTGAGTCGGGACATCGTCACCCAGGGCAACGACTGGGATCAGCTCCGGCAGAACGTGCGAGAAGCAGTCAAGGGGTTCTACTCCGACGACAAGGGCCCGTCCCGTATTCGACTGCATCTTGTCAGGGATGAAGTTCTGACGACTGCATGACCTTCTGGCGCAACACCTCGGGTGGGAATGTGGCCGGCGCTCATGAGCTGGGTAGGGCATCCAACATGTTGAGTGTGTCCGACAGTCCAGCCGCGGAGCGGCGCGTTGCTTAGCCACGGGCGAAAGCCCGCGGGCCTTGACCCAGTATGCGTACACCCCCAGCGGGGCGCCTTGGAAACCAGCTTGGGCAAGGCGCCCCTACGGGGCTTAGCCAGACCAGACTCCGGACTCCTGTCCATCGACTAGGGATTCATCCTGAGCCAGGCAATCGAAAGCGTGCGCATCCATGCTCCAGCAGAGTCAACTGGGCGGCCCTTGAGAGCCCCCTGCGCTCTTATCCTCAAAGGTCCATGCGTCTTGTTTCCAGGTCTCCTGGTATGAGTCTCCTGTCCACACGTTCTGGTAGGACACTCGCAACATGAGCCCATCGTGCTTGAAGTACTCATTCAGGCGCATTCTACCGTGCGAGCTGTCCACTGGATCGTCCACCCGGATCACCACTCGATCCGCCTTTTCCCCCACGTCAAGCCGTCTCAGGGACGCACGCCAAGTCTTCGCTGTGAGCATTGTCTCCCGAACCATCAGTTCGATCTCGACGTTCTGAGCGTCTCCCGGGCCGAGATTCCTAAGTTCCCCGATCTCAACCTGGGTGCAAGCCGGCAGCTGTCTAACAACAGTGTTCGCGATCTTGATCCTGGGCCTGACCGTCTGCTCGAAGTTCTTCGCCTGCCGCCAACTCGTGTAGGCAGAGAACCCTGCACAGACCGCCGAGAAAGCCGCGGCCAATGCGGCCAACCACACTGCCCGATTGTCTCTGGAGGCTGGACGTCTCATGCCTTCGCCATGATAATCCCGGTATGAGCGAAACGAAAGATGCGAACAATAGGACTCCCTGGCAGCTGGATACGCCGCGATCTGACTTCATCCGCGAGGTCGTCGCCGAGGACCTGAAGGCCGGCAAGTGGACGCGGATCGTCACGCGCTTTCCGCCCGAGCCGAACGCCTACCTCCACATCGGCCACGCAAAGGCCATCTGGATCAACTACGGCATCGCCCGGGACTTCGGCGGCGAGTTCCACCTCCGCTTCGACGACACCAACCCCCTGCGCGAGGAGCAGGAGTACATCGACGCCATCATCGAGGACATCCGCTGGCTCGGCTGCGACTGGGGCGAACACCTCTACTACGCCAGCGACTACTTCGAGCAGATGTACCAGTGGGCGGTGCAGCTAATCCGGCAGGGCCAAGCCTACGTGGACGACCAGTCGGCCGACGAAGTCAGCCGCACTCGCGGGACGCTCACCCGGCCGGGCACGAACAGCCCCGACCGTGGCCGCCCCGTCGAGGAAAACCTTGAGCTCTTCCGTCGCATGCGCGCCGGCGAATTCCCCGACGGCTCGCGGACTCTCCGCGCCAAGATCGACATGGCCCACCCAAATCTGAACATGCGCGACCCGGTGATGTACCGCATACTCCACGCAGCACACCCGCATACGGGCGAGGCGTGGTGCATCTATCCATCGTACGACTGGGCGCACGGCCTGGAGGACGCCGTCGAGGGTGTTACGCACTCGCTGTGCTCGCTGGAGTTCGAGAACCATCGGCCGCTCTACGACTGGTTCCTCGACCGGCTCGGCGTGCACCACGCGCAGCAGATCGAGTTCGCCCGCTTCAACCTGACGTACACGGCGATGAGCAAGCGGCTGCTGCGCGAGCTGGTGGAGGCCGGCCACGTCAGCGGCTACGACGACCCCCGCCTGCCGACCTTGCGCGGGCTGCGGCGCCGCGGCTACACGCCGGAGGCGATACGCGATTTCATGAGGCACATCGGCGTCAACAAGTTCGTCAGCACCATCGAGGTTGCGCTCCTGGAGCACTTCCTCCGCCGCGACCTCAACCGGCGCTCGCCTCGCGTGATGGCCGTCCTGAGGCCGCTTAAGGTCGTGATCGAAAACTACCCCGAGGGCCAGGTCGATGAGCTGGACGCCGTCAACAACCCCGAAGACCCGGCCGCCGGCACGCGGAAGGTGCCCTTCTCGCGCGTCATCTACATCGAACAGGACGACTTCCGCGAGGACCCGCCGAGGAAGTACTTCCGCCTGGCGCCCGGTCGCGAGGTGCGCCTGCGATACGCCTACTTCGTGACCTGCACGGGCGTGGTCAAGGACGACGCCGGTAACGTCGTGGAGCTGCGCTGCACGTACGACCCGGCCACCCGCGGCGGCGACGCCCCGGACGGGCGGAAGGTGAAGGCGACGCTGCACTGGGTCTCGGCCGCGCACGCCCTGCCGGCCGAGGTGCGCCTGTACGACCACCTGTTCACCAACCCCGATCCCCTGGCCGTGCCCGAAGGCCAGGACTGGAAGGCCAACGCCAACCCCGACTCGCTCAAGGTCGTCACCGACGCGATGGTTGAGCCGTCACTCGCCGGCGCCGCCCCCGGCACGCGATGCCAGTTCGAGCGCCTCGGCTACTTCTGCGTCGATCCCGACACGACGGCCGACAGGCTCGTCTTCAACCGCACGGTCACGCTCAAGGACACCTGGGCGAAGATCGCCAAGAAGGGCGGATGATCGGCCTTACGGGGGAACGATGGCAACATACAAGCGATTCGAGGACCTGCCCGTCTGGCAGGCGGGAATGAACCTCACAGAGCGGGTCTTCCTCCTGACGGCGGACAGGCACTTCGCGCATCAGGGCGACCTGGCCAACCAGCTTCAGCGTGCAGCCCTGTCGGTCCCGAACAACGTCGCCGAGGGCTTCGAGCGCGGAACCACGAAGGAACTCTTGACCTTCCTCTACTACGCTCGCGGCTCAGCCGGCGAGGTGCGCTCGATGCTCATCCTCTGCGACCGGCTGGACCGCTTCGCCCATCTCAAATCTGAAATCTCAGATTTGAGATCACTGGCCGAATCAGTGTCCCGTCAGATCCGCGCTTGGGCCGACAAGCTCCAGAACTCCCCCATCACCGGCCAGCGCCACCTGACCGACGCCATCCGCAGGCAGGACGAGCAGCGCCGCCGCGCCGAGGCCTTCCAGGCCGAGCTTGAACGCATCCGCCGAGGGGGCAAGCCGCCGGAGGATTGGGGCCAGGATGAGGCAGAGGAGTAGGCCGGTGCGCGCACGCCACCGTGGTGGGCTCGCCCAGCGCCGTGCCCTGCCAGAGGAGTCAGACCTGAGATCTGACCTATGAAATCTCAGATGCGGTCGCCCGCGGCAAGGACGTGCGCGCACGCCGCAGCCCTCATCGCCCTCCACTTTCGCCGCCGGTTCACGTTCACACCCCGCGCTTCCGTCGGCGAAGCAGGGGAATGCCCAAGGCCACCAGGGCCACCGTGGCGGGCTCGGGCACCTCGACCACGCGTATGCCAGTTTGCTGTACACCGTAAAGGGGCCCGTCCATGACATTGGGGCGGCATGACTTAAGCAGTCGTTCGACGCCTCCAGTGAAGGCGAAGGGCCCGTCCGCGAAAGCTCCGCCCCTCAGGAGTGGGCTCCCCAGATGAAGGTCCTCGGAGTACGCCGCAACATTTCCGCCCTGGTCGAAAGTGCCATAGGGGCTTGGGGAGTTCTCAAACGCCCCGACATTCGTGCGGTAGTAGGGGCTCCCGATAGTGAACCCGCTGGCATAGGGAGTGGCATTGGCGTCGTGGAAATTGGCGTTGTTCCCTGGGTCAGGGTCCACCAAAGCGTTGTCGGGCACTGCGTCCGTGCCGGTGGGGTAAACCCAGTAGCCTGGCCCTCCGGGCTTGTTCGGGTCGTAGTATGCGGCTTTGTACCATTCGTTCTCGCTTGGGAGCACATACCGGGCATTGGGCTTGCGTTCTGCGTCGTTTGGAAACCAGCTTGATGGAGTACCAGTCTGTCCGGTGAGGAGATACGATCCGTCCTCGGTGGTGCTCGCGTCCTGGTTCCCATCGGGCTGGCCGTTGGTCAGCCAATTGCAGAAGCGGATGGCATCGAACCAGTCCACGTAATTGACCGGGCGGTTTGTCCAGTTGGCATCCACACCGTACGTATAGCTGCCCGGCGACCCGCCTTGCTGGATCTTGCAGCCGTCCTCCCAAGTCCACATCCTCCCGTGGTACAGGCCGTACGTGTCCGTCTTGGCGACGGCGTTGAGGAATTCGCAGTATTGGGCGGCTGTGACCTCGAACTTGCCGATGCGGTACTCGTAGTCCACCGCACCGTAGCCGGTCGAGTCAGCCGCGTTGCCGGTGTTGCCGACTGTGACGAACTCCAGGCTCGTGAGGCCGCCGCCCATGTTGAAGACATCCCCCGATGCCGCCGAGACACAGGCCATGGCAGCCGCGGCGCCCGTGATCAGCAAAGCTCCTCTCACTCTCATAGCTCTCCCCTTTGCTGAGCTTGCAGCGCCCTCAGATCGCGCGCACAAGCTTCGCCTTTCCCTACAGAGCAGGCCTAACTCGAGCACCATTCAATATACCGCGCTTCGGTGCCCTGTCAATCACAAGAGCGCCCTGCATAGCTCAGAGTATCGACACAAGCCGATGTCTAAGGCTGGTAGGCGGAGCGGCTGCGAGCAAGCTCAAGCGCATCCGCCAATGCGTCAAGCTACCCCGATACTGCAACGGGGACAACCCGTCGGCACACACGCGCAGCCGGCGAGCGATGCGTCTCAACCCACATCCGGCAGGTCGTACATGGCGATGATGTAGGGGTGGCTTGCGTCGTGCGTGGCCAGTGGCTGGGGATTGTCAACGTGGCCGGCGGGGCGGCGGTTGGCGCCTTTGGCGCCGGTCATCGAGTCGCCGAGGTCCTCGCGGCAGGCGTCGATCAGCTTCTCCAGTCGCGCGGCAACGTCGGTGTGGCTGTCGATTACGTTTCGCGTCTCGCCGACGTCGTCGTCCAGGTTGTACAGCTCGCGGACGGGCTGGCCGTCGCAGCCGACGTGCAGCTTCCACGGCCCGCTGCGGACGGCGTTGAGCCTGTCGGCCTGGTAGAAGAAGAACGCCTCGTGCGGCGAACGCGACGCCGCCTCGCCCGCCAGCAGGGGCAGGATATCCCGGC
>Ga0307379_10005322_pt1 | contig 18001 bp, 10 predicted proteins | sample UN2MG_FD_202237 | JGI IMG/M metagenome (GOLD analysis project Ga0307379, IMG submission 202237) | Soil microbial communities from Risofladan, Vaasa, Finland - UN-2 | ecosystem: Environmental > Terrestrial > Soil > Coastal area > Acid sulfate soil | place: Finland: Risofladan, Vaasa | collected... | reverse complement strand
CGGCAACGCCGTAAGGATCGGCCGAAGAATAACTTCCGTATTTGCGGAGTAGTAGGCACACGCCGTGTGCCGTAACCAGCGGACGGCACACGGCGTGTGCCTGCTACTGAAGTCGGGAAGTTATTCTTCGGCCGCCCCTAACCCGAAGCGCAAGCGAGGACCGGCGTTTTCCCGTTCTTCTCCCTCGCTGGCGCGTCGGGTTAGTGTTGCAGTTTTTCTGGAACGGGCCATATGGTGACTACCGGACGATGCCTCGGCAGCCGGTGGGCTTGAGTCCCTCCGTCCACTATATTCCGGGAACGCGCCCTGGCGGTCGACAGACGGCCCCGCCTTCTACGGAGACGGATCGGAGATGATGAGACGAACGGAAGGTCATTGGACCGGGAATTGAAGCCGGTCACGCCGTGAAGTGGTAGCCAGAATACGCCGAGGGCGAGTCACCATGTTCCATCGATCCCTGGAAGCTTCTTGCGTCACCGTGTGCGTCGTCGTCGCGACGGTTCTGTTCGTCGTGCCGGTCATGGGCCAGCCCGATCTGGCCAAAACCTTTCAGGCTCCGCCGGAGTCCGCCCGGCCGTGGGTCTACTGGTTCTGGATGAACGGCAACATTACGCGTGAAGGGATCACCGCCGACTTGGAGGCGATGCACGAGGTGGGCATCGGCGGTTGCCTGATCATGCACGTCAAGCTCGGGGACATCGGGGAATACAAGTTGGGCAATATGCCGCCGGACGGCCCGGTGACGTTCATGTCGGACGAATTCCGCGAGCTGTTCCGGCACGCCGTTGCCGAAGCCGGCCGGCTGGGCATGAAGATCGACATGAACAACGCCGACGGCTTCACCGGCAGCGGCGGGCCCTGGGTGCCGGTCGAAAAGTCGATGAAGAAGCTCGTCTGGACCGAGACCCACATGGCCGGCGGAAAGAGGGTGTCGGTCCAACTGCCGCAGCCGGAGACCCTCCTCGATTTCTATCGCGACGCGGCCGTGATCGCCTTTCCGCGTCAGCACTCTCTTTACGAGCAGATGAAGAAGGCCCGGCCCACGTTTTCCGCCCCGGACGGCAAGTTCAATCCCCGCGTCGTCGCCGATGAGGACCGGCAGACCCGCACGCCGCTCGGGCAACAAGGGCTGAAGGGCGGGCCGCATCTGCTGGTTTCCTTCGCCGAGCCCTACACCGCAGACACGCTGGTGGTCCAGGGGGTCAGCCTGGGGCGCGGCGCGCCGACGGGCACGCTGGAAATCTCGGACGACGGCACGGCGTTCCGCCCGGTCGGCAAGCTGTGCTTGAAGTGGTATCCGGCGGCGCCGACCAACACGGCCCGATTCGATGCCTCGACGGCCCGGCACTTCCGGCTCCGCTTCGCCCCCAACTGCCAGCACGTCTCCGTCGGGGAAGTGGCCCTGGGCCGGTCCAACAAGATCCACTATTGGGAGCCCAAAGCCGGCTTCACCCGCTACGGCGAATGGGGCGGCGGCTCCCAACTCTACACCGACAGGAAGACGACGGTCGCCCCTGCTCCGGCCGCGAAGAGCAGCCCGGACTCAAACGGCTCAACGCCCGCGATCCCTTTGGCGCAGGTCGTCGACCTGTCGGGCTCGATCAAGGAAGACGGCGAGCTGTTGTGGGAAGCGCCGGAAGGCGACTGGACCGTGCTGCGGATCGGCTACACCACGACGGGCATCAAGAACCATCCGGCCAGCAAGGGCGGCCACGGCCTGGAATGCGACAAGCTGCACCCCTCGGGCGTAGAAGCCGCCTTCGACGGGATGCTCAACAGACTGATTGCGGATTCCAGGGACTTGGTCGGTCGATCCTTCACGCACGCCCACATCGACAGTTGGGAAGTCGGCATCCAGAACTGGACCGAAGGGATGACCGAGACGTTCGAACGGTCCAACGGCTACGACCTCACGCCCTTCTATCCCCTGCTGGTCGCCGGGCACGCCGTCGAGAGCAATGCGGTTTCCGAGCGATTCCTCTGGGACCTGCGCCGCACGCTTCTGGCCATGATGGCCGAGAACTACCTCGGGCGTATCCAAACCCTTTGTCACGAGAACGGTCTCCAGTTCTCCAGCGAGGCGGGAGGCCGCCAGACGTTCCTTCACAACCCGATCGGCCTGCTGGCCGGGTCGGATCTTCCCATGGGCGAATTCTGGCCGCACGAGGGCTCGCCGCGCGTCGACGGCAAGGCCGCCGCCTCGGTCGCGCACCTCTACGGCAAGCCGATCGCCGGAGCCGAATCGTTCACGGGCGCCGGCACCTTCGCCAACTGGCAGAGCCATCCCTATCGCCTGAAACAGATCGGCGACGAGGCGTTCTGCCTGGGGATCAACCATTTCGTCATCCACTATTGCGTCCATCAGGCCTACGAAGGTTTCCGGCCCGGCTTTGCCATGGGCCCCTGGGGCATTCACCTCGACCGGAGGAACACCTGGTGGGCGCAGGGCAAGCCGTGGCTCGACTACCTCGCACGCTGCCAGCACCTGCTGCGCCAGGGCCGGTTCGTTGCCGACGTTTTGTATTTCCCCGGTGAGGGCGCCCCGCACCACTTCGGCAAGCGGCAGAGCCTCAGCGTCCCCCTTCCCCCCGGCTACGACTTCGACGGCTGCGACCGCGAAACCCTTCTCCATCGACTCTCGGTGAGGGACGGGCGCCTCGTGCTGCCCACCGGCATGAGCTACCGCTACCTCATGCTTGCCGACGACCAGACGATGACCCCGGACCTGGCTCGCCGAGTTCGCGACCTCGTCGAAGCCGGGGCCACCGTCATCGGGCCCAAGCCGGTCCGCTCACCCAGCCTTCACGACTTCCCGAACTGCGACGAGGAAGTCCGGGAGATCGCCGACGCGCTGTGGGACAGCGGCCGGGTGATCTGGGGCAAGACGTTCGAGCAGATCGCCGAGGCCGACGGGCTGGCGCCCGACTTCGCCTTCAGCTCGCCGTCCTCCGAGGCCGACCTCCGCTACATCCACCGGCGGCTGGCCGCCGACACGGACCTCTATTTCGTCGCCAACGGCGCGGACCAGGCCGCCGACGTCGTCGCCACGTTTCGGGTCTCCGGCAGGCGCCCCGAGCTCTGGAATCCCGAGACGGGAGCGATCTCGCTGCCGGCCGTATTCGATGAGGTCGACGGCCGCATCAGGCTCCCCATGCACCTCGACCGTTTGCAGTCCGTGTTCGTCGCGTTCCGCTCCCCCGCGCCCGACAACCGGATCGTCGGCGTCGTCGCGAAGCCGGACGGAGAAGCACCGAACAGCCCGTCCCCCGAGAATCCCGGTCCCTCGATCGTCTTGACGCAGGGCGAAACGGGCATGGTTCATGCCGAGGTCTTTGCCGAAGGAGCCTTCGAGCTGAGCTATTCGGATGGAAGCCGTCGGACCATCGAGGTGGCGGAGGTTCCGGGCCCCCGGGAGCTATCGGGGCCGTGGCAAGTCCGCTTCCCGTCCGGTTGGGACGCGCCCGAGCAGATCGAGCTCGACGAGCTGATCTCCTGGACCGAGCACGAGGATTCGGGCGTCCGGCACTTCTCCGGCACGGCGACGTATCGGACCGCGTTCGACGGAGTCCCCGAGTCTCCAACGCCAAGGCAGAAGTGGTTCCTCGATTTGGGCGACGTCCAGGTGATCGCCCGGGTGAGGCTCAACGGACGCGACCTGGGGACGCTCTGGAAGCCGCCGTTTCGCGTGGACGTCACCGACGCCCTGAGGCCGGGCCGCAACGAGCTCGAAGTCTGCGTCACGAATCTCTGGCCCAACCGGCTCATCGGCGACGAGCACTTCCCCGACGACGCCCGGTGGGAGGGCATCTATCTCGAGTCGTGGCCCGACTGGTTCCTCGAAGGTAGGCCGCGGCCGGAGCCCCGCCGCAAGACGTTCGCCGTGGTCAAGCACTATGGCAAAGAGAGTCCGCTGCTGCCGTCCGGCCTGCTGGGGCCCGTGACCCTGAACGGGGCCGAGACGATCGAGGTTCAATGAACCAACCCCGCGCCGTGGCAAGGACACGAGGCAGTCCCGGCCCCGGAAGAAGGACGGAATGAATTGTCCCGCCTAACGACCCTCGCGGGGCGCGCTTCCGGCCCCGCATCGCGCCCCCCTTTGCAGGGGGTGGCGAGAGTACCGAGTTCTGCCTCTCGCCGATCCCGCTGAATCCGGACGGATTCTGCGCCCGAGCAAGCGAATGGTTTTCGGGGCGTGATTCGGCGCTACGCGGGGTACGCGCCGGCATGGGACTGACCGTGGACCCTCACCCGTCGTGAAAGGTGGTGATGGTTGAACGGGCCGCGTAGAATCTCCAACGACGCGAGTCGTTGATGGAAAACGCGGACGGGGTTTTTGCGAGAGACAGCACAAGAAGGTGACGTGCATGCAAAGCGAGGAGGGCGTGGAACCCAGGGAAGGTGCAGCCGGCAAGAGGAGTTGGTGGGGCGTTATCATTCTCCTGGCCTGCGGTCACCTGGTTGGAGACTTTTACGCGGTGCTGCTGACCCCGCTGATCCAGGACTTCCGCGACGCGTTCGCATTGTCCGTGACTGCCGTCACGGTCCTCGTGAATGTGGGCAGCCTCTCGAACTCCACCCTTCAGCCGGTCGTGGGTCATTTCCTGGAACGGTTCGACCAGAAGCGCGTGTTCGCGCTGGGCCTGGTGATTGCCGCCGTGTTCCTGAGCTGCATCGGGCTCGCGCCGGGCCCCGTTTGGCTCGGCGCACTCCTCGCTCTGGGCGGCACGGGGGTGGCTCTGTTTCACCCGAGCGGGGCTGTGTTGGCAAGCCGGTTCGCGGGGCCGAGGAAAGGTCTGGCCATGTCGGTCTATGCGAACGGGGGAGCGGTAGGCATCGCCTTGGCCCCGCTGGCCGTCACTTGGCTGCTACTCCTTGCGACACGACAAATGAGTTGGGTCTTTATGCCTTTGGGCCTCGTGACGGCCGCCGCCGCTGTCATGTTCATTCCCACAACGGCCTCGTCGGCGAAGCCGCCCAAGTTGCCGACCTGGCGATCCCTCTTCCATCCGGACTCTCACTCGGTTTGGCTTGTCTTCATTTCCGTGGTCCTGCGATCACTCGTGGTCGTGTCGGTTGCCAGCTTCCTTGTCATCTACAGTGCGGAAAAGGGATGGTCGAAGTCCCAGGGACGGTTTCTGTTGGCTGCATTCCTGTTCTCGTGCGCCGCGGGAGGAATCGCCGGCGGCTGTCTTTCCGACTATCTCGAACGGCGGCGCTTGATGCTGGCCGCGTGCTTCCTGGGTTCCCTGCCGCTGATTGCCGTGTGGCAGGTCCCCTATGGAGCCGCGCTCGTCCTGCTCGTCGTGAGTGGCGGGATATTGTCGCTCTCGACACCGGTCAACATTGTCGTGGCCCAGGAGCTTCGCCCCGACCGCGCCGGCGCGATGTCGGGCGTCATGATGGGACTGGCATGGTCGGTCTCGGTGCTTCTCCTGATACCGTTCGGGGCACTGGCCGATCTGACGAGCACGGCCACGGCGTTGCGTGTCAGCTCGTTCTTGCTTCCGGTCGCCGGCCTGTTTATCCTCCCGCTTCCCAAGCTGCCGCCGCTCATGCGGCGCGAGCGCGCCACGCGGTAACGTAATCCATGGTCCCGACGCATATTCCCCTCAAACGCTACGGGGACTACTGGTTCGGCCGTTGGATTCCGGATGTGGGATTCTAGGACCGAAAAAGACGCGACGAGACTTGCAGCGCCGCCGGCTGGGACTGGGCCATCGCGAAGAAGCGCGCCGCGAATTCGCCGCCGGCTGTTTGACCAATCAGGTCGACCGCGAGTCCTTCTCCGCGTGAGGGCGTCTTTCTGGGGAATGGAGGACAGGAATTGGCTGCGCTTGTCCAGCGAGTTTTGGCCCCCACTGCGGCCGGAACCTTTGACGGCGAAATCGACGCGCAAGAGAGCAGAGAACAGGGCGACGCCCAAGTGTGTGCCTGGAGAGGCGCGATTGTCAACCGCCGGCCTCTGCCGGCCGGCGACCGGCTGTCTTGGCACGCAGCACCAGCGCCCCAGGCATTGTGAACCGAGCGCTGCCGGTCCCTCCACGCGGCGCGCTTCGGCGTGACGACGGGCAGGCGCCGTCGTTTGCCCTGGAAAGTGATCTCGCACGCCAATCGGACGTCCGGCTTGCCTTTGACCAGCGTCACCGGCTTCGCGCAGGGAGACCGTCGCGGCCAATTTGCCCGTGGTTCGAGCCGCGGTTGACGGTTCATCGGACAGAGGCGATGGTAGACTTCATCGGGCGTTCTGCCGCCGAGCGTCATGGGGGCGATGGCCGTTGTACCACGCCGCAAGGTATCGAAGCTCGCCGAGAAACGCTCGTCGCCGGAGCGGCACCCGCGTCAGCCATGCGATGCTCTGCTGGAGCGTCAAGATCAATCGCTCGATTACGGCGATGCTGCCGTGCTCACCGATCGCGCCGAACCGCGGGTGGATGCCCTTCCGCCGGCACCACGGTTTGAATTCTTTGCAGGAGAACTGGGGGCCCTGGTCACAAACCGGATGCCTGGGCTTTGCTCCTGCCGTGTAGATCACGCGGCCGAGGAAGGCACGCACCGCCTCGGAGGTCGGCTCTCGCTCGAAAAGCGCGATGCCCATGATCCGCCGCGAGTGATGGTCCATGATCGCGCCGATCCACCAGCCAAACGGCCAGCACTGCGGCAAAGAGAAGGGCTGTCACGTCGTCCAGAACCCGGGCGCGATGGGCACCGTCGTCAAATCGATCTGCCAAAGGTGGTTGGGATACTTGGAAGTGACGACACGCTTCTTCCCATCCGTCTTCTGGTCCTGGTCGTCCTTCGGCCTGGGGATTGGCTTCTCCTTGAGCATGCGCCCGACGGTGGTTGCGCCGAGGAGTCCGGCCCCGGCCAGGATCCGGGCGATCTTCACTTTTCCCAGCATGGGGCAAAATGCATGGGGCAAAGTGCTTTGAGCTGCTGGACGACGTAACGTACGAACTGTGGGAACTTGTTGACCGGCTCGCGGAGCTGGATCAGGGCGTTGGGGCCTTCCTCGTCGACGCGGTTCAGCCAGGTGCGGATCGCGTCGGCCGTGACCAGCTCAAACGGTAAGCCAGTCTGCGGATGACGCCGAAAACCGCATGGAACCACGCGAACGGCAATCAGCCGTCAGCTTTCAGCAATCAGCCCCTTGGCGCCGCTCGGTTCCCGGGCAATCCAGGCTGAAAGCTGATTGCCGACCGCTGATGGCTTACAGTCTGAGTGACCGGGAACTCTTGGGCCGTCCGCGCCAGGGACCAGCCGCAGGCGGCTTTGAGCTGGAGGATGCTCATTCGCTCGGTGGGCCGGTAGTATGGTCTACGATGAGGCGGGAGTTGGGCCATGCGAAGCTTATGGATGCGGAGTTGTTCGCGCAACCGAACGCTCTGTTGAAGGGCTCAGTCCAACTCCGCTTTCAGTCGGATGCGGGAGTTGGGGCTGTTGGCCGCCCGGCCTCGGGTGTAGGCCAGCAGGGGGACCGTCGCCTGCACGGTGTCCGGCTCGTTCTCATCCGCCATGCAGCGCGGTGTGCCCGCGCTGGCTCCAAGGGCCGCGGTAACCATGGCAGCAACGCAAAGCAGCGGTTTTCGACCCGGAATCATGGTACGATGTCCTCCCTCGAGACTCACGTCATTGTCCGATCCGAAGGCGGCGCATGCAACAGGCGTGAAGGGAACCAAGACGGCGGATGGCCGGGAAAGTCGGAGGAGTATCGAGAACGGCCTGGCTCCGGCGATGCGCGAGTCAAACAACCCGTGCGCAATCCACTTTTCACACAGGGAGAAGAACCATGATCCGGGCGACAACAGTGGCCATGCTCGTGCTGATCGGCGTCCCAGCCAGACTGGCGTCATCCGTGGCTGCAGACGAACTCGCGGCGGCCGTTCGGCAGCAAGGAAGTCTCTCTGAATCGCATTTCGTGGAAGACGGAAAGGCAAAAAGCGTCGTCCAGGACGGTTCACCTTGGGAGGCCGGCGAAGGCTGGCTGGAGGGTTCCGGCACGGGCAACTACCTGTATGGCAGCCGGCTCGTCGGCGAAGGCGACTTCACGATTACGGCTCGATTCAGTCTGGCAGAGCTGAACGGCACTGCGGCCTCGCTCGTCTTTGGCGGCAATCATTTCGGGTTCGACGGGCGCGGGGAAACCTTGTTCATCGAGGGGCCGGATCTTGGGCCAACTCGCCTGCTTGGGCCAAGCGCCGACCATATCCAGCCGCGGCCGCCGGTGGACGCGGCAGTGACCCGGCGTGGGACGCGTCTCACGTTCCGGTTGGCTGGCAAGGAGATTCTGTCGGTCCCGTTCAAGAGTGGGGCGGTCGGCTTGGTGGGCCTGCGGCCGTGGCGGGGCACGATGCGGATCTACGAATTCGCGGCAACCGGAAAACTCGTTGAGGATCGCGATGCCCTCCTGAACGTGCGGCTCAAGCTGCGGCAGACCGAAAGCGTCGACGTCAGCGGCGTGAAGATCGATCTGAGCTCGCCGCCGGACGGGCTCGTTGTGCGGTCGGATCCGGGTGTGCTGACGACGCCTGCTGTGCGAGGCCAAGTGATTCACAAGAGCGGTGAGATTGTCTGGGTGCCGCGCGCGACGATCACGTCCCAAGGCGATTACCTGGTGCTGTTCCCCTTCGGAAAAGGCCCGTGGTATCAGGGCAAGGAGATGCTGGCTTTGCGCTCGGCCGACAAGGGGCGCACGTGGTCCGACGCGACCGTGGCCTTCGATGCCTCGCAATCACACCACGGTTTTGTGCCGCTCGTTCCGCGAGGCTCGAACCGCATCTACGCTTTCGGCACCCAGGCGATTCCCGGCCTGGTCGGCGACCGCAAGCAAGGCTTGCACGAGAACGCGCCCATCGGGTTCCGCTATTCCGACGACGAGGGCCACACGTGGTCCCCGGTCGAACTCATCAAGCCGGTCAACGACCCTGAGTTCCGAGGCATGTCGTGCGTGCGGATGTGCGAGACCAAGGCGGGGACGTGGTTGATTGGCAGCCATGACGGAATCTGGAGCGTCCCTCGCGACCCGAAACAGCCGGTCACCACGCGGCAATACGTCCTGCGCAGCGCGGACCGGGGCCAGACCTGGACCCTCGCGCCCGGAGCTCGTCCCAACGGCTGGTTCGTGAAACCGTTCGACCGGATGGATGAGGGCACCGTGCTGGCGTTGGCGGACGGCAGTGCCGCGATGTTCGTTCGCACGGCTGAAGGACACATTTGGGAGACGCGCAGCACCGACGACGGCCGCACTTGGAGCGAGCCGCAGCCCACGCCACTGGTCCATCCGGACGCGCCGCCGATGGTCTTTCACTTGGCCGACGGGCTCACGCTGATCGCGTTGATTCACAACCGGCACGACCCGCGCTCGCCGCATTTCAAAATTTCCGACCGCAACGAGATCTGGGCCGCACTTTCGAACGACGGCGGGCACACCTGGAGCGAGCCGCGCTTCGTCTTCGCCGGAATTCTCGAAGGCGGGCTGGCGCCGTACCACAGTTGCTCGTACGTGGATCTGTTTGCGGACGGCCCAGACTTGCACTTGTTTCTCGGTCAACTGGGCTCGCAGCTTCTGCACTTGACGTTTCGCGAATCCGATCTGGCCGGCTTCCCTACCAAGGCCGAGCTTCAGAAGCGAGCCGCCCAGGACCGGATCGCGAAGGAAATCACGGTCGGGGGCCAGAGCATCTCCCCCGCCGCGCCGCCGCGCGGGTTGAAGCTCCACGAGGAACTCGGTCTGATTACAGCCGAGGCTGTGCGCGGCCGGATCGTCCATCGCGCTGCACCGGGTAAGGACGTGTACGAGACGCGGGCGGTGACCACGCCCGGCGGCGATTTCCTACTCATGTTCCCGGAGGGCAAGCACTACGGCAGCAGCAAGGGAGAGAAAGTCAACGACATGATCGCCTGCCGCTCGTCCGACAAGGGTGAGACCTGGACGGGGCCCGAAGTGGCATTCGACGTCGACTACAGCCAGCACGGCTTCGTGCCGCTCATCCCGCGCGGGTCGAAACGCATCTACGCCTTCGGCACGCAACCGATTCCCGGCAAGTGGTCGCCCGAGAAGGGACTGCACGAAAACGCGCCCATCGGCTTTCGGTGGTCGGACGACGATGGGCACACGTGGTCCGACGTGAAGTTGATGGAACCGGTCAATGACCCGGGCTTCCTGGGCATGTCGGTCATGCGCATGACAGAAACCGCGTCCGGCGCTTGGCTCATCGGCTCGCACGAAGGCGATTGGTCGAAGAAGCCGCTCCAGACCCGCCAATACATTCTGCGCTCGGAAAACCAGGGCAAGACCTGGACCGTGCTGCCGCGGCCTCGCCCTGACGGCTGGTGCGTGAAGGATCTTGGCCGCATGGACGAAGGCCGCCCCATCAGCCTCGGCGGCGGAAATGTGCTGGCGATGTTCCGAACGCCCGAGGGGCATTTGTGGTCGGCTCGCAGCGACGACGACGGGAAGACGTGGACGGACCCCGCTCCCACGCCGCTCGTGCATCCCGACGCCCCGCCGATGCTGTTCCTGCTGGCGGATGGCAAGACACTCGTCGCGTTTCATCACAATCGCCACGCGAAGAGCCAGTACGTCGGGCTGACGGCGAATATGGAAGGACAGAAAGACCGCTCGGAACTGTGGGTTTCCACTTCGATCGACGAAGGCCGCACGTGGAGCGAACCTCGCTTTGTTCTGGCCAACGCGCTGGCTCCCAAGAAGAGCATCGCCTGGTACGATCATCAATGCTCGTACGCCGACCTGATCGTCGACGGCGAAAATCTGCACTTGTTCCTCCCGCACCGCTGGGAGCGCGTGCTGCACTTGCGGCTGAAGGCATCCGACATTCCCCGCCTGCCCACAGGATCCCAACTCGCCACCAGAATCGATCCCTGACCCGTCTTCCAGCAAGACACGACCGGCAATACTCCGAGACGGCCTGTACGGCCGCCATGGAAAACGCTTGGCTGGGAGAAGAAAATCACTCGGCTGCCGTGTTCGGTTTCCAGCTCACCACGTAGCGGCCGGCGCCGGGCGTTCCGACGGTCAACACCAAGCGGCCGTTCTCCCAGGCGAAATCGGCCGCGCCGAGTGGCTGCTGGGTGCCCGCCGCCAGCGCCAGGATTTGGAGGTGCTGGGGATCCGCCGAGGGAGCCAGGGCCTGCAAGTCGAGACTCACACGAAAGCGCTTGTCGCGAGGATACGGAAAGACGATCAGCCGCTCCCGTTCTCGCTGGATCTTCGCGGAACCGTCCGTGGCGACTTTGCCGAAATCGATCCAGGTGCCGGCCGCGTTCAGGTGAGCGGTGAAATCGACTTCCGCATCGGTCTTCGGCTGATTGTCCGTCGTGATCTTCTCCGCGGTGATGTTGGTGATCTTGCCGTCCTGCCGCTCGAGCTTCAACCGCGCGACGAGGATGCGGTCGCCGCCACTTGGGACCCCCTTCAGCCTCACGCGTTCGCCGCGGTACAGCCCCATGACCAGGTCGTAGACGTCATGCTTGTCGGGAACCGACAGGTCGTACGGCCCGTCCACGATAACGTCCCCCTTGCGCCATTGATCGGTCGGCTTGGGCAAGGCGTGATCCTGCTGGAAGTCGATGCCTTCAGGGTTGGCACCGTCCGTGTGAACTCCATGCACGAAGCAGTGATAGTCCTGATCCAAAGTGTCGTTTACCAGCCACTCGTACGTCACCTGGGCTCGGTTCCCGCCGAGGTGCTTGAACTCGCGCAGCCGCGGTTCGATGTCTTTCCGTGATTGGCGGTAAGGCATGGGGAAGTAGGTGCGGGCGTCTGCGAAGACGTACTCCGGGCAGTCGGCGTAGTCGGCCCACTTGCCCTCGCGCAGGGTGGTGCTGACCTCGGTCTCCGGCCCCAGGGCGAGGAAGCCCCATTGCGGCAGCACGCGGCCTTCGACTTGCCACGGCTCGGCGCGCCAGTTCACCCACAGTCGCAGCCCGCTTTCGTAACGGATACGCTGCCGCGAGGTGTCGCCGGCGACCAGCGCGGCGCTGGCCGTCACGAATTGGCCGTCGACTTCGTAGCGGACTTCCGCAGGCCGGGCTGTGCCGTACAGTCGCTGGACGGGGTGCACCAGGTGATGCTCGCGTACGACCCACGGGAGGTTGTCCACCTGGGCCGCACCGACGAAGCCGGCGTGGCCGTAGGCCAGCTCTTGGGCTCGGTACTTGTCGATCTGCTCCATGCTGCCCGTGTCGTCGCCCCAGCGATGATCGTAGCCGCGGCGGAACCAGCGTTCGTAGTAGCCCATGCCGTGGTTCACCATCTGCGGATGGATCTTCAGCAGGTCGAAGTCGACCAGCGGCGCGTGGTCCTCGCCGCCGCGGACCTGGGCTTCCACGCCGTCGCACCGGCCGGCCCAATAGAAGTGACCGGACCCCTCACCGAACAGCGGTCCGCCGTGCGTGTCCCGCATGAACTGGAACAGCTCGGTGTCGGACTGCACCTTGGCCAGGGCCATGGCGGCCAGCGGCTGGTCGGCCTCGTGGTCCAACTGGTGCCACGGCGGCACGCAGGTGTGCACGTCCAAGTACGCCGCCGTGGTGTTGAACCGCCGGTGGATCTCGGGCGCGTTCTGTTCGGCGTAGCCGAGCGCCCGGCTGCATTTCAGGCCGAAGCTTTGCACCTGGGTGCCCGCGTTGTACCAGGCCGGCGACGGCGTTCCGTCTGCTGTGAGCACGCGGGCCGCAGGATCGTACGAGGGGGCATCCGGGTACAGGTCGATGTAGTTTTCGTGCAGGGACCAGATGTAACCGCACTGGTCGGCGGCCTTGCCGAAGGCGATCATGCCCTCGTCGCCGCCATACGCCGGGTTGGCCGGCAGATGATCGGGCAGCTTCACGTCGTAGCCGTACCGCTGCCAGACGTGCGAGATGATCGCCAGGTGGTCGACGCCATGGTCTTTCAGCGCCAACAGGTTTTCCGCGTCGCCCTGATACGTGCCCCGATGATGGCCCCAGACGTCCAGCATGATGCGCGGGCCCAAGAGAGCCCGATAGGGCGAAGGCGGGTGCGGGACGTTCGGCAACACCTCGCCCAGGTCCGGCGAAACGGCGACGTAGCCGGCCTCGACCAATGGATTGCGCGTGCCGTCGGTCTTCGGGTCGTAATCGGCCACACCCTGCGGGCAGCGTGAGGAGTGGGACGCGGTCCAATCCAGATAGCGGCCGACGAACAGGTTCTGCGCCGGCAGATACACGACGTGGCCCGGCAGGTAGGGCACGGGAAACGTCCTGCGCAACGGCGCCAGGCCGACGTCGCCCAGTGAGAATCGGCTCACCAGCGGTTCGTCGCAGCGTACGGAGACCGCCAGGGCCTTGCCGAGAATCCGGTAGGTCCAGGCCACGCGCACGGCCTGGCCTCGCACATCGTACTCCCAGAGCACGTGCAGTTGTTCCTGGCCGCGTTTGACCTCGACGGCCCGGCCGCCCCGCAGCGGGACTTCTTCGGTCTTGTCGGCGTGCTTGACCGCGGCCGTCGCGCCGCCGCCCAGTGCCGGCGCCACCGGCCGACCGTCATCGACCCGGGCGCGGAAGTCATCCAGCGTGCCGGTTGCAGGCGTCCAATCGTAGACCACGCGGCAATCGTCCCCGTCGTAGGTGAACCGCCATCCCGTGCCCGACTGCTCCAGGGCGTTCTTGTACGGCAGGAGATTGCCGGGTAGTACGCCTTGATCCGCGCGGTTGGCCAGCTTGGTCAAGTCGGCCTGGGCGGTGGCCTGATAAGCTCGGGTCGTTGTCAGCCGCCGCAGGGTTTCCGATCGCTGCGGCGTCCCCTCGCCGACCGTGATTCGAGCGTCGCCGAAGAACGAGTAATCGAACGCGGAATTGTTCTCCGGCCCCGGTTCGACCCGCAGTCGGACGAGGACCGTCTTGCCCGCGTACGGCGCCAGGTCGAAATCGAAGTCCAGCCAGCGGGCCTCGGCGTGGTGCCGGCGCAACAACTCCTGCTCGCGGCCGTCGACCGTCAAGGAACACGAAAAGGTTACGCCGTCGCTGCGGTCGGGCCGCGCCACGTCCGGTCCCATCGCGATGCCGAACTTCAGGCGGATCGGCGTCACCGGCGGCAGCGCGAGCTCATAGTCCGCCCACGTCTTGCCCGGCGGCACGTGCCACGGTGAGTGCAACAGCAGGGCCCGCCGGCCCAGGACGCGGCCCCAGTCCTGATACGAGATTCCCGCTCGCGGCTCGAAGTGCCCGGACCACGAGACCGGCATGGCGACGGGCTCCTGGCCGTACGACTGCCAAAACACGCGATACGTGCCGACGTCAGCCAGCAGCGTCTCGCCCGGCGGCAGCGGCACCGACAGGTCAAGCGTCTGGGCGGCAGACACCGCCGATGCGACAAACAGCAGCGACAGGAGGCCGAGGGACAAAACGATCCGCGAGTGAATGCGGCTGCGATCGCGGGCGGTTCGGCTGGTCATGGAATTGGTCCGATCCTGTTTGAGAGTATCGAGTCGCGCGATGCTCCTGCCGGACGCCGTGGGAGTACTCGGATTCGGCAACTTTCTTCACCGACAGCGCCCAATGACTACAGCGTCCAGCCTTGGCGATACTGCCGCCGAACGTAGGTGTTGGCTTCTGCATCGTTGGTGACTTCCATCTTTTCGCCGTTCCAAAGCAGTTTCCGATTAGGATACCGCACGGCCAGGTTGCCCATCAGCACCATCTCGGACAAGGGGCCGGAGAAGTCGAAGTTCGAGCTGGCCGGCGGGCCTCCCTTGCACGCGCGGATCCAATCCTGCTCGTGTCCGTCCTGGCCACCCGGGATACGATCCAACGTCTGGGGCGGCGGTGTGAAGGCTTGCATCCTGGTTTCCGGGATCAACCGGGGGCTGCGACCGTAGCAGCCGCACATCAGTTTGCCTTTGTCTCCAATAAACAGGACACCGCCATCGCTGTCTCCCATCCGGCGGCCTTCCTCCAAATCGTCCGGGCGAGGCGGCATCATGCCGCCATCCCACCAGGTCAGCTTAACTGCCGGCATGTCGTCACGTTCGGGAAACTGGAAACGCACGATGGTCGAGCGGGGATAGGTTTCGTTCCTGGCCTTGGTCTCTTGCCACAGGGCATGCCAGTACGTCGAAATGCAGCCCTCGACACTGAGCGGGTATTTCAGCTTCAGCGCCCAGAAGGGGGCGTCGAGGATATGGCAGCCCAGATCGCCCAACGATCCGGTGCCGAAATCCCACCACGCCCGCCAAAGTCCCGGGTGGTACGTGGGATGATAGGGCCGCACCCGGGCCGGTCCGAGCCACAGGTCCCAATCGAGCGATGCCGGGACCGGCGGTGTTTCCGGCGGCCGGTCCACTTCGATTCCCTGCGGCCACACGGGCCGGTTCGTCCAGGCATGCACTTCGCGCACCGGACCGATCGCGCCGTCCCCAATCCATTCGCAGATCAACCGGGCGCCGTCGCCGGAATGCCCCTGGTTGCCCAATTGAGTCGCCACCTTGTGCTTGCGAGCCGCTTCGGTCAGAACGCGGGCTTCATGGACGCCGTGCGCCAGCGGTTTCTGAACGTAGACGTGTTTGCCCTGCTGGATGGCTGCCACGGCAATCACGGCGTGCGTGTGATCGGGGGTCGCCACGATGACCGCGTCGACGTCCTTCTGCCGATCCAGCATGACGCGAAAATCCTTGTACGTCTTGGCTCGCGGATACTGTGAGAACGTCTTCGCCGCCAAGGCCGAATCGACGTCGCACAGGGCGACAATGTTCTCCGCAGCGCACTTGGCCAGATTATTCTGCCCCATGCCTCCCACGCCGATGCCGGCGATGTTCAGCTTCTCGTTAGCCGACGGCTGGCCGTCGCCGCCCAATGCGTGCCGCGGCACGATCGTCACGGTTGCGGCGGCCAGCGCGGCGCGGCTCAAGAATTCACGGCGGCTTGTCCCCTGATCACGTCTTGCCTGACGATTGGTCTGCATCGGAACCTCCTGAGTTTTCGATAACCTATTGATCCGGCGAGCCTTGCACCAGGGCGTAGTCTTTCGCATGGCCGTCAATCCAGGTGTCCCTGCTAAAAACTCCGTCCGCCTTGCCCTATAAGGACTTACGGCATTGGGGAAAACCGGCGCCCTGCATCAGGATAACGCATTCTTCCGTCCAGGGAAGACGCGAAGCTGGGAATTCTGCGGCGGGCGTGAAAAGACTACCCTGCCAATCGTTTGCTCATCCTGACGCATCCCCGTAGGATTGCCCATTTCGCAACGGCGGGAGCGACAGACCATGGGCATCGTCCAATCCATCTTTCTCTTCCTCAGGGCATTCACCATGGGCCGCGCTGCTGCCGCCGTGGAGAACCTCGCATTGCGACGGCAGGTGGCGGTGTTCAAGCAGTCGGTCAAACGGCCGAAGCTGCGTCCCCGCGACCGCGTCATCGGCTCGATACGTCGGGAGTGCCTCGACCACGTGATCGTGCTGAACGAAACGCGTCTGGACCGCATCCTTACGGACTACTTCGACTACTATCACACTTCCAGGCCACATCTATCGCTGGATCGCAACTCGCCGACACCGCGTGAGGTGGAACCGCCGTCGCAGGGTGAGGTCATCTCCACCGGCCAAGTCGGCGGATTGCATCACCGATACTCGCGCGCTGCGTGATCGGAAAGACCGGTTTGCCTGGGTGGTTCGCCGCTACCGGTCTGCGTGCCACGGTGAAACAGCCTGATTCGCGAGGGATTCCGGGCTTCTTCGTGGCCATTTTCTCGGTCGTCACCCAATTCGACGTGTGTCCGGTCGGCGGGTACAATTGCCGGATGGAGTTTTTGGGAAGGACCGCCCGGGCTATTGTCCGTCCTCATACCGTTCCAGCCTCAGGAACATGTGGCCATCGCCTTCGACGGATTCCAGCGAGTCGGGGGCCTGCCCGTTCAGCTTGGGATTCAAACAAAGCGTCAGCGTGTCGCCATCAAGGGAGAAGACACCGTTGAGTAATTGGCCGACGCCATGTTGCCGCGGAATCAGGGTGATGCCGTTTGGGGTCGTGGTCGGGTCGACCGTGTAGCTCACCACAAGGGAGCTTTTCTCTTGCAGGATCAGGGTACCGGGCTTCGCGATCAGGAGCGTGGCCGGGCCCTTGGTGAGGGCCTTGCCGTTGAACTGCCTGTCGACGGCCTTCCACTTGCCGAGCAGGGCACGACGCATCTCGTAGACCGGATCCTTGCGTTCCGCATCGGTCAGGTTGCGGAGTTCGAAGAAGTCGAACTGGGCCTCCTTGTCGCCTTCGCGGGGGCCGTTCTTGGCGACCAGGCCCACCCGCTTCGGAGAACGGTTGGGCCATGGAAGGACGCAGTAGGTGATGAAGTTCTTCCCGTCGACGCTTGCGGCGCACTGATATTGGTCGCCCCGTTTGGTCACGCGAAGCCAGAACCGTTCCTTGCTGACTTCGGCTGGGCAGACGGACGCGTACCGTTCCTGTTTGAGTTCCGTGACGGCGTTGAGGACGGGGAAACCGAGGCCGTGGTGGTCGCGGACCCATTTCAGGTGGTCGTCGTCACCATCGTAGACGAGCAGGCCTGCCTGTTGCCAGTCTGTTTCCGGCAGGAAGTCCTCGATACACGTAGTGATTACGAAGTCGTCCATGCCTTGGGGGACGTCGATGAGAAGGAGGTTCTTGGCCGAGGTCTGCGAACCGTGGAACGAGCCGTATTGGGTGGTGATCGTCAGCTTGCCCGGGTGTGTTTCGAGGGACATGTGGGTCGGGTCGGGGCGGATCGTTTCCCAGTCGAGTGTGAGTTTCGAGTCGAACTCGTCGCGAAGGGGCAGGTCGCCGGGCGTTTCGGCACGGGAAGAGCCGGGGACGAGGATCAGCGCGGCCGAAGCGACCGCCAACGAAATGTTGAATAGCAAGAAACCTGATCGCATGATGAAGCTCCCATGAAAAACGCCGGGAAGTCGAACTGTGTCGACTTCCCGGCGTCGGTTGGTGTGGATTAGTCGGCCATCTCGAAGATCACGTTGCCGGCACCCTTCAGATCACTCTTCCG
>Ga0307379_10005319_pt1 | contig 18007 bp, 20 predicted proteins | sample UN2MG_FD_202237 | JGI IMG/M metagenome (GOLD analysis project Ga0307379, IMG submission 202237) | Soil microbial communities from Risofladan, Vaasa, Finland - UN-2 | ecosystem: Environmental > Terrestrial > Soil > Coastal area > Acid sulfate soil | place: Finland: Risofladan, Vaasa | collected... | reverse complement strand
ACATCATCTTGAATCTGAGCCTGATGGTCAGGGACTATGCCAAGCATGAGAGGGAGATCTTCACGCACACGACGGACACGCGGAAGGAAATGCTGGGTCCGGACTCGGGAACACCGCCGACGCAAGCCCCGCCCTCAAACCGTGGCCAGAACAGCCCCGGGCCCACGGCCCCTGAGGGTCTGGATGGCTTACGCCAAAAACCGGCCAATGAACTGGACGCCCTGCTCTCAAAGCCGCAAATGACGGTGGGTGATCTGGACGCCTTGCTCTCAAGGGTCTTCGCCGTTGCTGAGCGTTATCCTGATCTCCGGCTGAGCGAGAACTTTCAGCGCTTCATGGATGCACTGGTGGACGCCGAAAACAACATCGCCGAACAGCGCATGATCTATAACCAGCGCGCCAACATAATGTCCACCGCGGTTGGCAAGTTCCCCGGGTTCGTATTCGCCAAGATTTATGGGTTCGAGGCCCCGCTGTTCTTTGAGCCCGAGGATGAGGCGCGAAAACCGCCGAAGCTCGAACAGGTAACGCCATAGGAGGAACATGAGCAACCACACCTTCACGACGAAGTCCCAGCAGGCCTTCGCCGCCGCGGCGGGGGCGTTGATCTGTCTCATAGCCATACTGGCCATGTTCTCCTCGCCACACGGCAAGGAGAGCCGGCTCTCATTCTCCTCGGGCAACCAGGCGCGATTGGCCGGGTGCGATCTCGTTTTTCCGTTCACGGCGGAGAACATCCTGGGCCTGGTCGTAGTGGGCCTGGTTTCCGGCACGTTCGGTGGCATGCTCGGCATGGGCGGCGGCGTGCTCAAGATGTGCTTTCTCCTGCTGTTCTTTGGTTTTCACCCGGGGGTCTCGCGGTTTGCCGCGCTGCTCTCTTACTTCGTCGTCGCGCTCGGCGCCTCCTACAGATATCTGAAACTCAAATTCGTGATGATGGATGTGGTGAAGATTCTGATCCCTTCCAGCATCGTGGGCATCATCTTTGGCGCGATTATCGGCCATTACCTCCCCAGAGACATTCTAACGCTTCTGTTGGGCGCTTTTCTGTTGTTCATCGCGGTGGTTATGGTGAGAAGAATACTCCTCCGCTACGAGGATGTCTTGCCGCCACCCGGCGGCCCCGCAGGGGAGCATGACGCGACCGTCACGTCGTCGCGTGGCGGCGCTGCGCCGGTTCGCAGCGGGTGGAAGATAGTGGTGTGCGGCCTTCCCGGCGGCTTTCTGTCCGCCATGCTTGGAATCAGCGGGGGCGTGGTCAGCAACCCGCTTCAGCAGGTGCTGGCCCGCATCCCGGTCAAGAACGCGATCGCCAATACGCTGGTCAAGGCCAGCGTCACGGTGCCGATCGCTTGCCTGATCATCATGGTCATGGGTATTGGAGGAGGACATTTCGACTTCTGGACGCCTTTCCTGGTGGCGCTCTGCATTATCCCCGGGTCGATCATCGGCAGCCAACTCGGCCCGGCCCTGACCAGGAGAATGTCGTCCGTCACGGTACATGTACTCTTTGGGGCGGTGGCCCTGTTTATGGGCATCAACATGCTCTTTTTCAGCAACTGAAGCGGCGGTGCCGGGTTGCACGGCCGGGTTGAGAGAAAAGCAAAGGTAAGAACCGAACAACGAAACTCGAAATCCGAAATCCGAAACACGAAACAAATTCGAATGACCGAAAAAAGAAATCCGAAACGGTGCAATCTCGAAGGTCGAGGTTTTGCGTTCACCGGCGGGCGTTATGTTTTGGACATTTGAGTTTTGAGACTTTTGATTTGTTTCTGGTTTCGTACTTCGAAATTCGGAATTCAGAACCAGAATGACTGAAGAAGGAAATCCACAACGTTACGATCTCGAGGATCGAACTTTCGAGTTCGCCACCAGAGTACGCGCTTTTGTAAAGACGTTGCCGCACACCATGTCGAATGTCGAGGATACCAAGCAACTTGTCAGATCCTCAGGCTCGGTTGGTGCCAACTACATTGAGGCAAATGAGGCGCTGAGCAAGAAGGACTTTAGGATGCGTATCAAGATCTGTCGCAAGGAGGCCAAGGAAAGCTGCTACTGGCTGCGGGTGCTCGACACGGGCGGCCGTAGTGAAGTGGAGCCCGAACGAGCGCGTTTGGTGCAGGAAGCCACAGAATTGATGAAGATCTTTGGCGCAATAGTGCATAAGTGCGAATGATGTTTTGGACATTCAGCGAAGCTCGAAATCCGAAATGCGAAACACGAAACAAACTCGAATGACCGAAGGAAGAAATCCAAAACGGTGCAATCTGGAAGGTCGAGGTTTCGCGTTTACCGGAACGCGTAATGTTTTGGACATTTGTGTTTCGAGACTTCTGATTTGTTTCGGATTTCGTGCTTCGAAATTCGGGATTCGAGATTCGCGTTCTTGAAAGTCGAAGTCGCGAGAAGGAAACAGGTATGACTGATCCACCGAAGGCAGCGCCGCTAACCCGTCGTCAGCTCCTGTTGGGGCTGGGTGCGGCGGGAGCTGCGGCCGCCGTGGGGAAGCTGCTTTGGCCCTTTGGCCGGGGCGCCCTTCCAGGGCCGGACGGACTCCAGGCGGCTGGGCGGACCGGCTTCGCCCTGGGCGCCCAGATGTCCACCCTGGCGCTGCACGAAAACCGCACGACGGCGGAAGAGGCCGTCCAGGCCGCCTTTGCGGAACTGCAGACAGTCGAATCCGTCATGAGCCTATACCGCCCGCAGAGCCAACTGTGCCGGCTGAATCGGGAAGGCGTGCTGCTTCGGCCTCATCCGTACCTGGTGCGCGTGCTCGAAAAAGCGCGGACCATGTCCGCTGCCAGCGGCGGTGACTTCGACATCACCGTACAGCCCCTGTGGACGCTCTATGCCAGCGCGAAACAGAACGGCCGTCTACCGAGCGCCGCCGAGATCGAACGCGCCCGGCGGCTGGTGGACTGGCGCAGGGTGGAAGTGCGTGTGGATCGTATCCAGCTCAAGCACAAAGGTACCGCTGTGACTCTGAACGGCATCGCTCAGGGCTTCGCCGCCGACCGCGCGCTGGAGGCACTTGCAGCCAAGGGTGTGCGGCACGCGCTCGTCGATACTGGCGAGATCGGAGCCCTGGGCCGACGCCGGGACGGCGAGTTGTGGACGGTGGGCATCCGGCACCCACGGCATCAGGAGGCCTACATCTCGCGGGCGGGCCTCGATGGCCGCTGCGTGGCCACGAGCGGTGACTACGCCACGACGTTCAGCCCCGACCGCGTGCACAACCACATCTTCGACCCGCGTACCGGCTGTTCGCCGAACGTATTTCAAAGCGTGACCGTGCTGGCCAGGAGCGGGCTCGAAGCGGACGCGCTCTCGACGGCCGTCTTCGTGGCCGGGTTTGAGCGGGGGATCAAGCTGATTGAAGCGAGCCCCGGCGCGGAGGCGCTGTTCGTGCTGAAGAGTGGAGAAACCCGGGCCACCAGCGGCTTTCCCGGGAAGGTGTGATCAGGAGGCGACAGCGCGTCGGACGCGCGTTGAGCAGAGGGAAAGTCCCCATGAACGATCGTGAAGTCGAAGAGGTCCTGGAAGCGCTTTGGACCTGCAGTGAGAAAAACGACCATCATATCGAGGCGCTGAAAAAGTGCTGCCACGTCCCCGTCAACCAGGAACTGCTGTCCGCTCTGGAGAAGGACGACCTGATCGCCTACGAGGGCGAGATGGTTTTGCTCACCCGAGAAGGGAAGAACCTGGCCGGTCAGGTGATCCGGCGACACCGGCTGGCGGAGCGGCTGCTGGTGGACGTTCTGAACATGCCGCTTCAGCAGGCCGAAGAGGGGGCCTGCGAGTTCGAGCACATTCTGGCACCTCAAGTAGCGGAGAGCATCTGCACGCTTCTGGGCCATCCGCGGGAATGTCCCCACGGCGCGCCGATTCCCATGGGGAAGTGCTGCTTCGAGGCAAAGGACGTAGTGGACAATGTGGTCCTCCCGCTCAGCCGACTGGAAGCGGGCCGGACCGCCAAGATCGCCTATGTCAGCACCTCAAGCCACCCACGGCTGCACAAGCTCACCTCGTTCGGTCTCACCCCGGGTGTGACACTCAAGGTTCATCAGAAATTTCCCTCCTACGTCATCTCTTGTGAGCAGACGGAACTGGCGCTGGAAGAAGACGTCGCCGGCGACATTTATGTCTGGAGAGACCAATAGATGAGTCGGCCATCGACCCTTCAAGTTTCCCCAGCAGCGCCGGCCGCGTGCGCCGCTGATGCCGGCGAAGGCCCCGCAACGTCGCGCAGGGCCGCGGAGCAGCAGGAGAAGCTTGAGAAGTCGATTCTTCTGCTTGGCGACCTGAATGTCGGCAAGACCACGCTGTTCAACCGGGTTTGTGGCAAGCGGTTGAAGGTCGCGAACTATCCCGGCACTTCCATCTCGATCGGCCGGGGCAGCGTGACCGAGACCGGCGCGGAGTTTCAGCTCATCGATACACCCGGCATCAACAGCATGATGCTCGAATCCGAGCACGAGAGAATATCGCGGGATATCCTGCTCGACGAGAAGCCGGACATCATCGCGCTGGTCGCCGACGGGAAGAATCTGCGCAAGTCGCTGCTGCTGACGCTGCAACTGGCCGAATACGAGACGTCGCTGCTGCTGAACATCAACATGATGGACGAAGTTCGTCAGCGGGGCATCCGCATCGAGACGGAGAGGCTCGCCGCGCTGCTCGGCGTTCCGGTGACGGCGACGGTCGCGACGGAAGGGGAGGGTGTGGGCTCCTTCCGCCGGGCGCTGGCCGGGGCCCAGCCGCCCCGCCTGTCCGTTTCCTATCCGGTCAGAGTCGAATCAGCCATCTCCATCGCCGCCAAATTGCTAAGGAACTCGGACCTGCCGGCCAGGGCGGTCGGCGTGGCACTGCTGGCCGGCGACGAAGACGTGAAGCGCTACGTTGGTGCGAAATGCGGCGAAGACATCGTCGAGCAAATTGAGAAGATCCTGAATACCGTCCAAGCCGACTTCAACCGCCCGCTTTCCGCAGTCATCCTGGAGGCGCGCCTGCGGGTTGTGGATCGCGTGCTGTCCGAGGTCCAGTCAATATCTCCACCCGCCCGGATGCCGTTTTCCGAGAAGATCGGTGAGTGGTCACGGCGGCCGCTGACCGGGATCCCCATCGCGGCGCTGGTGGTTTTTCTGATGTATCTTTTTGTGGGGCAGTTCGGCGCACAAACGCTGGTGGGGGTGTTCGAGGGCCAGCTTTTCGGCGAATGGCTCGTCCCGCTCACTGAGCGACTGCTGGCCTGGATTCCTTCCCAGTTCGTCACCGATGTGTTCGTTGGGGAATTCGGACTGGTGAGCGTGGGGCTGACGCTGGCGTTCGGCATCGTGATCCCCGTGTTGGCGACCTTTTTCTTTGCCTTTGCGATACTCGAGGACAGCGGGTATTTGCCGAGACTCTCCATCCTGCTCGACCGCATACTCCGTCAGATCGGGCTGAATGGGAAAGGCATCGTACCGCTGGTCATGGGCTTTAGCTGCATTACGATGGCGATACTCACGACTCGGATCCTTGAAACCAAGCGCGAGCGCCTCATCGCCACGTGTCTTCTGGTATTAGGCATCCCCTGTGCGCCCGTACTGGCGGTCATGCTGGTTCTGCTGGGGGGCATGTCGATTTGGGCTTCTGTGACGGTATTTGGTTTAATCGCCGTCCAACTTACCGTTATAGGCCTCATCCTGGGTAGGATCATGCCCGGGCGTCGCTCCGATTTCATTCTGGAACTGCCGCCGATCCGTATCCCCCGCTTTCGAAGTTTGATCAACAAGACTGGCGGGCGGCTTTGGTGGTTCATCAAGGAAGCGCTGCCCCTGTTTCTACTGGCCACTTTTGTCTTGTTCCTTCTGGAGAAAGTCGGAGTACTCGCCTTGCTTGAGAGGGCGGCGCAGCCCGTGCTCACCGGCTTTCTGGGACTTCCGCCGGAAAGTGTCCAGGTGGCGATCATGAAGCTTATCCGAAAAGAGTCCGCGGGCGCGCTCCTGAGTCAGCTCAGTGACGCGGGGTTGTTCGATAATGTCCAGATCGTGGTGTCGCTACTCCTGTTGACGTTTCTCTTTCCCTGCCTGAACTCAATTCTCGTCATGGTGAAAGAACGCGGACTAAGAGGAACCGTTTCCATTATTGCATTCGTATCATCGTATGCCCTGGTAGTCGGCGCTACGGTGAACTGGATCTGCCGGACGTTCGGCGTGAGTTTCAAGTGACCGATATGAGGATACTTCGGCACCGTGCCCGATGATGCCTTCGATTGGCTAAGCACATGGACAGCGAATATCTCAAGGCCGCAAAGCGCGAAATCGAGGAATGGGAATCTCAAGGCCCGGGATTCCTGGCGCACTTGGGGGATTTCGTGCTGCTGCCGGCCGAGAAGGCGGCCAAAGCGCTGGTCCCGGCCGGCCTGCAGGATGCGGTCGCCGGCGCCATCTACAAGCTGCTGTCCGGCCTCAGCTCCGCCACCCAGCTCACTAGTAACGAAGACAAGATTTACCATCGGCTGGAAGCAACGTACCGGGAATGTGGCGACGAATTGAAGGCCGCGGATGCGGTCGCCAAGCACTACTGGAACCGGAACGTGGTCTACGCCGTGGGCGAGGGTGGTTCGACGGGAGCCCTGGGGCTCGCCGGCCTTGCGGCCGACGTCCCCGCCCTGTTTGCGATAGCGCTCCGACTGATCAGGCAAATCGGCACGTGCTACGGTCACGACCTGACGTCTGACGAGGAGCAGGAATATGTCATGCATATTCTGCGTACCGGCTCCACGCCAAACCTCAAGGCCAAGATGGAGTGCCTGGTGGCCCTGAAGCAGATTGAGCAAATCCTGCTCAAGGTGAGCTGGATGAAGATGAGCGAGGCTCTGGCAACCAAGGAGATCAGTCGCCTCTCGCTGCTGGCGGCGATGCGACAATTTGCACAAAGACTCGGCGTCCAGCTTACGAAACGAAAGGCCTTGCAGCTCGTCCCGATCATTGGCGCACTGGTCGGCGCGTCGTTCAACGCCCTATTCGTGAACGATGTCGGCCGAGCTGCCTACATGGCTTATCGACGCCGTCGCATAGCGGAACTTGAAGGCCCGACCCCCGCACCGCTCGATTTGTCCTGAAGCCAGGGGAGCAGCGACTGAATGCGCGACCTTGCCGCTTGCCTGCGTTGCCGGTCCGGACAGGCCAGCCGGGGGATTCGCTGGGAAGGACGAGGATTCATGACCGTTTGGCGTGCGAATGAACCCGCCGGCCGCTGTCGCGGTCCATCGGCCTCGGCCTGTGGCGGATATCCGCCATGTTTGGCGCAACGTACCCCGGGGCGTTTTCGCCTGGTCTACCGCAGGATTCGGTGGGCCGCTCGTGTGATGAGCCCTTCAGCATTCCGGGCGGGAAACGGCCGGCGCCCGCGGAAAATCGCGGCCGCCTGGGCGTGGCATGCCGTTTGCACGACAGCCACGTGCACGCGCCGGCGTTTCAGCTTGACAGCGTCGTTGTGCGACGCCGGGAGCATATGCTCCCGCACTGCAGTGAGAGTCGTTCCCACGCAGGGAGATCAAACAGATGTCCGTTACCGATGAGTCGCGTGCCATTCTCATCGTAGACGACGAGGAGAGACTGCGAAAAGCGCTGGAGAGGTCTCTCTGCCAGGGACACTGCCACGCACAGGCCGTCGCTTCCGCAGAGGAAGCGCTTGCCAGCCTGACCCAAAGGAAGATCGACCTGGTCATTACGGACCTGGTCATGCCGGGAATGGACGGCCTGGGTCTGGTGAGACGTATCAGGAGCACGTATCCGGGCACCAAGACGATCATTATCACCGCCTACGGTTCGGCTGAGAGCAGGCAGGAGGCCAAGGCCCTTGGGGTAGCCTATTACCTGGCCAAACCGTTCGACTTGTCCTATTTGAGGTCGCGCGTGAAGGAACTGCTCCAGGTCCCAGAGGGTTGGGAGCTGGGTTGCCACGAATCACGCCGCTGGGCGGCAGGCCGGGCGTCGCATTCTGTCTGCAGCGCCGCCGGCAAGGCAGTGGGCGCGGTCGCCGGTCTATCTCGAAAAACCCTGCGCCGCCTCAGTCCCCGGAGCGCCACGGTCGCCGCCGGAAAAGTTACGGGGGCCGTATCAGGGGTTTGGCTCGCTATTGGACAACTCGCTTCACTGTTGAAGCACAGGAGCTGAGCACAATGATACACCTTATCGCGGGACTGGTCGTGCTTGTTGTTGGGGCCTGGGGGATCATCGCGTGGTGGGACGATTTCGGCGCGGTCCTCAGAGGGTTCCTCCCGGCTTGGCTCGTTCTGGTGGGGCTGGCGGCCATCGCGACCGGCTTGCAGAAGACGATGCACAAGGCGGAACACGAACAGGGAAACTGGGAAGAGCCGGGCGCCGACGCGCTTGCCCGTCCGAGCGAAGAGTGATTGGTGAGCTGGGAGAACGACCATGAAAGAATCGACGACTATGGAAGAACCAAGGGAAGAACCAAGGGAAGATCAGCTTGACGTGGAGGGAGACGAGCCGCTGGAGCGCGAGCATGAGGGCGCGCGCGGGGAGAAAGCGGCCCCCGCGGTCATGTGCGTCTGCTGCGGTGAGGGCATGGTCCGCCGTGAGTTGCCCAGATTCAGTCGCGGCCTCGGGATACTTGTTCTCATCATGGGGCTCCTGCTCTCGACTTTCGCGCTGTTACTCGTCGGACTGCCGCTGGTGGTGATCGGCGCTTACATGGTCGTCGCATCGAAGTCCGTCTGGGCCTGTCAGGAGTGCGGGGCCGTGGTGGATCGGCATGGGACGTGAGAAAAACCGCGGTTTCTGTGAGCGGAACCTGAAGCCCGTCTTCGCTCTGTTGGTGGTGCTGATTGCAGCCACCATCGCGTGGGCCATTGCCTCCGGAGAGCGGCGGGGCTCCAGTCTTTCCCGAGGGAGAGCTGCCGTGGCTTCTGGTAACAGGGTTCCGCAGCCGGCCCTGAGAGCCCCGCGCTTGCCGAACGGAACGAGCCCTACCGTGGATGCCGTGTCCATGGCCACTCCGGGCGGAGGTATACATTTCGTCGCAACGCCCGGAATTGGTGCATCGTTGGTCGGCCTGGCTACCCCGGGCGCACCGGCCCGCATGCAGCTTGCCGCAGCCAGACCTCGAAGCCAGCATGTTTTCAATACGGTCTCCGCCCTGATCTTGCCCGCCGTGGTCAATATCCATGCGACCCGCAATGAGCTCGGCAAGCGCGCCCTCGGGGCCGGCGGCGGGGTTCGTTTCGCGGATCCGTTCGATGGCGTTCCTGAAAAATCCGTGCGCAACAAGGCTTATGAGAATGTGGGCTCCGGCGTAATCGTTGACTCCCGGGGCCTCATTCTGACGAACTACCATGTGATCTCGCAGGCCACAGATCTGCTGGTGAGTGTCTCCGGCAGGTTGACGGGGGATTACCCCGCCAGCATCGTCGCGGCCGACCCCGCCGCCGACCTGGCGCTGCTCAAGGTATCCGGGGCGCCGCCTCTGCCCGAAGCGCGTCTGGGGGATGCGCATTCCGCCCGGGTGGGCGACTGGGTGCTGGCCTTTGGCAGCCCCTTCGGGCTGGAGCAGACCGTTACACAGGGCATCATATCCAACCGGCGGAAATCGCTCGTTGTCGACGGCGTTTCCTACGGGGAAATGCTGCAGACGGACGCACCCATAAACCGCGGCTCCAGCGGCGGGCCACTGGTCAACCTGAATGCCGAGGTCATCGGCATCAACACCGCCATCTATGGACCCAACGGGGTCTTCAGCGGGACCGGCTTTGCCATCCCCGTGGATCGGGCCAAGGTCTTCCTCGCCCGAAACAGCAATGTCTTCAACCGCTAATGTGAGGCGCAGAAATGGCCACTACTGTGAAACATGCATTCTCCGGGTTTTTCAGCCAGCTTGTTGTCGTGTGCTTGTTGGCTCTGTTCATTGCCGTAGCGCTGGTCGCCATGTTGGCCGGAGTGAGTAGTGAAACGGAATGGATCGGTATGACGGTCGCGCCGCTAGGGACCGAGGCGGCGGCGGCCAGGGGTATCCCTAGTGATGTAGGCGGCGTGATGGTGGAGGACGTGGAAGGCCTGGCCGCCCGGGCCGGCGTCCGCCAGGGAGACGTGATACAGGGCATCAACGGCAAAGCGGTTCAGGACCTGGCCGGTTTCTCGGAGCTGGCCGGAAAAACAGATCTTGCGAAGAGTGGCGCGCAGCTCGTCGTCAACCGCCGAGGCATACAGATGCCTGTCTTCGTCTATCCGCCCAGCGGGGCCGTCACGATTCCTGGACAGACCACGCCGGGCGGAATTGCACAGGTCCCCGCGGTCAGGGACCGGCGTTGGCTTGGTGTCGAAGCGGAAACGCTCACGCCCGGGGAAGCGGCGGGGTTGGGTCTCCCGGGGGGAATCGCTGGAGTACTGATTGACACCGTCACGACCGGCAGTGCAGCGCAGCAGGCTGGATTGGCCAATAACGACGTCATCGTGTCCGTAAACGGCCAGAGAGTAGATTCGACCGTCGGACTTTGGAACACCCTGGCCGGTTTGAACGGTGATCCCGTCGAGTTCGGCGTGTACAGGAACGGACAACTGATGTCCGTGGCCCTGCCCACGACCCAAAGCACTCTGGCAGGCGGGTTTGCCGGACCGGGCTGCTGGGGATGGGGAGCGGACGGGACTCCGATCTACGCCACCCCCGCAGGAGCATTTGGCGGACGGATGGGCGGCCAGGGATTGGGACCGGGCGGGACACTGGTCTGTCCCAAGTGCGGGACGACGGTGGCCCATCAATGGGGCGTGGCGTGCTACACCGTGCCATGCCCCGCGTGTGGCACACAGATGATCCGAGTGCAATAAGGCAGCGTAATGAGCCTCCCAAAACGAAAGCAGCAGCACGGCCATCAGCGGAGCCTGAGCGCCCTCGTCTACTGCCTCATCGTGCTGGCCGTCGCCCTGAGCGGGATAGCCACGTGGCAGCGGTACTCCCAAAGGCAGCGATCCGAGCCGGGCTATGCCGCCGAGAAGCGGCTCGACACCGTCCTGGCCAACACCGGCATCCCCGACAGTTGGGTCCCAATCGGCGGCCCGCCTCAAGCCACCGCCGCGGCAGCGATGGCCGCTTTTGCGTGCCCCCCGTGTCAAAGTTCCTGCTGGACGCAGGCGCGCCGCGGATGCCCGGCCTGCCCCTTCTGCGGCCTGGCCATGGTTCCGCAGGGGGTCGACCAGCAGGGCGTCAAGATCTCACTGGTGGGCGGAGCGGCCACGGCGGGCATCAGTTCGCCCGTTCTAATCCAGGCTGACGCGACGCGCCCCCACGCCGACCGAGGAGCCTGCACCAACTGCCACACCGTGGTCAGATCCGGCGTTTCTCCGATCGGGCAGAAGCCCGCCGGCGCGGCGTGGAGCAACCCGAAGATGCTCTGGCAAGGCCTGGCGGCCCCGGCGATACCCGCGGATGCCGTCAAGCCCACACTCATCAAGGAGTTTGGGATGGAGGTGTACCCGGCTCAGGGCGCCGGTGTGAAGGTAACCGGGATCATGGGAAACTCATACGCCTCGAACGCGGGGCTGTGGGCCGGGGACATCATCCTCGCGTGCAACGGGGCGCACGTGCGCGGTGTCAGGCAGTTTCAGCAATTGGTTGGCCAGGCGCCGCCCGAGGCGAACGCCCAGATCAAGATCCTGAGGAACGGCCGGACCAGGGATCTTTCGATCATGGTCGGCGAAGGTGAAATGGAGGGTTTTACGCCCATTCAGCGCCCCTGACGGTGGTGGTCTTCATTGGTTCCAAGAAACCGGCCGTCGGGCGAGCCCGCTGCGGACTGACGCTATGACACAGTCGCCTCAATACAGGATCGTGGCACTATTGATCGCCGCCGGCTGCGTGGCGGTTATCGTCGTCGCGATTTTCACCGGCGGCACTTCGGCCTGGCAGGAGTCGGCTTGGCGGGATGTTGAGGACGTGAGCCTGTCTTCGCTCTTCCGGCCAGACAGCTATGCGGTTCCGGCCGCCATGACGGCGAAGAGGTACGCCTGCCCGCAATGCAGTACGGGGATCGCTTGGGGCAGCGCAGCCTGCCCGCAGTGCGGCTGGTGCCCGGCCCCTCTCATGCAACAGGCTGCGTTGCCCTGTGCTCCGAAAGGCTATCTGGTGGCTGGGACAGAGGCGAACGCCGTTCGCAAAGAGCAGGCCGCTTTTCAGGCCGCCGCGGCGACACCCGCCGCGAGAACGTTGTTGTCGCCCCGCGAGCAGAACGCCGCGGGAAAGGAGTTCATCGAAGGGCATTGGCTGGGGCTCGAGGTCATCCCGCTTACCCCGGAACTGGCAACGGAGTATCGGGTGCCGAAAGGGGAAACCGGAGTGCTGGTTGACGAGATCACCCTTGAGGCCGCTGAGTCCGGCATCCTGGCCGGGGATATGGTCCAGTCCATCGATGGGCGTCCGACGTCGGACCTCAGGGCGTTTTTTCTGGCGACCCAGAATGTGCAGGAAAAAGAGCGGGCCGCGGTCGGAGTCAGCCGGCGGGGCGACAAGATGACTTTTGTCATCGAGCCCCGGAACACGAAGATACTGGGCTTCGCGCAAATGGAGGCGGCCCAGCCGATCCAGCCGGGCGCCATAAGCCCGCATCGCTCGCGGGGCAGAGCATGCACCGCCTGCCACATCATCATGCGGACCGGCGGACAACTGCCGACGGACGCGGGCGACATCCTTCCGAATCCGCCGCCCATAACGACGGACGCCAACCCCCCCCATCGCTACCGCGGTCAGTGCTCGTCGTGCCACGTGATCATCAAGTAGGGATAGAGATGGAGCGTCAACTCCAGATAGAGTAGGAACTGAATCGTGCTGGTGCTGTTGCTGTTCATCCTTCTGGCTGTCGTGGCAACCATGTTCGCCATGGACAACATGCAGCGCGTGGAGCTGAGCCTGGTTCTGGGCCGGCCCGTGCACGTGCGGCTTTTCTTTCTACTGCTGACTTCTTTCCTGTTCGGGTGTTTCTCGGCGATGCTCGTAAACCTGTATCGCCGTACAAAACCTGTCAAGAGAAAAGAAAGAGCTCAGGATACCGAAGACGACGATTTCTTTTCCGACTAGGGAGGATCGACTATGGGTAAGATATTGACCGGACTGCTTGTGGGCGTCTTTGTAGGGGCCGTGGCCTACGAAGTGCTCAAGAAGACCGAGATAGTCCAAAAGACTGCACGCAAAGTCTCGGGGGGCGTTCGGTCGGCCAAGCGGGCCTTCAGCGAGGGCTACCGGTCTACCGTACAGCTCTCGGCGGCGAGCGACTGACCGGCGCGCTGGCCTGTACTGACCATGACGAGGCGGGCGCGGCGCGGAGAGCGCCACGGTCTGGTCCCATTGTTTTCCAAAGGGAAGTCCCTTGGGCGTCGTGAGCTCAAAGGTGCGTTCAAACGGGAAAGCCCCGCCGAGCTGTACTCGCTGCGCCAGGATAGTCATCTGGGTCGGCATCGCCGAGGCACTGGTCTTCATAGTGCTGAAGGTGGCCCTCGGACTGGCCAGTGGCAGTCGCGCCCTGGTCGCCGCCAGCCTGTATTCCATGCAGGATCTGATCTCGTCGCTGGTGGCGGCGATCGGGCTGAAGATTTCCGCCAAGCCGCCGGACCGAGATCATCCCTACGGCCACGGAAAGGTCGAATACGTGGTCGTGGCTCTGATGAGTGTGATGATCCTCCTGGGGCTCGTTGCCCTGGCCATTACGGCGCTGGCCAGCTTCTTCGGGGACGTGACGGCCGCCGAGCCGCCGGCGATGCTGGCACTGTGGGTGGCGGCCGCCTGCGGGGTGTCCTGCTGGCTGCTCTCAAGATTCCAGGGCTGTGGCGGCACGCGGCTCAACAGCCCCGCGCTCAAGAGCTGTGCCATGCACATGCACAGCGACTACTTGGCGTCCATCGCGGTGCTGGTGAGCGTGATTGGCGCCAGGCTCGGATACCCCGCTCTGGACCACATCGTGGCGATCGTTGAGGCTGTCCACGTGGTATACATAAGCGGCCGCATGCTCGGCTCGGCGGTCACCGGGCTCATGGATAGCGCCGCTGATCCGGTTGTCATCGAGAAGCTGAAGCGCGTCGTGGCGGGGACTGAATCCGTGCTGGCGGTGCCTCGGACCACGGTGCGCTGGTCCGGCCAGACACTGCTGGCGCAGATCGAGGTGGAGGTTTCCGGGGACATGCGTGTGCTCGCAGCGGATAAGCTCCGCGCGGGCATTCAGCGCGCGATAAAGACCCGGGTGTGCCGGCACAGCGAGACACTCGTACTAGTATCACCTGCATCCGGCACGAGCGGTAAGGGCACCAGCGGGCAGACCGGCGTGAAGAGCATGAGCGTGCAGACCGTGGGAAGAGACATAACCGTGCTGCCCCAGCCGGAGGGGCTTGCGAACAGCGTCGGCATCCGCCAACTGCTTTGATCATTGAGTGAAATGACGTCCGCCATTGACAGAGAGCACACCGCCCAGCCAAGCGCTTGGAGCTGCGCAGCCGGGAGTCTCCATTGAATCAGGTCCCGGACAAATGCCGCACGTGCGGCCACAGGGTTCCCTTCATAACCCTTACGGGCAATCTCGGCCTGGGGGCCATCAAATGCATTGCCGGGGTCCTGAGCGGAAGCGTGGGCCTGACCGTGGACGGCTTCCATTCGTTGACCGACGGTATCGGCACGGTGTTCGTGCTGACCAGCCTCCACATCGCCGGAAAACCGAGAGACGACTCGCACCCCTACGGTCACGGCAAAGTGGAGTTCATGGCTTCGCTTGCCGTCTTTGCGGTGCTGATCGGCGTCGGGGTCGTCTTCTTCGTCGAATCCATGGCCATATTGGTCGAAGGCCGGCAGACGGCCCCCAAGATGCTGGGATTCCTCGTAGCGATGGTGTCCGTGCTCGCCAACTTCGTGATGTTCAACTTCAACCTCTGCGCCGGAAAGCGGTTGAACAGCCCCGCGCTGTGCGCGAACGGCTACGAGAACCTGACGGACCTTTTTTCCTCCATCCCCGTGGGCCTGGGCATCGTCGCGGCACAGTTCGGCTTTTACTTCGCCGACCCGCTGGCCGGGGTGTTGGTGTCGATCCTCATCGTGGTCAATGCCGGCAGGGAATGGTGGCATAGTCTCGGTAACCTGATGGACCGGGCCGCGCCGGCCGGCACCCGAAAGAGAATCCGGGCCATGGCCATGTCCGTCGATGGGGTCCAAGGAACCGACCGCATCCGAACGCGACGGGTCGGACAGAACCTGTGGGTCGATCTGGACATTCTCGTTTCCCCCAAGAGCTCGGTTGAAAGCGCGAGCCGAATAGCGGATGAGGTGCGGGGCCTGCTGCTGCGCAAAGCGGTACACGTGGAGAACGTACTGGTCTACTACTATGGCAATCGTCGGCGCGCGAAGGTTGGATGAGTAGCCGGCTGCTCACGCGCGCCGGGCGGACCTGGGCGCCTGACGGACTGATCGGCCGGATGTAGGGTCGCAACAGGAGCGCTAAAACTTCGAAACGGCACAGCCGATAACCAACGTGCCGCGAGGTTGCGGTCTCCGCTGCGGCACGGCTGCGCTACGCCCAGCGCCTGTCCGAAAACCTCGCGACCCGTCGCCGGCGCAGCCTGTCCGGGGAAAACGGCCTGTGTGTTTCCCGGCACCGGACACATGGAGTTTTACGTGGATTCAGGGTGAAAGGAACCCAGGCTGGCCGCCGTGAGCAACCGGCCGGGCGTGAAGGTGAACAGGCTCATCGAGCGAGATGTCGCCCCGGTGCTGCAGCCGTCCGCCAGACGATTCGACAGGGAACCTTCGACCTGACGTTCCAAGAGAGCGTGAGCCAATGGAAAACGAGAAACGAAAGCGTTTGGGCATCGTTGGGGTCACGTCCAAGCAGGCTGGCACTGCTGTCGGAACGGCGGCGGCCGTCGGCCAGAAGATTGTGGGAGCCGGCGTCGGTGGTGTGACCGCGGTGGGACGGGCTCTTCGCAAATCAGCGGAGCTGCTGCGCTTCCGATCCCCGAGGGAAAGGATTCGATCCGTCGTCGTCGAGGAATTGTCACGTCTGGTGGGCAAGGAAATGGAACTGACGGGGGTAAGACTTGAAGAGCGGCTGCGGGTAATGGCGCAAACCCTGGCTGCTCTTCAAGAGCGGATCAACGAACTCAGCGCTCATGGTCCCATCAGTTCCGCAGAGATCTGGAAAGAAATCGGTACGCTCGAAGCCGCCGCGCCCCTTTCCAACGCTGAGAGAGCGGTCTTGGTGAGCATCTTCAGGCAGAACATCGCACTTCAGAAGGTGGAGCCTGCCGATGCTGCTGTTGAAGACAACGAGGCGGAATGATCATGGCCTGTTTTCTGTGAGCCTCCGCCCCAGGCGGAAACCGCGGTACGCGTGGTGTAACTAGGAAAGGGTTCAGCGCATAGCGCTGTTCTCAGTGAGGACGAGGACTATGGCCAAGCAGTACGCTGGAGTACAAGTCAAGAGCCAGGCCAGGAAGAAGACCGGGAAGGGGCCTTCGATTTCTGACACCGTCCCGCTTGTCCCGCCCGGCGGTAGAGCTCTCTACGTGGGCATCGATCTGGGTACCTGCCGAGCATCCGTATCCGCCAGCAACGGTGTGCGCGAGGTAGTCCCGACCTATGTCGGCTACCCGCAGGACAATATTTCCCAGGAATTGCTGGGGGCAGAACCGCTGTTCGGCGACTCGGCCCTCAAACACCGTTTGTCAGTGGAGCTGGTGCGGCCGCTGGCCCACGGGATCATCCAGATTGAGGACCACACCGGAGACAACCGGTATCTCGTGGCCGCACAGCAACTGGTCCAGCATCTCCTGGAACTCGCGCGGGCAAAACCTGATGAGCCGGTCTACGGCGTGATCGGAGCACCGGCCCGCGCCAGCATCGCCAGCCAACGCGTACTCATCGACGCGACCCGGGGCGTGCTCGATGCGGTGATGATAGTCTCCGAGCCCTTTGCCGTGGCTTATGGACTGGGAATCCTCGATCAGGCTCTGATCGTTGACATTGGCGCCGGTACAGTTGATTTGTGCCGCCTGCATGGAACTCTTCCTGATGAAGACGACCAGATTACGGTGGATGAGGCTGGTGATTTCGTCGATGAGCGGCTCCAGGCGCTGATTCAGGAGAGCTGCCCGGAGGCTCAATTCAACATCAATATGGTCAGAGCCCTAAAGGAACGCCATGGCTTCGTTTCGGAGAGTGCCGATCGAGTGGTGGCGCGCTTCCCGGTCGAAGGGCGGCCAACAGACTATGACATCACCGGTGAATTGAGGACGGCCTGCCAGAGCATCGTGCCGGGCATAGTCGATTCAATTGCCGAACTGATTGCCAGTTACGACCCGGAGTTTCAAGAAGTGCTGCGTTCTCGGGTGATACTGGCGGGCGGCGGAAGTCAGATGATCGGCCTGCCGACCCTCGTCGAACAGGGGATGGGGGAGTTGGGTGGCGGCAAGGTAACGCGTGTGGAAGAACCGCTCTTTGCCGGGTCAAACGGCGCGCTGAAAATGGCTCAGCGCATGCCCAAGCATTTCTGGAAGATGCTCGCTTGATCGAAGAAGACGGGGAATGATGGAACCGTCCGGCCAACGCGATCGCCCATGACGCCCTGCTCGTGACGGCGATGGAAATAGCGGGAAGTGAGCCATGCTCGGAAACCTCAAACAGCTCATGGACGTCATGAAGAACGCCGGTCAGATCAAGCAGAACATGCAGGAGATAAACGAGCGCATGGCGTCCGCCCGCTTCACAGGTCAGGCCGGCGGGGGGCAGGTCCAGGCCATTGCCAACGGTCACGGCGACATCGTCAGCGTCAAGATCGAACCGGCTCTGGTCCAGGGCGGCGACGTCGAGACGCTCGAAGAGCTTACCTGTACCGCCGTCCGCAATGCCGTCACACGCGGCCGCGAAGCGGCCCGAAGAGAGATGGCGGAAGTGACCGGCAACCTTGGCCTGCCCAACATAGAGGACATGCTGGGCGGAAACCAGCCGTGAGCAACGCGAGCGACCGAACGAAGGC
>Ga0307379_10005314_pt1 | contig 18017 bp, 16 predicted proteins | sample UN2MG_FD_202237 | JGI IMG/M metagenome (GOLD analysis project Ga0307379, IMG submission 202237) | Soil microbial communities from Risofladan, Vaasa, Finland - UN-2 | ecosystem: Environmental > Terrestrial > Soil > Coastal area > Acid sulfate soil | place: Finland: Risofladan, Vaasa | collected... | reverse complement strand
CGCTGGTCGTCATTCCATCCCGGCAAGACTCCTTCCCGGTGGTGGCGGTGGAGGCCGCGCAGATGGGGCGCCCGATCATCGCATCATGCATCGGAGGATTGCCGGAAGCGATCGTAGATGGTGAGACAGGGCTATTAGTCGATGCAGAGGATGTACAGGGGTTCTCTGCGGCCATCACTCGTCTGTTGGGAGACCAGGCAGAGGCGCGTAGAATGGGGCAGGCCGCCCGCGAGCGGGCGATGACACTGTTCAGTTTCGATCGCTACGTTGATGCTTACGATGGTCTGTACGCAAAGGTGATCGCACGGTTCGGCGACTCACAGAGGGCATCTCCGCTATGATGACGATGAGACAAGAAAGACTCGTAAGCGTGATTGTGCCGGTCTACAACGGCGATCGTTATCTATCCGAAGCCATCGAGAGCGTGCTTACACAGACCTATCGTGCGATAGAAGTCATCGTGGTCGATGACGGGTCGACCGACAGGAGCGCGAACGTGGTCAAGCGACATGCTCCGCTGACTCGCTATTCTTATCAGGAACACAATGGGATTTCTGCCGCCTTGAACCGCGGGATCTCCCTTTCGCGTGGAAGCTTCTTCGCTTTCATCGACGCAGATGACCTTTGGACAGAGGACAAGCTGGAGCGCCAGATGGCCATTATCGATGGAAATCGGGAAGTTGATGCCGTGTTCGGACACATTGAACAGTTCTACAGCCCAGATCTAGAAGAGGTTGAGAGACGAAAAATCCGTTACGCCCGCCAGATTACGCCCGGATACAGCACCGGAACGATGCTCATCCGCCGAGAGGCATTTCTGCGGATTGGCCTTTTCGAATCCAGATGGCGAGTGGGCCAATTTGTGGAGTGGTATGCGCGGGCGGTCGAAAGAGGCTTGAAAAGCGTCATGGTGGGCGAAGTCTTGATGAAGAGGCGCCTACACGCTGCTAATATGGGCATCCGCGAAAGAGCATCACAAACGGATTATCTGCACATACTGAAGAGAAACATCGATCGACAACGGGAAAAAGCCGAATCATGATCGAAAAACAGACTGCACACTCACGTCCAATAGAGGTGGATCGCGCGGCGTGGCGGTACTACAGATCATTGTACCGGGGATCATATGTGTGGTTGTCGCTCTGCATGGCTGCCTCGTTTTTTCAGGCCATACTGTTTTTGCCGATCACCCTCCTCATCCGCAGAGCAATAGACATAGCCATTCCCTATGGCCACATGGCGCATCTGGTGTTGATCGGATCTGGCATCATCGGACTCTACCTGGTAACCGTAGGGATCACGCTATTGACCAGACGCGTCATCCTCAAAATCACTAAGGGAGCAATTCAACAATTCCGATATGCCTTGCTGGAAAAGCTCTACTCCACATCGCGATCCTTTTACAGCAAAGTAGATCATGGCCAACTGCACACGATCATTGTTCAGGACACTGAGCGCCTCGATATTATGAGCAATGCACTCATGGCCCAATTGATTCCTGACATACTCATCAGTATGGCGATCACCGGTGTCCTTGTTTACCTTAACCGGCTGCTCTTTTTGTTAGTCGTTGGTATGCTCAGTATCCTTATCATTGTGAGTTGGCCACTGGGGCGGATGGTCAAGGAACGAACACGCGCCTTTCACCGCTCCTTCGAATCGTTCAGCAAAGGTGTTCTATTCGTCCTGCAAGTGATGGCCCTGACCCGTATACAAACAGCTGAAGATATCGAAATCCGCAGGCAAGGACGGAAGTTGGAGCACTTGCGCGAGACAAGCGCCCGTATGGCCTGGCTACAGAGGGCATATGGTTCTACTCAGGGGACGCTCCTCGCAATCACCGGAGTTACTATCTTGGTCGCGGGTGGATGGGCCATTTCATCTGGGTATGCAACGCTGGGAGTGCTACTGTCTTTTTATGCTGCAGTAGCCTTGCTTCGGACCCGTCTAAACGAGATTTCTTCAGCTATTCTGCATATCATCGAGGGTAATGAGTCCCTGAACAGGCTATATCGCCTCCTTAAACTGGAAGAGCCTCGCCCTTATTCCGGTACTAATAAGATCTCTCTTAAAGGCAACATTACCTTAGTGTCAGTAAGTTTTCGATATAACGACTATCCTGTCTTGCACGAAGTAAGCCTCACTATTCCACCAGCAACCATGGTTGCCCTTGTTGGCCCAAACGGATCCGGGAAAAGTACGATAGCCAACTTGATCCTCGGCTTCTACCGCCCGCAGAAGGGGATGCTTTATGCTGATGAACAACCATACGACGAGCTGGATACAACCGCTCTGCGGCGTCAAATTGGTGTTGTGACTCAGGATCCAATAATGCTCCCCGGCACGATTTGGGACAATATCGTGTATGGCTACGGAGAGATAGAGGATTCACAGGTTATTCACGCATCAAGGCTGGCCACGGCTCACGAGTTCATCATGCAGCTTCCCGACAAGTACAACACACAGGTAGGGGAAAACGGCGTTCTTCTCTCTGGGGAGCAGTGTCAGCGTATCGCGTTGGCCCGCGCGCTCCTGCGAAACCCGCGCTTGCTCATCCTGGACGAACCGACGAACCATCTGGATAAAGACAGCATCGCTACCCTGTTAAGTAATCTCCACAATCCAAAAGGCTCACCGTCCGTCCTGATCATAAGCCATGATGCGCAGATAGTCCGTCAAGCACAACTGACGAATGTTCTTCGGGAAGGACGGATAGTATCCATGAATTACTCAGAAGAGGATGCTCAAGGCAATCCTTTATAACCTAAAGAAGAAGGGGTACGCGTTCATGGTTCAACAAGGTGGTATCTGGCCAACCGAGAAACAGGAGTTACTATTGCGGGCATCGCTCCTGCAAGGGCAAGCAGCCCTTGACGCATGGCGTAAATGGGAGACACGCGTCGATGTGAAAGAACTAGATCACGCATCGAGACGCCTGTTACCGCTATTTTACCGTAATCTTGAGCGGCAAGGAATAACTTTTCCTGTAATGGATCTGTACAAAGGAATCTATCGATTGACTTGGTATGAGAACCAGATGCTCTTCCATGCAGCAGCCTCGCTGTTACACGCTTTTCATGAAGCAGGTATCGAGACGATCGTTTTAAAGGGAGCTGTGCTAGCACTTGAGTATTACAAAGATCCCGGCCTTCGCCCGATGGGTGATTTTGACGTTCTCATCCATCCCAAGAATGTTCTAACCGCTGTTTCCTTACTGAGGAGTCGGGGATGGTTACCCAAGTCAGGGTTTCCCAAGGAAGTCAAAGACCAGTTCTTCTCGGCGAGACACGCGCATGGTTTTTATGACGCCGCAGGTCACGAGTTTGATCTTCACTGGCACGTTTTAGCAGAAAGCTGTGAGAAGAACGCTGACGACGATTTCTGGAATGGCGCAATACGAATCCAGATTAATGATGTACTCACCTATTCTTTGAACCCGACAGACCTGTTCTTGCACGTCTGCTCTCATGGACTCAGATGGAACAATATGCCACCATTCCGCTGGGTGGCTGATGCGATGACTATTCTTAATACGAGCTCATCCAAAATAGATTGGGATCGCCTTATCGTTCTCAGCCGGAGACTCCACTTAGTCTTACCGTTACAGGAAGCTCTCCGATATCTTGTGGATCTGCTGGGTGCCGCGATTCCCCAGGGGGTCTTGAGAAGCTTATCTAGGACTCCCATTCCGGAGGAAGAGCGGCGTTTCTACAAGATCCGCATGCAACCAATGGACACGCTGTCACCGTATCGCATGTTGACGCTTCTGTACCTACGCTATTCGCAGGCAACATACAGTGGTAACAGCGAACTCTCGTCTGCAAGCTTTTTGCGGTACCTTCAGATGCTCTGGGGGGTGGATTGTCTATGGCAAGTCCCGTTTTATGCCGTATTAAAGGCTATACGTCGGATATGGAGGTCGAAGCTTTGGCGAAGCAACCGCTTGATCAGAAAACTTGTACATAAAGAGTAGTTTACCTAGATAAGCAAAAAACATTCGTAGACCCAAAATCCCTTTTGAAGGCTTATTTAACTACTTGCCTGCAGCGACAAAGAGATCAATCATTACTCCTTAGCAAATACTTTATCTGATCGTTCAATAAGGACACGAAATCAGAGGTCAATGACGAACGCTCCGTCCTTGTAGACAAGCTCATCGTCGACACGAATCTCGCCGCCGTTCTTGAGGTCGCAGATCATGTCCCAGTGGATGGAGGACTCGTTCATGCTTCCGCTCTCGGGGTATCCGGCTCCGAGGGCCATGTGGAAGCTACCACCGATTTTCTCGTCAAACAGAGTATTCCCCGTAGCACGAGTGATCCCGCTGTTTGTTCCGATGGCGAACTCACCGACGTAGCGTGATCCCTCATCGGTGTTGATCGTGCTCAGCAGGAACTCTTCGTTCTTTTCGGCTGTCGCGCGCACTACCTTTCCTTTTTCGAACCACAGGTGGACGCCATCAACTCGCCGCCCCTGAAAGGTCGTGGGATAGGAGAAGCGAACGTGTCCCTCAACGCTCTCCTCCACCGGTCCGGTGAAGACCTCTCCATCGGGCATGTTGTTCTTTCCATCGCAGTTGATGAACCTGCGGCCGGCGATGTTCAGCTTGAGATCGACGTCGGGGCCGGTAACGCGCACCCGCTCCTTGCCAGCGAAGAGGTCGACGATCTTCTGCTGCCACATGGAGAAACGCTTCCAATATCCGACTGGGTCGTCGATGTCAGGAAGACAGGCGTTGAACACGAAGTCTTCGTACTCGGCAAGGCTCATTTCAGCATCCTGGGCGTAGGCATTCGTCGGATAGAGCGTCCCCACCCACCTAAACTCGCCCGTCGCCGCGCGCTGCATCATCTTGGCCATGATCTCCTTGCGCGCCCGGCTGCTGATTACCATCTTCTCGGGTGGAACGTTAGAAAGTCCCTTCGTGTTGAGCGCGCTCATCAGTGAGATGCTGGCGTCGTAAGTCTCCATGACAAGCTTCATCGGCTCGGGGATGTGTGAGAGCTGCTCATCCGTGCCGTAGCGATAGAGGATGTCATCCGCCCCGGGGAGCGAAACAAGGGTGAGCGGGAAGCCTCCCATCTGGATCACCTTGGTGAGGATCGCCTGCAATAGGGGCTCGGCGACCGCTCCTCCCTGAATCAGGATCTTGTCCTTTGGCCTAATCGCCACCGAGTAGTTGACGAGAACGTCCGCGAGCTTGTCGATCCGAGTATCTGTCATTCGTTCCTCCTCCTCTTCTTGCGCCGATCGGCGGTAAGTACCGGATACATTAGGTTACTTGCCCCCACGTGACGCTGCAAGCTTCCTGAGCTCTTACCAGTAGGAGATACGGCATCATTCCTATGCGTCGCCCGTTGTCATCCGTGAGTAGTGGTAATAGAGGCCAAGATCGATCGCTACCATCACCATGTTAAGCACATACAGACCGGTGACCCAATCGAAGTTAGAGGTGAGTTTGTGCCCTATTCCGCAGGCATAACCGATCATGATCAGGATCATGAATACGGGACTCTTCCCGGCCACCTGGCGCGTGCGTAACGCTTTGGCGATAGAGACGGGCCAACTAAGCCCAAAGCAGATGAGCATCGCCGCTTCAAGCAAGCTCATTGTGTGCGTGGCTTATCCACCGTTTCGGTGGTCCACAACTGCACAAGGTGCAGACAGGTCTCGACTGCCTTCTCCATGTCCTGCAGGCTCGCCCACTCAAGCGGGCCGTGCACATTGTACATCCCAGCAAACAGGTTCGGTGTGGGGAGTCCCATCTCGGTCAGGCGCGCTCCGTCCGTTCCCCCACGGATCGGCGTGATCACAGGCTCGATCCCCGCCTGCTTAACGGCATCGATCGCCAGATCGACCGGGCGCATGTTATTCTCCAACCAGTAACGCATGTTGCGGTACTGAGGGGTGATCGTGCATTCAACCTTCGCGCGTGGGTCGCTCGCCTTGATCAACTCGCCCACCTGGCGCAGGAGCTTCCCGTGCGCCTCCAGCCCCTCAAGCTCGAAGTCGCGCAGGATGAAGTGCAGTTCCGCTTCCGCAGACGTGCCGCTCATCCTGTACAGGTGGATGAACCCCTCATGCCCTGATGTTGTCTCCGGAGTGCGTGTGTACTGGGGAAGAGCGTCCACGAGGCGTGCCGCCAACTGGAGGGCGTTCACCATCTTGCCCTTGGCCGTTCCCGGATGGATCGACACACCGGTGATCTTGATGATCGCATGATCGGCGGAGAAGCTCTCGTAGGCCACCTCGCCCAGGCCACCGCCGTCGAGGGTGTAGGCAACATCAGCGCCCAAGTCATCGAGGGTCAGGTTCTCCACCCCGCGACCGACCTCTTCGTCCGGAGTGAAGCAGAGGCGAATCTTCCCGTGACGAATCCTGCCGTGGTCAATCGTGTCATCGGAAAGCAAGTACGCAGCCATCTCCATGATCTCCGCCACGCCGGCCTTATCGTCGGCGCCAAGGAGCGTCGCTCCGCTGGCGGTGATGATGTCATCACCGATCTTGCCCGCTAGCGCCGGAACCTCATCAGGAGAGATGACGCGAGTCGGATCGTCGGGAAGGACGATCTCTTCGCCAGCATAGCTGCGGTGCACGATCGGCTTCACTCCCGTGCCGCTGAACGCCGGCGCGGTGTCAACATGGGCGATAAAGGCCACTGTCGGGCCATCTGCAGGAGCGTTACGCGCGGGAATGGTAGCGAGGAGGCAGCCATAGTCGGTGATGCATACGTCGTCCGCGCCGAGCGCGACGAGCTCATCGGCCAAGATCCGTTGCAGATCGAGCTGCTTTCCCGTGCTGGGGGCACTCTTCGATTCCTCGTCGCTCTGCGTGTCGATCACGACGTAGCGCAGGAACCGCTCTTCAAGCTCTAGTAAGTATTGCTGCTGCAATGTAAACTCCTTGTCTTGCTCTCCAGTTCAAGAGCGATCTTAGTTACCCTGACCGAGTTGCTGTAGAATTGTTCGGATCATCCGGGAATATTCCTCTAGGGCCACCTCCGCTAGCTCCCTTAGGCTATATTGCTTGAGTAATTGCTCGATTGCCAGGTAACCGACGTAATATCCGATAAGTCAGGCCAGTCTCGTTGCGCAAGGTACCTCTTCAGGTTTCGCTCCTTATGCACCAGACAACGATGCATACGCGAATCGGGAACGTACTTCACTACCGCCTTTCGTAGCGGATCTGTTTCTCGGCGGAATTCGCTGCGGTGAATCGGCAAAGGGCTTTCGCTTTGCCATCCCGTTGATCCACCGGCTATCACGATCAGCCCACTGAATAGTAGGGTCCCCGCTAGCAACAAAGTGCTTATCGCTTGCTTTTTCATCCAATTACCCCTCTGTTCTGTGTATGTTAGGCCAAAACGTAACTGTCACGGCACCCTACGGCTGTGAGAAGAAGGTGAAATTGTTGTGGGGATTCGGTGTCGACCGTGCTGAGACCGATCAAGCTATGGGCTGACTGGCGATAGGGTTGCTGGGGGAAAAGGAAGGATTCTATTGTCTGTCCCATCACAGAGACTTGTTCGTACTCGTTGCCCATCTGAACGGCACAGAGGGAGAGGGGATCGTGGAGGCATTGCAGGAGAAACTGCGGGCTGGCTTCAGAGTGACGTCCCGCAAGCAGTACGTGAGAATGATGATAGGTCCAAGAACCTGCTACCCTCACGCCTTTTCCACAGCAATCAATGATAGGGATATTTGAACTCGCAACATACGGAACCTTCTGTTGCAGTTTTATCTAAGACTGTGCGGTTGATATCAAACACTATCCTTGAGTGCTGTTGCCCAACCCATTGATGGACGTGATATCAGGCAGCAGCGTCTCTTCGATTAAACAGCTTGTGATGGAACGAAGTCATGTCGCCTATCTCCGATATGGTACTCCATTCGGGATTCCCTGCTTGCCTTTCTTGAGGCGGAGACCATTCACAGTATTGCGGACAGAAGCTGCTCTAGGCTAGATAGGTTCGAGGTTTCGGAACTGGATCAGTCCTGACCTTCACCCCTGCTCTGAAGCAGAACTGATTCTTGACTTAGCACTGCTTGGCGCTTAGGATGATGCGGGATTTCCACCGCGTGTTTGTTCGCCGCTTCTCGCAACCAGGAAATGGGATTGCACCGAGATGCGGAGTCTCGAAGTTGTCAGCGAGGGGTTCGCGAATGTTGGTTCTTAGTTCGAACCATTCGATGGGGAACAGTACCACTTCACATCACGGTATCGAAAGTCAGGAGGATGGCCAAAGAACTCAAAGAGAAGGCCTTACATCGCGCTCCACCGCCCCCTTGACTGAAGACAGAACAGGCAATACCGAGAGCCTCCGTGACGCGATGTAGGTGTTGCATGGACGGCTCGGTGGGCTTTCGGAGTCGACGTTCGTACACTTTAATGAAGGCACGTAGGTCTGAGCAGTGTTGCGACTAACGGTGCCCCGTGCCTAGACCGCAGTCTGTCAATGATACAGAGGGAGGGATTCGTGCAATCAGAAGTTGAGCGTTGTCAGTTAGCGGATGGGTTGAGCATCTCGCGCGTCCTAACCGGGCTCTGGCAGATCACGGACATGGAGCGCAATGGACGAACAGTCGACCCCGCAGCCGCGGAAGCCTTGATGCACCCTTACGTGGAAGCCGGGCTGACGACCTTCGACATGGCGGACCACTACGGTTCCGCGGAGATCATCGCCGGGCGATTGCTCCGAAGTCCTGGCATGGCGGGCAAGGTCCAGCTTCTCACCAAATGGGTTCCGAAGCCCGGCGCGATCTCTCGCCAGGATGTCCGGGACGCCGTTCAACTCTCCCTCGAGCGTATGTGCACAAATCGTATTGACCTTCTCCAATTCCACGCCTGGGACTACGCCAATCCTGTGTGGCTGGATGCCTTGTTCTGGTTACAGGAGCTAAGGGACGAGGGACTCATCCGCCACGTGGGCGTGACGAACTTTGATGCCGCACATCTTCGAATCGCACTCCACAGCGGCATCGACATCGTCTCGAATCAGGTATGTTTCTCGCTGTTGGACCAACGAGCGAAGAAAGGGATGCTCGACCTCTGTCTCGAGCACAATGTCAAGCTACTCGCATACGGAACGCTGGCCGGCGGTTTCCTGACCGAGCGATGGCTCGGTCGACCCGAACCGGATGGGGCAGATCTCGAGACCTACTCGCAGATGAAGTATCGCAGATTTATTGACGCTGTGGGTGGGTGGGGCTTTCTGCAGAGCCTTCTTCAGGTGCTGCGTGACGTTGCCCAAAGGGCTGGCGTCTCCATGGCGAACGTCGCGTCTCGTTACATCCTCGATCAGCCCGGTGTAGGCGGTGTAATCATCGGGGCGCGTCTCGGCCAAAGCGAGCACGTTCAGGATACTCTTCGCCTCTTCCAGTTCAAACTCGATCGAGAGAGCCGAGCGATGATCGAGGATGTGCTGACAGCGAAGCACGCCATCCCGGGAGACTGCGGCGACGAATACCGAAAACCTCCGTTCTTGACGGCATCTGGAGATCTGTCGGATCACGTGGAGTCATTGCCCGTGCCGTACACGCGAGTGCCTGGAAAGAATGGCCGGCTTCATGTCAACACGGGAACATCGTGGGAGACGGTTGGCGGCTTCTGCCGAGCAGTACGTATTGGTGATCGGATTCTCGTGTCCGGCACGACGTCGACCCATGGGGATCGCGTAATCGGAGGGGAAGATATCGCAGCACAGCTCCATTTTGTGATCGACAAGATCGAAGGAACTCTACGGACTCTTGGCAGCGGGCTGGACGACGTGGTCCGGACACGGATCTACCTGCGGAACCTGGCGGATTGGCAGACTGTTGCACGCGTCCACGGGATGCGCTTTTCGAAGACCCTGCCGGCCAATACGACGATTCGGGCGGATCTCGTGGGGGATGAGTATCTCGTTGAGATGGAGGTTGAAGCCGTAGCAAGACGACCCGAGCGGGATGGCGCGTAGCGTCAATCGCACCGCCGATCAGGCATAGACAATGCTTGCGGTTATCACGCACTGCCTCTGAGTCGGGGATCGAGAGCGTCTCGAAGGCTATCTCCAAACAGGTTGAATGCCAGGACGGTGATGAAGATTGCTGCGCCGGGGAAGATCCCCAACCAAGGCGCCCCCTGGATATAGGCTCGTCCCTCTTGAAGCATCGATCCCCAGCTTGGCGTTGGCGGTGCGATGCCCATACCGAGGAAGCTCAATCCGGCAAGAGAGAGGATGTTCTGTCCGACGCGGATCGACGCGACCACCAAGACGGTCGAAAGCACGTTGGGTAGGATGTGTCGGAACAGCACCCGTGCGGGCGTGGCCCCCAGAGCGAGTGTTGCCTGCACGAAATCCTTCTCCCGAAGCTCGAGCACCTGCCCTCGCACGATTCTTGCGGGTTGCAGGACAAACACAGAGAGCACCACAATCAGCATCGGAATGCTCGATCCGAAGACCGCAACGATGAGGATAGCGAGCATCAGGAATGGGATCGAGTTCAGGATCTCGAGGATTCGCATGATGATGGCATCCGTCACCCCGCGGGCGAAACCGGCAATCATCCCCAATGTCGTCCCGAGCAGAATGTTAAGCACGGTGGCGGTGACCCCGATACCCAGCGTGTATCGAGCACCGTGCGCGATTCGACTGAAGAGGTCTCTTCCGTAGAGGTCGGTTCCGAGAAGGTGCTCAGCGCTGGGGGGACGGAGCGTCTCCGAGAAGACCATCACCATCGGATCGCCGGTGATCAGTGGAGCGACGACGGCAAGATAGCAGAGCACGAGAAGCACACCAATGGCGCAAACGCCCTTAGGGTCGCCCATCAGACGGTTCAGTGTTATCCGTCCGTGGCTCGCAGCCCCGGGCTCCGAGTCTCGATGTCGTACAGCGCGAAACAGGACAAACAGCCGAACCAACAACGAGATAGAGCCTAGGATGAGGAACGTACCCAGGGTGTCCCATGCAGATTTCGGCGGTGCGCGTCCTGTAAAACGAAGCGTGAGAACGAGGAGCACGACGATACTCGCCTCATAAACAATGAGGAGGGACGCCGCGGTGAATCGGCGCTGGGAAAGACAGCTGGCCCAGGGGAACGCCACACGGATTCCGCTAGCGACAAGACTTCGTCGCCGATGGGTCTCAGTCATAGACGATCACCGGATTCAGATAGGCGTACAGAAGGTCGACGACGAGGTAGGTAACCTGGAAGAAGAGGGCAATGATCAGGGTGAGCCCAAACAACAGCGGCTCATCTCGCATGATGATCGCCTGATAAACGAGACGTCCGACCCCAGGCCATGCTGTGACAGTCTCCGTCAGAATCGCGCCTGCGAAGAGCATCTGCGCCATCAGCCCGATGTTGGTAACAACTGGGATCATCGCGTTCCGCAACGCGTGGCGGAGGATGACCGTGCGCTCGCGTAGGCCCTTGGACCATGCAGTGGTGATGTAGTCCTGCTGGAGAACCTCAAGGAGGCAAGATCTTGTCAGTCGCGTATTCATCGCCATCTGGATGAACGCAAGGGAGCTTGCAGGGATTACGAGATGTCGCCAGCCATCGAGTGTAAGGATCGAAAGGCCGCCGACGTCCATACCACGGCCGCTGATCGGCAGCCACCGGAGCCACGATCCGAAGACAAGCATTAACAGGAGCGCAATCCAGAAGACGGGCACTGAAATCCCAGCGAGGGCAAATAACGTGACGCCGTAGTCTACCAACGTGTTGTGGCGGATCGCAGCGAGAATACCGGCCGGAACGGAGAACAGAATCGAGAGGACAATGGCCACCAACCCTAACTCAAACGATGCAAGCAATCGCCTCGACATCACATCCAACAGTGGCTCATTGAACGCAGCCGAGCGCAGGTCTCCCGTGAAGAACCCACTAAGGAAGCGCCAGTACTGAACTGGCCAAGGGCTGTGCAATCCCAGACGTTCCTCCAGGTTTGCGATGTCTTCAGGCTTCGCCCCGATTCCGGCCATGATCTGCGCGATGTTGCCCGGCGCGGCTTTCAGGATGAAGAAGATGATTAGGCTCAACGCCAACAGCACGAACAGGGATTGAAACAGCCTGCGGATAAGGTAGCTTGCCATTCGCTCTCCTAGCTGGCTCCGTCGGCGTTCCGATCTGCGCCGAGGATCAGCTCAGCGAGAAGGAAGGGAACACTAAGTTCCCCTCCTCTCGCCGTGTCTGTTAAAGCGCTAGTTTCGCACCCACACGTTCGTCCACTGGTTGCAGAGGCCCACATACTCCTGCGGGTCCAGGATGTAGTCCTGAACGCGGGGGCCAATCGCATTGATCAGCAACTTGAAGAAGCCAGGGATGTGCACGTAGCTTGAGAGGACAATCCGCTGTGCTTCCACGTAGAGTGACTCGCGTATCGCCTGATCCGCCTCTCTTCGCGCTTGATCGAGTAGAACGTCTACCGCGGCGTTCTGATACAAGGCGAGGTTGGATGTGGTTCCGAGCACGGCGTTGCTTGAGTGGAACATCGGGAATAGATAGTTGTCGGGATCGCTGTTTCCGGTCCAGCCAAGGACGATGATATCCCAGTCCCCTTCAGGGTTTCCGTCGCGCAGCAGCACGGGGATGAAGGTTCCCCATTCCGTCGGTTGTATCCTCGCGTTGATGCCTGCCTGCTGCATTCCCGTCGCGAGTACCGTGCCAAGGTTCCTGCGTGTGTCATCCGTCGGTGTCCAGATGACCACCTCCTGATCCTTCTCCATGATGCCATCGTCGACGAGCTCCTGGATCAGGGATTGCGCCGCACCGAGATTCGGCTCCAACGCTACATTTTCGCGGAGGTACCCGTAGTCGCTGGCCCACAGGGATCCCGGCAGGCAACCGAATGCTCGCGTTGCAGTGCTCCCCTGAAACACAGCTCCAACAGCGCCTGTCAGATCGACAGAGTGATAGACCGCCTTGCGAAAGCGGATGTCGTTGAACGGGGCTTTCGTCAGGTTGAACGCGATGTAGTAGTACGTCGATCCCGACGCAGTAAGTAGCGTAATGTCAGTACTCCCCCGCAGACGGATATAGTCGGGAGGTGCCATCTCGGTCATGAGGTCGATGCCACCAGTCTCGAGTTCGAGGGCTTGGACCGTGAGCTCAGGAATGGGTCGCATGACGACGCGTTCAAGATTCGGCTTCTTCATCCAGTATGCATCGTTTCGTTCAAGAACGAGCCGTTCGCCCTTGATCCACTCGACATACTTGAACGGCCCGCTTCCCACGGGGTTCTGTCCGAACTCCTCGCGCCCGACGTCTTCGAGAAGATCTTTCGGGACGATGTGCAGTTCCGCGATGTACAGGAAGCTTGAGACGAACGGAAACTTGTGGACGATCTGGATTGTGTGGCTGTCCACGGCCACTACATCTTCCAGCCATTCGGCGAATTTGCCGCGCATCGGACTTGCGTTGTCCTCATCCAGGATGCGATCGAACGAGTAGACGACGTCCTCTGCATCGAGGGGTTCACCGTTGTGGAAGGTGACCCCCTGCTGAAGGTGCATCGTCAGAGTGACTTGATCATCTTCCCACTCCCAGGAAGACGCGATCTCGGGGGTGGGGGCGAGTGTGAGCGGATCGAATTGCACGAGTTGATCATAGATCAGATGATGGATCGTACTCGATGAGTGATCGTCGCCGTCGATGTAATCCATGTTGACGGCGTCCTTGGCCAGCGCGAACGTGAACGTTCCTCCCTCGGTTTGAGAGAGGGCTCCAATCGAAAATGCGAAAAACACAAGCCCAACTGCCAACAGGGTGGTTCTCTTCATCATAAATCCTCCTTAGAACTTCCTATAGATAGCGCTTCGCTGATTCCGACACAGCCCACACGTTGGAATGCGGCATCACCTCCTCAATGGCCCGCCGGCTCGGTTATCCAAAGCCCTACTTGTCGGCTTGTCAGCCATTCACATCCGTCTTTCGTGACTAGGATCATCTCTTCGATGCCGACTGGCAGTTCGTCCTCATCGGCGGCCGGAACGAGGAACGGCTCAAGTGTGAACACGTTTCCCTCCTCGATCTTCCCTTCTGCCCGTCCTCGATATCGCGGGGTGCGTGGTGCAAGGCATAGGCCCCCGTCGTGGCACGCTGTCCCGACCTGATGTCCGAGTGCGAAGCGCGGGGGAGCGATCCCACGATCACGGATGAACTGGTCGGTTGCCTCCTTCGGTTCGTATCCCCGCACCCCTGCCCGAATCATCTCATGTGCCAGGGCAATCGCATCACGTACAGTCTCCAACCGATATTTGAGAGAGGGCGGGATGGTGCCGGTTGACTCGGGGACGAAGAATGTTCGGGCAAAGTCGGAGTGGTACCCCTGCAAACACACACCCAGGTCGATGACGACCACATCCCCAGCGGTCACCACGGCATCGCTTGGGCCCCGGTGGCCGAGCCCGGCCTTCCCTGTAGCTACGATCGGCAGGGAATCCTCTGCCAGCCTGGCGCCAAGATCCTCGGCACGCTGCTTGGCGAACAAGCCGATGTCCATTTCGGTGCGTCCTGGGCAGATAAAGGTGATCATCTGACGAAAGATCCGCTCCGCGACTTCTATGGCTCCACGAATCCTGCGGATCTCCTCTTGCGTCTTGCGGGCTCGCACGCTCTGAACAAGCTTCTCCGCCGACACGAGCTGGGCACCGGGCGCAGCTTCTTCCAGAACCTCTTCGAACGTCAGGTAAAGACCGTGAGAGAGGCCATCTGCGCGATCATCCGATGGAGAGTAGTTAACGCCGATCCTGGATGGATTCAGATCGCGCAGGACGTTCGCCAGCGGTTCGTCGATACCTAGGGAATACGGAACGACTCGATCAAACACATCCAGACGCTCGAGCGCCATCGCATCGTAATCTGCACAGACCGCAATCCTTGCGCCTTCTGTGAAAAGGAACGCCGCAAGTCCGACGAATTGCGTTCCCACAACCAGTGGGCAAATGGGGTCCATGGCCTCCCGAGTGAACACAAGCCATGTGTCGAAACCTGCCGCTGGGAGTAGTTCATCGACCAGTCTGTGTTTCTCGGCGACTATCTCTCGACCCAGATTGATTCCCATGTTCCCTCCTCGCTTGGCGCGCCTGCGTTTGCGACCCATCCATCCCGTCGCTGCCAATGCCATTCATCACAAGAAAAAGACCGCAGGGATTCCCTGCAGTCGTCGTGCCAGTCTTCTCGCGGCGGCTAACTAGTGCCTAGCTGCCCACAGAAGAACTGGCGTGTTGCCAAGACCAGAAAAAGCTACGGGAGCATCTCGCTTCAGCACGAATTTCTCTACCCGTCACTTCTGTCATGATCAACCATTATAGCGGGCCTCCTGGATGAAGTCAAGCGTTAGGAGGCCCGCTGTGCCATGTTAGAACCCCTTGATGGACTACTTCCGAATCGGGTCCAAAGATCATCCAATGAGGTGAACCGGACGTCGTTCGAGCCCTCCACGTCCTAAGCGAACGCAATTCCTAGAGCGAGGCCACCGTACGTGAGAATCGCTTCGTGTGCTAAGGCCTCTCCGCAGACCGCAACTCGTCGACGCGGCTCTGACCTTCACCCCCACGGGATGTGCTTTGAGGCCAAGAAGCGCTTGAACTCTGTAACGGCTTTCTCATTGCCAGAGTACATCTTCTGGATCAAGGCTAGGAAGACACGATCTTTGTCGGCTGCTGCACTGTGCAACCAATATTCATAATCTGAATCACCCCAGAACTCCTCTGGAGCATTCCCCACGTCTTGTCCGGAGAACACGAGATCTCCGTTGTCGTTGATCTCCACATCGATCCAGGTCCGTGTTGGGCCGTGGATGTCAACCAAAGGCACTGTTGTAGGGGCTTTCTTCGCTTTGGCCTCTTGGTAGTTCTCATCCAGAGCCCGTTGCAGTAGCACTATCACAGCTAAGCGACGAACCATGTTCGTTGCTTTGCGCCCAGGAACTTCAGCCTAACAGACGCGATCTTGTGTTGTGAAAGGAGCCTAATGCAATGCGGATCCCCCTGATTAGCAAAGAGAGAATCCAAATAGGGCTCTCCTTTTACTAATCAGCTCCCAACTCCCTTGAGCGCAAAATGAGACTATGCTGAGAAGACGAGCTGAAACTGTCTGCGGCTTCCTTCGGACAGCCACCGCCAGTCAAGCTCCCAAATCCCCAGCGAGGATTTTAGGGGTTCAGCTCATCTTCTCGTCGCGGTAGGAACACCCGTCGTCGGGTGCCCCCGCACAGATCCGGACGTGAGGTACTACGCTCATCCGGCTCTTACCTTAGGTTGATAACGCGAAGGCATTGCTGCTTCCCGTACTCGCTCCAATCCCTGTGACACACCGCTGGGCTCAATGTAGGTGCTTCCTCTTGGCTGTATCCACAGTTTCCCGTTTCGTGCCCGTTTAGAGTTCGCCATATCGCTCCCTCCGGCTCTGTGTCCGGTGTGTGTTGGACTCAAACGAGTTCCCCTTGGTCAGACCCCTTCCCTCCACCATCTCCGCCGGTCGGTGGCCGGTCTTCACCGGTTGAGACCCTTTGTTCGACGGCTTCCAAGGTACTATGGGTCTGTCCGACTGCCCGGTCGCATACATACTGGGATTGTGGTCTCTGCCCTTCCCCAGTCGAACTGAGCTAGGAACTCGCTCAGTCGCTTTCGGGCTCTCCCGGTTCCCGCGTATGGAGCTTCTACGCATGCAGAGGGTCTCGGACTCCGTGGGCCAGTACGTACCTCGCCTAGCGCTACGCACCGTGTTGTCTTCCCCATATGAGTACAAGGTCGACGCACCAAAAGGGTGATTTCGGATCTCAATACCTCGCCTACGCAAGCCCCGCGCCAACGCTTCGCCGCTCCCTTACGGGTAACCGACGCATGACTCGGGGGGTGTAGTAAGTACCTCTTCAGCTACTACATCCCCCGAGGGACCGTAGCGGCTCGCTATGCCTTACTACGTAGTGGACTTTCACCACCACCTCCATGCCGGTTTTCACCGGCGCTTTCACTCATTTTGCGCCTTTCCCTCTTCACCCACCCCAAGAGGGAAAATGAAATAGGATGTAGAAGCGGCAGAGTGGAGAGCGTTGTAATGATATCCACCAGTCCAAGCAACAAAAGAAGCCTTCTGTTGCTCCAGAAAAACCAAGGGGATAACGCTGAGTGCGAATCCCGTACGAAGTATTCTTCTCCACAGACATGCTCTTGACAATTACACTTGGAAGTTGAATCCAGGCAGTGATATTGTGGAACACGAGATGAAAGAGCATAAACCGGTTGGCAAGCATTTCGATGTCAGGACGCATGAGGAGTTGGTTCGTTTCTTGGAGGGAGATGTTGCACCCAAGGAATTCGAGAAAGCTTGCAAGCCACTAGTCCTTGATGTTTTGGAAAACTACGAAGGTTTCGATGCAGTTGAACAGGGGCCGAGCTTCCCTGGCACACCCTTTGATTTCTTCGGTTTCCGAACCGGGATTCCCTATGTTGTTGAGTTCAAGGGTTCCAGGTTCAGCTTCAACTCGCCTGGAGAAACCCAGAAGAGAAGGCTAATGGAACTCCGAGATCAGCTACCCGAGGTACGGCTGGCACTGCTCCAAGTCAAGGCCTGCAAAGGCATGTACAGGATCTTTTATAACGAGGAGATGAAGTTCATCTTTTCGAGTAGGACCGCCCCGATAGATCCTATTGTGTCCTGGGTTACGCAACGACTCGATCACGCCTAAATCCATGTTGAAACGCTTTGTCAAATTGCCCTTTAGACCACTACCGCCGCCACTTGGCGAAAGGATTTGAGAGCGCTCTCCACCTCCTCGTCGAGAATATGGGTGTAGATCATCGTGGTGGAAAGATCTGAATGACCCAAGATCCTCTGAGGACATCCTATGCGGCAGGATCTGCAAAACGCGCTATTAAGATAAGGGTATTATGGACAGGAAGATACTTGTTTCTTCTCCGAAACGCTCCAAGATGTCTGGGTTCATTCGGCGAACTCCCTCGACAAACACATGCCCCTGCGATGCGTCCGCTACCACCACGACGGCCTGCCTATATTCTCCACGAAATGCCC
>Ga0307379_10005313_pt1 | contig 18018 bp, 9 predicted proteins | sample UN2MG_FD_202237 | JGI IMG/M metagenome (GOLD analysis project Ga0307379, IMG submission 202237) | Soil microbial communities from Risofladan, Vaasa, Finland - UN-2 | ecosystem: Environmental > Terrestrial > Soil > Coastal area > Acid sulfate soil | place: Finland: Risofladan, Vaasa | collected... | reverse complement strand
GGGCAGGATGGACTCGACCATGGCCCGGGTGGTGCCGCGGTCGAGGACTTCGCCGGCGGCCCCGGATAGGCGGCCGTGGATGCGGTACGTGGCCCGATAGCCGGGGATGAGGTGGAGGTCGGAGGCCTCGGCCCCGACGGTGGCCTTGAGGAGCTTCAGGAGCGTGGGGTTGATTCGGTCGTCCACGATGTTCATTTCAGTCGCCTTCTCCGCAGAACACGTCGGTGATTGTACCGGGTTTTGCGGGGTTGGGTTGCGGGAGAAAAGGGCGGAGCCGTCGGGTTTCAGCCGGCAGCTATCAGCCGGGAGCGTTCGGCCGTTAGCTGTGAGCCGTTGGCTATTGGCCGGAAACGGGAGCGGCGACGGGGCACTGGAGGCTGGGGGCGGGTAGTCGACCAAGGGCGGCGATCCCCTTTGGGGCTCCCGTCCGGGCTTGCGAACCCTGGCCGTATGCCCTGCCGGGGCAGAGAGTCCAAGCGTAGGCGACCCCCCTCGCGGGGATGTGCCGCCCGGCGAGCTTCGGCAGGGACCTTGCGGCCGTGCCAGGACCTTGACAGGCGCCGGCCGAATACTGGACACTAAGGCATCTGGAAATCGTGCGGTCTGGCGACAAGGGGAGGACACGACAATGCCTGAGCGGATATTCACTGCACCTCTGGCGACGTTTGGTTTTTACCTGCTGCTGATTGTCCTGCCGATGTCGGGCTGCACGTCCGGCGGCGGTGGCGGCGGTGTTGAGGCAGGCGGCGGTGATCGCGCCACGGTGGCGACGGAAAGCGAGATTGACGGAACCTGGTCGGGCACGATATCGCAAGCAGGACAGCCCGGCTCGCAGGTGACCCTGACGTTCGATGCCGGCACCTACTCTGCGACCACCGACGATCAATGGAGCCGTGGATGGTTCGTGTTGCGGACGGACATTGTGCCGAAGCACATCGACCTGAACATTGACGAAATCTCCAACTCGGACATGGGGGGCGGGACCGTCCGGGGCATTTACGAGTTGTCGGACGCCAATCGGACGCTTCGGATGGCCTTTGGAGCCAACGGTGGAGCCCGCCCGGCAACCTTTGCCGCAAGCCAGGACGTGATGGTATTGGACCTTGTCCGCGATGGATCGGGGCCACTTCCTGAATATGAAGGCGGGGCCAGCATCGGCATGCAGGGTGGTATTGTCAAACTGAGCGATCATGAGCACGATTCGACGCATGCTTATGTCGAGATCCCCGCGGGCCTTCTTGCCAGCTTGACGCACATAACCATCCAGGAGTACGAGGAAGAGCCGCCGCCGTGCGATTTCTCCCCCTATTTCTTCGTCGAGTTGGGTCCCGATGGCCAGACCTTTGCGGAACCGGTCAAGGTCGCACTCTCTTATCCTCAGGACGCTGATCCCGCCGATTTCACGGTTTACAGGGCTGACTCGGGTTCCTCGGACTGGACGGCGCTCGACACTGTCGCCGTGGACGCATCCGCTCGGCTGATTGTGGCCGAGACAGACCACTTCAGCATTTTCGCCCTGGCTGGACCTCCGCCGGTCAGCTTCGACATCGACGTTTATGAGGCCGCCGGCCGACTGACAGCGGCGGTGCGAGTCTCGACCGACTTGGCTAAAATCATCACGTGCCTGGGTGTGGAGTTGGAAACCGGCATCCCGAACATGCACCTTATGGTCGAACGCCGGTGGCGCGATGCCGTTGCCTGGTATGACGTCACGCTCATGCGCAAACAGTGGTGGGCGTCTGAGGATTGGGGGATTGAGGAGTGGGGGGCCGAGGAGGTGGAGGCCATCACCGTCGTCTATCAGCCGGAGAGGGTTGAGCTCGCCGGGCCCTACTTCGAACAAGGACGTCTCCAGGCTAATGTTGACTACGACAGCGGAAGAAGTCGGGAGATTGTCTTCCCTCCGAATGGAATGATGTATCAGGACGCATACGAGGCGCATCTTGCCGGCGAGCCCGTGCTTTTCGATTTCGAATCCACAGTTGATCCCAATGAAGAGTATTATGTTGAGGTTTCCCTCGGCTTTTCCTATGAACATGGGGAGGTTTACGGGACCGGAAAAGTGCCATGCTGGCATGTTTACCATGAGGCTAGGACCGACCCTGCCTCACCTGACAGCCTGCCATCGGTTCGCATGATCGATGCCAACACCAACGGCATAAAGGACAGTTTCGAAGTCGGCGTTGCCTGTATTGACGATGACGCCTGCGACGAAGGCATGCATTGCGATCCGACCACCGGGGCGTGCGTAACGGACGACGATGTTACCCTCGTAATGTACACCCCTGTCGGAGTTCAAACTGGGCACGTCGTGATCAGCTACGACCTTGTTGACCCCGAAGGCGGTTCCCACGATTTCCTTATCACCTGGGGCCGCGATGGCAACAGCAGGAGTGGAACCGCATACCTCGCAAGCACCAGTGCCGGTCAGCGGGAGGTGGATGTGAACGGCGACTGGACCCTCGTTGGGGTCCCGCCCGGTCATCACGAGTTTGTGTGGGATTCCGCTCGTGGTCTCCGGAACGACCGGACGGATTCGGCCGTGGTGAGGATGTCGTCGCTGACCAGCGGAACCCCGGACGCGCCGCTAGCGGCAGAGACTGACCCCTTCACGGTCGACAATACGCGGGGAGAGTGCTCCCTGGACTGCTACCCTCTGCTGCTGGGCGATGGAGAATGCGACGCGCCATGCAACAGCGAGTTCTGCAACTGGGATAATGGGGACTGCGAACCGTGCGTTGACGATTGGGACTGCGATTGGGAGAGCGGAGAGACGTGCGACGAGGGAGTGTGCACATCGGCGGCGGCCGAGGTCGCCGCCCCGACCTTCGATCCGCCCAGCGGGACCACCTTCACCGATACGCTTGACGTGACTATCAACTGCGCCACACCCGGCGCTACGATTCACTTCACTGAAATAACCGATTCATACGAACTTGATAGCACAGAAGCTGCACCCGCCACCACTTCGGCAACCGAGACCAAGACGATTAAGGCACACGCCTCCAAGGAGGGGCTGCAAGACAGCTCCGAGGTCACGGCGACGTACACGAGGATCGACTCCGGATCGCCGACGATCACCGGCGCGCTGGTTTCCGGCGCCCTGACCGAGGGACAAACCGGGACGGTCCTGGTCTCCTGCACGGCCAGAGATGCGGATGGTTTCGTGTCCTCGGTGCGCGTGGACCTGTCCGCGATCGGGGGTTCGAGTGCCAAGTCCCTGATAAACACGAGCGGCAACGCTTGGTCGTGGTCGGGCAGCGTGACGCCACCCAGCAGCGGCACGAAGACGATCACTCTCACGGCCACCGACGATGACGGCAAAACCGCCACGGACAGTGCCAGCATCAGCGTTTCGGGCGCTTCCGGCGGTGGCAGTGGTCTCGTGGTCCGGCTGGGTTCCATTCGCAACCGATACCAGGGCGACAACTGGTCGGACATGACCAGCATCCTTGATACTTCGATGGCGGGCGAAGTCGACCTCGTGACGTCGCTGGAGGACGTTGGTCTGTCTTCTTACGCTGCCTTGTGGGTGGACCTGGGGCTGCAGAGCGGATCTCTCAGCAGTACCGAGATCAGCCAAATCCAGGCCTTCATCAGCGCGGGGAAACGCGTAGTGTTGATCGGCGAACACAGTGGTTATGCCGGTTGGAATGCGCAGATACTTGGGCTTGTAGATGGGTCGTTTGGTGGGGATCAGATGACGTCGGTTGACGTGCCGTCAACATACACGCACGCAATCACGAGTGGCGCATCGGTGATCCGTCCTGATCAGTTCGGCATCGCCGACGGGGGTACGGCCCTATACGCAACAAACGTCGTCACGCTGTGGGAACCGCAGCAGAACGTCCTGACCATTTTCGATACGGACGTCTTGGACGATGGGGCGATCGACCAAGCGTCGAACCGAGAGTTTGCCGAGAACGTAGCGGCATGGTTGGCCGGTTCATGACGCCGAAGTCGACTGCAAGGGAACGCTGCGACTGACTTCGTCGCGCGAGCGAGCGGAACACTGCTTCTACCCGTGGTGGCGGTCAGCGCCGGTAGGGCCCTCATCGGAGCGCCCAGCAACAGCTACAACGGCCCAGAATCCGGGTCGGCGTACGTGTTCGACTTGAGTGGGCTGCCGTGACGGGGGGCGCGTCTTATATACCACACATCGATGGCGCGCCTGTCCGTCCCCCACCCCCGATGTACAGCAGGAATGGGGCACCCGCCTGGCACGGCATGCCTACCCGGGCTGCGCCCTGTGAAGGCATGCCGCACCTGCTGCCGGGTATGTCACGCAGCGCCAGGCCGGCTACTGCGGGCCGCTGGTTGATAGCTCGGCCTCGAAGAGGGCGTAGTCGTCCAGGTCGATGAGGCCGTCGCCGGTCATGTTGCCGGGGCGGCACTCGGTCGTGGCGACCTCGCCGAAGCACTCCTGGAACTCGAGGAAGTCGGCCAGGTCGCAGTCGGCGTCGGCGTCGAACCGCCCGTCGCCGTAGGCCACGCACTCGTCGGCCGTCTCGTCGCACCAGGTCCCCCCGCCGCAGGGGTCGCCGGGCGAGATGCAGTCGCCGGTGCCGGTTTCACAGTACTCCACGCCGTTGCAGAACCTGGCGTCGTCGCAATCCTTGGGCGTTCCGGCACACACGCCTCCGGAGCAGGTGTCGCTCTCGGTGCACGGGTCGCCGTCGTCGCAGCCACTGGTGTTAAACGGATGGATGCAGCCGTCCACCGGATCGCAGATGTCGTCGGTGCAGGGGTCGGCGTCCACACAGTCACTGTTGTAGACGCACTCGTCGCACTCGTCCGGCACACCGTTAGTGTTGAGGTCGAAGCTGGTGCCGGCCGCGATGTCGCAGGCGTCCGGTGAGCCGTTGGTGTTGCAGTCGGGATCGCACTCGTCGGGCGTGCCGTTCGTGTCGCAGTCGGGGCTTCCCGAGGCGAGCACGACGTTGTCCACCTGCCAGCCGAGCCAGCCGCTGGTGTTCGTGTCGCTGGTGAACTGGAAGATGATGACCACGGTCTGACCGGCAAAAACGCTCAGGTCGACCACCTGCACCCCCCAGGTGCCGGTGCCGCCGCTCTGCACCCAGACGGTCGTTCCGTTGACCAGTACGCGGCCGAAGTCCCAGTCGGCCTCCGTCTCGATCCGCGAGCAGAAGCGCAGCTCGGTGAGCCCGTGGCCGAGGGTGACGGCCGGGGCGATCAGCTCCCTGAACTCGTTATCGCCGTAGGTGCAGGAGCCGGTGCTTCCGGCGTAGGCCCAGTAGGTGCCGCCGCAGTCGGGCGAGGCGGCGCCGCACTGGTTGGTGATCGGGAAGGTTCCTTCGACGGTCCAGCCGGCGGGCAGGCCGGCGTCGAAGTCGGCGTCGAGCAGCAGGCCGCTGCCGGCGACGTCGCACTCGTCGGGCACGCCGTTGGTGTTGCAGTCGAAGCTGGTTCCGGCGGCGATGTCGCAATCGTCGGGGATGCCGTTGCTGTTACAGCTAACGCCGGCGGCCTGGTACTTGAGGGCCACGCGTATGAAACAGGAGCTGCATGCGGAGGGGTTGACCGCACTGGTGGCGACCATGTTGACCGTGGCGTTGCCGCCGCCCACGGCGCTCACGAACGTGGCCTGGGGCACGATGAGGCTGTCGGCGTTGGGCAGGGCGGGGCAGTCCGCGCCCGACACGAACACGGTGCCGACCGGTGTGCCGTTGATGTCCACGTCCACCCATTCGGTGGAGCTGCTGAAGTCACCGATGGCGTCGAAGTTGAGCGACACGTCGCCCAGCGGCGGCGGCGGCGACGCGAACACGTGGCTCTGAGGCGAGCCGGTGCCGATGGGCGAGAGCCGGGGCGACTGCGAGGTGAAGGAGACGGCGGTTTGGCACTCGTCGGGCACGCCGTCGGTGTTGCAGTCCAGGCTGGTTCCCACGGAGATGTCGTCGCCGTCGGGAACTCCGTTGTCGTTGCAGTCGTAGAGCAGGTCGAAGGTGAAGGTCATGGATGCGGATGACGTGCTGATGTCGCGGACCCACAGGCCCGAGCCGGTGCCGTCCCACCAGCGGGTGTTCGGGTCGGTGAAGTGGCTGCACTCGGTGTAGGTGGGGGCGGCCCAGAGATCCGTGGAGTCGCCGGTGTTGTTGTAGTTCTCCAGGTCCCAGTTGCCGTCGGCTTGTACCAGGGTCACCAGGTAGTGCAGCTCGGGCGTCATCTGTTCGTTGTCGTTGCTGCCCTGGGTATCGACGTGCCAGATGGCCAGGCCGGCGTCGGGGAGCCCGCTGTCGCGGCCGGACTGCTGACGGTTCGCGATCATGTAGTATTCGTTGGCCGCGGTGGGATGCTCGTATTTGTAGGAGGTGTTGGAGGTCAAGGGCGCGATCAGCCCGGACTGGGGCGTGGTCAGCAGCGTCGTGGTAGACCACCCGGAGATGTACTTGAAATAGGCGCAGGGCTCGACCGGGTTGTTGGCAAAGGCGCCGCCGCACATCAGGCAGTACTTCCCCACCCCGGCCGACTCGTAGCCGTAGTCGTACAGGTCGGGCCAGTAACAGATCATGTGTCCGTTTTCGTGGCAGAACGTGCCCAGCTCGAGGGTGTCCCCCATGTCGGTCATCTGATACTTGTAACTGGAGACGCCGTCGGCCGTGAAGGAAACCGTCCAGGAGTGAGGCCAGAGGCCCTCGGCCCAGGCGTTGTTACAGTATCCGGCGTAGAAGCAGTTGATCCCATCGATCAGTCCGTCGGTGTTGGCGTCGTATTGACTGAAGTCGAAGCCCTGGTTGTCCAGGTCGGTCAGGGCCTCGATGATCAGCTCGCGGGCCCGGGTGCCGTGCGGAATGGCGGGGTCCTCGTAATAGGTTTTGGGGTTCGCGGCGCGGTAATAGGCGGTGGGGACGAAGTTGGTGTAGGTCAGGTTGCCGTCGGAGACGTCGTAGAAGTAATCGCGCACGGAGCCATTGTTGCCGTAGCCGGTGTATCCGACCTGGTTGCAGTAGTTGTCGACCGAGGAGGCCGGGATGGTCCAGGTGTCGTCGGAGAAATCGACGAGCAGGCAGATGGCCTTGACGTTGCCGGACGAGGGCGGCGCGAGTCGAGTGCCGGTGCGGAGGCCGACGCCGGCCAGCACCTCGGCTTCGCCCTCGGCGTGGCGGGCGCGGGCGGCCGCGATCTTCGCCCTGGCCGAGGCGGTGTTGATCCGGATGTGCGGGCGCAGATCGAGGCCGGCGGGCAGTGCGGGCGCGACCGGCATCCCGGTGGAGACCAACTCGTTGCCGTCGGGCGAGAGTCGTGCGTAGCAGGCGGCCCTGGTCCTGGGGTCGAGCGTCAGCGTGTAGCCGTCGAGCGATTCGACCACACGGTAGAACTCGTCGCCCCAGATGTGGACCTGGACGCGCGTGCCATCGGGCTGGCGGTGGGAGAACAGCTCACCGAAAACGGGGTGGGCCTGCGCCCGGGGCGACAGGACGAACGTCAGCAGCAATGTGCAGGCGAGAAACCACGCCCACCGTTGACCGCTACCCGGTTTTGACAAGCACGCTGTGGTCGATTCGGTGGTCCTGCGACGTCGAGGCATGTACGGCTCCTTTCCCGGTCCGATTCTGCTGGCTGAAACACGTGGACGGGCGGTGCGCATACCACCGCCGCACGCGTCACAGCGTCGATTATACCGAGTCGGGTCAGGCGACTACAAGGTCCGGAATGGTCCGCTGCCGTCCTATGCAGCGTTATCGCCCCGTAGATGAGCATGAGAGCAGGGAATTCTTCCGACGCCGGGCTGTCGGAGGCTGCTACACGGCTGTCTCTTGCGGCTTATCGCCGGCTTGACCGCTACTTGCCCACGAGCTTGGCCACTTGGTCCTTCATGCCCGGGCCGCGGAGGTCGGTGGACTTGATCTTGCCGTCAGGGCCGATCAGGAACGTGGCCGGGATGGCGAACGCCCCGTAGTCGCGGCTGGCCTTCTCGGCGCCGGACTTCGGGCCGTAAACCTGGGCCCAGCCGATCTTCTGGTCCTTGATGAACCGTTGCAGGGCCTTCTGGTCGGTATCGAGACTGATGCCGATCATGACGAAGTCGTCGCGCTGGCCGAGGGCGTCGTGAATCTTCTTGACGTTAGGCATCTCCGCGACGCACGGGCCGCACCAGGTGGCCCAGAAGTCGAGCAAGACCGTCTTGCCCTTGAGGTCGGCCAGCTTGAGTGTCCGGCCGTCGAGCGTGGTCAGCTCGAACGGCGGGGCGTCGTCGCCGACCTTGACGGTGGCGCCGGGCATTCCATCGGGGCCGCCCGGCGTCATCGCGAAGCGGTAGTCGGTCTTCGGTGCGCGGACCGGCCGTTCCAGCAGCGGCTCGTGGCCGGGATGAATTAAAGAGATCAGGAACTCGTCGGTCGGCGCGTCGGGGATGACGAACCGGCCGTCCGCGCCGGTGAGAGACTGCAGGGTGAGCGTCTCGTGGCCGCGCCATTTGACGGACATGACGTGTACGCCGGTCAGCGGTTTGCCGTCGGCATCGGCCACGGTTCCGCCGACCAGCGACGGCGGGTCGAGCTTGACCTCGAGATCGGCCACCTGCCCGGCGGCCACTTCGACCTCGGCCAGCTCCGGAGCGTAGCCTCGGGCGAAGACGGTGACGGCCTGCCGGCCTGGTGGCACGCCGTTGATTCTGTAGGTGCCGTCGAAACCGGTGAAGTCGCGAGGGTTGCGCCCGAAGGCGTAGTCGCCGGCCGTTACGCGGGCGCCGTTGACCGGGCGTTGCTCCGATCGGTCGATGATCCTGCCGGCGATGGAGCCGGCCTGCTCCAGGACCAGGGTGTGGGTGGACTCGATGGCGTCACTGGCCAGTTCGATCTCGCGATCGAAGTCCTCGGAGGAAATGTACGACTGATGGGACAGGCGCAGGACGAGTTTTCGCGTGTCGTAGTGCACGTTGTGGATGGTGAGCTGGCCCGCGGCGTCGGTGGCCAGGGAGCGGTAGTCCTTCTGCTCCTCGGCGACGCACTCGACGCCGACGCGGCCGACGGGTTTGTCGTCACCGTCCACCGTGCGCAGGTGAACGATGCGCTCCGGCTTGAGGGCGACGTCCAGGGGTTCGGCTTCGGCGACTGACTCGACCTCGCGCTGCTCGCGGCCGTACCTTTCGGTCTCGACGGTGACCCTGGCCTGCCCCGGCGGTAGCTCGGCGACCGTGAAGGTTCCGTCCTCGGCGGTCTGTGTCTCGCGCTTGTCATAGCCGAACTCGACGCGAACGGTGGCCGCGGCGACGGGTTTCTCGGTGTGAAAGTCGCGGACGGTGCCGGTGAGCTTACCCGCTCCACCCAGCAGGGCGTCCACGAAGGGGGGGAACTCGTCGTCGGGGTCGGGGTCGAACTCGACCTCGCGGGTCACCTCGGTGAAGCCGGCTTTGGTGAACGCGACGACGACCTTACCGGTGACCTTGCCGGGCAGCAGGAGCGTGAAGTCGCCCATGTCGTCCGTGGTGGTGGTGGCCAGGTCGGCGGGCTCGGCTCCCTTTGCGGCCGGGCGGCGGGCGATGACGGTGACGTCTTTCACGCCGGCGCCGATGTGGTCGAAGACCTGTCCCTCGATGAGGGTGGTGGGTCCCTCGACGGGCTGGCTGGTGGCGGGGTCGCCCAGGCCGAAGGCGGTCAGGTCGAGACAGAGCGACAGCAGAATGACGCCGCCGAAACCGCGAAACAGACGATGCGTGGGAATGATATCGGTCCGAATCATGAATTGTCCATCCCGGTTCGCGGGCCAGTCGTCGCCGAAGCGTTACGACGTGCCTCCGGATTCTACCACGGGTGCGTGGATATGGGTGCCCCGTCGTTGAGTTTTGCCCGGCGAATCGATATCCTGGCTGGTAGGTCCATCCCTTGCGGCCCTTCCAAATCGTCCGCCGGCTGGGGAAACCTGATCGACGCGTGAGCGTCCTGCGGTGGAGAGCCCACGAATGGGGTGTCGGCATCGGGCGACGGTTCTTTTGGTCCTGGCGGTGGTTGCGACGCCGATCGTCGCGACGGCGCAGCCGGGGTACGTGGACTACACGTCCTGGTCGGACTGGGCCCGGCTGCGCGTGGGGGTCCGCGCGGGCCTGGCGTCCAGCTACGATCGGACCGGCGGCAACAGCGACTACTCCCAGTACGAGTGGCCGGAGGGGCTGATCCGCGACGACGGGGTGGTGTGCACGGTCAAGACGCTGGCCGGCCCCGGGGTCGTGCATCGCTTTTGGATGCCGCACAAGACGGCCGACCAGAGTTTCGTGGTCCGCATGTACTTCGATGGCGAGGTGACGCCGCGGATCGACACCACCAGCGACGTGCTGCTGGACGGAAGCTTCGGTTACTTCACTGCGCCGCTGGTGACCACCTGTGCGGGCGGTCAGGTCAGCTATGAGCCGATCCCGTTTGCCGGCGCTCTGCGAATCGAGACGGTCAACAAACTGCTCCCCGCGAGCGGCTGGTCGCCGAACCGACACTACTATCAATACACCTACTCGCTGTACCCGGTGAGTACGGACCTGACCAGCTACGACGGGACGCTTACGCCGGAGCAGCAGTCGGAACGGGCGGCCGTCGCGGCCCTGTTCGACAACGCCGGGCAACACCCGGGCGGCAGCAGCCCGGGCGCCGTGGTCGTGACCACACCGGCGGGTCCGGTTCCCGCCGGCGGTTCCATCGTGTTGGCCGACGTGACCGGTCCGGGTCTGGTCCGCCGGATCAACGTGCGGATGGACGCGGCCACCGACGATGAGCTGGACGGGTTGCGCCTGGCAGTGACGTACGATGACGGCGCTGCCGCTGCCATCGACGTGTCGGTGGCAAACTTCTTCGGAGCGGGGCATCTGCGGGCATCCTACGCCGGCCTGCCGCTGGGCACGGACTCGCCGGACGGGTTCTATTGCTATTGGCCGATGCCGTTCCGGCAGCGGGTGCGCGTGTCGCTGGTCAACTCGACGGGCTCGCCCGTTGCGATCGACTCGGCCGTCGTGGAATATGAGCCTGGCCCGGTCGCCACGGACATGTGTTACCTTCACGCCAGCGCGTACACGCACGTTTGCCAGGCCGCCGAGGTTTATCACCCGATTATTTCGGTCACCGGCCGAGGGCATTACGCCGGAAATCTCCTCTATGTCGAGCAGGACGCCTGGTCTTTCGCCATGTTAGAAGGCGACGAGGTGATTACGGTAGATGGGACCGAGACGCTCTACGGCACGGGGTTAGAAGACGCATACAACGGCGGCTATTACTACAACTGGACGGCTCTCATGCTCGACGAGCCGGAGGGCCCCCGGCCGGAGTCCGCGATCCGCCCGCTGCACGGTATCCTCTACGTGCATCATGAGGATGGCGTTGAATACGCCCGGGCGGATCAGTTCCGCTGGTACATCGCCGACCGGGTGGGCTTTTCGAGTTCGATCGAGGTGAAAGTCGAAAATCGGTACGCCCAGGTCGGCTCGGTGTGGACCTCCGTGGGTTTCTGGTACCAGCAGCCACCGGTGCCGGCCGACACCGACGGCGACGGCGACCTCGATCTGTCGGACTTTGCGGCGCTGCAGCGCTGCTTCGGCGAGTCATCGCCCGCGTGCACCGGTCTTTTCGACCTGGACGGCAGTGGGCTGGTGGACCTGCCCGACTACGAGGACTTCTCCGAGGGCTTCACCGGCCCTTGGGAGTGAGCCGGACGCGGTGTTCCCTTCTCTAGCGAAGCGGGTGAGCTGTACGACGTCTGCCATCGTCGCGGGCGCCGGCGTGGACAGCGAGCGCGTTTGGCGCGAAGATGGGCGATCATGACTGACGAGAAAACGCTGCGGGAACAGGTTTGCGAGATCGGTCGGCGGCTGTACGCCCGGTGCTTCGTGGCGGGTAACGCGGGGAACCTTTCGTGCCGGATGGCCGCCGACCGGGTGCTGTGCACGCCGACGCTGATCAGCAAGGGGTTCATGCAACCGGACGATCTCTGCGTGATCGACCTGGAGGGCAAGCGGCTTTCCGGCGAGCGCCGGCCGACCAGCGAACTGGCCCTTCACCTGGAGGTCTACCGCACCGAGCCGGGCGCTCGGGGTGTGGTGCATTGCCATCCACCGCACGCGCTGGCGTTCGCGATTGCCCGCGAGGACATTCCGACGGGGGTCCTGCCGGAGATCGAGGTGTTTCTGGGAGAGGTGCCGCGGGCCGACTACGAGACGCCCGGCGGTGACGCGTTCGCCGCGATGATTCGACCCTACATCGGGCGGGCCAACACCGTGGTGCTGAGCAATCACGGGACGGTGAGTTGGGGGCCGACGCTCGAGCGGGCCTGCTGGAACACCGAAGCGGTTGACGCCTACTGTCACGCTCTGATCCTGGCCAAGCTGGTGGGCAACGTCGAGCGGTTGCCCGAGGCAAAGGTGGCGGAACTGCTCGATCTGCGACCGCGAATGGGTGAGGGCCCGGACCCGCGTCGCACGGCAGGGGGGTCGCTGCTGGTCAATCCCGAGTTCGGCAAGCGCCCGCCGGCCGACTAGAGATCCAACGGCCGGGCGCCGGACCGTCGCATCGGGCGCGCCGTGTTACAACCGGTGACCATGACTCGATGTGTTCCGTTCATGTTGGTGGGTTGCTGGCTGGGCGCGACGGCGACGGTCGGCTGGAGCCGGCAGTCGTCACCGTCCGACGAGGGCGATGCCGTTGCGCTGGCACGGCAATTCGTCGAAGAGGGGAACTACGAGCAGGTCATCGAGACGCTGAAGGGGCTGCCGGAGGACAAAGCCGGCTTCGAGGCCCACCGCTTGTTGGGGGCGGCTTACCTACGGCTCGGGCGGTTGCCCGAGGCTCGGCAGGCGTTGCGGACGGCCGTTCGGCTTCGGGCGGTGGACGGGGAGACGCACTGCCTGCTTGGCGACGTGTATCTTGCGGAGCAGAAGTTCGGCCTGGCGGCGGGCTCGTATGCGGAAGCGCAGCGGTTGGGTTCGGACACGCCGCAGCTTCACTACCAGGCGGCCCGGGCCGCGTACGAGTTGGGGAACTACATCGGGAAGATGGAGACCCGCACCATCGCCGGCGGGGTGGCGGGTCGCGTGCAGGATGGTTGCTACCTGATCGAGCCGGTGCCCGAGGAACGGGATCGGTTCTTCGTCGCTCCCTCTGATTCGGCCATCTACCACGTGCAGCGGGCGCTTGACGGCGGCCTGGACACGCCGCGGATTTATCTGCTGCACGCGGACATCTGGCTGGCGGCGGGCCGACACGTCCCAGCGCTGGACATCTACCGGCGGATCGAGGAGACGGTGCCCGAAGAGGAACGGGCCCGGTACAACTACCACTATGCCCTCGCCTGCCGGGGTGCAGACGACCTGGAAGGCTACCTCGACCGGATGAAGCGGGCCATCGCCCTCGACGAGCCTCGATACGGCAAGCATCTGATTACGGCCTATCGTCGAGTGGCCGACTACTACAGCGCCGAGGGCGATCTGAAGAACTACATCCGCTATCTGGAGTTGGCGGCCAAGGAGGCGCCGGCGTCGGCGGACCTTCACTATCTGCTGGGCAACGCGTTGTTCGAGGCGGGGCGCACGGCCGACGCGTCGCGCCAGTGGCGTCTGACGCTCGAACTCGAGCCGGACCACGCCGACCGCGAGCGCATGCTCGAGTTGGTCCGAATGATCACCAGCGAACCGTAGGATCGGAGCGACGGGCGCCGGTGCCGACGGGTGCGTGACGGTTTAGGTGGGTGCCACTGGCAGCTTGCCTGCCAGTGTGTGTGCTCCACACGCCCACCCGAGAGACCACACGGGCGGACAAGCCGCCCGTGGCACCCCAAACCGAGTGCCGCCGGAAGTGTCACGGCCCTGGTGCCGACTGCCGGGCGCAGATCGGCTTGTTGGCCCAACTGATCGGCGAGGGCTTCGACGGGCGATCGTCGTCCGGCAGCAGGGCCCACCGGTCAAGTGTGGGACCGTTCCCTTCGACGGGTGGGTGATCCCGTGTGGCGATCAGGATTCGCGGCGTTGCAGGCGAATCGTCGGCCGGTGTCGCCTGAACACGTCGGGTCCAGTCATCAACAGACGGGAAGAGCCATACTTCGCGGTGGGCGAAATCCAGCGGTGGACAGCAATAGGGGGCGGGTTCGGCCAGGAGGCCGATCGGCCCGTCGAGTGCGGCCAGCCGTTCCGCCGCCCGGTGACGGGTGTTGTCGGGTCCGCTATCGGCCAGGAAGTTGTGCAGGTAGTGGAATCCGAACAGCCCGACCCACACGACAACCGCGGCGGCCGCCAGCCCGTTGATCCATTCCCGCCGGCGTCTCCATTTCCGTGTCAGCGCGAACGCTGTGGCCACGACCAGAGCTGCGTCGGCGAATACGCCGAATCGGCCGTACTCCGCTGGCTTGCCCGCGCCGATCAGAACGAACTGCACGAAGATCAGACCGGCCGGCACGACCAGCGGTGCGGCCGACCATCGCTGACTGCGGACCAGCCAGATCGTGGCCGCGATGCCGACCAGCAGGATCGGCCAGGTCGCGCCCTCGACGGTCAGGGCCAGCATGCGAAGGAATCCCTCGCCCAGGCGGTCGATCTCGTACATGGCCAGCGAGTTGCCGAAGTTGCTGCGCAGCACCTCGCGGTTGGCGATCAGGTTGATGGGGATGTAGGGATTGGTGACGGCATACACCGCAACGGCCAGGGCGACGCCGACGACGGTGCGTCGCAGGGCATGTGCCCATGCGGTGTCTTTCCTGCCGATACGAATGATCTCGACCAGCGGGATCAGGACGAAGATGGGCAGCGACGACAGCACCATCCCGAACGCCGCGCCGCAGGCCAGGCACAGTGCCAGCCAGTGCCGCCGCTTGCCCGTGTCGGCGTAGTGCATGGCGAACAGGACGGCCAGCAGCATCAGGACCGCTCCGGGCAGGTGCGGCTTGGCCTCGTGCGACATGCAGATCACCACGGGCAGCAGGACGAACAGTAACGCCCCGAACAGCCCGGCCTGGTAGTTCGCCAGGCGACGGGCGATTAGATACATGACCAGGACACCGATCAGGCCCCAGGCGACCACGTATGCCCGGGCCGCGATGTAGAACCGGCCGAACTCGTCGGGGTGGTCCAGGTAGTAGGTCAGGTCGGACCGCACCTCGATCAGCCCGACGAGGCCGCAGAACTTGATCAGCCCACCGACCGGATAGATGAACAGCCCGCCGTACTGGTAGAGCCGTGGATCGAAGTCCCAATTGCCCGGGTGCATCTGGGCCAGGGCCATCATGGTGATCATCTCGTCCGGCTGGTGGGTGTAGAGGCGGTACCGCAGATAGATGGCGGCGGCCTGTTCGTCGGTTTTGGTCAGCAGGATGGGCCGGTCGGTTGTGTCCAGCGGATCGACGTCCACGTCGGCCCCGCGTGTCGGGCTCGACTTCTGATGCGTCCCGGCCAGACGGGCGATCCTTTCGCCGGTCCACGGTTCGCCCCGGGTGAACAGGCCGCGGTCGACGTCGCGCGAGGGCAGTCCCCAGCCGATCCCCGCGATCGAGACGGCGGCATACAACAGCAGGATCGCTGCCAGCGTAAGCTGTTTCACTGCCGACTCTACGTCGCAAGCGAGTCTTGCCGGGGGGCATCCTTGTCCGCGGGCCAAGGTCAGTCGTCAGGCTCGACGACAAGGCGCCGTGGGTTGCTCAGCCTGAAGGATTTGCCCTCCCGAACCAATACCCCATAGCAGTTCACGGTCTGCTGTTGTTTGTGCGCCTGGATTGCCGTGAGATATTCCGTTTCCGGGAGTTCAAGCTTGATCTTGCGAGGTTGATCGTCCACGAATCCCAAGACAGTAACCTTGCCTGTGGCTTCCCCCTCACCCCTTTCGAGCTTCACGACCGGGCCACGAAGCTCGAAGTCGTCCAAGTCCGAGGTCTCCCTAAACACCCTACCAGCTTCTTCGATCATGGGCATGGCATCGGGCTCGAGCGAAATCTCCCTGGCAACGCCCGTCGCTACCGGACGGGAGCGTGACCAAGAGAAAGCGACGTTTAGCCCGCGATAGCCCTCGCCCCTACAGAAACCAGCGACGGCGTCACACAGATTCGCGGTTACCCCTTTGGGCACCGCGTCCTGGAACGCGGTTAGATTCCCGGTTGCGGCGGCCTGCTCGGCCGCGCCCTGCATCGCCGCAAGAGCCTGGGCCAAGGTGGTTGTCACCTGCCGTTCGAAGGGGTCCTCAACCTCGAACAGTCTTTCGCCCTCGCCAGGTGCCAACGCCGGGGCGACAGGGGAGATGATCGTAACGACGTAGCTTCCTCGCTCGGTTTGGCCCATACGGACTTTGCGCAGATACTCTGTGGCCTTGTTCGGTTTCCTGGTCGGGAAGTAGGGTCGGCGGTCGATAGCGGCGCACGCGGCAGCCATCATCATGTCCCGGGCCTTTTGAATGACCTGGGCGCCCTCCTCGATCGGGATGGTGCCGTCGGAACCCTCAGCTTCCGGGATCCGTAGGCGGACGACATCGGCAGACGCGGTGAACAGATCGCTCAGGATCTCGATCTGCGACCGCTCTTCGACTGCTTCAAGGGTCCTGAGGATGTCGCCCATGCGCAGGGCGAAATCGCCAATCCTCGTGTGCCGAGGCAGTACGATTTCGAATTCTTCGCCACATTGGTCTTGGAGGGTCCATGTTGTTGACCTACTCGGGTCGACATGGGCCTTCTGCCACCCAGAGGCGCGCAGATACGCCGTGAGTTCCAGAGGACGCAAAGCCGCCAAGGTCGCCGCATCCCGGATAGTCGCCCTCATGGCACACCCCCATCGCCAACGCGGACCATTATGCTACTCAGGTTCTCGACCGTAAACTGCTGTTGCCGTGGGATGGTGACGGTCACGGTCTCCGTGTTGGGCGTCTCATTCCACCCACGGATTGACACCCAATACCCGCAGCGATACATCGCGAGCGACTCTTCCGAGTGCCTCAGCCACTGGGTAACCTCGTTTGGGACCAGGACAACCACAAGAATCCGGGGAACCTGGTAGTCCTCTGGACGAAGCTCGTTGTAGTTCTTGGCCTTCAGGGCGTACTTGAGGTTCCCATCGTCCAAAAGGTCTTGCGAAGTGCACTTCAATTGGAGTTCTATCCTAGGTGATCGGGTGGTTCCCTTGCCCCCTGACGCTGCGATGCCCCAATCTACACTGTCGTCGTCAACTTCCGGCTTATAGAGCGTGTAGCCGGCTGTGGCAGCCACCGCTCTGACGTAAGCGTTGCTGAACTGCTCCTTCTGCTGGGGTCTCTCCATCAAGGGACCTCCGCGAAGACTCGTTGTCGGCAACTGGCCCGCTGGTCGGCACGGTTGCCACGGGGGTTAGATGGGACGCCCCCTCCGATCCCGTTCTCAAGGACACTGGCTAGCCGCTAGCTTACTGCCGAACGCGACTCCGTGCCAGGATAGGTAAACAGCGGCGGGCGATCTGTCAAGACGTCCGTCAGGGTCAGGGCGCAGAGCACCACGCTGACGATCCCGTTGGTGGTGAAGAATGCCAGGTTGACCCGCGAGAAGTCGTCCGCTCGGACCAGGCTGTTCTCGACGGCCAACAGCACGGCGACGGCGGCCACACCGACCAGGTAGACCCAGCCCAGCCCGGCTACCACGGCCAAGGCAACGAGCAGCACGACGGTGCCGGCGTGAAACAGGCGGGCCACCAGCAAGGCCCCGGCCGGCCCGATCCGGGCGGGCAGGCTGTGAAGCCCGTCGCGGCGGTCCACCTCGATGTCCTGGCAGGCGTAGATGATGTCGAACCCGGCGATCCACAGGGCCGCGGCGCCCATCAGGGTCACGGCCGGCCGGCCGACGGTGGCCGGGTCGATTGCCACCCAGGCGGCCACGGGTGACAGGGCGATGGCACTGCCCAGCCAGAGGTGCGACCAGCGGGTGAATCGCTTGGCGTAGGAGTAAGCGTAGAGATAGAGCAGAACCGGGCCGCTGAGCAGGATGGGCCAATGGTTGCCGTAGAAGCGGTAAAACCCCAGGCAGCCGATCCCGAAGGTCAACACGGCCAGGGCCAGGAACGCCCAGGCGGCGGTGGGGCTCAGCCGT
>Ga0307379_10005312_pt1 | contig 18024 bp, 17 predicted proteins | sample UN2MG_FD_202237 | JGI IMG/M metagenome (GOLD analysis project Ga0307379, IMG submission 202237) | Soil microbial communities from Risofladan, Vaasa, Finland - UN-2 | ecosystem: Environmental > Terrestrial > Soil > Coastal area > Acid sulfate soil | place: Finland: Risofladan, Vaasa | collected... | reverse complement strand
CCGGCTTAACATCGGAAAAGGCGATTTCGGTTGATGCACCAAGGATTCAGGAGTGTTTTTTAAATATCGAGTGCGAATATTTGTGGGAGCATGAACATTTTGAAGGAAGCCGTGATGTAACAATTGCGCTTCATGCTACCCATATATGCATGGATATTGATCGGTGTGATGAAAACAAACTAGGCAGATACGGGAAAACCGGGTATATGTATAATATCCATTCACCAAGAAATCCTGAAACCGGAGATGTTTTGCCGAATTGTTTTGGCGCACTCGAGAAGTATAACTAGAATGACAGTCCAGGACATCAGTCCGAGTTCAGCATATTGACATAATTGGCTCCTTGACCTGGACTTGAACCACGAACCTAGTGACATCTTCACCGAGGTTATCCGAGTAAAATTCATCGAGACTCTCGATGATTCCCTCCAGCAGTCTGCCGGTCGGCGTATCATCGAAGGGTTCGTTAATCGAGACTACCGAGACTCCGGCTTTTCTCAACATCGCTTTGTAGAGTATAGAGTCTTCCCGGCTGCGGGCAAAGCGGGAGTATTTCCATACCAATATCCGCTCAAAGGGTTTGTTGGGACGCCGGGCAAGTGAAATCATTTCCCTGAAAGCCGGGCGAGCGGTGGTCCTGCCCGACTCGGCTTCATCCACAAACTCTCTGACTACCTCATAGCCATTCCTTGAGGCATAGTCTCTCATAGCTTTTAATTGCGCTGAGATGGATAAATCCGTATCCTGTTTATCCGAGGATACCCTGGCATATAGAGCTACTTTCATTTTTGTCTCCTTCCTCCCCGTATTACAAGCTGATGCGATTGCATATCCGACATCGCCCAGCAACTAGGCCCATAAGCCCAATATCTTCAAGCGGTCTTTTCAATTTGTCACTCACGCTCTTAAGCTCGGCTTCAGTGTTGACTACGTTCTTCATCTCTGGCAAGTTCTGTATCTTCTCGAAAGCCCGTATTAACGCTTCCCGGCACCCATTCTGTTTGCCGGGGCAGTAAGTCATTTCTGAGCCACCCTCTCCGTGAAGTACATAGCCGTCTTCGGTGGCAACCAATCGCTTCTCGGGGTTTGTATCATCGATGATCCCCAGGGCCTTCCGCATATGGACTGTATAATAGAGATTCACTGCATGGGGATATACAAAACCCCCTTTGTTATCAGCAGGTTTCCCTTCCCTGACCTCGAGTTCTGTCTCTCTCTCAATTAGCATTCTTATCCCTAACGCCAGATTGGTCCTCGCTCTAAAATGATTTGCTGTGGCCTCTTTCCAATTTCTGATATTCGACCAGATCCGGTCACGTGTCAGGTGCTCTTTGAGTAAACTCCAGAGAGTAGTATCTTCATCTGATAGCTCGTATATCAATCCCTGCGATGGAGTGTAGATGATCTTACCTGCAGATAGGATTATCGGAGCGAGAGTGCCGCTTTTCTCTCGACGTATTTCCAGATCGGCAGGTGGGAGTTCGGTTCCTTTAAGAAGCTTTAGAATTATACCCTTAAGCTGCTTCTGGTGTTCTATCAGGGCTCCTTTGACAATCTCGGCACGAGCAGCAGCTCCATCACGCTCAGCACGTGCCTCCTCAATGCCCCGCTTAATCACCTTCAGGGCACGACTTCTATCTTTAGCAATTATTGCTGCAGGTTTGCCATCATCGTATTCCTTCAACCACTCCCTTTTTTCACTCATTGGTATTTGTTTGGGCATAATGTGCACTCCCTCTCTTGACAAGCATATTATGTATTGTGGACATACCTATAATACATCTTATAGCCCTTAATAGTATTTGTCAAGTCGTGAATGAAGTTATTATGAGTACTTATACACTTTTTATAATGAAAGTGATATGGATAACCAGGCCAGTAAAATACCGACTGGACAAAGCAACACCTCAGCGTTAAGCGATTATGCGCTGGGCCTGAGGATTCTTGCCAGGATAATCGCCCGTAGGCGTACGCGGAGAATAATAGCCAACCCGGAGAGTAAAGACGGAGTTTCCAAAGAGAAATGAAAGATATTTCTTATCAAGACACCTGCACAGGTGGACAGCGAATCACCGCTGCAACTCTGATAAGAGGCTTTTTACAACTATTTTACTACGGGGTAGTTTACGAAACTAATGGAAAAGGTCAGATCGGAATCAGAGAAGGCCAGAAAACCTGGTAGACCGAGAGCCATACCGGAAGCTCTGGAGTCGGTTGTGGTTAGGCTGTACCGGCAAGGCCATGGTTACCGGGCTATTGCTCGCATCCTGAGAAACGGATATGAAATCAATCCTCATTTTAGCTCGGTGAGGAAGACTTTACACAGGCTGAGTGTAATAAAACCGGGAGACCCCACTGCATGAAAACTTATCTCGATCTCCAGGATGTTGAAAAAATAGAGAGTTGTGCCATCTCACTGAGAGACCGGCTGCTTATCAGACTCCTGTTTCATTTAGGCTGCCGGGTGTCTGAAGCTCTTGCTATCACCACAAACGACATCGACTTCGAACAGGAGACGGTAACAATATTGCACCTAAAGACACGCTCTTTATTGTTGTGTCCCATCTGTAAAGCTAGGCTGGCTAGAAAACACCGCTTCTGCCCGGAATGCGGTCAGCGAATAAAAGAAATTATCAACCGCGAAAATACAAGAAGGCGACAAGGAATTTTACCTATCGATAAAAAGACCCTCATTCTTCTTAAAAAGTTTATCAACCAGAACGAGAACGTGATTACGGAAGATTACCAACTTGTATTCCATATCAACAGGCACCGGGCATGGCAAATTGTCAGAGACTGTGCTTCAAGAGCAGGCATCACAAAGCTCGTAAACCCGGAAACCGGTAGGCTCCGAGGTGTCAGTCCTCATCGACTGAGGGATGCTTTTAGTGTTCATGCAATGAAACTGGATGATTCGGGTGAAGGATTGAGACTGCTTCAGGAACACCTGGGACACACAAGTTTCAATACTACAGCTAAGTATCGAAAGATCGCAGGTGAAGAACACCGTTCATGGTACAATAACCTCTGGGACGGCCACAAGAAATATTAAGGTAACAAAATAAGCAATTGTTCAATTGTGCTTCAGGCTAACACATCGCCCTGGCCCTTACCATGTTTTAAAGCTAGGAATTAGCTATCGGCTCAAGGCGCTACGCAGCGTCTCCTCTGCTTGCTTGATTGCTTCTTTAGCTCCTTTTACAGCAGCCAATCCCAGGTATTTCCTGAAGTCGATGAATTTTCCCACACCGTCTATCACCATGTCTGGAACCTTCGAATCTTTGAGAAGAAAGGCATGTAGATCCTCTCCCGATTTTCCCCCTATTTCTTCATAAGGTATTGCCCCAGTTAGCGTTGTTATAGCTGTTTTTAGTTGGTTATAGTCTCCTATCAACTGTTCAAGGTCGCGGGTTAATGTTGTTTTTTCTGATTCTAATCCTTTTATTTTTGAATCCAGATCAGCTATTTGTGATCTTAGTTCTGTTGCCTCTTGACTATGCTCGTCTTTTAGCGCAGCTATTTGTGATTCATGCGTTTCCTTTAATTCTTTCTTCTCCTCATCCAGGGTTTTTATTTGTGATCTTAAACCATCTATGTCAGCTAACCTCTCAGCAAGCGCTTGGTGATCAATCTTCGACTCCTTAATATCTTCCCCTAATACTGAAGTCAACCTTTCCATAAATGCTTTAGAGTCGGTTCTTAACTCCTTATACTCGTCTCCTAATATTCCAACTACCCTTCCCATAAGCTCGTCATACTTAGCGTTAGCCCGGTCGCTTTCTTCCTGTAACGTCATTATGTACGACCTTAAGTCCCCTACTCTGCCGCCATACTGCTTGTTTAGTAGAGCATAGACCGCAAAGGCAACTCTCCTGGCCACAGCTTCCCCATAGCCCCTTATATCACTTCCTCGTGGGCCAAGCACCTTACTAATCAACTTATTCTCTTGTTGAAGACGTTTATCGTAGTCTTTCAGCCCTGCATCAACCACCGGGTCCAATCCGGCACTGTTATATAATTGTTCTGCTAGTTGTGTTTCTTCCAGGCTTATTTCCTCGATTTTGATAAGTTGCTTTTCTTCCATTTTGCACCTCCAACTGTTCGTATTGACAGAGGTAGCTAGCCTAAGCGCCACACACGGTGGTAGAACCAGTGCCTCTACCCTAGTAATTATAACATCTTTTGATGGAAACCCATATCATCCCTGGCTTAAATCGTCAGCCATTAGTGCAGCAATTGGGGGTCACCCGAATACCGTAAATGCTCGGGGGAGACTAGGACGCAGTCGCTTCCTTTGGTTTCACAAAATGGGTTTTCAGGCAATAGTGAACAAAATAGACAAATGTGCAGTAGGAAGTGGGGTACAGCCGACTCACATTCTTGCCTGCCAAATAGAAGAAGTGGCAATCGAGCAGGCTATAGGATAAAATGAGGTTTAAGAGTTAGCCTTATTAATGCGGATTAATGCAGAATTTGAGCCCCCGGGGCAAAGTTAAACATGACTTGAGATATTACAGAAAGAGTAAGGTGTGTAGAATGTCCGATGGAGGGATTGTGCGCAGCTCAGCGAGGCTGATAGCCAAGATGGATTGGACCCTGCGTGATTTCCCCTATGCCATCTTGGCCTTGTAGACAAAAGTGAAGTGGAGGCTGGAATGCCTGAGGAATATGACTGTATAGTAGTTGGTGCTGGCATTGGTGGACTAATCTGTGCCTCTTTGCTTGCCAAGAATGGATTGAAGACTGTGGTATTCGAGCAGCACTTCAAGCCCGGTGGATATGTTACCTCCTATGAGCGAAAGGGATTTACCTTTGATATCCCCGATGTCATTAGTGCGTGTCGACCAAGTAAGAATATTGGGAGGCTATTTTCCTATATTGGGCTTGATAACGAAATCAAGCTCATCGAGTTTGACCCATACCTAAAGTTTATCTACCCAGACCATAGCATAAAGGTATGGACGAATGTAGACAAATATGAGGAGGAACTGAGCAAAAAGTTTCCCCATGAATCGAGAAATATTCATAGATATTTTGAGACCATAAAGAGGATGTGGCATGAGATTTGCATGATGCCAATCTTCCCTAAGCCTCTTCAAATGCCATCGTTCCCTATAAAATACCCCAGGGTGCTCAAATACCTTAACAAAACCTTTCAAAATCTACTCGATGAGCATTTTGAGGATTCGAAGCTTAAGACCATTATTTCCACCCCTTGGCCTTATATAGGAGTCCACCCTTCTCAGCTTTCTGCCATTACCATGGTAGGGATGCTAATGAGCTATCATGATGGTGCCTTCCGTCCAGTGGGACCTTTTCAAGACATACCTGATGCCCTTGCTAAAAAGCTACAGGAGTTCGGAGGAGAGATATGCCTGAAGACTCGGGTAAGAAAGATATTGATTGAACGAGGAAAGGCAACTGGGGTGGAGCTTGATGACGGGGAGATAGTTGAGGCGGAGTATGTCATCTCTAATGCTGACACCAAGAGGACTTTCCTTGAGCTTGTGGGTAGGGAACATTTGAAGAGTAAATTTGTCCAAGAACTGGAAAGTAAAGAGGTATCGCTTTCAGGATTTGTGGTGCACCTCGGAGTTGATATGGACCTGAAGAAGTACGATTTAAATTATGCCACAGTTTTCTATTTCCCTTCCTACAATACACTCGATGACGCCTATAAATTAGCGAAAGAGGGCAAGATAATCACAGGGACCCCCTCAATGGGAGTTGGCATTTCCGTTCCCACCCTAGCATCTGGGATATCTGAGCTAGCACCCGAAGGAAAGCATTGCATTGCTCTTATGGTCTATCCGGTGCCCTATAATTTTGAGAGTTACTGGAGGAGTGGTGAGGCGAGAAGGCATACAACAGAATACAGGAAGCTTAAAGATGAGTTAGCTGCTAAGTTGATAAAGGTTGCCGAAAATATAATTCCTGAGCTTTCGCGGCGCATCAAGGTCACGGACATTGCCACCCCTTTAACCTTTGAGCGATTTACTCTAAGCAGCAATGGTGCTTGGTATGATTTGGCTGTAACCCCAGGGCAAACCAATCTTCACCGACCACACCGGACGCCAATATTAAACCTTTATCTAACAGGGGCAAAATCCTCACCAGGGGTGGGCATGTTCGGAGCAATGAGTAGCGGGCTTCTCACTGCAGATACTATTTTGAAGGGAAAGCTAACCGGAGGGGGATTGACTCTAAAGGTGTAGACCGTCAGCGATAATGGGACACAAATAGGGCCACTATAACCGTACACTCTAGATGGGTGGCACAAGCTCCTGAGAGGTAGTAGACTGACTAAAGAGTGAAAGGAGCGAGTGTCACAAGAAAACAAAGATAAAGCTGATGCCGCCGAGGCCAGAACGCAGCAAACCAGGGGCTTTATGCAGCAGGTTAGAGTAGCATCGAGGCGTACCCCCTCGTTCCCCTGTCATCTTGAGATATTTCTATAACATTCCGGTTCTTCAACGATTTCTCTGCTCATGTCTCCACAACTTCCAACGGTGATAACACCACTAAGCTCGATATTGCATACAATTTCGTCTTGGCAGATCTTATGTCGTAGATCCGTTGAAGCTAGTCCACAGAGGACCTGTGGTATCTAGTCCACGGACTTCCACCGTTGACCTGTTGTAGCTGGTCCGTAGACTTGCATAGATTCCCATCATTGACTCGTGAGAGCTAGTCTAGCTCAATTAACTAACTCACCTTTATCAAGCCAAGCGTATAATCCATGTTATACGCAGAGCCCTCCTAACTGGAATAATCGAACCTTCTCTACAAAGTGACTTAATGACATTTTAAGCCTTCCTCAAAGACTACATCTCACAATGTCATAATTCTGTAACTTTTTCTCATTCCATTTTATGACTTCGTTATTTCCAGCTTGCTACAATACTTGGTGAAGGCGTTGATCTGCAAAGCTCCCCTCAATAATGCTTGCCGCTTGGCCTTCGAAGGGAAGTGGGTGCCTACGATTGTACGTCGACTGATAAGGTAGGAGAAGGTAGCAACAGGCGATTCCCTTTCCACACCTATATCCCAAGAGTAGAGGGTACTTGTTTGCTATACTAAGAACAAGTGGCGCGGAACTGAGCAGGTAAGTATGTCAAAACACATCTTCAAGGGTCTGGCTGCTCTAGTAATCTCAATGCTGGCAATAGTCTTTGTCGCTGGACACAGACTGAGCACTTTCCTGTTAAATATAGCAAGAATGAGGCAACAAAAGGGGGTATCTATGAAAAAAGCTATAGTGGCAGTATTGATGGCAGTACTTCTGACCTCGGGATTGTTGGTGGGCTGCATAGGAGGTGTGGTAAGGGGTTCCGGGAACCTGGATACTCGAGAATTCAATTTCAGCGATTTTAGCCGCGTTGAGGTAGGAATCGCCTTTGAGGTTAAAGTTGTCCAGTCTGATTCATATAGCGTTAGCGTAACTGCGGACGATAATCTATTCGACTATATCAAGGTTTCCAAGCAGGGCACGACATTGAAAATATACCTCAAGACAGCGCAATACATTGCTACCACCACGAGGGCCGAAATCACCATGCCCCAGCTTCGTGGCTTGGAACTTTCCGGGGCAACACATGGTACTGTTTCCGGCTTCAGTTCCACGGAGAATGTTGACATCGAGGTGTCCGGGGCAAGCTCTCTGGACTTGGTGGATGTCTCGGCTGGCAATGCTAAATTCGATGTCTCTGGGGCAAGTAAGGTTGCCGGTGATCTTATAGCCGGCAATGTAAACTTTGACGTATCAGGAGCCAGTACCGTTCAGTTGGAAGGCTCGGCCAACGATACAGCGATCGAAGCCTCTGGTGCCAGCCGTGTGGAACTGGCTGGCTTCACGGTTAATAATGCCGATGTCCGTCTCAGTGGTGCCAGTTCTGGCACGGTAAACCTAGACGGTAGATTGGATGCTGACCTGAGTGGTGCCTCAAAGCTGAGCTACATTGGGGAGCCCACCATGGGCAACATCAATACATCCGGTAGCTCCACATTGAGCCGAAAATAGGGTAGTCAACAAAGGTAGTGCTGAAGAAACCGAAGGCAGCATGAATATAATATTTTGAATGAGGAGGTGTCTAAATGACAACTGATATGACTGAAGAGAAAATCTATGAAGAGGCCAAGAAGAGAGTTAAGGCAAAGAGAGACTTTTGGGGTAATTTTGGAGCCTGGGCAACGGTAAATATCATACTCATTATTGTATGGGCGTTAACTGACCTCGGAGGGTATCCTTGGTTCCTTTGGCCGCTAGGAATCTGGGGTGTTTTTGTTTTGATTCACTTCTTACGTGTCTTCGTCTTTGAACGGAAATCGGATGTAGGAGCAGTAGAGAGGGAAGTTGAGAAAATAAAAAGAGAGCAAAGATAGCCCGGCGACTTTACAGCGAGTAGTGAAGCCGATTTTAACTTGGTCGAGGTTCAAGGAGGTAAAAATGTCAAAACATATTTTTAAGGGGCTGGCCGTCTTGCTGATTGTAATGTTGGGGACAGCGTTTGCTGCCGTGCCTGTTCTGGCAGCTGACCTTCGCAGTGGAGATACGGTTACTATCGCCAGCGGCGAGGTAATCAATGACGACCTTTATATAGCCGCGGCCAATACTATCATTGATGGCACCGTAAACGGTGATATTTTTGGTGTTGGTACGACAATCACCATCAACGGTATCGTTAATGGTGGTGTTTCAATTGCTGGGCAAACGCTTACCGTGAACGGTAGAATTACCCATGGCGCGCGGCTGGCAGGAATGAATATCAATGTTAATGGCAATATTGACGGCGATTTATTGGCAGCGGGAACCACTGTTAATGTCGCCAGCACAGCTAGAATTGGTGGTGACTTCCTTTTTGGTGCGTCTACAGTCCGCATTGACGGCCCTGTTGAGGGCTACATCAAGGGCGGCGGAAGTGAGGTCATCCTCACCAATGGAGTGGGCGGAGATATTGAACTGGAGGCCGACAAGCTGACCATAGCATCTACAGCCAATATTCAGGGTAACCTTACCTATACCAGCAAAAATGAAGCTAATATTCAGTTGGGTGCTCAAATCGGAGGCAAGACCACTCATAAGGTGCCCGAAGTAAGAGAGCCAGTTGTCCCAACTCTAGGTATATGGGGTAAGGTGATATCTTTCCTGATGACATTGCTAGCCGGTATCGTGGTTGTCCTTGTTGCTCCGAGAAGAGCAGTAGCCGTAGCTGCTTCCATACGATACAAACCGTGGGTGAGCCTGGGCTGGGGGGCTATCATCTTATTTGCCACCCCTGTTGCCGCCATAATAACGCTCATCACGGTCGTCGGTGTGCCTGTGGCTTTAATTGGTCTGACCCTTTACGGAATAGGGATTTATATCAGTCAGATCGCTATTGGCCTTTTCATCGGGTATTGGATAATCAGCTCTTTCAGCAAGGTAGAATCTAGAGGTGTCTTGGTTGGAGCCCTAGCTCTGGGGTTCGCTATTCTAACACTCCTGAAGCTCATACCATACATTGGCTTTCCTCTATGGTTGGCTACAGTCCTGTTCGGTCTGGGGGCAATGGCATTATCCGAGAAAACGCTGCGAGCTGAGGTTCAACAGGCGGCGCCATCCTCATTCTAGCTACGAATACTGCAAAAGACGGGGGTTGTTGCTGGGCGTTAGCAAGAATCGATATGCCTGTGCCAGAGATAAGCTGACAACACTGAAGGCAAAAGGAGGATAACAATGAAAAGGATGATAATTCCTTGTGTATTGGTTCTAGCTTTGATGGCAAGCATTCTGGCTGCTTGCGGTAAAGCTGAGGAACCGACGCCAACATCTGAACTCATTCTAAGAGAAGTGCTTTTCGGAAATCCGGACAAAGTCTCAGTCGCTCTCAGTCCTGACGGTACAAAGATCAGCTTCCTTGCCCCAGTAGATGGTGTAATGAATGTCTGGGTTGGGCCTGCCGATGCCCCCGCGGCAGCCAAGCCGATCACAAATGATATTGGCCGCGGCATTCCTGCCTACGGCTGGACTTATACCAACGAACACATCTTGTACCGTCAAGATAAAGCCGGTGATGAGAACTGGCGGGTCTACAGCGTGAAAGTGAATACCGGGTGAGACAATAGACCTCACCCCTTCGGAAGGAGTGCAAGCCCGAACCCAGGCCATCAGCCCAGAATTCCCGGAAGAGATTCTTATTGCGCTCAATGATCGTATCCCTCAGCTTCATGACCTTTATCGTGTTAACATCACAACTGGGGAGAGGACTCTTGTTCTGGAAAATGAAGGGTTCGTGAGCTTCGTCATTGATGACGAATATAACATCCGCTTTGCGGCACGAATAACACCCGACGGCGGGCTAGAGTATCTCAGTCCCACAGAAGAAGGAGGTTGGGAACCGTTTATGCAGATCCCAATGGAGGACATACTCACCACCTCCCTACTTTGGTTCGACAAGACGGGTGAGATTCTGTACATGATTGACAGCCGAGACCGTAACACCTCGGCGCTGTTCGCACTGGACCTCCAAACCGGGGAGCAGACTTTGATTGCTGAGGATCCAAAGGCAGACCTCAGCGATGTCATGGTGCATCCTACGGAGCGTAACGTTCAGGCCGTCGCTTTCACCTACGAGCGCAAGCACTGGCAGATCATCGATGAGTCCATTGCGGCAGACATTGTCTACCTGAGCACAGTCACCGACGGCGATGTCGAGGTTACGAATCGGACACTCGATGATAAATACTGGGTGGTCGCCTACATCATGGACAATGGCCCGGTGCAGTACTATCACTACGACCGCGAGGCGCAAGAAGCGCAGTTCTTGTTCACGCATCAAGGGGAGCTAGAGGGTTTACCGCTGGTAAAAATGCATCCCGTGGTCATCGAATCTCGTGATGGGCTGGACCTGGTAAGCTACTACACGCTGCCGCTAGAGAGTGACAGCGATGGCGATGCTCACCCTGATGAGCCCCTGCCAATGGTGCTTGTGGTGCACGGTGGCCCGTGGTCTCGCGACGGATGGGGCTACAATCCCATACATCAGTGGTTGGCTAACCGCGGCTACGCCGTGCTGAGTGTGAACTTCCGTGCTTCTACTGGTTTCGGCAAGGCGTTTATCAATGCTGGCAACTTGGAGTGGGGTGGGAAGATGCATGACGATCTCCTAGATGCCGTCGATTGGGCCATCCGAGAAGGGATCGCTGACCCGGAGCAGGTGGCCATCATGGGCGGTAGCTACGGGGGATACGCCACGCTGGTTGGCCTGACGTTCACCCCGGAGACGTTTGCCTGCGGCATAGACATTGTGGGGATATCAAACTTGGTGACATGGATGGAGACAATCCCACCATACTGGGCGCCGCAAATCGAGCTGTTTGCAACGCGCATTGGCGACCACAGAACGGAAGAGGGCCGAGCATTGCTGACAGAGCGCTCTCCGCTGACCTACGTGGATCGGATCCAGCGACCGCTGCTGATCGGTCAGGGCACCAATGACCCACGTGTCCCACACAGGCTGAGTCTGACCAGATTGTCCAGGCGATGCAGGAGAGGGGTATACCTGTTACGTATGCACTGTACCCAGACGAGGGACACGGCTTCGCCAGGCCGGAGAATAACCTGTCATTCTTTGCCATAACTGAAGCGTTCCTCTCTGAGTGTCTGGGCGGGCGGTATGAGCCTATCGGTGATGATTTTGAAGGTTCAAGCATCACCGTTCCTGTCAGTGCAGAGGAGGTATCTGGCTTGACGGAGGCTCTTGCAGAGTAGCCACCAATCGATGGCTGAAGCAGGATGATGTGCTAGAACAAAACGGTTGCGAATCCAATCCTCAAACTGATGGTGGGTAAGGAATCAGAGAAATCAAAAGAGGAGGAGTAGTCATGAAAGTAAAAGTGGTCTTTTACAGCATGTATGGTCATATCTATCGAATGGCTGAGGCTGAAGCGGAAGGGGCTCGCGAGGTTAAAGGAGCCGATGTAGAACTGCTTCAAGTTCCTGAGCTAGTTCCCGATGAGGTCCTAGAAAAGTCAGGGGCTAAGAAGGCACGAGAAGCCTTCGCTCACGTTCGGATAGCCAGGCCTAGTGATTTAGCCGAAGCGGACGCTATCATCTTTGGTACGCCAACTCGCTTTGGCAATATGTGTGCTCAGATGCGTAATTTCCTTGACCAGACCGGGGGGTTATGGGCACAAGGCGCTCTCATCGGCAAAGTGGGCAGCGTATTTACCTCCAGCGCTACTCAACATGGCGGACAGGAGACAACTATCACCAGCTTCCACACTACGCTGCTTCATCACGGGATGATCATTGTGGGGTTACCCTACTCCGAAACCCGTCAGACTACGCTGGATGAAATAACTGGTGGCAGCCCCTATGGTGCTAGCACTATCGCTGCTGCTGATGGCAGCCGAATGCCCAGTGAGAATGAACTAGCTATGGCCCGCTTCCAGGGACGCCATGTAGCTACCGTTGCCAAAAGGCTAGCTGGGAAGTAAGGCCTTTCTCAACTGGGTAAGAGGGAATCATAGAAGGTCAAAAGGCTATTGCCAGCATAATAGCCCAAAAGGTATAACGAGACGTCACTAGTGTGTACGAATTTAACAGACACACTGAAGATTGAGAGGTGTGTACATGAGAAAACTAATTACTGGTGCTGTCACTTTATCCGTTGTTCTGTCACTGATTTTAATAACTGCAGATGGTTGTGGAGTAAATAATATGAATAAAACAGAAGAACTAAAACCTGTGGAGATCAGGGAGTACGAAGGAACAAAGCTTTCGTCGGTAGATGATTTTAGAGAAAATTCCATAAAAGGTCCGCAGCACATAGACGTAGAGACTTATCGGCTTAGGATAAGCGGCCTTGTTAAGAGTCCGAAAAACTATACTTATGATGAAGTTGTTAACAATCGTCAACATTACAAAAAGACGATAACCTTGGACTGTGTAGAGGGATGGAGTGTAACCATTCTTTGGGAAGGTCTGCTGGTCAGAGACTTGATAGCAGGATCAAGCCCGCTAACAAATGCCAAGGTGGTCATATTCCATGCCTACGATGGGTATACAACTTCATTGCCTATCGATTACATAATGAATAACGACATAATCATGGCATACAAGATGAATGAAATCACTCTTCCGGCAGAAAGAGGATTCCCCTTTCAACTGGTAGCAGAAAGTAAGTGGGGATATAAATGGATAAGATGGATAACCGAGATTGAATTATCTGATGATGTCAATTACCGAGGTTACTGGGAAAGCAGAGGCTACTCTAACGACGCGGATTTAGATAAGAGCTTTTTAGAACAGTGAAAAACAGGACGAAACTGGACTTCACCAAGCGAATAGCACATTTGTTATTAATTGTTGTGACAGTTTTGCTTCTTATCACTGGCTTCGGTATCACGGAGTTCAGGATTGTTGAGCCTTTAACCTTTGGATTATTGACCAAAAGTCTGGCTTTTAAGATTCATAACAATTTGTGGATTCCGTTCATAGTTCTATTAGGTTTGCACGTCTTCTTGTCATTAATCAAAACAAGGAAATAGTGCGTTCTCTGACTAACACTACTGATGAAGAATCCATTCAAGAAGAAGAGGAGCCAATTTTGAAAGAAGCATATTCAGGATTAATTGCCTAACCAATCGAAACAAGGAGGTGAAGAATGGAGACCTTTCGTGGCAAGGCACACTTACCCGGAGCTAATAAGGAATGGGATTTAGAACTGGAAATTGATTGGGGAAAGAAGGAAGTTAATGTGCATATTGATGAAGCTACCGGTGGCGTGTCTGATTGGCCTGGACTAGCAGTGCAAATCTTTGGTCCAATAGACGAGATAGCCTTTAGAACCAAAGGCATACCTCAATTATTTACTCACTGGTGGCATTTTGTGCGTAGCGGTAGTGGCGACCTCTGGGGCATTGTTCTGGGATTACCTGATGCCGAAGGCATCTGGAGAACCTGCCCGTTGATACTTGAGAAAGTTAAGTAGTAACAGGCGTTAAATACCCACAGCAAAATGCTCTCGAACTGAACATGCTAGACAACCGTGGGGAGGTGGTGAAAAGTAGTTATTGACTTGGCAAGGAGATGTCTATGAGCAATCGATTGGTTGGCTAAACAAGCAAAATATGCCGCTAGCCAGAACGTATACCATAAATAATGTGGGCATCAAGGCTCCAGCTACATCCCAGGCCCAGGCCGTCAGGATGGCCATACCGGCCAGGCGGCTTGCCCATGAGAAGACCCATCGATGAAGCCAGACAGGGGCCTGAGGGCCACCAGCAAAGATCTTAACGCGCTCGCTCACCCACAGCGGCCCATTTAGCAGGGTAAAGATACCGGCTGCGAATATTAAGAAGCACCGTAATGAGCATATCCCGTTCTCAAGCATTATAGTCTCCTAGAGACAGCGCAACTTCCTATCGAACATGCCATGAGTTGACAGTAACACCTCCCGGCTCCAATGCATAATTAGCGTCGATAATCTCCCCATCCACCTTAGCTTCTGAATCATAGGCCGGTATAATAACTGTACCGGAGTTCCAGCTATATGAATAAGTGTAATGGGTGTCCCAATCAAAAAAATCATCGATATCTGTAATTACTGATGGGGGGGTTGGGGCACTAGCGGGAGCTACTATAACTTCGTTATAGTATGTGCCTGATATTAATTGGAACGATCTAGCTACAAAACTAAAGGTCATGCTTTCGCCTCCCCCTATCGGTAAACCACTTGAAGTTAGCTGATCCTCATTCCACCATATACGCTGTCGCTCCACACCATTTAGAGTCACGGTTTCAGAGTAAGGCTCTGGTTCCTCCACTTCTTCAGGAAATCCACTTGTAGGACCCACATACTCAAATCCGGGTGGGAGGAAATCTTCTATAAAATTGAAAGCGCGTGTATTTCCGTCCATATTGTATATTTTAATAGAATATGTAATTTCTGTTGATACGAGCGGTGGGATGATTGCTGGGTCAGCAGTTTTGTACACGTTAAACTGACCGTCTGTCTCGCACACATTCAATACCGGTACATTACCTACATTGAGTGGAGCTTGGCAGCCGCTAATGGTATAGATATCTCCTACTTTTATGACAACCCAGCAACAGAGCACCATCCCAGACCCTTGTATCTTGGATAAAATCTGGAATCGAAGTCTATTAACCTGCGCTGGTTCAAAATGAGTAAAATCCGAGGGGAAGTTATCTCCTGGTCCAGTCCACTGAAAGCGTGGGTTAGATATGTCCACTTGGAAAGGATCACCTATCTGCTGCCATTCACCTCCGTCTATACTAATTTCACTACTGCCCGAAACGAATATTTCGTCAGCATGACCGAAATCTGTTGGTAAGATGACCCATATACCTGCCAAATCGCTTGTATTATTACAACTGACTTGTGTAAGGATAATCTCATAATCAAAATACATTGGTAGACCAGAAGGTGGTTCGATGATATTAGGGGAAACTGTCATGGTCGGCATGATTGTGTCATCCTGGGCTAGAATAACTCCTTGTTTGTTTTCCATCGCTCGCATTACCACAGTTACATCTGCTACATAGTCACATACATCAACTGTAAGGTGTACCGTGTCACCATCGCTGGATAAATTGTCCGTTAAATTACTACGCAAAAGCATCCACTGTACTTTTTGCTGTGCTGCCTCGGCTACATAGAATCCCCTTTGTTGGCTAGCGACAATTTTATGACTTTGGAGAGAAGTATCCACTAACCCAAGTGATGGAACCACCATTAGCGCCCCTATTGCTAATAATATTAAAACCAATATCAGTGCCTGTCCAGCTTCTTTTTTCTTTATCACGGTATCTCTTCACTCCGCATGTTTATGGAGAAGTTGAGTGTTTTATATTGTTGTCTCAGTGGTTCCGCATTAGCACTTGTGATGGTAACATCAATAAAACTTCCACTCTGGCAAAATTCAATATCTGTAATTTGCCTACCTATAATGCTCGTTATACCATCGTAAGTACGTTCTAGATTGGTATCGACGAGTGCGTATGTACAAGAGTGAGAAGTAGCATTATCCGTGGTAAAACCTGTGATATCTACCCAGGTCAACGTACATGAGCTTTGTGGTGTACTATTTTCAGGTAGGTTAGTGTTTTGAGCCTGCTGAAGGTCTCTCCTCATGTATAGAGCCGCACGATCTACATTTGATAGCACCTCTACCTTATCGTTATTATCGATGGTATTTACCAAAATGCTGTGAATAGTTAATACTAAAACCGGTAGCATCACACCTGTTATAGCAAGTGCTAATAACAGCTCGACTAAAGTAAATCCCTTTTGCTTCATCATTGGTACTTATAACTACATAATGAATAAATTGGCTTCCCTTGTTGAGATATGGAAATGATGATTCTCTGTAGAGTTTGACCGGTATATGTTTCTGACCACGTTTCGCCATCGCTAGAGTATTCAAGGCTTATATTTTTCTCATAGTGGGGAGGCATAACGATGCTCGCTGTATCGTCCGAGTAGCTATCCTTAAACTCAGTCTCTCTTATAGTCTCGAGGTGGGTAATAGCCAGGTTCATTGCTGTTATCTTACTATCAACTATTCCAATAGCTCGATTACTTGAATAGATTGCGTCTAATAGAGGCACTGCAATTACACCTAGTATAGATACAGCGATTAATACTTCTATCAGGCTTATCCCACGCTGTTCCCTGAGATAGGCTATGCCCTTGCCTAAGAGAGCACCAAATTGAAAGCTAGGCAAAGGAAGCCCCCGACTGCATGCCGTGACTAGCCGGGAAACGTTCTTTGCAAGGGAGTGCGTACCTACCATCCCCCACCCACCGTTACATATATTGGTCTCGCCGTCTAAGTTCGCACGATACGAATGCTCCTTCCAATCGTGTACCTTGTCTGTTGCATCCATGACCCATCTATCTCCAACAGGATCCCCCGTTTTAAGTTCAGTCGCTCGGGCCATAAAACCTAAACAGCCTCAGGTGTAAAAACACCTCCCCATCTCTGAACCTATTAGCAGTTGGTAGAGAAAGGACAAACAATCTAGACAATCTAATTGTTACCGCTTTCGAGTCTCAATACAATCCGCCAAAGTAAGGATTTTTAACTAAGTGAAACTATATGGAGCACAGCATATAGCTCAAGGTAATATGCGTATAGGGAGAGTACGTAATTTAAACTTATCGCTACGAATAATTATGTATATTTATGCTAATATTACAGTAGTATATTGACAAGATGGCTCTGTCAGTATTGGCATTTATCTAAGTTCTACCAATTTATTGGGAGTACGTCCTTTTCAAAGGATGTGACTATGAATAAAATCAGGTTGCTGATTGCCGATGACCACCCGGCATTTCGGGAGGAATTAGCTCGGCTTCTTGAAGATGAAGAAGACTTAGAGTGCATCGCCAAATCGGCGGACGGCATAGAAGCTGTCGAGCTAGTCAAGGAATTTAAGCCAGACATAGTTTCGATTGATGTCAGCATGCCCCGCCTCAACGGCATTGAAGCGACCAGACAAATCAAAAAGTCTTGCCCTAACACTAAGGTCCTCATGGTCAGTGCGTTTGATTATCACTCATATATACTTTCTTCCCTTCAAGCGGGAGCAGCGGGATATATGCTGAAGGATACGCCCCTCCCTGAATTGGTAGATTCTATCCGCCTGGTGTACCATGGAAAAACTTTACTTGACATAGTAAAATCTCTCATGTGATTGCAGAATGCAATCACAGAATTGGCACTGAAGGTGAAGTTGGTGAAAGTAAAGAATACAAAGGAAACTGAGATAGGCAATACTGACAATGACAGTTTCCTGTCTCTTGGTCAGCAAGACCCACGTGTAGACAAAGAGTGGGTCCAGCCGTAGACAACATCAGTGTTGTAAAAGAGTCGCGTACCCTCCGTATCTAATCGCATAACAATCTAGTATATTGTGACGTGGAACTCGAGATGGTTTGGATAGTCTTAATTACTAGGTTACATGTTAAAAGGTCAGAAACCTAGGACTCTTGCGTATAAGTAGTGAGCCTGTCG
>Ga0307379_10005311_pt1 | contig 18024 bp, 17 predicted proteins | sample UN2MG_FD_202237 | JGI IMG/M metagenome (GOLD analysis project Ga0307379, IMG submission 202237) | Soil microbial communities from Risofladan, Vaasa, Finland - UN-2 | ecosystem: Environmental > Terrestrial > Soil > Coastal area > Acid sulfate soil | place: Finland: Risofladan, Vaasa | collected... | reverse complement strand
ATCAGAATCCGCGGTCTCCGCCCGTCAGTCCCGAGAGGCCCCCAAACAGCCCGCCGGTCCGCGTCTCCCCCCTGTTCCTCACAGATGCAGCCATTATCCTGTCTGCGAGCCTCGAGAAGGGCAGAGTCTGCAGATACAAGGTTCCCGGGCCTGTCATGTTTGCGAAGAAGAGCCCCTCTCCTCCGAAGAGCGCCGTCTTGACTCCTCCCACCCACTCGATGTCGTAATCGACACGCTCCTCGAACGCGGCGATACACCCCGTGTCAACCCTCAGACGTTCTCCTTTCCCAAGCTCCTTCTTGAGCAGCGTGCCTCCCGCGTGGACGAAAGCGAACCCGTCCCCGGACAGCTTCTCGAGAATGAACCCCTCGCCCCCGAAGAACCCGGCACCGAGTCGTTTTGTGAAGGCAACTGACACCTCCACTCCGTACGCAGAGCAGAGGTATGCATCACGCTGACACAGTATCTGCCCTGTCTTCTGAAGGTCCATGATGAGGATCTTTCCCGGATAGGGCGCGGCAAACGCACATTTCTTCGGCTCCCCGCTGCTGTTGGAGAAGGTTGTGATGAAAAACGACTCGCCCGCAAGGATCCTCTTGACCCCTTTCATCAATCCTCCACCCATTTCCGTATTCATCACGATGCCCTCCTCGAGGAACATCATCGCTCCAGCCTCCGCCTGAACCGCCTCTCCCGGATCGAGGGTGATGATCACGGCCTGCATGTCATCTCCCACAATACGGTAATCGATGTCGTGAGCTCCGCCCATATAAAGCCTCCAGCGCCGTTTATCCCATATATTATACAGGAAGGCAGGCGGCTTGTATACGGTTTTCACCAGAGACTGATTGTTTTGTTTGACAAAAAGAGCAAGAGGCATAAAATTCTTTTCTATAGTAATAAGAAAGGCTGAATGTTATGAGAAACAGGGAAAGAATAATATGGATCGTTCTTGTCGGTATCCTCCTCGTAGTAACTACCGCCTCGGGTATAAACAACTGGATTCAGGCGGGGAACACCGAAAAGACGTACGTACAGCTTCGTCTGTTTAACGAGGTGTTCAACCTCATCCGTACCGAGTACTACGACGAGTCGAAGGTCCAGGCCGAACAGCTCATCCCCGGCGCAATCAACGGGATGATAAAGACCCTCGGAGACCCTCATACCTCGTACTTCTCAAAAGAGCACTTCGACGAGCTCAAAACAGATACCAAGGGGGAGTTCGGGGGTCTGGGGATCGTCATCGGCATGAGGGACGAATGGATCACCGTCATATCGCCAATCGACGATACTCCGGCATATCATGCGGGGATAATGGCGGGAGACCGTATAGTCGAGATAGACGGAGAATCAACAGACGGATTCACCACCATGGACGCGGTAAAGCTCCTTCGGGGTGAAGTCGGTACAAAAGTCACAATCAAGGTGAAGAGGCACTCTGAAGCCGAGCCTCTCCCCTTCACCATCACGAGAGGTGTCATAAAGCTCGAAACCGTAAAATCGACGGTCATCGACGATCACATAGGTTATATCAGGATATCACAATTCTCCGAGCCTACTGCAGATGCGATGCGTACCCACATGATGGAGCTTCGGGAGAAGGGGATTGATTCCATGATAGTGGATCTCAGGAACAACCCGGGCGGCCTTCTGAGCTCCGCCATCGAAATCTCAGACATGTTCCTGTCGGACGGCATAATTGTCTCAACGAAAGGAAGAGATCCTTCTCAGAACCAGGTATTCAGGGCAAGCGGGCTCACCGCGATCCCTGAAATCCCGCTCATCGTAATGGTCAACGAGGGGAGCGCGTCAGGATCCGAGATCTTCGCGGGCGCAATAAAGGACAACAAGCGGGGAATCCTCGTGGGGCAGAAAACCTACGGCAAAGGTTCCGTGCAGACAGTACGTGAACTCCCGGAAGGAGCCGGAATACGGATCACCACTGCCCTGTACTATACTCCTGAAGGCGGTTCGATCCACGAAAAGGGAATAGCCCCGGACGAGGAGGTTGAGAGCGTGGATATTACCCCCCAAGAGGTCAAGGCCATGGAAACGCTCGAGGGCCTCGAGCTTGTCAAGAAGTTCGTAGAAGGGCATAAGGACTATACAGATAATGATTTCAAAAATTTCATGCAGGAACTCGAAAAAAACAGCATAGAGCTTCGACCCATTATAGTGCGGCGAATAATAAAAAATGAACTGGAGAAGATCAAGATACCCGAGCTTATCGATCTCGACTACGACCTGCAGCTCAATCATGCGGTAAACATACTGGAGAGAACGCAGGTCAAGTTAAAATCGAAGGCTTCGTAGTAATTAAGGATACGATCCGCCGGGATTCGGATTTAACGATGATAGATGAGATCACTGTCAACTCAACCGCCCGTGAGGAGCTGATAAACATCGATCGTGATATTGCAGGCTTTATTAAACGGTCGGAGATCAAAGACGGGGCCATCACGATCTTCGTCCCACACACGACGGCAGCAGTGACGATAAATGAAAACGCCGACCCCAGTGTGGCGAGGGATATCATTAAAGGCCTGGCGACGGTGATCCCCAGGAATGGAGGCTACTCTCACATAGAGGGCAATTCCGATGCACATATCAAGGCTTCACTCATCGGACACAGTGAGAGGCTTATCGTCTCAGGAGGGCGGCCGCTTCTCGGGACATGGCAGTCGGTATACTTCTGTGAGTTCGACGGTCCAAGAACGAGGAGGATGATCCTCCAGATACAGTAAGAGGGAAGGCTCGAGTCAACGTGAAAAACGCACAACAAGGAGGAGAGAGATGGTTTTCTTTCTAGGCATTGTATGTCTCATTGGTGGCTTCATCATCATCATGCCGCTGTTCATGGAAAAGCATCCTGTACTGAAGATTGTAGATGAGAAGCTCTCATCCTACAAGATCATCATCGGGCTCGCGATACTGATCATAGGAGCAATAAAGTTCATAGTGCCCTACCACGGCGGCGGGAAACCGCTTATTCCCTTCATGGGAGACCTTCTTCCTTCGCTGTTCGCGATTCTGACGGGACTCTTCGTTTCCGTCGAATTCTTAGAAACTCTGAAGGGTGTCAAGGGACCGTTCATCGATAAGGTGAAGAACGGGCTTTCGAAGTATCAGTTTCCCATAGGGTTCGGGAGCATCTTCTTCGGACTCCTTCACTGGTTTATCTACAAAGTGATATTCTTTTAGCGGATTCGGTATGAGGGTACCGTGGGCTTCGTACTGGTCAGGCCCAGTAAAACATGAGGAACCGGCCTTTGTAAAGTATCAATCCGTCACACGGACAGTCACACTAACAGTGGTGAGAGCGGACTGATGTAACGATATTCTCTGTGGACCGTCCGAAGCGGCATGCATGAAACCATCCGTACTGTATTTCCCAAAGACCAAGATTCATCGTTGCGTGGTGCGCTGAATCCGAAACTCTCCAGTAAGGAGCGCACAATTGTGATTCGGGACCTGAAGGGCGTTTACAAGGCGGTTACTGAAAAAAACCGTTCGTCTCCTAGTGTATTCGAAAAAAGCCGGGAACCGGGGTGGAGCCGGACAGCCTCTTCAACTACCCTCTTTGAGATCCGGATACCTATTTCCACGACCAATCCGACCGAGAGCACGTATCGAGGCTTTTTGAAGGGGACTTCTGCGTATACGGAACCGGGCTGTTATCTTCCTGCAGCTCAATGTCAATAATTGGGATTTACACAAGACTCGATCGGGCCGACAGAACCGGGAGAGGTGAAGTATTCAGGTATCAGCCCGGAAATCCGTTAAAACATGTCATCCTTTCCCACGACCTTGTTGAGCGTATACTCTATGATTCCGTCCGCTCCTCCCTCTATGAGCTTCGGTATGAGCTCCCTCACGATCGATTCATGGATCACCGTTTCCACGGAAAACCATGACGTGTTGTACAGCTGGGAGATCGTCGGGGCCGTTAGGCTCGGCAGCATACCGACAATACTGTCCAAAGCATCATCCGGCACGTTCATCTTCAGTCCTACGAGGTTTTCCGCATTGAGCGCGCCCCGCAGCAGGAGGGAGATTTCCTGGATCTTGGCCCGCTTTTTAGGGTCTTTAAGGCTGTCCTTGTTTGCGATGAGCTTCGTGTTGGTCTCGAGCAGCGTATGGATTATCTTCAGCCCGTGAGCACGTATCGTTGCCCCTGTCTCGGTCACCTCGACGATGGCATCGACGAGTCCTTCCGCGACCTTCGCCTCTGTGGCCCCCCATGAAAACTCGACCTTTACGGGAATGTTGCGCTCCGAAAAGTAACGCTTTGTAAAATTAACGAGCTCTGTAGATATCGTCTTACCGGCACAATCTTCGATTCGGTCTATATTCGACCTCTCGGGAACGGCAAGCACCCAATGAGCCTTCCTCGTGCTCGTCTTGGAGTAGATGAGGTCTGTGATGATTTCCACATCTGCATCGTTCTCAAGGATCCAGTCAAGTCCTGTGAGCCCGACGTCGAGGACCCCGCTCTCCACGTACCGCGCCATCTCCTGCGCCCTTACGAGACTGCAGGATATATCCCCGTCATCCACCGTGGGAAAGTAGTTCCTCGAAGAGACCGTGATCTTCCAGCCGGCATTCTGGAAAAGCTCTATCGTCGCCTTCTCCAGACTCCCCTTCGGTAGTCCAAGCTTCAGAATCACTTCACTCATGCTTTCTCTCCATACCTTTCTTCCGGGTCAAAGACCTTCTCACCGCTAATCCTCAGGTCTTCACCCTCCACCACCCTGTAGAAGCAGCTCCTGTACCCCGTGTGGCACGCAGCACCTCCCTGCTGGTCTATCTTTATGAGAAGACAGTCGCTGTCGCAGTCGACTCTTATCTCGCGGACCTTCTGAAGATTGCCTGAGCTCTCCCCCTTCTTCCACAGGCAGTCTCTCGACCTGGAGTAGTAGTGCACATATCCGGTCTCCTTCGTCCTCTCCCATGCCTCCGGGTTCATATATGCCACCATGAGGACGTCCCCTGTCTCGAAGTCCTGTGCTATCACGGGGATGAATCCCCCCTGTTTTTCAAAGTCGAGCCGTACCATGCCTCTTTCCTTTCCGGTCTAATGTAGTATCCTGGGGCACATATTACAACTAAAAAGCTTCCTTCAAAGCCCTGCCGGCGGTCGAAGGCATACTTCCTTAAAAGGGAAAATCGTATCCGGAGAGTCCGGTCTCCTCCTGGATCCGGAGAATGTCCTGCTGCAGCCTCGGGTTAAGAAGAATACCCCTGCCCCTGTTTTCGGTCCATGCTATATGCTCCTTCTCACCCGCGGTGTAGATCCTCTTTTGCCCCTTATGCTTCTTTGAACCTCTCAATTCGCGGAGAATATCACCCGTCCTCCGCTTGAACTCCTCAGGGTCTATGAATGCCGATACATCGATTGCGATGAAGAAGTGTCCCACGCTGTAGGGCGACGGCCGGCCGTCCTTCACTCCGGAAAGCTGCTTGAGAAAGCTCCCGGCCTGGAGCGCACTCGAAAGGATCTCGACTATGGTGGAGTAGCCGTACCCCTTGTATCCGGCCCCCTCCTCTCCGATGCCGCCCAAGGGGGTGAGTGCACAGGTCCCCTCTTTCAAACCGCGGAGTATCCTCGACGGATCAGTCCATGTTGTACCGTCGGCTCCTATCACCCAGCCCGGAGGGACCTGTTTCCCCTGCTTCTCGTACGCCTCTATCTTCCCCCTCTGACCGATCGAGGTGGCACAGTCGAGAACAAAGGGGAAATCCTCGTCTGTGGGGATTCCGAAGGTTAACGGATTCGTGCCGAGCATGCTCTCTACACCGAAGGTGGGCGCAACGGACGGTCTCGCATTGGTCCCGGTAACGCCTATCATATCCTCTGAGACCGCCAGCATCGCATAGTAGCCCGCAATACCGTAGTGGTTCGAGTTCCTCACCGCGGTCATTCCCATCCCGTACTCCCGGGCACTCTCTATGGCAATCTCCATAGCTCTCTTTCCGACCACCATTCCCATTCCGTTGTGACCGTCTATCACAGCAGTCGTCTTCGTTCTCCGCACGACTTCAAGCCTGGTGACGGGGTTCTGGATCCCCTGTCGGATCCTGTCGTAGTAGATCTGCTTCAGCCGGTTCACCCCGTGGGAGTATATTCCCCGCCGGTCCGCCAGAATGAGCACATCCGCACATACTGCTGCGTCCTCTTCTGGAACCCCGAGACTGATAAACATATCTACGATAAACTTTTCCATCATGGAAAAGTTTATCCATACGCATTGCTCACTCATCGCACTCCCCATCCGTGATATGAAAAGCAGAGAAAGGAACATCGAGGGAAAAAAGGTGTTTAACTAATCGACGCATAAACGATCATGAGTCTGCCGGAGGAGGGACTCGAACCCTCATGAGGTTGCCCCCGCTGGATTTTGAGTCCAGTGCGTCTACCAGTTTCACCACTCCGGCCCACAATTATAATGATACACCAAACCGCCGAAAGTCAAGGTCTTTGCAGGGACGTGAAATCGATTGACCGCATTCTCGTATCATATTAATATTTTGCCACCCACACTTATCGGAGAACTTCCTTATGGCAAAAGGGCACTATCCATTCCATGAGATAGAAAAGCGGTGGCAGAAAGAGTGGGAAGGGAAAAAGACCTTCTCGGCCACCCCGGGGGAAAAGAAGAAATTCTACTGTCTCGAGATGTTTCCCTACCCTTCTGGGAGGATCCACATCGGACATGTCCGCAACTACTCCATAGGAGATGTGCTCGCCCGGTTCAAGCGTATGAAGGGGCTGAACGTCCTTCATCCGATCGGCTGGGACTCCTTCGGGCTCCCCGCGGAGAACGCCGCCATAGAGAAGGGGATCCACCCTGCGAAGTGGACGAGCGAGAACATAGAGTACATGAAGAGTCAGCTGAAGATGTTCGGGTTCTCCTACGACTGGCAGCGGGAGATCGCAACCTACCGTCCGGAATACTACAGATGGAACCAGTGGATCTTCCTCCAGATGCTGAAGAAGGGTCTCGCCTACAAACGCCGGGCGGATGTGAACTTCTGTCCCAAATGCGACACCGTGCTTGCAAACGAGCAGGTAGAGAATGGCCTCTGCTGGAGGTGCGGGAGCGAGGTGGTTAACAGAACACTTTCCCAGTGGTTTCTGAAGATTACAGATTACGCCGACGAGCTCCTCGATTGCCTCGAAAAGCTTCCCCACTGGCCCGAACGGGTGAAGGTCATGCAGCAGAACTGGATCGGGAAGAGCAACGGGGTGATGGTGAATTTCGAGTTCGGCGGCGAGGAGTTTCCCATATTCACCACCCGCCCTGATACGATCTACGGCGTCACGTTTATGGCCATCGCTGTTGAACATCCGATAGTGGAAAGGATAATAGAAGAGGCCGATAATCCGGGGCCGCTCAAAGATTTCGTCGAGCGAGTGAAGCGCCAGGACCGTATACAGCGCGAGAGCGCCGACTACGAGAAGGAGGGGATCTTCACAGGCAGGAGCGTACGAAACCCGCTGAACGATGAAGAGGTCCCTCTTTTCATCGCAAACTTCGTGCTCATGGAGTACGGGACAGGGGCGATCATGGCGGTACCGGCCCATGATGAGAGAGACTTCGAGTTTGCAAAGAAATACGGCCTTCCCATCAAGGTCGTGATACAGAATGACGACGGATCTCTCGACCCTGCCGTGATGACAGAGGCGTGGACAGGCGAGGGGAAAAACGTCGATTCCGGCCCTATCAGCGGCATGTCCAATATAGAGGGCATGGAGAAGATGACCTCGTACGTCGAAGAGAAAGGGTACGGAAAAAGAACCGTCAACTACCGCCTCAAGGACTGGCTCATCTCCAGGCAGCGGTACTGGGGAACACCGATCCCGGTTGTCTACTGCGACAGATGCGGAATCGTTCCGGTTCCCGAAGAGGACCTTCCGGTTATCCTCCCTGAGGATGTCGAGTTCACAGGGAAGGAGAATCCCCTGCTGGCCAACCCCTCTTTCCTGGATGCCCGCTGCCCGGAATGCGGGGGAACTGCAAAGCGTGAGACCGATACGATGGACACCTTCATAGACTCCTCATGGTACTTCGAGCGCTACTGCAGCCCGAAACAGGGAAACTCTCCATTTTATTCCGAAGACGTAGACTACTGGATGAATGTGGACCAGTATATCGGCGGTATAGAACACGCGATACTTCATCTGCTCTACGCCAGGTTCTTCACTAAATTCCTGCGCGACATCGGGCTCACGAAAGTGGATGAGCCGTTCGAACGGCTTCTTACCCAGGGAATGGTGATAAAGGAGACCTACTACTGCACAAACGACGGCTATATCTACCCTAAAGAGGTCTCGGATGACAATCGGTGCTCGAAGTGCGGGGGACAGGTCGAGATCGGCAGGATCGAGAAGATGTCGAAGTCCAAGAAGAACGTGGTCGATCCCGATGAGATCGTAAAGCGCTACGGGGCTGACACCGTACGGATGTTCATACTCTTCGCTTCGCCGCCTGAGCGTGACCTCGAGTGGTCTGAAAGCGGCGTCGAAGGCGCATACAGGTTCCTCAATAGGCTCTACCGCCTTTACGGGGAAATCGATCCGCTCGATAGAAAAACGGTGGCGCAGATCGAACAGTTCGAAAAGGAAGTGCTCTCGGAAAAAGGCTTTGACGGTCTCGCACGGGAGATACTTTTCGTCACTTCGAAGACTATCAGAAAGGTCACCGAGGATATAGAGAAGAGGTTTCGCCTCAATACCGCGATCTCATCGATAATGGAGATGGTGAACAGCCTCTTCTCCTTCGACAGAAAAGAGATCGAGAAACAGGAGTCCGCACGGCTCTCATACCTGTACGGACTGAAGACCGTGCTCGTGCTCCTCTCGCCCTTTGCCCCGCACATCACTGAGGAGCTCTGGCACTCGATCGGCTTCGGCGGCTTCCTCATCGACCAGCCGTGGCCCGGGTACAACCCCGATCTCGCCAGAGAAGAGATCATCACCGTGGTCGTCCAGGTCAACGGGAAGCTGCGCTCGAGACTCGAAGTGCCTCACGGCACGGAGGACGAAACGCTCGAACGTCTCGCACTGGAGGATGAAAAGGTGAAGAAGCATACGGATGGCAGGTCTGTCGCGAAGGTCATCGTGGTACAGGGAAAGCTCGTCAATATTGTAGTGAAATAAAAGGTTGAAGCCCGGATTTTATAGAAATAAATGTTACTTCCGGTCGGTCCCGTAAAAACCCGCCATCGACTTTACGTAATATGACAGGCTGCCAAATGGTTTATTGCCACGGAAAATCTCATGCGTTCGGCAGGGCGAAACTTTCGGGATACTCACTGCTCCGTCGCCATTCGCGCGCTGCATCAAATCACAATAGGTGTTTTACCTCTATGCTCCCACACGCTTTGCTCTCACATCGCAGGGTCGTTCCCCGCCATGATCTCGACCGCCTGTCCGCCTGTCATGCCCTCCCTGATACCCATCGCCCTGGCCTTCTTCGTAACCCCTGAGATCTTTGCCGCGATAAGGTCGTCCGGCACCACGAGCGGTGCCTGGGGTGTGCCATGCGCCGTCGCGACCGCCATATCGAACTCCTCCATCACGGCAACGTCGATCGCGGCGCACCCCACGATTCCCTTCGGAAGAACGATGACCACGAACTGACCGTCGTCCCACATTACAGAGAGCCCCTGTGCGGGCGCCCCTTCCGTCTTTACTCCCTCAATCGATATCGGCATTCGTACCTCCTCACACTATTTTCTTCATGTACCTGATACTGCGCTTCATCGCCTCGACGCCGCTGCACTCTATGGAGAGGACTCCATTGTAGTCGTTTTCCCGCAGAACGGCAATACAGCCGGGAAGATCGACATCGCCGTCACCCAGGGCGACTCCTGCCGTGACGCCGGTCTCGTGACCGCCCTCTCTCTGCTCCAGCTTCACGTCCTTCAGATGTACATGGACGACATAAGCCATGACACGTTTCAGGGTCTCGACCGCGTCGTTCCCGGCGATGGTGACGTTGCCTGTGTCGAAGTTTATCCTGAGGCGCCCTGAATCCGAGAGCTCCATGATCCTCAAGAGTCCTTCCGCGTTTGTGGTGTACACACCGTGCGGCTCGATCGTTATGGTAACATCGTAGTTTTCGGCCATCTTTAAAAGCGTATCGAGGTTGTACTTCATGATCCTGAATGCGTCGTCATCCGTCATCCAGCCCGGTTTCGGCCCCTCTGCAGTATTGACCAGCGGCGTACCGAGTATATACGCGTACCGTATCGCCCGTTTGAGATAGTCGACCCCATACTCGGTGTCCATGAGGTTCGAATGGGTGCTGAGACAGGGAACCTTCAGCCCTGCCTTCTCTATACGGCGCCGCATGTCCATCGGATCATCCTCGAGGCTCGTGATGTTACAGTAGCCGTAGACGTTGAGGAGACAGCGTCCCGTCATCATCTCGGGCTCTAGGTAGTTCAGCTCGAGCTCTCTCGTCATCCGGATGGCATAATCAAAATCCTTTTCCTCGTGCCTGAATGAATCAGCCTCGGCACAGAGCTCCATAGTTCCCATAACATCCTCCTTTTTCAGATCGTTACAGTACCTTTTCACTTATAAAGCTTTCTTTCAAATTGTCAAGCCCGTTCGTCAGCACGGCCCGGCAGGGAATACTTGACCTTTGCTCCTTTTGTTCTTATCGTAATACATATTTCACTGAGGGAATCCCATGGGCTTGAAAGTAGCTAAATTCGGAGGCACATCCGTTGCCGACACGAATCAGATCCTCAAGGTACAGGCGATAGTCCTTGCGGATACAGATCGCCGCTATATCGTTCCTTCTGCTCCCGGGAAACGGTCCGTCTCCGACAGCAAGATCACGGACCTTTTATACCTGTGCCGCCAGCACGCTCAGCAGGAGGTCCCGTTCGAAGAGGTGTTTTCCATCATCTCGGAACGCTATCTCGGGATCGTTGAGGAGCTTGGGCTTTCACTGGACCTGAGACCTCATCTCAACAGCATAAAGAACGAGATCACCGGAGGCGCGACCCAGGATTACACGGCGAGCAGGGGAGAGTACCTCACCGGCCTCATACTCGCACAGCTTCTGGGTTACGAGTTTGTAGATCCGTCCGGGATCATCTTCTTCGATAAGAACGAAGTGCTCGATTTCGAGCGTACAAAAACAGCGGTCTCAGAGGTCCTGTCCATGCATGAGAGGGCGGTTATCCCCGGGTTCTACGGCTGTACACCGGACGGGAGCATAAAGACCTTTTCCAGAGGGGGATCCGATATCACGGGCGCGCTCATCGCGAACGGGGTGAATGCGGAAATCTATGAAAACTGGACCGACGTATCGGGGCTGCTCATGGCCGACCCCGCGATAGTCGAGAACCCGAAACCGATAGACACGATCACCTACCGGGAGCTGCGGGAGCTCGCATACATGGGCGCAAAGGTGCTTCATGACGAAGCAATCTTCCCGGTAAAAGGCTCCGGGATCCCGGTTCTCATCAAGAACACCAACAGTCCCGGGGACCCTGGAACAGTTATTATGCGGGACGCCGAGCCGGTGACGCACAAAGGAACTATTACCGGGATAGCGGGAAAGAAGCACTTTACGGTTATCGTGATAGAGAAGAGCCTCATGAACACCGAGATCGGCTTCGGGAGGAGGCTTCTCACTGTACTCGAGGCCCACGGCATCTCTTTCGAGCACATGCCTTCAGGGATCGACACCATATCACTCGTCATCGCGGACCAGCAGCTCGACCACAAGCTGGATAAGGTGATCGAGGAGATCCACGCGGAGTGTAGGCCCGATGCCGTGGAAGTATACCCCAACATGGCTCTCATTGCGACTGTAGGACGGGGAATGATCCACACCCCGGGAATCGCATCGCAAATTTTTACTGCCCTCTACAACAGCAGCATCAATGTCCGCATGATCGATCAGGGGTCGAGCGAGATAAACATCATCGTCGGTGTCGAGACAGAAGACTTCGAGAGGGCCATCAGAGCAATATACTCCTCATTCGAAGAATGAGAACATTCGAAGAATGAGAACATTCGAAGAATGAGAACATTCGAAGAATGAGAACATTCGAAGAATGAAGGTCGTATGCAAAACAGATCTTCTTTGAAACCGTGGAGGCCTTTACAGCTCCATGCCCACGCCTCTTTCTACAGTGATGAAAATTCTGCAATCCGAGGGTTTACGAGCTTTTCGTAATCTTTGTAGGAAAGCTTCACCAGCTCCGTATGAGATCCCGCGTTGAACACGATCTCCTCGTCCTCGGTGAGAGAGCGGTCGACCCATACATCCATATCGTAGAGGTTCCCGAAGGGGGGCATTGCTCCGAGGGCGCAACCGGGAAACAGTCGTACAAACTCATCCTCACTGGCGATCTTTACCTCTTTCACACCTGCGGCCGCCTTGAGCTTCTGTGAATCCACCCTGTAATTCGCAGGCAGGACAGCCATCGTAAACCTCTTATCCAATTGAACGATCACCGTCTTTGCGAGCTGCTTGCCGTGGATGTGGGCGGACGCAGCGATCTCCTGCGCAGTGTAGGCAAGGGAGTGTGAAACGGCGATGTACTTTACACCCTTGCCGTCGAGGAAATCACGTAATTTCTCTACTGGCATGCGATTCCTCCTTTTTTCTTATCGTTTTACGGTATATGATTACCGCATAATAGGACGATATCACCTCGTAACCGGGAGCCCCTCCCTCTGCCAGCGGGTAATTCCCTCGATGAGGTTGTATACCCTCTTGAACCCGAGATCGCTCATGAGCTTTAGTACTCGCCCGCTCCTGTTCCCTGACCCACAGTAGACAAGGTATGTTCGATCCTTATCGAGGCCTTCTATCCTCTCTCTAAAATCATCACCGTAATAGTCGATATTCTCCGAGCCCTCAATGCGGCCTCCCTCATACTCCTCAGGGGTACGGACATCGAGAATCATGAACCCCTTCGTTCCCCGGTTCTGCTCTATGAGATCGTGCGCAACGGCGGCGAATATATCTTCGCATCTCACTGTCATTGGTGCAAAGATGAGCGTGAAGAGGATGATGCCCACCAAAAGATGTCGTTTCTTCATCGTTAATGCTCCTGTCAATGATATGAATTTATCTGCGATGATGCCCCGCATCAACCGAAATTAATCGGCATGACCCGTTTAGAGAAGGGCCTGAATCCTCTCGCGGGCCTCCTGCTTCGAGTCAACGAGAAAGATGCTCTCCCGCAGCCTGGCAACGTGCGGAATGCCCTTGAGGTAGCGGTAGAGGTGGCGCTTTGCCTCTCTTACACCTCTCGTCTCCCCCTTGAACGATACAATGAGGTCGAGATGTTCGAGCGCACACCTCACCCTCTCCTCTGTGGAAGGTAGGTGCTCCTCTATCCTCTCCGGATACAGCGACAGCGCCTGGATCGTGTCTCTTATGATCCACGGGTTCCCGATTGCCGCTCTCCCGATCATCACGGCATCGCAGCCGGTCTCCAGTATCATCCTCACCGCATCCTGCGGGGACAGAATATCGCCGTTCCCGCACACAGGGATCTCGAGCTTCTGCTTCACGAGTCCGATATACTCCCAGTCCGCCTTTCCCCTGTACCTCGCCTTTGCTGTTCTCGGGTGAAGGGTGAGCAGAGAGGCACCTGCTTCCTGCGCGGCGAGCGCATTCTCTATCACGTTAATCCGGTCTTGGGACGGCCCGAGCCTGATCTTGACGCTTACAGGACGAATGGAAGCATCGACACAGGCCTTGATCACCGCGTAGAACCGGTCAGGATCATCGAGAAGACGGGCACCCGCACCTGTTTTCAACACCTTGGGAACGGAGCACCCCCCGTTTATGTCGATGATATCCGCCGGGTATTCACTCAACAGGCTGACTGCCATTCCCATGATCTCGGGGTTCGAACCGAAGACCTGGATTCCTGCGGGCCTCTCTTTGCGGGTGAGGCGCGCGAGATCGAAAGTCTTGCTGTTACCGTACACGATGCCATGCGCACTCGTCATCTCCGTAAAGGTCAATCCCGCTCCGAACCGACGGTGGAGAATTCGGTAGCTCTTGTCACCGATCCCGGCGAGAGGCGCGAGCCATACGTTGTTGGGGGTTATAAAGTTCCCTATTGTGACCTTCTTGAGCAGAGACATCCTCATGATTCCTTGGGGTACACTCTACCCTACGAGCGTTACTATCGCCTGAGCGAGTATCCCCTTACCTTTCCCGAACGAGGTGAGGCCCTCCCCAGAAGTGAAGGTGATCCCGACATCCTGTTCTGAGATCCCGCACAGATCTGCAATCGCCCTCTTCATCCTTCTCACGTCCTCGATGGGGATCCGGGGACGGCGCGCCTCTACCATTACCCCGATATTCCCGATCCGGCAGCCGATATCGTTGACCATCCTCAGGGCGATCTTGAGGTACTCTGAACTGTCGGTGATTCCCTTCTCACAGAGGGGGTCTGCATAGTATCCGAGGGATTCACCGCCGCACGCCTGCGAGAGGGCGTTGAAGATCGCATGAAGGATCACGTCGCCGTCCGAGTTTGCGTTGAGCCCGTCACTGTCGCTGATCTTGACCGCACCGAGGATGAGCGGCGCATCTTTGTTTTCGTCAAAACTGTGGCTGTCGGTTCCGAACCCTACGCGTACCAACAGTTGCTTTCCTTTACTCTCTTAGTCAGGATTCTACTGGCGAGTTCCAGGTCCTGCGGATAGGTGATCTTGAAGTTTTCCCTCGAACACGATACGAACTTTACCTGCTCGTGTATTGCTTCGACGAGGGTTGTATCATCCGTGGCTACGATTCCTCTTTCACTGGCAATCTCAAACGCCTTTACAGCGATATCGAACCGTATTATCTGGGGGGTCTGCGCGATCCAGAGGGAAGCGCGATTGGGTGTGTGATCGATGAAATGGTCTCTCCCCTTGACGATCTTGACAGTATCTGTGGCCTCGAATCCGAGGAGGCCCGCACCGAATCTCTGGGCTGCGCTGAGGCATTCATCGAGCTCGGAGTGGCGCACAAACAGGTTCACCGCATTGTGGATAAGCAGATATGACTCGGTGGGGAGGTTCAGTTTTTTCAGCTTCTCTATGACATGGTAGGTGGATTCCTGTCGGGTCCGGTAGGCTTCATCGACAGAAAGAACCTTCTCTATTCCGTACATCGGTATGAGCTCTTCCAGCCGTCCTATGTTCTCCCTTCCAGCCGTAATGATTATCCCATCCACCTTGTCATACTCGGAGAAGGTCTTTAATGTGTAATAGATGAGCGGTTTATCGCCTATTGTAAGGAAGATCTTGTTCTCCTTTGTCTTCATCCTCTCCCCATTACCGCCGGCACACACTACCGCAATATTCATGTCAATATCCTTTTCATATTCGGATTACGTAGCTATCTTATCCACACTTTTTAGGAGAAATAATTCGGTCTCCAGAGGCAAGATGATAATAATATACTACTCCCTTCTAATTTATCAACAAATTAGTTCTTAGTGAATAACTTTAGTTTTTTTAAAAATATATACAAAAATAGTTGTATCTTTTGAATTATATATAATTTTCTGGCTGCCTTTTTTATCGACTGATATGAACCGTTGCACAATTTAAATATCGATGCGGACTTTAACGAGACTGTTGAATTCGAAAAATGCCGCAGCTATCAGACCATGGTCCTATGAAAAATATAGTTATAACCAGCCCTGCGAAGCTCAACCTGAGCCTCAACCTCCTTCCCCGGCGCGGTGAGAAGGGTTACTTCAACGTATTGTTTCTCAACACCCAGATGACTCTCGCCGATACAGTACGGATATCGAAGACAGGGGAAAAAACCGTTCGGATAAATGAAAAGGAGATCGACAGCGCTTCCAATATTGCATACAGGACGGCCCGCCTTATGTTCGACCGATACGACCTCCGGTGTGGTGTCTGTGTAGACATAGAGAAGAAAATTCCCCTTCGCGCGGGGCTCGGGGGCGGATCCTCGGATGCCGCATCTGTGATCAATGGAATCGACCTCCTCTTCGATCTCGATCTCACTCGAGAGGAGAAACTCTCTCTCGCAAGACAGCTCGGGATGGATGTGTACTACTGCGTCATCGGCGGCCTCTGCCGGATAGAGGGTATCGGGGACATTGTGCAGAGGGTGGAATCAAAACTCCCCGCGCTCGATATCCTCATCGCAACTCCGAGGCAAAGAAAGCCATCGACCGCATGGGCCTACTCCATAGTCGATGAGAGGAGGATCGGCAGGGAGACGGAGAGATTCGACCTCCTCCTGGAAGGTATCGCACACCAGGACACAGAAGCAGTGGCCCGAAACCTCCATAACGACTTCGAGCGTCCGGTTGCAGCTCACTACCCGTTCGTGGAAACGGTAAAGAGCGAGATGAACCGGCAGGGAGCTCGCGCAACCCTCCTCGCAGGGTCGGGCCTCTCTGTGTTCGGAATATTCGAGACAGCCGAGGCTGTCCTTCGGGCCGCGAAGGCCCTCGAGTCTCCACATCTTATGTGCTTCCCCGCAAGAACTATTCCGTGAAACCCCTTAACGAGAACTTCGCCAAAATAGTATTAAATTCGGCCGTTTTTGCAATTACAAAATATATAAATCGTTATATTACTTTACTTAGTATTTTAAAAATAGCTAAGTTCTCGTTAAGTTTCTGCAGCGAAGACTCTATGAAGTATGTACCCCGCGTTTTACAGGAACGGTTCCTGCCGCACGGCTGGAGGACCGATGCTGCTGCAGGCCGGTTTACGACAGGGGCCGGGCGATATTAATGCGGTTTTCTCAAGTTTAAATGATGACTTGTCAGATGTAAAAAATAATGTTTATGGTGAGGAAAGCGTTAAAAGCCCCGTTACTTACAGTTTACTGTTGGTCATGAGAAACGGGGATTGAACCCCACATTCCTGTGTGAGAAATGGGGGTTAAACATTAGCAGTGAGCTCAAATCATTTTATCTTTAGTACCTTAATATTGATTTTCTTGCCTTTTTGACCAGAATGTGGCTTGTCCACATTAGGAGATACCGAAGCTGACTTAGAACTCCTGCGTGCGGAGAGATTGACTATCCACTCTGTAAACTCCAGGGCCATGAAACCGGCGCCGGATCCTTTAAGACCTATATGATCTTGGTGAGCTCGTCCGTTCCGGCAGGGCAGATCTCTCTCTTTTTACCGTTTTCAACGGTACACACCGGTTGCCCCCTGCCGGTGAACTCACCGATGAGACTGAGAGAAGGCACGCCTCGCTTCCCGTTACCGAAGGCGTGTTCGAGCTTTGCGCCGTTCTCTTTTGTCACCGAAATGAGGAGCGACCCGGACGCAATCGAACAGTACGGCGACAGACCGTAGTGATCGCACAATTGTTGAGTCTCATGATACACCGGGATCTTTTTCAGGAATATCTCCAGTCCGACACCTGCCCCCCGTGCCATCTCGAACGCACCTGTAAGCAGTCCGCCCTCAGTGGGGTCGTGCATCCCGGTAACAGGAGCCGCCTTTCTCGCCCGCCGCGCATCATCGATTACGCTTATACCAGGATCTCTTAAAAATCCGACACATCTCTTGAAGAACTCCTCTCCGAACGTATCTTTAACCTCACCGGACTTCTCACGCGCAATGATAGACGTTGCCTCGATGGCCACTCCTTTCGTCATATAGAGGAGGTCTCCTTCACCGATCCCGCCGTTCTTGACGAGATCTTTTTTCTCGGCCTCTCCCAGCATCGTTCCTGAGAGGATAGGGTAGTTGAGCCCGTGGGTCACTTCAGTGTGGCCCCCGACAAGAGATATCCCGAGCTCGTCGCAGGACTCCTTGAGGTCTTTCATGATGCTCCTGATGAGCGACTCAGTCGTCTTTCGTTCGGGAAGCAGCATGGTCACGAGAAACCACCGCGGTTCTCCTCCCATCGCGGCAATATCGTTGGCATTGATATTTACCACATACCACCCGATCCTGTCGGCTGCGAATGTGATGGGATCGCTTTTCACGATGAGGTAGCGCTCACCGATATCGATCGCAGCGGCATCCTCCCC
>Ga0307379_10005309_pt1 | contig 18028 bp, 22 predicted proteins | sample UN2MG_FD_202237 | JGI IMG/M metagenome (GOLD analysis project Ga0307379, IMG submission 202237) | Soil microbial communities from Risofladan, Vaasa, Finland - UN-2 | ecosystem: Environmental > Terrestrial > Soil > Coastal area > Acid sulfate soil | place: Finland: Risofladan, Vaasa | collected... | reverse complement strand
AATCTGATAAGGGACAAGGGCGGGTTTGAAACCCGCCCCTACCAATGATATTATCCGGATCAGTTATTATAATACATCACAATATTTATGAAAGCATGTACTTAGCCGCCGTGTTTACCTGTCAGCCCCTTCCGGTCAAGTCAAGCGCTTCTCGAAAAAGCGGATGGTTTCTGTGAGGTACTCCCTCTGATCCTTGCCTGGGCGGAATCCGAGCCCTTTGATCCGGGTAATGTCAGCGTAAGACGTGTGAATGTCCCCTGGGCGCGGTTCAGCGTACACAATGCGCGACTGGGAGCCGGTGAGCTCCTTGATTAAAAGGGCCAATTCATTGATTGTGATATATTCTCCCCGGGCCACGTTATAGACATCCCGCCCTTGCTCAGCAGCCAGCAGGCAGGCGGCTACCACCTCCTTGACAAAGATAAAGTCCCGCACCTGGGAGCCATCGCCGAAAATGACGATATCCTCGCCGCGGAGGGCGCGGTCGATAAATATGGGCACAGCCGCCGCATACTGGCTTTTAGGGTCCTGGCGCGGTCCGAACACATTGAAAAAACGCAGCGAGACAGTTTGGATTCCCCATTCGCTCCCGTACATCCGCAAGTAGTACTCCCCGTCAAGCTTGGTCACTGCATAGGGGCTCTTGGGCTCCGGCACCATGGTTTCCTTTTTGGGCACAGTGGGATTTTCTCCATAAACAGCCGCGCTCGAGGCGAAAACGATCCTTTTCACCCCGTTTCTGCGCGAGGCCTCTATGACATTCAAAGTGCCCAGAGTATTAATTTTTACACACTCTTCAGGGTTTTCCATACTTTCCGGCACGCTGATCATCGCAGCCAGGTGAATAACCAGCTCCACACCCTCGAAAAGAGGCAGGAGAGCCTCGCGATCTGTGACCGAAACCTCGTGGAACGAGTGTCTAAAACCCTGGAGATTCTCGCGGTATCCGCTGCGCAGGTTGTCCACTACCAGAACCTCGTGTTCGGCAGAGAAGTGCTCGACAAAGTGGCTGCCGATAAAACCCGCCCCGCCAGTAATGAGAATACGCATATGCATTACTCCATTATGCTGATTTTTCCGATGTTATCAGGCCCGCTTACGCTGAAGAACGAACTGTCCGTACAAAAGGAGACAGCGGCCCTGTTATAAAGAGGCCCAAAAGTCCCAAGCTCAAGGCCAAGCATTAATAACATCTGCGAGCCAAAAAATCAAGCCCGCATTAAGGCTTGCCAGCCCTGCTTTCAGACGCTCCAGGAAGCTTTACGTCGGAAGACTATATTGACATGCAGAACTCAGAAGGTTATTATAAATTTTTCTGAAATATCCCGTTACCTGACGCGATAAAACAATCAAGATATATAAAAATCAGTAATTGAGGAGGATCTTTGGCTAAAGCATTTTCCATGAAACCCAGAAGAGTGCCTCTGGTGGATACGCCGCATCGTAAAATCAAAACTAGGTTCCCGGTGCCGGAATCCTTGCCAGTGATAGAATCCTTGCGCAAGTATGAGCCGATTTCAATGACAGGCCAGCCGCTGGTTTTGTGGGACCACGGCGAGGGAGCCTATGTCTTCGACAAATGGGGCAACCAGTGGATCGACTGGTCCAGCGGCGTTCTGATCACCAATGCCGGCCACAATCACCCGAAAATCAGGCAGGCGATTATCGACCAGGCGCAAAAGGGACTGCTGACCAGCTATTGTTTCCCCAATGAGCCGCGGGCCAGGCTCGCTGAACTTCTGGTCGAGATTACACCAAAGGGGATGGACAAAGCGTTTATCCTCACCACAGGCGCGGAGACTGTCGAGTGCGCCCTGAAACTGATGCGCACATACGGCCTGAAAAAGGCAGGCAAAGGGAAAATAACGATTGTCTCATTTGAAAAAGCCTTTCACGGCCGCACCCTGGGTTCCCAGATGCTGGGCGGCTCACCCAAGCTCAAGGAATGGATCGTGAATCTCGACCCCAATATAGTTCAGGTTCCTTTCCCGGACGGTTTCCGCACGGCTGATACAAGTTTTTCGCTTTTCGAGAAAAAACTGTCCGAGCTTAAGGTCGCCCCGGAAAGCGTAGCCGGAGTGATCATCGAAACATACCAGGGTGGAGGCGCAAGTTTTGCGCCCGCGGAATACATACAGAACTTGCGCAAATGGTGCGACAAATACAGCGCCGTTCTTGCATTTGACGAGGTGCAGGCGGGTTTCGGCCGCACCGGAACAATGTTCGGTTTCGAGCATTATGGTATAGTGCCGGACCTGGCCCTTTTCGGCAAGGGCATTTCGAGCTGCCTCCCGGTTTCTGCAGTGGTCGGGCGTGAGGATATCCTGGACCTTTACGGGCCTAACGAAATGACCAGCACCCACACCGGAAACCCGGTCTGCGCAGCGGCTGCAGTGGCCAATATCAAGGCCATAATGGATGAGGGCATAGTAGAGAACGCCGCCAAGATGGGCGAACTGCTCCACAATGGACTGGAGGGGCTCAAAAACAAATACAGCCCGGTAATCGGCGCTCACCACGGCAAGGGCCTGGTGGCGGGCCTGCATATCGTCAAGCCCGGTTCTATCGAGCCGGATGGCGATCTGGCTTGGGAGATTGTCAATTCCTGCGTGGAAAAAGGCCTTCTGCTGTTCGCCCCGGTAGGTTTCGGCGGGGGAACTGTCAAGATAAACCCGCCCCTGGTAATCAGGAAAGACGCACTCGAGGAGGGCCTCGCTGTGCTGGATGAAGCAATCGAGGAAAATCTTTAGTCTTTTGCCTCATGGCTGTTTCGAACCGATTTTAAAAGGCCGCGGCTCAGGATGAGCCACGGCCTTTATTTTTAAAATGCTATTTTGGTTCAGAGATTCCCCTCTCAATTACTGGCCCGCCGGACATCGGGCACACGAATGGCCTGGTTGGCGCGCAGGTAAGTGCTGAACACAAACTCGAACCTGCCTCCCGGCAGGGTGACAAAGCTCAAATTGGCCTGCCAGCAATGGAGGTCTCGGTTAAGCATGAAAGTCTGTCCCTGAAGGCCCCTTCCGGAAAAATTATAGCTCGAGGAGTAAATCAGATGCCATTCGGGCGTGGGGTTGAATGTTAAAGACCAGCGCAGGCTCTGGGTCGCTTTGTCTCCCCCGCGGATACGGGAAAGATTGTGGCTCAGGTTTATCGACCAGGGCATGCTGCGGCTGAAAGCGAGATCCCTCTGGTCATCGTAGCTGCGCATTCCCTGGTTAAATGCGCTGCCGATTGTAGAGGGGTAGCGCTGGCTTTCAAAATAGGCTTCCTCATCGAGCTCCCCGGCCGAGGGTCCTTCGCCGGCGGCTTTGTAAGTGCCCCTCAGGGTGACAGTGGTGCTCAGCCGGTTCATGAAGGGCTTGAAATGCTCGACCGGTCCCCGCTCTGTCAGCTCGTGGTTCATTAAGAGCTGAATGTTGATAAACGAGGCCGGAGTGCTGGTCAAGGAGGTGTTCAAGTTGCTCCAGCCCAGGGTGTCGCGTTTGGCCGCCCGGATAAAGTCATAGTCCACCGAGTTGCGCAAAGAGAAAAGCTTTCCGTTCTTTGACGGAGGCTCGCGATCACCGCTATCTGACTTCCGCGCCTGGGGTTTGTCCTGTGAGGTGCGCTGATAGTACTTGTAATCCACATCGTTCGAGATAGAAAAAGAAAGGCGGTTGACCTTGTTTCCTCTTTTATCCTGGCTCAAGTCGGGCTGATAGTTATAAGTGAGCAGGGGCCTGATAGTGTGGCGCCAGCGGAATATCGGACCCAGCTTCAGCCCGTCGAACAGGCCGAAAACCTGGGTGGACATCGAGGTGGAAAAGTTAAGAAACTGCTCGCGCTTGAATTTCTCATCCGTGCTCAGGTTGTCATGCACCAGCTCGGTGGAGTAACGCAGGCCCGGATTGAGTTTCAGCCAGCCATAGAGGGTCTGGGGGCTGTCGAGGTCGAACCGGTTGGTCGAGCGGTGAACCATTCTTGCCGGGTCATTTTCGGTTGTGGTGCGGGTATTCGAATAGTCGGTCGAGAAACCGTAGGTTATGTTGTAAAGCCAACCTGTGGAGATTACTCCCCGGCTGCTGGGAACGGTTCTCGAGCGGTAGGGGAAAAGGTTTCGCTTATTCAGGCTCAAGCTCAGGGAGGGCAGGCTAATCACTGTGCGGGTGTCGCCTTTGGTGAGAAACATCTCGTGTCTCACGCTCGAATTAAAAAAGCCCCAGGAGGGTCTCCAGGAGTAGCTTGCAGTCGAGCGCAGGCTCTGCCGCAAGAGGTCCTGCTGGTCAAAGGAGGTATTGCGCAGAAGGTTCCGTGTGCTGGAATAGTTGACTTCACCGATCAGCCGGCTGCGCTCCCCGATTGTCTGGTTATGGCGCCCGAAAATGGTATAACCGGTGGAGTTGTTGATTTTGTCTTTGATCAGGCGGGCGTCGAGGTCGCCCTCATAGCTGTATCGTTTGCGGTACCTGGTTCTGCCGCGCATGGTGGTCTGGCTACCGGTACGGATATCGACCGCGCCGAGGAAATCCACATAATCATTAAGCGCCCAAAAATAACCGAGATTGCCGATCGTGCGCCCGGTTGTCCTCTCCCGCATCACGCTGTTAACACCGATTCGCGGCTGAAGGATCCCGGAGTTGCGATTCCCTTTGGCAATCGGGAAAAAAACAAAAGGCAGGACAAAGACAGGCACCTGCCCGACCCTGAGAACCACCGGGGAGGCAAAGACGCGCTTGTCGCGGATCACCTTGACTTTCGGACTCTCAAAATAAAAATGCGGGGCCGAATCCCTGTCGCAGGTAGTAAACCGGTTCTCCCGCCCGAAAACACTGTCTGCGCCAACCTTGCTCAAGGACCCGCTTTTCAGTATCCAATCGCCGAAAGTGGTGTTTCCCTCTTCGATAATTCCCCGGTCACGCTCGATATTATAGCGCAGCGTGCTTCCGGTAATCTTTTCCGGGCCGTCGGTCAACTCCGGTTTGCCGCTGACAAAGACCTCGCCGGTATTGCGGTTATAGGCGATCAACGAGTCAGCGGCAAGCTTCTGCCTGCCGCTTTCTACGCTGGCCTGGCCCTGGATTACTATCACGTTTTTCCCGGGGTAAAAGGTGATAGATTCCCCGGCATAAATGATCTTTTCAGCAGAAAGAGGCGCACTGTCGCGAAGAGTACGCATCATCGAATCCGGTTCCGGAACCGAAACAGCCCTCAGTGCAGAGTCCGCCGCAGTCAATGAGTCCAGATGCACGGCTGCCGAATCTTCAGGGCCTTGCGCACTCAGGCTCCCAAATGCCCAGGCGACAGAGAGCAGAACCAAAACTTGCCCTGCGGATTGGATTGAACGAGGAAAAATCATCGGTCTTCCAGAAAATCCTATGAACCCGAATTATCTATCCAAAAGACCGGAACCCACTTTATCGAAGGGGGCGCAGCTTGCGTTTATCCGCGGAAGCTGGGCGGGCCGGCATCCTTTTTGCGATAACACCAAACCAGATATCATCTAGGCGCTGATTCAGCGCAAAAAGGATGCCGGCCCGCCTCCGATTGTCGAACTTATTTCTTCTGCTCTTGCAAAATTGATATTCTGACGCTCCCAAGACCTGGCGCTCTGCTCCCGCCATAAACTTCATCCTTCAGTACTTGAATTGCGAACATATACTGTCAAGCAGCCGGCCCATGGTGTTCAGCTTTCAAATCTCAAATAGCCACCTTCAAATGACGGCTCTAAATAATCGAACACATCGCGGGAAGTCACCTGGAAGCAACGAGAGCCGGAAGATATTGATAACCTTCAGACTTAATAATTAGAACAAATTCTGAATGCTGAAGAATAATCAGGGCTGAACGTTCTTCCGCCTGCGAGCCACAACATATGCAATCCAGACACTTATCTCATAGAGGAAAACCATCGGTACGGCTACGAGAATCATGCTGCCCGGGTCCGGAGGGGTAACTATCATGGCGAGAAGAAAGATAGCGAGAATAGCGTGCCTGCGTTTGGCGCGCAGGAATTCAGGCGATATAATTCCGAGCCGTGCAAGCAGCAGGATTACTAACGGCAATTCGAAAACGGCTCCGGTAAAAAGGACCATTTGCGTGACAATATCCAGATACGAGCTCGCAGTGAGCATGAACTCGGTGGAGGCGAACTGGAACTTGGAGAAAAATGCCATACCGAGGGGCAGGGTTATGAAATAAGCCATCACCGCGCCCAGGACAAACATAAAGATGGACGCAAAAAGAAGCGGAAAAACCATTCTGCGCTCTTTTCTCAACAGAGCCGGAGCTACAAAGGCCCAGAACTGAAAGATTATCATCGGCGAGGAGACAAGCATCCCGAAAAAGAAAGAGAGTTTCAGCGCGATCATAAAGCCCTCTGTGGGCCTGATGATCAAGAGCTTCCCGCCTTTCAGATAAGGGACTACCGGTTTAATGAGTATCTGGAGCAGATCGAACTGGCTGTTGAGGTAGAATCCGAGAATAATCCCCAGGAAAATAGTTCCCAGACACCAGAGGATCCGCCGGCGGAATTCCTCGAGATGGTCCAGAAACGGCATCTCGCTCCGGCGGTTGAGCTCATCCTCATCATCTTCCCCTTCCCGGTACAGGTCAGGAGCTTTGGGTGGTTGGGGAGGAGCTTTCACTTTTACCGCTTTGTTCGTATCTTCTGCCATAACAGCGCCAAATTACCTTTCCTTGTTGGATTGAACAAACGCGACAAATCAGATTTCATCCATGTAATATACCTTTTTTCATGCAGTTGGGTCAAGGATAACCCACTTAAAAACATCAATCCTTCTACCCGGGCGATAAAAGGCTGAAAGACCTTGCTATTGAAGTTCAATCTGTTATTTTTTTCCGCGGCGGATAATCGACGCAAAAAGGATCAAACAAACCGTGAAGCAAAAAAAAGGGAAATTCAGCCGCATCACCACGGTCGAGGAACTGGAAAAACTCGTCCAGTTCCTGCGCTCTCCGGAGGGTTGTCCCTGGGACCGCAAGCAATCCTCCCGCTCGTTAAAGCCTTATTTTCTGGAGGAAGTTTACGAGCTTCTGGAGGCCATAGACGGCGATTCCCAGGTGACTCTCTGCGAGGAGCTTGGCGATGTATTAATGCACCTCTGCTTCCAGGTGTCGCTGGCGCGGGAAGCCGGTCATTTCGGGATGGAGGACGTAGTAGCCGCGATCCGCGATAAAATGCTCCGGCGCCATCCTCATGTGTTCGGCGAGGCGACATTTGAAAGCCACAAAGACCTGCTCTTTGCCTGGGAACAGATAAAAAAAGGCGAAAAGTGCCCGAAAGAGGATATCCCGGATTCCGCTGAGGAGGAGTCCGTTCTTGACGGTTTGCCCAAAGACCTGCCTTCACTGTTGAAAAGTTTCCGGATCCAGGGCCGGGTCTCGAAATACCGTTTTGACTGGGCTGAGCCGCTCGAGCTTTTCGCTAAAGTCGATGAGGAGCTGGCCGAGCTCCGCCGCTCGATCGAGAAAGGCGACCGCGAGGCCACGGAAGAAGAAATCGGCGACCTTCTTTTTACTATCGTGAACCTGGCCCGGCTCCTGGGAGTTCACCCACAACTGGCTCTCGAGCGTACCAACCGCAAGTTCATGCGCCGCTTCAAGGAGCTTGAGAAACTGATTCGCCAGCGCGGACAGGTCCTGGGAGAACTAGCGCTTGAGGAGCTTGACGTGATCTGGGAAGAGGTGAAAAAGAACGAGCGCGCCCGGTCTTCCGAAACCTCGAGCGAGACTAAGGAGTGAACAGAACTTTCTTCACGCTTTCGAAAAAAAGCGGATTATCTTTCATCCCGTCATAGGAAAAAAAACAGTATCCTGCCAGGTTCAGCCCCTGGATCTGCTGCGCCCGCTGGATTATCCCGGAAACAGGCACATCCCAGGCTCGCAATCCCGCCCAGACATGGGCCGGGCCTACCTCCCGGCAGGCTCTGGAAATCTGGCTGCGAACTACTTCCGGCCTGGTGCTGTAAGCCATCGGCAACACCATATCAAGCAGGCCGTCCTTTACCCAGCGGGCCCAATCCTGTCCAAAATCTTCGTACGCCGAGTCAATATCCGGTTTGACCGCCACCGAGCGGACGAGCTGAGGTTTAAGCTGATTCAAAGATTTAGCCAGTTTTGCCAGAAACCGGGTGACCAGCTCCGCCCGGAAAGCCTTCCACTGTTTTAAAAGCTCGCGGTATTCGGTCTCTGACCGGTCCTTCCTGCTTTGGCCGTTAAAAAGGTTTACCGGGTCAACCCCGGTAATTGTCTCGAATTCCTTGCGCGCCTCAGGGCTGAAATCCACTGTACCGGTCGGATAGCGCAGGTAATCCAAATGGATTCCGTCGAGCGGATACCTGCTTACCAGGTCCAGGACGAATTCCTCAAGCATGCGGGTGGCCCTGTCGCCCGCAGGGGAGAGGAATATTCCGGTAATATTGAGCTCACTGAAACGGGAATACCCATAGCGGGCAAGCGAAACACCGTCCTTATCCACCATCATCCAGTCGGGATGGCGGTTGAGAACGTGGGCTGAACTTGCGGGCCGTTTGGGTGAGGACCAGATCAGAAAGGCGTTGACCCAGGCATGCACTGCAATTCCTTTGGCGTGCGCCCGCTCCAGGGCATAGGCCAGTGGGTCGAAACCGGATTCGAGAAGGTAGCGGCAATCCTCGGCGGCAGGATAAACCCGCGAGGGAAAATATGCGTCCCCCCTGCCGCTGACCTGAACGAAAAGAGTGTTGAAACCGCCTTGCGAAGCCTTCTCGACCAGTTGATCGATACTTTTTGCAGAGAGGAGGCTCGTGCGCACCACCCACAGCGCACGCCCTTCTTTGGCCGGGCCAGCCGTCAGAAATGCAGCAGCGCCGGAGGAGCAAAAGAAAAAAACCAGCAGGATGAATGTCAGAGCAAAATTAAAACAGCGACCGTCGTTCTGCATCAATAACTCTCTCCAGGCAATAAAAAAGGCAAGGGTCCTACAGGCGTTACCTGCGATTCCTTACCTTTTTACAAGGCTAACATTCAATATATCATCGCTAAGCCGATCCGTTCTTCTTCTCCATTTCCTCATCCTGCTCCCCGGCCTCATCTTGAACGGTTTCATCCGGTCCGGCAGCCTGGTCCTCGACTTCAATTTCCTCAGTGGTTTCCTCAGCCACAGGGGCTTCCGCGGCTTTCTGCACCTCCTGCGCCTCTTTCTTCCTGGAACGGCGGCGGCGCTTTCTGCCGCCGGCCTTCTCCGAGGTTTCCTCAGGTATCAGCTCGAAAAGCGCAATGGGGGAATTGTCGCCCAGACGGTTGCCAATCCTTACTATTCGAGTATATCCTCCTGGCCGGTCCTTGTACCGGATGCCGAGGGTGTCGAAAAGCTTGCGCACTACTTCCTTATCCCGAATGATCCTGAGCACTTGCCTGCGGGCGTGAAGGTCTCCGCGCTTGGCGAAAGTGATCAGCTTTTCCGCCAAAGGGCGAGCTTCCTTGGCTTTGGCAATTGTGGTCCTGATCTTTTCGTGCAGGAAGAGACTCGTGATGAGGTTACTGAGCAGCCACTTGCGGTGGCTCTGCGTACGGTTCAACGCTCTTCCCTTTTTCTTGTGTCTCATCTCTTGTTCCTTATTTGCTTGAAACCAGATTGCGGTCTCTCGAACCTGCAATATCGCTACTCCGGCAGATTCAAGCCGCCAGCCTGGTCTTATGATTCCTTATCCCCGTTTTCTTCCACTTCCTCATCAAGCTCCCATTCGCTTTTTTCGTTCTTTGTCAGCTTCATGCCGAAACGCATGCCATGGCGATCGAGAATTTCAGATATCTCATTCAAAGACTTGCGCCCGAAATTGCGGAACTTGATCATCTCGCCCTCGGTTTTCTGCACCAGCTCTCCGAGGGTCCTGATATTCGACGCTTTGAGGCAATTGCTGCTGCGCACCGAAAGCTCGAGTTCCTCGACACTGCGATTGAACAGCTCTTTGAGCCGGTTCTTGCGCAAATCGCTCGCTGTGGGCTTTTCTTCCTGAGGCTCGCTGAAAGTCTTGAGAAATTCCAGATGCTCAACCAACAACTCCGCGGATTTGATCATTGCTATTTCGGGAGTCATCGAACCATTGGTATGCACCCGCATAGTGAGCTTGTCGTAATCCGTGCGCTGTCCTACGCGCTGATCTTCCACATCGAAAGAAACTTTCACCACTGGACAGAACAGTGAGTCGATCGGGATCAACTGGGGATCATCGCCGGGTGTTTCGTGCTGGTTGGACGGGCAATAACCCCTGCCGGTTTTAACCAGCAGCTCCATCCTTAAGTCCTTATCCTCTTTCATGCTTAAAAGATAAAGATTTTTGTTTACCACATTGAGCGATGGCGGAGTCTGGATCTGATCAGCAGTCACTTCTCCTTTTTTGGAGAGTTCCAGTTTGCAGGTGGCATTTTCTATTTCACCTTTGGCTTTGAAAACGATCTTCTTGAGGTTCAGAATAATTTCGGGCATATCCTCGAGCACACCAGGGATAGTGGAAAGCTCGTGCAGAACGCCCTCGATGCGGACTGCCCAGATTGCTACTCCCTCGAGAGAAGAAAGCAGTACCCTTCTTAAGCTATTGCCCAGCGTTAAGCCGAACCCACGCTCCAGAGGGTAAACGACGAACTCTCCGTAAAGATCGGTGTAGCTCTTGGTGTTCTTTTCGATCCTCGAGGGTAAAACTAAATTCTTGAGATTCATAACCGCTATTTCTCCCGCTTGAATGAACTTGTAATATGGGAAATAGCTATTTGGTCCATCAAGCTAAAACAAACCGGTGGCAAATGATTCGACCGGTTAAATGTGTATACGCCATCCAAAGAGCCGGATCCCTTTGGCCAAGGCAAGGACAGGAAAGTGAGATCCTTTGCCTTGAAGAAAATGTACCATCGTAATCTTTGAGACAAACTTTCTTACAAGATCCGTCTTGGATCAGCCCGAGTTACTTGGAATACAGCTCGACTATCAACTGTTCCTGGGCGTTAATCGGAATGTTGTCCCTGGTCGGCACCTCCAGCAGCTTGCCTGTTTGGGTTTTGTAATCCACTGTGAGCCAGGAAACCACTTCCTGCTTGCCCCGTCTTTCGATAGTGGACAGAACGAGACCCAGCCCGTGGCTTTTTTCTTTGACCGTGATCTCTTCACCCGGAGCCACATGATATGAAGGTACATCCACGATCTTGCCTCTTACCATGATATGACGGTGTCTGACAAGCTGCCGGGCGCTCTTCCGGCTCGGGGCAAAACCCAGACGGTAGATGACATTGTCCAGACGGCTCTCCAGGAGCTGCAGAAGGTTCTCGCCGGTGACACCGCTTTTCCGGGAGGCCTTGACAAAATAGTTGCGAAACTGCTTCTCCAGGACCCCGTAAATTCTCTTGACTTTCTGTTTTTCCCGCAGCTGAATGTTGTATTCCGAAATCTTCCGCCTGCGCCCTGCTATCCTGCCGTGCTGTCCGGGGGCGAAGTTCTTGCGCTCGATAGAGCATTTATCTGTATAGCACCTTTCTCCCTTGAGAAAGAGCTTGGTCCCCTCACGTCGGCAAAGCTTGCAGCTTGATTCTATGTGTCGCGCCATTAGAATTCCTCCAAAAACGATTACTAGACTCTTCTGCGTTTAGGCGGCCGGCAACCATTGTGCGGGATAGGAGTTACATCTTTGATTGATCTGATACTGAGCCCTGCCGCTTGTATCGCCTGAATAGCGGACTCCCTGCCCGCGCCTGGTCCCTGAACTCTGACATGGACCCTTTTCAGCCCCAGGTTAACAGCCTCTTTAGCAGCAGTATCGGCAATGGTCTGGGCCGCGTAAGGAGTGCTTTTCTTGGAGCCTTTAAATCCGCATTTACCCGCACTGCTCCAAAGAATGGTATTGCCGCTAAGATCTGTGATAGTGACTATTGTATTGTTGAAACTGGCTTTGATATAAGCAATGCCTTCAGTTTCAATCTTGCGTACTTTTTTCTTGGCCTTCGAGCCTTTTTTTGTCGGACTAGGCATTTGGTCTCCTATAGATTAGCTGAACAAACTCAGCTCAAATCAACCCAAAAATCCAGATCGGGATCGATTGCGTGCGCCATTTTGGGCGCAAGAGGGCTACTTCTTCGCCCTGACCTTTTTCTTACCGGCTATAGCCACACGCGGGCCCTTGTGGGTGCGGGCATTGGTGTGGGTACGCTGGCCGCGCACGGGCAGTTTCCGGCGATGGCGTATGCCCCGGTAGGAGCCGATATCCATCAGCCGCTTGATATTCATGGCCACCTCGGTACGCAGTGCACCCTCAACCTTGAAATCGCGCTCGATCACCCCGCGCAGCCGTGTCTGTTCACTGTCGGTAAGGTCCAAAACCTTGGTATCCGGGTTGACCCCCGTCTCCTTAAGGATTTTTCTGGCAGAGGGCCGCCCGATACCGTAAATGTAAGTCAGACCGACCTCGATCCGTTTGTTTTTGGGTATATCAATCCCGGCAATACGAGCCATAATAGATTAACTCCGGATTTTATAATTAAAACCTGATCAACCCTGGCGCTGTTTGTGTTTAGGGTTCTTGCAAATAATACGCACTACACCCCGCCTGCGAATAATCTTGCAATATTCACAGATAGCTTTTACCGAACTGCGGACTTTCATTGCTTACTCCAGAATAAGAATACTCTTATTTGTACCGGTATGTAATTCGCCCACGGCTCAAATCATAGGGGCTTAACTCAAGGGCCACTTTATCTCCGGGCAGGATGCGAATGAAATTCATGCGCATCTTGCCACTGATATGAGCCAGTACCTCGTGATCATTTTCCAGCTTTACCCGAAACATGGCATTGGGTAGAGGTTCCAAAACCGTACCGGTGACTTGTATAGCTTCTTCTTTTGCCATATCCCTCTGATTCCTCTCTTTTAGAATTATCGAGGGCGTTTAGAGGGTTAAAATCTCGGGTCCGTTTGGCCCTATGGCCACTGTATGCTCGAAATGGGCGGAGAGTTTACCATCGGCTGTAACCACTGTCCAGTTATCCTCCAGTGTTTTTATCTCCGATGTCCCTTCGTTGACCATTGGTTCAATGGCCAAAACCAGCCCCTCTTTCAAAGGATAGCCGCGATTGGGAAGACCGTAATTGGGTACCTGTGGATCCTCGTGCAGGTTCTGTCCGATTCCGTGGCCGACCAGGTCCCGCACGACTGAAAAATTATCCGCCTCGACCACCCTTTGCACGGCAGCCCCTATATCTCCGATATGCTTTCGGGGGACCGCTTGTCCGATTCCGGCAGCCAATGCCCTCTTGGTACTCTCGATCAGTTTTAACTGCCTGCTGCCGGGGCTGCCGACACAGAAGGTCGCTGCTGCATCGGCAAAATAGCCTTTATAATAGACCCCCACATCGACACTGATCAGGTCCCCCTCCTGAAGAATTTTGTCTCTTCTCGGTATACCGTGGACCACTTCGCTGTTCACCGAGGTACAGAGGGCGTTTGGAAAACCTCCGTAACCTTTGAAAGCGGCCCTCGTTTCAGGGTAAGAATTAATAAGCGCTTCAGCGATCTCATCCAGTTCCAGGGTTGAAATCCCGGGCCTGACCTCCCTGGCTATCCGGGCCAGAACCCCGCTTACTATCTTACCTGATTCCCTGATCTTATCTATTTCCGAACGATTTTTTAAAAAAACCATTTTACATGAATCTTCTGCTGGGTACCCTGCTTTTTTTCATAAAACCTTCATAATGGCGCATCAACAGGTGGCTTTCCATCTGCTGGATAGTATCCAGAGCCACGCCGACCACGATCAGGAGGCTGGTGCCGCCGAAATAAAACGGTACATTGATAATCCGCAGCATGTAGATCGGCAGCACCGCGATAGCTGCCAGGAATATCGAGCCCGGCAAGGTGATTCTGGTGAGCACCTTGTCAATATATTCGGCTGTGCGCGCCCCAGGGCGAATCCCTGGAATGAAGCCGCCCTGGCGTTTGAAATTTTCCGCCAGGTCAACGGGATTAAAAATAACCGCTGTATAAAAATACGTAAAAAAGACAATCAAAAGGGTATAGAAGAACACATACGAGTTTGTCGACGGCTGAAAGTAGTTGCCAATGTCCTCGAGCCAGCTTCCCGGAGCGAGGAAGGTGCTTAATGTGGCAGGCACCACGATTATCGACTGGGCGAAAATAATGGGCATTACACCGGCGCTGTTAATTCTCAAGGGCAGGTGGGTCTGCTGGCCTCCCATCACGCGGCGGCCGACCATGCGCTTGGGAATCTGGATCGGGATCTTCCGTGTACCGAGGGTCATAACGATTACGCCGGCCACGATCGCAATCATCACCACAATCAAAAGAAGCATGGGGATAATACCGATCACGTCATTCCGCAGCATCTCGATTGACTGGAGCACCGCTACCGGGAAGCGGTCGACTATGCCGAAGAAGATCAGCAGGCTCATTCCGTTGCCGATACCCCGCTCGGTAATCTGTTCACCCAGCCACATCACGAAAACTGCACCCGTAGTGAGGGCGACCACAGTCGATACCCGGAAAAGCCACAGGTTTTCCATGCTCACAGCGCCCAGGCTCTGCAGGAAAGTCGCCATTCCCACCGACTGGATAAAAGCGAGCACCACAGTGCCGTAACGGGTGTACTGGTTGATTTTTTTGCGCCCCTCCTCACCTTCTTTCTGCAGTTTCTCGAAATAAGGGAATACCGGCGGCAGGAGCTGAAAGATGATCGAGGAGCTGATGTAGGGCATTATTCCGAGGGCGAAAACTGTGGCCCGCTGCAGCCCGCCGCCCACAAACATGTCCATCAGGCCGAAAAGAGTGTTCTGCTGCTGGCCGAACCACTCGATGAGTTGAGAAACATTGATTCCCGGCACGGTTATATGACCGCCGATGCGGTAAATAACAACGATCAGAAAGGTAAAACCAATTTTCCTTTTCAATTCGGGAACATCAAATATGTTCCTCAACCCAGTGGCCATTATAACACCTCGACTGTGCCGCCTTTAGCTTCAATCGCCTGGCGAGCCTTTGCGCTGAAAGCATGAGCGCAAACCGTGAGAGAGAAATCGAGATCACCATTACCCAGAACCTTTACCGGCTGATTCGTACGGATCAGGCCCAGCCTTTTCATTCCCTCAGGGTCCAGGCGGTCCTGCTTGCCGATACGGTTAATGTCAGCCAGATTCACTATCTGATAACTTTTACCGAAAATATTCCGGAAACCGCGCTTGGGCAAGCGCCGCTGAATTGGCATCTGGCCGCCCTCAAACCAAGCGGGGATTTTGCACCCGGAGCGCGCCTTTTGCCCCTTGTGCCCGCGGCCGCTGGTATTCCCGAGGCCAGAACCTCTCCCCCGGCCGACCCGCTTGCGGGCCTTCGTGGCTCCTGCCGGTTTTTTCAATTCAAACAATTTCATCTGCATAAACCGTATGTTGAATATTCTATTTAGGTTAAGAATACGACTTTCTGGAAAAAGTAAAAAACCATTCAAAGATTCAAGGTCAATCGACCTCTTCCACTTGTACCAGGTGCCGGACTTTGAAAAGCATTCCACGTATCTGCGGCGTGTCGTTGTGCGTCACGCTTTTCTGATGGTGAGTCAGCTTTAAAGCCCACAAGGTAGCCCTTTGTTTTTTCAAAGCCCCGACTCCGCTCTTGATCTGGGTTATTTTCAATCTCTTACTCACTGGTCGCCTCCACCGTTATCCGATCTCCGCGCGCGATCTCGTCCGGAGTCACCCCGCGAAGTTTGGCCACTTTCTGAAGGGTCATAAGCTGCTGCAGCCCTTGCATTGTGGCCTTGGCCATGTTGTGCGGGTTGTTGGAGCCGAGGGATTTGGAGAGAATGTTCTGCACGCCGGCGCATTCAAGCACGGCCCGCACGCTCGAGCCTGCGATAACTCCTGCGCCCGGAGCGGCCGGTTTAAGCAGCACGCGGCCGGCACCGTACTGTCCGATAATCTCATGCGGAATGGTTCCCCTGAGCACCGGGACTCTCACCATGCTTTTCTTGGCCAGTTCCACTCCTTTGCGGATCGCATCGCTCACTTCATTGGCTTTGCCCATGGCAAGTCCGACATTGCCCTTACCGTCACCCACAGCGACCAGGGCGCTGAAAGAAAACCTTCTGCCACCCTTGACCACTTTGGCACAGCGATTGATAGCAATGACATTCTCAATAAGATCGGTTTTTTCTTTGTTGAGGTCCAATTCGCTTACTCCTTATGTGGAAAATCCCGTCTTTCCATTCGATCTTAAAACTGCAATCCGCCCTCACGCGCTCCCTCGGCAAATGCCTTGATCCGTCCGTGGTAAAGGTAACCGTTGCGGTCGAAAGTTATCTTGGATATCCCTTTTCCCAATGCTTTTTTAGCAATCAGTTTCCCCACAATCTTGCTCAAATCCATCCTGGTTTTGCCCGACCTTTCCACTTCTTTGGACAGGGAAGACACCCCGAGCAAAGTGATCCCTCTTTCGTCATCCACGATCTGGCCTTCGATATTTTTTAGGGAACGGAAAACTACCAGACGGGGCCGCTGGCTGGTGCCCAGCACGTGTCTCCGAATCCTGGCATGCCTTTTCTGGCGCGCCTTTTTCCTGTTAAAAACCTTCATCGATTGTTCCCGTAAACCTGAGATATAAAGTTAAGACCATGCCAGCCTGGGGTTTCCCAGGCCGAGTCAACAGACAAATCACTTGGTAGCACCGGCTTTACCGGCCTTTCGAATAATATGTTCGTTATGGTACCTGATGCCTTTGCCTTTATAAGGCTCAGGCGGTCGATAGGAGCGAATCTTTGCGGCTATCTCGCCCACCACCTGTTTATCGATCCCTGAAACCACTATCTGGGTCGCTGCCGGCGTTTCAAATTTCACCCCTTCAGGCGGGGCCACCTCGATCTTATGGGAAAAACCGAGTTCGAGGGTCAAACCGCCTTTAGTCTGACTGGACATGGCAGCGCGATAGCCTACGCCTTCGATTTCGAGTCTTTTGCTGAAACCTTTGGTAACCCCTGTGACGGCATTGCTGATGAGCGTGCGTGTCAACCCATGCAGCGAGCGGTTGAATTTCGAATCATCCGGCCGTTTTACCAGGATCTGATTCTCTTTAATCTCCAGGATCATGTTGCGGTGGACGGGCTCTTTGTTTTTGCCTTTTGGCCCTTCGACCACGATTTTATCACCGTCCCGGGTTACCTTAACCCCCTTGGGAATCGGAATTGGAATTTTGCCGATGCGGGACACCAAGTCCTCCCGTTAATAGCCTGTTGCTTGTTGTCATATCCAAATACAAAAGGGTTGAAACACTGCTACTACCACAAGTGGGCCAATATTTCTCCGCCGATATGCTGAATCCTGGCTTCCCTGTCGGTAAGCAGCCCTTTAGGGGTCGAGATAACCGCCAATCCCAGACCGTTCCGGACTCTCTTTATCTGATCGAAACGTTTGTAAATGCGCCGCCCTGGTTTGGAGATCCTTCTTGAGCCGAGCATAGCCGGCACCTCGTTCTGACCGTATTTCAAATAGATCCGCAAGACATTCTGACGGTTGTCGGGGAGCTCGCGATAATTCGAGATCATCTTCTGGTCCAGCAATATGCGCGCTATCTCTTTCTTAAGCTTGGAGCTGGGCACATCAACCCGATTATGCCTCGCCTTGTAGGCGTTGCGGATTCTGGTGAGCATATCGGCAATCGGATCGGTCATTGTCATGGTTTTACTCTTCAGCTAAATGATTAATCACAACTTTTGTACGATCTCGGCGCCGCGGAATTTTTCCACGGCAGAGAACTGTCGGGCTCTTACCAGCTAGCCTTGCGCACTCCGGGAATCAGCCCGGCCAGGGCCATCTGGCGAAAGCAGATCCGGCACAGCCCGAATTTTCTGTAATAGCTGCGCGGGCGGCCGCAGCGCTGGCAGCGGTTATACTGACGCACTCCGAATTTCTGTTTCCTTTTAGATTTGGCAATCAAGGCTTTCTTGGCCACTTAATTTCCCTCTCCTTAGCTGGTTCTATCTAACATATTTAAGGCTAACCTGAACAC
>Ga0307379_10005307_pt1 | contig 18030 bp, 10 predicted proteins | sample UN2MG_FD_202237 | JGI IMG/M metagenome (GOLD analysis project Ga0307379, IMG submission 202237) | Soil microbial communities from Risofladan, Vaasa, Finland - UN-2 | ecosystem: Environmental > Terrestrial > Soil > Coastal area > Acid sulfate soil | place: Finland: Risofladan, Vaasa | collected... | reverse complement strand
ATTCTTCATTTGCTTCCATTTTCCATCCCGTAGCGATCCAACCCGGCCGGTCATTCGTACTGTTGCCGGAAGCCCACACCGTTGACATCCTGCCACATGTCCTGATGCCGTTACAGCGGACGGAGTTCGGCTTGGAGGGATTCTTCCCGATCGAACCGGCGGCTTGCCGACTTCGGAGCCGAACTGCCCTGCCCCGCGGTGCCTTTTCCAAAAGACGACCTATATTTGGTTGTCGGTGCGTAGGAGACGCCCGGCGATTCCCTTCGTGATGAACGTCCATTCCGTGACGTTGCGGCCACTCTCCTCGAAGGCCGCTCACCGGGAAGCAACCTGATGAACCAACAACTTCGAGATCCTGGGCGGTTTCGCGTGACCTGACAGGTCGCAACTTTTCCCCTCGACAGCGATCCCGTCAACAACAACGAGGAGGCGACAGCCATGCGTCCTTCGCGCCGGCGACGCCGTACTTACCGCGCGCCCCGGTTCGAGCCGGTGGAACCTCGATTGTTCCTCTCCGGCGATCCGGTGGCCGATTTCTTGCTGGACTACTTCATCGAGAACCAGCTTTACGACGAGATCTACCCCACGCTCAACGACGCCCACGAGCTGACCGGGCTCAACGAGGTGCGAGCCGAGTACGGCTTCACCGGCGCCGGCCAGACCGTGGTGGTCATCGACAGCGGGATCGCTTACGACCATGAGGCCCTGGGCGGAGGATTCGGGTCGACGTATCGGGTCGTCGGCGGGTTCGACTTCAGCAGCGAACGCGACGGCGATCCCTACGACGACGGCCCCAACGGCTCGCACGGAACCCACGTCGCCGGGATCATCGGCAGCGACGACCCCGCCTGTCTCGGCGTGGCCCCGGGCGTCACCCTGGTGGGCCTGCGCGTGTTCGACGACGACGGCCGCGGGTATTTCTCCTGGGTCGAGGAGGCCCTGAACTGGGTCCACCTCAATCGCAACGCCTTCGAGAATCCGATCACCACGGTGAACCTCTCGCTGGGCACCTACTGGAATTCCGACGCGCCGCCGAACTGGGCCATGCTGGAAGAGGAGCTGGCCCAGTTGGAGGCCGACGGGATCTTCATTTCCGTTTCGGCCGGCAATGCCTTCGCCGCCAGCGGCCAGCCCGGCTTGAGCTATCCGGCCGCCAGCCCCTACGTCGTGCCGGTCGCCTCGGTCGACGACGACGGCAGCCTGAGCTATTTCACGCAGCGCCACCAGCGGGCGATCGCCGCCCCGGGACGCAGCGTGCTCAGCAGCGTGCCCGACTACGTCGGGAACCGAAACGGCCTGCAGGACGATTTCGCCCGATATTCGGGGACCAGCATGGCGGCGCCCTACGTGGCCGGGGCCGCCGTCTTGATCCGCCAGGCCTACGAGTTCGTCGGCGTCACCGACGTGACGCAAGACACCATCTACAACCTGATGATCAACACGGCCGACACCGTCTACGACCAGGTGACCGGGCAGAGTTACTTCCGCTTGAATCTCAGCCGTGCCATCGACGCCGTGATGCCCGACGACGACTTCGGCTCCAGCACGGAGACCGCCTACGACCTGGGCACGATCGACGCCAGGCAGTCTCTCTCCGGCGTCATCGAGCACCTGGCCGACCGCGACTGGTTCACCTTCACCGCCGGGCGGACCGGCGAAGTGACGCTCCGGGTCGACGCCTCCGCCGGCCTCTCACCCGAGTGGCAATTGACCGACGATCTGCGCGGCGCCGCCACGGCCGACAACGTCCTTTCCTTCGACGTTACCGCGGGGAGGGCCTACACGGTCGGCCTGGCCGCCCGGCAGGGCCTGGGACACTACAAGCTCGACGTGGACCTGGCTCCCTCGGACGATTACACCGGCTGGGGAACCCTCTCGCAACGACGATTCGACGACAACCGGCTCGAGGGCGAAGGCCAGTGGTTCGTCTTCACGGCGGCGGCCGACGGTCTCCTGACCGTCGAGGCCCTTTTCGCCCACGCCGACGGCGACGTCGATCTGCGGCTGCTCGACGCCGACGAACAACTCCTCGGGATCAGCAACGGCATGACCGACGGCGAACGGATCGACGTGACCGTATCCGCCGGCGAAGTCTTCTACCTGCACGCCTACGTCTACGGCGGCGGCGTGAATGAGCAAGTCGATTTCCGCGTGACGAATCTCGTTTCCCAGGTCGAAGATTCCGTCCGGGTGATGGGAACCGACGGCGACGACGCCTTCGCACTGACGGCCGGCTCGACCCTGCGGATGGCGATCAACGGCGTCTCGTACGAGTTCGACTCGGCCGCGGTCGCCCACGTGTTCTTCGACGGAAAGGGCGGCTCCGATCGAGCCGAATGGACCGGAACCGCCGGAAACGACGTCGCCACGATCCGCGTCGGCTCCGCCGAACTCAGCGGTCCCGGATATCTGATCCAGGCGACCGACGTGGAGAACTTTGTCATCCACGGCGGCGCCGGGCAGGATCGGGCCACGCTCTACGACTCGGCCGGCAACGACGTCTTCGCCGCCTCGCCCGGCCGTGCCGAAATGGCCGGCGACGGTTTCGTCAACCGGGCAAGAGGCTTCGAGACGGTCGAAGCCTACGCGACCGCCGGCGGTTACGACGTCGCCAAGCTGTTCGACTCCGCCGGAAACGACCGCTTCACGGCCGCTCCGCTGTTCGCCGAGCTGACGGGCCCGGGATTCGTCAGCCGGGCCAGGGGCTTCGACTCTGCCCATGCCTACGCCACGGCCGGCGGATTCGACGTGGCCAAGCTGTTCGACTCCCGCGGCAACGACTATTTCGTCGCCGACCCCACGCAGGGTGCGCTCTACGGCAACGGGTTCTACAATCGGGCGAAGCTCTTCGAGGCGGTCCACGCCTACGCCACGGCCGGCGGCCAAGACGTCGCCAAGCTCTACGACTCGGCCGGCAACGACACCTTCGTGGCCAATCCGATCCAGGGGGCCCTCTTCGGAAACGGCTTCTACAACCGCGCCAAACAATTCGAGTCGGTCCATGCCTACGCCGTCCGCGGCGGACTCGACACGGCCAAGCTCTACGACTCGCCCGGCGACGACACGTTCATCTCCAACCCGATCTACAGCGCGCTCTACGGCGAGGGTTTCTACAACCGGGCGAAGTACTTCGAGCAAGTCCACGCACAGGCCGACGCCGGCGGCCGCGACGAGGCCCACTTCGCCGACTCGACCGGCAACGACACGCTTCGGGCGGCGCTGGATTGGGTCCTGTTGGTCAACGACCGGGTCAGCGTTTGGGCCTCCGACTTCGAATACGTCCACGCCCAGGCCGCCGCCGGCGGCACCAACAAGGCCGAACTGGCCGCCGTCGACTACGTCCTGGAACTCGACGGCGATTGGGATTAGTTGTTTGTCGGCAAAACGGCCGCCAGGCTGCCCCAGACGACTACCTCCTTGGCGCTGGCGTGACCGACGAGATTCTCGCTCGGGTCCTCGACGATGCTGCCCAAGATCAGGACGCTGTCGCCCTCGGCGATGGAAAGTGCCGGCTTGCTCAGCACGGTGACCTTCGTCGAGAGCCCGGCCAGTTCGACGACGGCCCCTTGCAGTTGCTTCGCGTCATCGATCGCGGCGGCCGTCACGGTGCCGGCCAAGAGGATGCCTTCTTCGAGTCGGGCCTCGTCGTCCAACACGCCTTGGGCCAAGCCGGCGATTTCCGATTGCTGTCCGGGCATCTGGCCGATGTCTTCCAGAAGTCCTTCGATCGCCCGCTTGCGATCGCTCACTTGAGGACCGCTGGGGTCGACGAACGTCACCAGGTACCCCAACCGGCAAAACAACGCGTAGTTGTCGGCGGTCACCTCTCCGACGGCCTCTTCGCCGCGGATGGCTTCATTGGCCTCGCCCAGCGCGGCGCCCAACTCGGCCGAACTGATCAGCGGCGGGTCGCGCGGCCCGATGTAATCCGGCGGGAGTACGCGTGGCTTGGGCAGCAGGTCCGTCAACGGGGGCGGAACCGGGTCGATCAGCGGATCGGGGGTCAGGAACGGATCGGGGCCGAGCGGGTCGGGTGTATTTGGGCCGGCGAGCAACGGGGCGGTGTCGTCCGGGGGAAGTTCGGGCGTCTTCGGATCGCTTGCAGCCTGTGGGCTCTTGTTCTCCTCAGGGCTTTGCTGCGTCTTGCCGTCTCCGTTGCCCGACTCATCTCCGCTCTGGAACCAGTGTTTCGTGTGCGGGAGAAACGGCAGGGGGAGCTTGGGGATTCCCAGCCCGCACCAGGAACCGATGTAGACGGCGATCAACAACCCGGCGACCCCGCCCAGTACGATTTCGAGGATCTGCCGCAGTGCGCTTTTCTGTTTCCGCTTTGTCCGCGGACGGGCGGTAACAGGGCGGGTCGTCGGCACGGCCGCGCCCGATCCCCCTTCTCCAAACCCCGCAAACGCGCCGGTATCGACGGACTCCTCGCCCGTATCGATGGCGGGACCGGTGTCGATCGCGGAAGGGTCTTCGGCGACGGCGCCCGTATCGATCTGCGGCGTGGCATCGGCCGTCCGCCAGATGTCGAGCATGGGACCCTCGTCGAGAGGGGTTTCGGCTATCAGTCCGACTTCGACCGACTCGGACACGGGGGCTACCGCCTGGGGCTGCCCGATGGGGATCAACGCGGGCGGGACCTCGGCCATCGCCTCGCTCAGGAGATATTCCGCCTCGCACAGTGGGCAGCGGACCTCGGTGGCCAAGTCCAGTTCGTCCGGGACCCTGACCGGCTGCTGGCACTTGGGGCAGTTGGAAATGATGGACATGCACGGCTCCTGGAGACTGAAAACTTGATTTCTATAGTGTAGCCGAGTATTCGCATGAAAACCACACACATCTTCCCCAGTTCCCCTCCTTGACGCGGCCAAAACCACGGGCAACGTCCGAAATCCGGTCCCCCGGGGTAGTTTACTTCCCTGCCTCAGCCGATATACTCAGGCACGTATCCAGGCAGCATTACCGGCATCGGTCCGTGCGCCGCGGTCCGACCGGCTTGGTCCCGTTTTGGTTTTGTTACCTTTGTAGGAGTAAGCTTATGGCATCTCTACCGGATTATGTGGCAGCGGCGAAGCCCGTGCCGCAGAATGCCCGCGCCGCGTGGCAGAAGAACATCGCGCCGACGTACGCGGGCATCATGCTGTGGTTCGTGTTTTGGAAAGGGATGGTATCGGGCAGCCCGACTCCCGGCGGAGCGCTTGCCGCGGGCGTGGCCGTCGCCGTGTTGGGCGTGATCATCGGGGCCTTGATCTGCCATTTCGGCACCTACTTGGTACCGGGGCTCTTGGGGCAGAAGACCGGGTTGCCCTTGTACGTGGTGGGAACGTCAACGTACGGAGTCAAAGGCGGCTTCATCATGCCGGGCTTCCTGATGGGGTGTCTGCAGTTCGGCTGGCTGGCGGTCAACGCGTTCTTCACCGTCAAGCTGATCTGCAACTGCTTCGACATTGCGCCGGAGGCCAACGATGCGGCGATCTTCACGCCGAACGTGCTGCACGCGCTGATGGCCGTCGCTTACATCCTTCTGGCCGTGTTCATCGGGCTCAAGGGCATTCAGTACGTCGCCAAGGTGGCTACCTACATGCCGTTGATCCCGCTGGTAATCTTGATCATCCTGTTGGTGAAAACCGCCGGTGGACTGGGGGACTTCAGTCAGGAGGACATCAAGGCAACGGCAGCGAAGGCCGTAGTTGTCAAGACCGAGGCCAAGGCCGAAGCAGAAGTCGCGTTGGCTGCCGCCACGACGGATGACGAAAAGGCCGAGGCTGACAAGGAAGTGACCAAAGCAAAGAAGAACCTCGAAGCGGCAGAGGGCGTCGCTAAGAAAGACCCGCTCGACGGATTGGGTGTGCTTCTGCTCCTGCCGGGCATTATCGTCGGGTTCTTTGCCACGGCCGGGGCTGCGGGAGTCGACTTCGGCATGAACAGCCGAAACTCCGCCGACGTGCAGGCCGGCGGACTGGTCGGCATTGTCGGGGCCACGGTGTTCGCCGGCGGAGCGGCCGTGCTGATCGTCGCCGGGGCGTACGGGGCCGGTCTGATTCCCGCCGCCGAAGTGGGCCAACTCGACGCCGTGGAAGTGATGAAGGTCATTTTCCAAGGGGACGCGTTCTTGGGCCTGACGCCGGCGAAGTGGCTGTTGTTCCTCTTGGCCATTTCCGCTTTTGCCCCGGCGTGTTTCCCCGCCTTCATCGCCGCGAACAGCTTCAAGACGACCATGCCCAACGTCAGCCCGTGGATCTCGGTCGGGCTGGGCACCCTGTGCGCCGTCGCGCTGGCCGTCAGTGGTTGGGCCGGACAGGCCGAGGCCGTCTTCCTGGTGATCGGCGCGTCCTTCGGTCCGATCTGCGGCGCCATGCTGGCCGACTTCTTGTTGTCCGGCAGGAAATGGGCCGGGCCGCGGGCCGCGTTCAATCCGGCCGGCTGGATCTCCTGGGCCGTCGGCTTCGTCGTGGGAGCCATCGATCTGGTGGCCGATAAGGCAAAGATTCCCGACATCGCCGTGGGTGTCCCCTGTCCGTCCGTGGCGGCGCTGATCGTCGGCTTTGTGCTGTATATCGTGCTGGCCAAGGCCGGGCTGGAAAGCAGGAAGCTGGAAATGCCGCAAACGGCTGGAGATTGAGCGGCTCGACTTGCTCGGGCGAATGGCTTGAGAGAATGAAAACGCGACGCGGCCCGCTTTGGCGGGCCGCGTCTTTTTTTGCGCGGCGAAGCCGCAAGCGGCATGAGGGACTATTGCTCGACACGCGAGAGGCACAACTGCCCGCGCGCTGCCTCGGCCAGGATGCTGCCGGGGAACATTTGCTTGCCGGCAGACGAGGACTCGGTCTTGCAGCAGTTGATGAGCATCTCGGCCAGTTGGTCCCATTGGGCAAACCCCATCGCCTGCATCGGCCACGTGCGGCGGCGCCAAACCGCGATGAGCAACTCGCGGACCAGATAGCGGGGCAGTTCGGTCATCGGCCGGCCGTCGATCACGATCGCGCCGGCATCCTTCACCGTCACGCACCGCTGGATCAGATCGTCCACCATCCAGTCGACCGCCGCCTGCGCCTCGTCGGCCAACGTGCCCAGGCGCAACAAAGCATCGACCACGGCGGAATTGAACTGCTCGGCCAATCGGGGCAGGAGTTCATGGCGGATGCGGTTTCGCGTGAAACGCACGTCGGCGTTGCTCGAATCGGATCGATAGGGCTGCCCGAGGTCGTCCAGATAAGCCACCAACTCCGACCGACGCATCTCCAACAGCGGCCGGATCAGCGTGGTGGTGGCGGGGGGCAGCGTCGCAGCCCGGTCGGCAGGCTCGTCGGACGCCTCCTCCGCCTCGTCCATTTCGAGAAACGGCAAGCGAAGCAACCTCGCCCGGGCCATCCCTCGCAGGCCCCCGATGCCCGTGCCGCGGATGATCCGGTGCAGGATCGTCTCGGCCTGGTCGTCGGCCGTGTGGGCCGTGACGACGTACCGGGCCCCGAGTCGGGCGGCCGTCGCGGCGAGAAACTCGTAGCGGACCGTGCGAGCCGCGGCCTCCAGTCCGTCGCCGCCGCAGCCGGTCAACTCGTCGGGCCGGCCATGGCCCACTTCGCAGGGGATTTCGAGCCGCCTGCAGAGGTCGCCTACGAACGCCTCGTCCGCCGCGGACTCATCTTCTCGCAAATGGTGGTTGAAATGCGCGACCGCGAGCCGACCCTCGCCGTCGGTTTTCAGTGCCGTCATGGCGCGCAACAGCGCCACGCTATCGGCCCCGCCGGAAACGGCCAAGAGCACGGTCACGTCCTGCCATGTCTGGGGCGGCCAGGCAGCGGCCAATTTGGCTTCGATCGGGTGAAGGGACATGCTTCGATCGGGTGCAGGGGCGTGGGATACGGAGGTCGGAATTCCAGCCGGAGGGATGCCAACAGAGAAATTGCAGACGGAAATCCGCGATACGTCAACCCATCTTCCCCACACCGCGGCCCACCTGTTCGAGGTATTCTCTTTTCCCAGTTCCTCCCGTCCATCGAACTTGTGTCCGGTAGGCGGCGGGAATTGCCGAAAAAAAGAGCCTTGAGAGAATTCGGCCACTTTGGGTGGACTTTTGCCATCCTGCCGCACGCCAAGCCGAAAAGCCCCTTCATTCTTCCCATTTCCCCCGGACGAAACTCCTAACTTCTGTCCAGATCTTGGGTTATCTTGCGGCGGTCGGTTCTCGGCAGTTGCAGTTTGCGGAAACTCTGTTAAGATATAGAATCAAGGGATGGATGGTGGCGGTTGGTGCCGCCACCAAACCGGAGTATGATACCCTAGTAACTAAACAAAGAACTTTTGGACGAGTGTCTTCGGTGTCCCGAGAGGGAATCGAAGTCGAAAAGCTGTTCGAAGCGAGTTTTCGACTGGCTCTGTTATTGGCAGCAAGAACCACCCGACGTTCGAGAGTGGATGGCACGATGCACCTGTTGATGATCATTTTTCGGTGGCTGATGGAATTCTTGCCCGGCGGTTTTCGGACCGTTGGCATGGAATTGGCATATGCGTCGGTCCGGGCGGTTCGCCACCCGGGGCGACGCGGAATCGGTCGTCCGGACTTCCCCAATGTCGGTTGGATGAAGGTTCGCCCGGTACTGGAAGATTTAGGTGGTCCTGTCCACTGGACCACAGCGGCAATTCCCGCGACCTGTTATCGCGACGGAGCCGAAAGGTTCTGTTCCATCCAGTCCGAAGGTGTCTCGAGCGGGGCGATTCGCGCCCCCAGCGACACGACAGAGCCATCACGACCCGGGCAACCGGCCCGTGGTTGACCTCTCGCCGGCTTCTTGATTTCCTCGCGGGCCATCGCGTGCGGCCGTCGGCAGACGCTGCCGGCACCGCGACGTGCGGGCCCCGACGCTGAAGGCACGCGGCCAACCCCCAGCTTTCCGAGGAAACCAACCGTGTATCAGCAAACTGTTGTTGCCATTGTGATTGCGGTCCCGCTGGCAGCGACCTTGGCCTTCATCCTGGTCAGGCTTCTGGACAGGCTGCGCCGTCGCGACGCCGAATCGGAAGCCCAGGAGACGATTCGCAAGGCCCAGCAGGAGGTCGCCAGCCGCCGCCGCGAGGCCGAGTTGGAAATCAAGGAACTCGCCATCCGCCAACAGGCCGAAAGCGAGAAGGAACTCCGCAGGCTCCGCGGCGAGTTGCACGAACGCGAACGCCTGCTGGACAAGCGCCAGGACGCCCTGGAGGAACAAGCCGAGCAGATCCGCAAACAGGAAAAGATCGTCGAGAGCACGCAGCGCAAGCTGACCGAGAAGATCCAGGACACCAACCGCCGCAAAGAGGAACTCTCCAAGTTGCTCGATATGCAGCGGCAGACGTTGCACGAGCTGTCGGGCCTGAGCCAGGAGGAAGCCACCAACCGGCTGTTGGAACTCCTCGAAACCCAGCTCCAGAAGGAATCCGGCGCGCTGATCGTGAAATTCGAGAAGCAGCTCACCGAGACGTGCGACGAGAAGGCCCGCGAGATGCTGCTCACCTCGCTGCAACGTTACGCCGCCGCCCACACGGCCGAAACGACCACCAGCACGGTGGGAATCCCCAACGACGAGATGAAGGGCCGGATCATCGGGCGCGAGGGACGCAACATCCGCGCTTTCGAGAAGGCCACCGGCGTCGACGTGATCATCGACGACACACCCGGCGTGGTGATCGTCAGCGCCTTCGACATGATCCGCCGCGAGGTCGCTCGAATCTCCCTGGACAAGCTGATCGCCGACGGGCGGATTCATCCGGGCCGGATCGAGGAGATCGTGGCCGGCACGCAAAAGGAGCTGGAGCGTCACATCCAGAAACTCGGCGAGGAGGCCTGCCACGAGGCAGAAATCCACGGCCTGCACGACCGGATCGTCAACCTCCTGGGCCGGCTCCATTTCCGCACCAGCTACAGCCAAAACGTCCTGCGGCATTCCATCGAAGTGGCTTACGTGGCCGGCATGTTGGCCGACGAGATCGGGCTGGACGGGACCTTGGCCCGCCGCTGCGGGCTGTTGCACGACATCGGCAAGGCGGCCGACCACGAAGCCGAAGGCGGACACCCCAAGATCGGCGCCGATCTGTTGAAGCGCTTCGGAGAACGGCCCGAGGTGGTCGCCGCCGCCGCCGGACATCACGACGACCTGAAAGTGGAGAATCCCTACACGGTGCTGGTCGCCACCGCCGATGCCTGCAGCGCGTCGCGGCCGGGGGCACGCCGGGAAACGCTCGAACGTTATGTCAAGAGGATGGAAGAGCTGGAGTCGATCGCCGGAAGTTTCCAGGGCGTCGAGCAGGCCTTCGCCATCCAGGCCGGCCGCGAACTCCGCGTGATGGTCAGTTCCAAGGACACGACCGACGAAACCGCGGCCAAGATCTGCCACGACATCGTCAAGGCCTTCGAGCATCAACTGACCTTCCCCGGCGAAATCAAGGTGACCGTGCTGCGCGAAACCCGGCATGTGGAAATGGCGAGGTAGGAAAGGGGCGAGGGGCGAGGGGAGAGGGGCTAGGGGAGAGGGGCTAGGGGCGAGAGTCTTACGTCACAACTTGTGCGCAGGGTGCGCGCATGTTTGACATCACAACGCGTGAGAATAACGTTTAGCGGGCGGGCTTGCCCGCCGTTTGCTTGTGGCCAAGGGCCATGTTGGGGATTGGGGAACGATTTCGGAAATATCGAATATCGAACAAGGAATGGTGAATGTCGAACGAACAGAATCCGCGCCCCTACCCCCAACGTGGCGGAGCTGCAACCAAGACAGAACGGCGGGCAAGCCCGCCCGCTAAACGTCACTATCACAAATGGTTGTGGCAACCATGTGCGCACCATGTGCCGATGTTGCAGCATAACACTCTAACCGCCTCACCCCCCAATCCCTAACCCCTCGCCCCTCACCCCTCGCCCCTCACCCCTCGCCCCTCACCCCTCGCCCCTAACCCCTCGCCCCTCACCCCTAACCCCTCGCCCCATGCTCTTCCGACTCGCCTACCGCATGGCCACCGAGATCTCGCCGCGATTGGCGCTGAAGGCGGGCTACCTCTGGGCATACAAGGGGATGCGGGCCATCCGGGCCTACAAGAAGCGGGTCAAGCGGGGTGAACTCTTCCCGCCCTTCCTGTTCCTGGCTTTGACCGACGCCTGCAACCTGCGCTGCCGCGGCTGCTGGATCGGGAGCAGCGGTCGGGGCCGGCAGCTCTCGGAAGAGGACGTCGACGGCCTGATCGCCGCGGGCAAACGCCAAAAGGCCTATTTCTACACGCTCCTGGGCGGCGAGCCGATGATCTACCCGCCGCTGTGGGACGTCATCGGCCGGCACCCCGACTGCTACTTCCAGATCATCACCAATGGGATGTTCTTCGACGAAGAGAACGTCGAGCGGATCAGGGCCCTGGGCAACGTCACGCCCCTGGTGAGCATCGACGGACTGGAAGAGAACAACGACGACCGGCGCGGCCAAGGCGTCTTCCGCTCGGCCATGGAAGGACTCGCCCGGCTGAAGCAGCGGAAGATCCTCTTCGGCGTCGCCACCACCGTGACGGGCAGGAACCTCGACGAGGTGCTCGGCGACGACTACGTGCGGGAGTTCATCGACCGAGGGGCCGTGTACTTGTGGTACTACGTCTTCCGCCCGGTCGGTGCCGATCCGTCGCCGGAGCTGTGCGTCGGCCGCGAGCAGATGGTCGAGCTGCGCAAGCGGTTGCTGAAGCTGCGGCGGAAGCACCCGATCATCCTGATCGACACGTACTGGAACGCCGAAGGCCAAGCGGTTTGTCCGGCGGCGGCCGGTTTAGGGTTTCACATCGGTCCGCCGGGAAGCATCGAGCCGTGTCCGCCGCTGTCGTTCGCCTGCCAGACGATCCGCGACAACGACCGGGACCTGTTCGAGACGATCAACCAAAGCGAATTCCTGCGCGGGTTTCAGGAGTTCGTACAGCAGCGGACCCGGGGCTGCGTGATCCTGGAGCATCCGCAGGAACTGGTCGAATACCTCCGCCGCACGTCGGCCGGCGACTACAGCGGCCGCGACGCGCTGGCCGAGATCGCCGCCGGCACGCCCCGCACCAGTCACCACCTGCCCGGCGAAGAGATCCCCGAAGACTACTGGGTCTACCGGTTGTTGAAGAAACAACTGTTCTTCGGCATGGGAGGCTACGGATAGCGAGCAGCTTCCTATCCCTTCATACCCCATCCCTTCGTGGATAACTCCCCCCCTCAACTCCCCGCATCCACCCGTCCTGGCCGACCCTTCCGCCAGCGGCCCCAGCCTTCTTTCACGGCGGTGACGGCTACGCGATCTTCCAGGTTGGGCCGGAAGACGGTCAACAGCAGCAACGGAAGATACCAGGCCATGTGGATCCCGCCCTGATGGGCGTGCCAGAATTGGGCGCCCAGCATCACGGCCGCCGAGCAACTCAGCAGCGTGCCGAGGTTCTTCTGGGCCGGCCACAACGCCAACCCGGCACAAAGCGCCACGAACGCCGCCAGCACGGGAATCCGGAAGACCTCCGAGTGATACTGCCAGAAGCCGGCCAACTCGGCCGTCAGCGGATTCATCAGGCCCAACATCCGCTGCAACTGCTGGCCGAAGGTGCCCAGGCTCTCGGGGCTCAACAGCAGCAGCAAGGCCATCAGCGCCAACATGCCGATCACGCCGGCAACAAAGCGGAACAGCCCGCGGCGCCAATAGAAACTGCACCAAAGCGGCAGCAGATAGAGCGGATAGTAGATCAATCCGGCGGCCAGGGCGAGCAACACCCCGGCGACCACCGGCTTGCGATACACGGCCACCGTCCACACCAACAGCGCAGCCGGAATGACGTGGTCCACTCGGGCGGTCATCTGGGCCGTGTAAGGCAACAGCAGGTAAAGCGTCGCCGTGGCCACGCCCGTGTGGATGTTGTCGAAGTGGCGGTAACCGATCAGCACGATCCCGATCAACAGGGCCAGGTGGACCACGATCACGGCGGCCTGGCTGGCGACGGCCTGGGTCAAGCCGGGGCGCGGTTTCTCCGCGTCGCCCTCTCCGGCGGGAAGCAGCGCGTCGTTGGATGCCCGGGCGAACGCACGGAAGGGCGGGTAGCCGGGCCCTTCGCGGACCGGCGGTTTTTGCCGGGCCAGGACGTGTTCGAGGCGTTCGTGACTGGGGCGGCCGAGTTCCACGGGTTCGGCCGTCTTGGGATTGAGCACGTTGGACATCAAGAAAATCAACAACGCCACGCCCGTGAACGTCAGCCCGCCGGCCGAAAGGTTCGGCTCCAATAGCGGCCGGCGAACGAGGACGGGGTCCAAGAGCAGCCGGACCAGGAAGAAGGCCCCGACGCTGAAGAGCCAGATGTAGCCGATCTGTTCAAGCCATTGCCCGGATTGCACGTTGGCCGCCGGTTCCAACTCGGCTTGCAGCCCGCGGTAGACCATCAGCAGGCCGGGCGAGAAGACGATCAACCCGACCAGGTCGAGGTTTCGGATGCTCCAGAAGCGACGGAACTTGAAGTAGATGCCGACAATCAGCAACGACGACAGGTAGACCCAGGTCGTCGGGTTCAACTCGTATTCGAAAAGGATTCCCTGCATGGGTCCTTGCGAGTTCGACCAGTTAAGGGCCCGTCGAGACGGCGGTCTTATAGTTGGACAGCGCGTGCGTCCCGATTCCCCCTAAGATACACCTTCCGCACCGTTTTTCAAGACTTACAACGGTTTTTTCGTTTGCCGGCTCCACCACAGTCCGGCCCGGTGGCGATCGTACCGGGGATTCTCCGTCGGCATCTTGGTACCCAGGGATTTCCGCCACGTTTCGAGCCTCGCTTCGAGAGACTGGGCCGTCTGGGGCATCTTTTCCGCCAGATTGGTCTGCTCGCCGAGGTCTTCTCGGAGGTTGTACAGCTCGAGCGTGCCGTCGTCGAAGAACTCCAGCAGCTTGAAATCGCCGGATCGGATAGCGCCGGCCGACTGGATGCTCGGTGGCGAGCAAGAAGTAGGCCGGAACAAGCGCAGCGCAGTTCCGGCACGCGGTTTCTTACGACCTTTCTTCACCAAGTGCCGGAACTGCGCTGCGCTTGTTCCGGCCTACACACTCCTACTCAGGAAGGTAACCCCAGTCGCCAATCCGTTCGATGGGGCCGCCGCCATACAAGTACTCCCGATAGTTTTGTTTGGGGAAATACATGAACTCGTCGAAGTTTATCCCCGGTCCCCATGCGCGAACCAGAAGCGCCCAAGGATTGCCTGCGTATTCTTCGGCCCGTGAGCCCACGAGGTATTCATACTCCGGGTATCCCCCCATTCCAGTGGACGGAACGGCCGGCAAGTATTTCGGCACCAACTCGGTCAGGTCGTTTGGCGGACGCCCCTGGTCAACCACGAACTGATCGATCGCTGCGACCAGCGGACTACTTCGGGCGGCCAATTGCTCAAACGCATCCATGCGGAGTATGATTCCGATCTTCCCGCCGAGGAATGAACCGGCGACGAGCAACAACGCAACGGGCACGCCGACAACTGCCAAATATCGGTATTTCGGCACGAACAGGTAGATCGGAATGAGCACCAGCCCGGCAAGAATCGCGAATGCTCCAAAGAGCCCCAAGGCATCTGCAATGGTCTTCGATCCGTGTGGGTGCACCGGCCAATAAAAGGTAAGAAACGAGGCGAAGGAATTTGCTGCACTGAAGAGCAAGCCGAAAACCAGAAGGCGCGTCTTCGGTTGCATTGGCGGCCTCCGTCATCACGATCGCGCGGTTTCGTGCGACCTTTGCTCACCAAATGCCGGAACTGCGCTGCGCTTGTTCCGGCCTACACGCTATTCCTCAATTCCCTCCGGCCGCTTCCCGGCGGCGGGCCTGGAGCTGCGCTTGGGTGTCGAGCGCGGCGCCCGGGTCGTTCTGTTGTTGCATCCAACGGTCCAGCTCGGCGATGAGCCGGGCCTGCACCTCGGCGTATTTCGGATCGCCGGCCAGGTTCCGCTGCTCGAACGGATCTTCGCTCGTGTGGTACAACTCCTCCGCCGGGCGGTGCATGTAGCGGTGGACCATCGCGTAGGCGTGCGGGTTGGCGTCCGCGGCGAACAGCCAGGTCGACCAGTACGGATTGTGCTCGGCCACGCCCATCACGTGCTTCTCGATATAGGTGGCCTCCGGCGTGAGGTTGCGGATGTAGCGGAAGTGGCGGTCGCGGACCGAACGGATCGGATACGGCGGGCCCTCGGGCACGTTGTTGTGCATCGCGTAGGCGTACCGGCGGTGCTCGGTCTTCTCGCCCACGAGCACCGGCAGGAAGCTCGATCCGTCGTAGTCCTTCGATTGCGGATCGCCGCCGGCCGCCTCCAGCAGCGTGGGCAGCACGTCGGCGTATTGGACCAGAGCGTCGGTGCGGCTGCCCGGTGCGATCCTGCCGGGCCAGCGGACCGTCAAGGCGGTGTGCAGCCCGAGTTCCCAGTTGGTCCACTTGCACCCGGGAAACTGGGCGCCCTGTTCGGAAGTGAAGATCACCATCGTGCGATCGGCCTGGCCCGTCTCGTCGAGCGTGCGGAGGATATCGGCGACCTGTTGATCGAGCACCTCGATCTCGGCCAGATACCGGGCGAAATCCTCGCGGGTCTGCGGCGTGTCGGCCAGGTGCGGCGGCAGCTTCAGCGCCCGGCGATCGAAGTGGCTCGGATCGCCGACCGTCCAGACCACGTGCGGCACGACCAGGGCGACCACCAGGCAGAACGGCTGCTTGGGATCACGCTCCATGAACCGGCGGATTCCGCCGCACTCGTGGTTGGCCGTCTTCGACACGCAGTTGCGCTCGAACCCGTCGACCATCTCGAAGGGAAAACTACCGCGGGGCGTGACGTGGACCTTGCCGGCCAGCCCGGTGCGATAACCCAACGCGCCGAGGTCGTGGCAGACGCTCTTCGTCCCCGGTCGCGCGGCCGAGTGGTTCCAGCAGCAACCGTTGCGCATCGGGTAAAGGCCCGTATACATCTCCGTGCGGCAGGGCTGGCACATCGACATGCTCACGTACGCGTGGCTGAAGAGCATCCCCTGCGACGCCAGGCGGTCGATGTTCGGCGTCGCGACGTTCTGCCCGCCGTAGAGCGGCAGGTCGCTGTAGGTGGCGTCGTCGGCCATGATGACGAGGAAGTTCGGCGGCAAGTCGTCCGATCGGGCCTGCACGGTCGCGGCGATGACCGAGCCGATCAGAAGCAGTGTAAGGACGCGATGGTGCATGGTGGTCTCCTGGTGGGATGAGAAGTAGGCCGGAACAAAAAGTAGGCCGGAACAAGCGCAGCGCAGTTCCGGCCTACACTTGACAGGTTCCCTATCACCCCTCCTCGATGATCTCCAACCCCAGCGCCTTGCCGAACTCGGCCAGCGGCTCTTTCACGTCGCCGTAGACGGTCACGCGGTGCCAGCCGAAGCGGGCCCACTGGTCGAAAAGCTTGCCAATGTCGCCGCGGACTTCGCCGATCAGCTTGGTGCGGCAGCCGTATTCGCTGTCCAGCGTGCCGACCGCCTTGGCCTGGTGGATAATCATCTGCTTCCGTCCCACGTTGGTGCGGAATGTGGTCGTCATGTAGCCCGGCGGAAGGAACGACTCGGCACAGGCGCCGCGGGGGTCGCGGTTGTGGAGCGTGCGGATGCGGAATCCGTTCGACGCGCCCTCGGTCCCCAGCGGCTTCGTCGTGGCCACGCAATGGGCGTAGACGATCTGGTTCTTCGAGGTGTCCAACGCCGGATCGGAGACGAAGCCGGGCCGGCCGGTGAGGATGCGGGCCATCAACATGCTCAGCGTGTCGTCGGCCATCGCCTCGCAGACGCCCTGCCCGCCGTCGTTCAAGAGCTGCTTGAACCCCAGACACGGATAGGCCGGCAGCTTCCCGGCGTTGAATCCGCCCAGGCAGTTCATCGTCACCGTGTCGGTGCCGTACTTCTTCAGCAATTCGAGCGTGGCCAGATAGACGCCGCCGGCCTTGTCGATCGCGTCGGGCTGCGACTCCATGACCTGTTTGGCCTGATCTCGCCAGCGGCCGGCCTGTTCGGCCGCCTTCTCCGGATCGATCTTGTTGTAGAGGTCCAGCAGTTCGTCGAACTCGACGTGGCGGCCCTTTACGCCCAAGAAATCCTGCTCCTGACCTGTCCGGCCGCGACCGACGATCAGGAACTGCGACTGGCGAAACCGCTTGACGCACTCGCCGATGTCGGTCAACGCCGGGCGATCCTCGACGCACTGCATCTCCCCGGCGGCGGCGAACGTCTTGCGATACGCCTCTTCACACCGCCGGGCGAACGCGGCGGGCGTAATGCCGGGCTTGCCCACCGCGGCGAACTGCCGGGCGACCGTCACCAGGTCGCCAAGCCGGGTCGTCGAAACGGCGGCCACGGGAACCTGGCGATCGGCCAACTGGCTGTAGCGGGTGAGAAACACGCCGCAACCGCCGAGGAATTCGTCGGCCAAGAGCATCGGCTTCTCCAGATCGGCGATCTGGAGCACGAGTCCGCCCAGGCCCCAGTCGAGCGTCATTACATAGACCAGGTAGCCGTCGACGTCGTCCTTCATGGTGATCGCCTTTTGGGCGTCGGCCGAATTCTCGACGGTGACCGGGACGAACTCGATCTCGGCACACCCTTCGGCCAGCGCGGCGAGGATCTCCCGCTGCCGGCCCGGGGCGTCGAAGTCGGGATACGGCCAGATCTCCCTGAAATTGGTGTTGGCCAGGAAGACGGCCGCGACCTTGACTCTCTTGCCCTTCGGTGCGTCGGCCGCGCGGGAAGGCAACGCCAACCCGCCGACCGCGGCAACCGCGGCCGTGCAGCCTTGGAGAAAACGCCGCCGATCGACGGCGTGGTGACAACCGTGACAGGAATCAACAGCGTGACATCGACACATCGGGCTTCTCCCTCGAGAGCTGAAACTGAAAACGGATAACCGATTGTAACTGGGCTTTTGCAATCTTTCAAACGGCATTGGAAAAATAGGCAATTTCGTGTCTAATCTCTGTGATTTCGGATGGCGCACAGCGACCAGGGAGGGTCGGACCATGCCAGCTATCGTGGAGTTTC
>Ga0307379_10005305_pt1 | contig 18032 bp, 12 predicted proteins | sample UN2MG_FD_202237 | JGI IMG/M metagenome (GOLD analysis project Ga0307379, IMG submission 202237) | Soil microbial communities from Risofladan, Vaasa, Finland - UN-2 | ecosystem: Environmental > Terrestrial > Soil > Coastal area > Acid sulfate soil | place: Finland: Risofladan, Vaasa | collected... | reverse complement strand
GAAAGTATCCCAGGCCCGCACTCAGCGAACGATCGAGGAATGCACTGCCACCTCCATCGGAGTAACCCAAACGGACAAATGGAAGCCAGCGTTCGTTAATTTTCCTGTTAAACGACAATGCCACCCCTTTGCCCTTAGGGGTCTGCGCGACCGTGCGTTGATCCGCCTGCCAGACGGTAACATGCACATTGTTATTGTATCGATCATCAACAGAAGCTACCCAGCCAAACTCAAGATGCGTGAGATATTCGTGGACATTGAAAAAGGAATCGAAGGCAACACTGGGATCAGCCGGGTCACCGTTGGTATCAGCAATACCACCAACAAGATAGAGGTTGTCCGTAAGCATGCCGCGTATTGCAGCGCCGCCGCCCTGGTCAGGCACAGGAATGGTCGGATCGGTTGAAAACGCCAGGTTGCTGAAATCAGTCCAGGGATTAACGAGTCCATACACGTCAACATAGTCCGTCGCATCGACGATACCGGCAACGAAGGCGATACGATCGTTGTTAAACGATTGCAACCAGAAGAGATTGGTCAGCAGCGTTCCGGCATTGCTGTAGGTGATCGCCGTCAGCCCGGCATAACCGAATTCAGACCCCAACTGCTGAGGTGCGATGGCTGTTTCTATCCGATGACGATTTTCTGCCTTGAAAACAAGGGCACCATTATTCGATGTTCCGCGACCCGTGAGATGCCAGGTCGCGTATAGCCTGAATACGCCCCCGGCGGCATCATCTTCCCCAAGACTTTTGCTGGCATCCTGATACAGCAAGTTGTAATCAGCGCCAAACGAAAATCCGTGCTCCTTATTCAGCCTGGTTTTGAAATCATAATAAGGCTGCAGATAGCGGGTTAGCCCCCGGAACCGGAAAGGACTTTCCTTCTCTTCGGCATCCGACTTGACCTGGGCCCCCGTGCTCGCAGGCCCGCCAAAATGAACTACCGAGGAATAATCAACGGCGACCTGTTCTTCACTGGCGATAGCGTCCTGCACAGGCCCGACAGCGCCCTCGGCTTGCTGCGCGAAGACCGGTTGACAGATTCCCGCCAGCAGCAAGGCGGCTATGGCAAGTATCAAGTCAATATGCTTCATCGGGCTGATCTGTCATCGTATGTGTGAAGCAAGAGAGTTGTCCGCGAGATACATCAGGTGCTCCTCTCCCCAAGAATGCCGGTGAGTGAAGAATGCCTGTGAGTAATGCCCGAAAGCGCCTCTTCATTCTTTTACCCACCGGCTCGTGCAAAGTGGGTCTGAATCAACTGCCAACCGCATCTCAGAGACTTCGTCGTTTTCACCTGAGATGCAGTTTCGCCCATCAACTCACAAGTTGTTCTTGTAGACTTTTCCGTCTTTTATGATGAGCTTCAGGTTGTTTTCGAAGTCTTCCACGATGCTGACGTCTTGCAGCGGATTCTTGCTGTAAATCAGAATGTCAGCCATGGCGCCTTCTTCGATCACACCGAGCTTTCCATAGGGATTGCGCTTGCCGGACATTCCGACAATCGTGCCGCCATTACCGGTGGCCTGAATCATGATCTCGGGCGAGCTGAAGAATTCCTTCCTGAGCCCCAGATCCTTGAGTTCATCTTTACGGCCCTCGGCGCTGAACAACAGATCAGTGCCAAATCCCATAAAGACGCCATATTTTTTTGCCCACTTAGCTACGTTAGCCGAGCCTTTCGTGGCGTTATCCAGTTTTGCTTTTCGAACAGGATCCGTATAAAGAGGTTTCAATTGTGCAAGCACTTCAAAACTTTCAACAAAGACGGCACCTTTTTCTGCCATTAGCTTCACGGCTTCCTCGTTTAGAACCGAGCCATGTTCGATAGACTTCACGCCATTGTTCAGCGCCCGAATGACCCCGGCAGAGTCATGTCCATGCGCCATAACATAGGTACCGTAATCCGAAGCAGCCTTGACCGCCGCCTGGATCTCTTCTTCGGTGAACTCCATGACGTAGAGCGGATCGGTAAAAGATGACACACCGCCGGTTACCGCAATTTTAATCTGCGTCGCACCGAGAAACAGTTGTTGGCGCGCTGCGGCCAGAACCTGGTCGTAACCGTTGGCCAGCATCATGTTTCCGTCACTAACACCCATGCCGACAGGGCCGCCCCATTCCTTCGCCATAACCGTCGGTTTACCCGATCTGACATCGCCATGCCCTGAGTACTGCGAGATGATGGCGCCCGAGGGATAGATTCGCGGACCCGGTGTGACGCCGGTATCGATCGCTTTCTTCAGGCCAAAGACGTTGCCCGCGGCATCCCGAACCGTGGTAACGCCTCGCATCAGCTGTTGCTCTGCCTCTTTCGCAGAATGGATCGCAACATAAGCTTGATCGCCGAAGTATTCCTGCTCATTCACACCCATGCCCATATGCCAGTGGGCATCGATCAAGCCCGGCGTCAGGTAGCCGCCCTTGCCATCGATCACCTGTGCGTAATTGCTGCCGCCGCTACCAGCAGGAATAAGGCGGGCAATCTTGTTGCCACTAACCACAATATCCTTGCCCGTAATCAGTTTTTCAGACGTGCCGTTGAAGATGCTGACATTCTTGATCAGAATCCTGGCTTGCTTGTCAGCCGAGTGCGCCATCAAAGGCATAACCATCGTGGCAATAAGAGCGACCGATGCCACCAAAAAGGTTTTCAACTTCTGCTGCCCAGACATGATATTTCCTCCTATTTACGACGCGTCATCCAGCGATCCGGATAACGAGCTAATGAACTTATTAAAATCTTTACAATCCAGTCATTCGGGCTTCAAAGCAAAGGACGACGAATGGGTTTGCCTGGTGCCGCGCGGGTATTGAGCTTGCCATTCTCGACAACCAATACGCCATCAACCATCACATAGTTAACGCCAACTGCTGGTTGATTCGGCTTGGTAAACGTGCTCTTGTCAGCGACTGTAGCGAGATCAAACACCACGATGTCCGCATCCATTCCAACTTGTATGCGCCCCTTCTTTTTCATCTGTGGCACCGACTCCTCAAGGATTTGCGCGGGCATCAGGCTCATCTTTCGCACCGCATCTGAAAGCGAAAGCACGCCACGCTCGCGCACCCATACTCGTAACACCTTGGCAAAGGTGCCGTTGGAACGTGGATGAGCGAAAGCGCCAACAGGAAGCGGCCAGGCGTCACCTTCGTATGTCTTTCCGGCAACCTCCCACGGCATCGCATCGGATTCAATGGCGACATTCAGATTAGCGACCGAAGCATCGAGTTTCGCGAGGTCTTCCGCCTTTGCCGTGTCGAGAAAATGCCAGGTGATGATGGTGCCGGGTGAGTTCGCCTGCAGATCCTTGAACGTCTTTTCATCGAGTCGTTTGCCGTTCAACTCGAAATCGCTGTACTTGGTACCGCCCATGCGAGCCTGCCAGCCGTCACCACGAAACATCTCGGCGCCGACAGTAGTGCCGGCTGCGCCGTAAGGATAGGCGCCAACCGAGACGCGGAAACCATCCTTCTGCGCATCGAGCACCAACGGGAGCGTAGAATCGATGTCACGCATGCTGGTGCTGTTGATATGACACAGGTGCATATGCGCGCCGGCCAGTGCTGCGTTACCAATCAGTTCCTTGATCGCTTCGAACGAACTGCGCGGTTCCGGCACGCTTGCGTATCGAACATGCGTGAAAGTCGGGACGTTGTACCTGGCTGCGAGTTGCGCAACGGCGAAATATTCTTTTTGTCCATTGCCTGGCGCGTAGCCCGCATTCACACCGATGCCAATGGCACCTTCCTTGATCGCCTGTTCCAGCAAGGCGATTATTTCAGTTTGCTGTTTGGGCGTGGCAATCGAATTCTGCCAATCGTGATTGGCGAACATTGACTGAAACCAGGCGAGGTTTGCTTCCGCTTTCTTGCCAGTTGTCGCCTGTATCCGTGCAAAAGTCCACGCTGCAGACGCACCGTAATTGATCGGATGCGGTTTCTTCGCTTCCGAGGCATACCAATCACCGATCGGCAGCAGTCCTGATTCGAGTTCCAGCGCCGTTGTAACGCCTTGCATTGCCTGCATTCTCAGCGCGCCAATCTCCTGGCCGTGCGCGTGCAGGTCGATCCACCCGGGTGCGACGACCAGTCCCTTTGCATTGATCGTCTTAGCCCCCTTGAGCGCGAACTCGCTGATCGCGACAATCGCTCCATCCTTGATGCCGATGTTGCGTACGGCGTCGAGGCCAGTTTCCGGATCGATTACCCGGCCGTCGGTGATGACCATGTCAAAAGTTTCCGCCACACTCGCGGCGGAGAACGACAACAGCGATACGAGCATCGCAAGTATCGCTACAAAATTGAGCCAGCTATGCTTTCCAGTTCTCATTTTATTTCTCCTCGTTGCCCGGGATTCGACTGGCACCACGAGCCGTTATTCGCGCTCCGTACTGTCGTTTAGAAACGGTATCGATCACAGAAATCTCTCCACTCCGTAATTACGAGTATGTTCTAAGAAGCGTGCCGCCTAATCCCCCAAAACGGGGGAATTATGGGGGGATGGTCGGGTTGTAAGGAGACGGCGCAACTTGGCTTGAAGGAACAGCTACGCGTCTAGCTTGCGCTTGGTCAAGACAATGCGTCACCCCCGCAAATTTCACCCAGGTGTTCTCGAGCGGCTGGCTCGACGATCGCCGACCCGATTCAGATCGGAAATGCTACCAATAACCTGTTGCTACCAAAGACCGGGCTGACCGGTGTGAGGTGCAAAACGCATTCAGTACGATTGGAACAATCGACAAAGAACCGGGATCGCCCCGGCGAGCCTGCCGGGCTCAGGTGTGCGACTGGCTCCTGGATTCTGAACCCGGTTAGAGCTGTTTCTCGGGAGCGATCTTCAGGAACCACGCGGTGAAACGCTTCCACCCGGAAGTCTGCGGTTCTTTGGTCTCCACCACTTTCTGACCGTCGATGGTCGCATGCCAGGTGATCTTGTCGTTCTCATCCAGCTCCAATCGGTAGGCAATCTTCGGCAACCGCCTTACGGCGTTTCCCCTCAGGAGTTCGCCAAGCTCCGGCGAATCGATTAACAGACCCATTTCGGTATTGATGTCGATGGAGCGCGGGTCAAGGTTCAGTGAACCGACAAAAATTCTTTTCCCGTCAATCAAAATACCTTTCGTATGCAAGGTGAGTTTGTCCAGTTGCGTCTCGCCGTCAGGCGCGGTGATCTTGGCCGCGTCGGCACGTGCCTCCCACAGTTCGACACCGGCCCTGAGCAGGTCCTTGCGATAGGTAGCGTAAGCCGAATGCACCGCCGTATGATTGTTGGTCGCGAGTGAATTGGTGAGGAGCACAATTCGTATCCCCTTCGCACGCAACTGTTTGATGAACTCGATACCGCGTTTACGCGGCACGAAATACGGCGTAAAGACATAAATCTCGCTTTGCGCAGCGGCCAGCGCTTCGCGCATTTCGTTAACAACGATTTGCTGGTCGTCGGAAACTTCCTCCAGGAGCTTTTGCGGATCGTCCGTAATCAGGCGTGCTGGCGCGATGTACGGATCCAGAGTTTGCGCGATCAATTGCGACATCAATGGCGTATTGATGGCATCGCCATATATGGTGTCGCCGGCCTCAGCCATCTCCCGTTCCACCTGGGAGCGCGCCCCTTCGATTTTTTGTGCGTTTGTCTCATCGAACAGAGCCTGCATCGGTACCGCCAGTTTATGGTTCCAGTACAAGTCAAACTCCGACGACACCTCCTTGACGATGGGGCCGACACTCAGCATGTCAAAGTCGATGAACTCTCCGGTTGTCTCGAGCTGGAAATATTCCACGGCGATATTTCGCCCTCCAACCACTGCAACCTGGTTGTCGACGATGAACGACTTGTTATGCATGCGCCGGTTCGCAAGGCTGAAATGCCCCACGTAGTTAAGCCAGTAAATTCCCTTGCGGGCGATCGGATTGAACAGGCGCACTTCGATATTCGGATGCGCGTCCAGCATGGCCAGGTCGATATCCTTGACCGTCGTGAAAATGTCATCAAGTAAAAAACGCACCCGCACCCCGCGGTCTGCCGCTTCCAACAGCTTGCCAGCGAACACCAAGCCCGCATTGTCCGGCTTCATCAGAAAATACTGGGCGTCGATGCTGACCTCAGCACTGCTCATCAATGCCAGTCGCGCGCCAAATGCATCGAACCCCTGCGTCAACGGATAGAATCCGTTCGCATCAGTTCTGTTTTCGAGCCATTCGGCTACCTCGCTCGCTTCCCGGGTACTCGACGTATCTGCGATCGCGACCGAGGCCTCCTTCGGGTAGTCCAACGGCACACTGACGCAACCGGCGATGAACACTAGCACCGCAAGAATCCAAGCCGATTTTAGATTTCGATTCGTTACCTCGCTCCTTCCTTAACGGCGCCGCTGATCGGCGCAGGGTCTGGCAAAGGCACCTCGACCGGGCGCGAGCGCTGGTTAGAGCATAGCATCGGCGGCTCCGCAATTCGCGCATCCGCGCTGTACGTTATTGTTCACCGTCATTCGTGTCATATCCGGGCGGGGTTTTCTGCCAGTCGATACCGTCTATCGCCATTTTGTATCCGAGCTTATACAGCTCGGTCATCCAGACCGGATCAAACAGTTCGCTCGACGTGTCTTCGAAGTCAGCAGGTATGTTTATAAAGTTGAAGTCCAGGCCATCACGCTGTGTCGCAAGATAAATCCGATGAAAGTCGCCGTAAGTCACGTAGGTCATCAGGGTGCTCATTGAGTATCCGGCAATGTTCAACGTGTTTCGTTCGACGGCGGTCCACTCGTCCAGCAAATAGCCATTGCGCAGCACGTACAGATTGGGTTTTGTTGTTACTTCCATTTTTTCCAGAACCTTCGCCCAGTCGATGCCAATCGGGTACACGAAAACATTCGAGCTTACGCTGCCGTCCACATGCAGCTCATCGTATAGCTGCCCATTCGCTTCAACTTTGAACAACACGGGCGGAAAGGCGGCGGGAATGGCAGCCGATGCAAGAATGATGTCGCGGATTAACTGAGTCGCATTCGGAGCCCCGCTTGCCGCGATAGCCGTAATATCCCAACTGACCGGCCGGGCTGCGTCAAGGTTGGTCGTGCCAATGAACAGCTCTCTGCCTTTGGCGGACTCAGCTGCAATATTCGCAACGAGATCGTCGGTGATGTATTCGGCTATTTTTTTCTTCAGGAGCGTGGTATCTGCAACTGCATCTTTCCTGAGCACGTCAATCAGGCTTCGTTGTTCTATCAGATCCTTGGTAGACAGTGTGGTGTAGAACTCCTTGATCACAGGGTCGTACTCCGATCCGAGAAACGCAAAGGGGGCCAGAATCGAACCCGTGCTGACACCCGTCACGATGGTGAATTGTGGCCGGGTTCCGGAATCCGTCCACCCATTCAGCAGTCCCGCACCGAAAGCGCCCTTGGGACCGCCTCCCGAAATAGCCAGATAGTTATGTGGCTTGCCAAAAGACTCCGGGTAGCGCTCGCGAATTTCCTGCTTGGATAAACTCATCCACTCTTCATAGTGAGCAGGCCGGGCATCGCCCCAATCACGGGCACGGGGAATACCGGGGATAATGGCAACTTCCTGAAGCTCGGCGCTCATCGGTTTGCGCTCGGGCAAGGCCGCGCAGCCACTCAGGATAGCAACACTGAAGCTCAGCAATACAAAAAGGAGTCCGGCTTTTCGCTCAATAGTAGCGCCAATGAAACTGTTCTTGCTCGTATCGTTACCCACAGTCCCTCCTGTTCGGTCGTACTGTTCCTGACTATAAAACGGGGCCCACAATGGCGAGGGCGTTGTACCACAGCCTTTGCGTCCAGCTCCAACCGGCAACCTGCGAAGCAGTAACCTGCAGGCAGTCAGCCAGGTATTCCTGTTGACGCTGGCGCATGGCCGCGGTCACGCTCTCGTCGCAAAGCAGAATATTGTTCTCGTAGTTCAGATCGAAACTACGACGATCCATGTTCGCGGACCCAATGAGTGTGATTTCGCCATCCACGGTCATTGTCTTCGCGTGCAGTATGCCCGCCTGATACTCGTAAATCTTTACACCTGCTGCGAGCAGATCCTCATAATAACTTTTGCTGGTTGCGCCGACAGCGAAGTCATCGTTGCGAGCCGGAAAGATAATGGACGTATCGACGCCACGATTGGCGGCGGCGCGAATGGCGGCCTGCAGGGAATCGACGGGGACATAGTAGGGTGTGGTGATAAACAGTTCGCGCTGCGCGCTGTAAATTACCGTCTCGAATGTCTCGGTCACCGCCGAGTAGCGGGCCGTGGGGCCGCTTGCGATGACCTGCGCAGGAAATCCGGGCTCAGGTGGCGCCAGCGGCTGCAACTGAACATCGCGAATGTCCTCATTGTTATAGGCCATCCAGTCGCTGGCGAAAAGATTCTGGTTCTGCCGCACGACCGGCCCGGTAAACCGCATGACAGCATCGACCCAGGGGGCGTACTTCGCTTTGGTTAAAAATTCAGGGTCCGCACAATTTTGGCTACCGCAGTAAGTGACTTTGTTGTCAATGACGAGAATCTTGCGATGGTTACGCAAATCAATGCGACCTCTGAATATGTGCCTTAACGGATGACTCACCTGCAACACCCTGCACAGTTTGATGCCGGACTTCTCCATGTCTTTCCACAGGTCTGACTGGATAAGCAGGTGCGAGCCAACATCATCGACCATTGCGCGACAGGTCACACCGCGCTTCACGGCGCGCTTGAGCGCTCGAGCCATCTTGGTGCCGTTGTTGTCGGGCATCCAGATATAGAACAGCAAATGCACATGGTCGGTGGCCGCGTCGATATCCGCCACCATCGTATCGATGGCTGTATTTGAATCAGCCATCAGCGTCGCCTGATTGCCGCCAACCACCTCGTAGCCGCTGATCGACTTCCCGACCCGGAACAGTGCCTCGTGGCGCTCATGCAAATGCGGCGTTACTTCTTTCGCATTCCAACCGGGAATCTCGCTCATAGCCGGCATGGCGGCCATGACGCTGCGCATACGCTCGACCAGTTTGCGGCCCACGCTGGTCTCACCCAGCAACAGATAGGCGATGATCCCGATGACCGGTAGCGCAAGGACCACCGCAATCCAGGCGACTCGCGAGGCCGGGGTTCGGTGTGGTCGCAGCAGTACGCGACCGATCACGGCCACCTGTATCAGAACATGCAGAAAGATGATCATTGCTTCACTCCTTTGGCAATTCCGGGAGCGCTAACTCGCGGACACCGCAAACACGGTTATGAATGCGAGCACTCCTGCAATGCCTGGCATGCCGAGGCGCTGTGCTGTTGATTTGCTGACTGTCGCTGCGACCAGAGTATGTCGCCGCTGCGCCTGTCAGAATCGGCACAATGACCAGGAGCCCGCTGCCGAAGATCGATGCGAGCGGCGTGCTCAAGGCATCAATTGTTTGTTTCGCATTATCTTCCAAATCCAGACACCCAGATGCTGATCCAGAAATTCTGAGATCTTTTTCAGCGAGACCTCGGTCTTCAGGATCGGTGTGTTCTGGAACACGTGTCAGATGTCTTAATAGAAATCGAGCGTAAACATGAAGGCCCGGCCAATGCCTGCCTGGCTTCCGCTGAGATGGTGTCGTAAAGGTAGTTGTACCTGATCTGAACCTCGGCAGTTGCCGACGTCGAGATCATCAGAAACAGCGTGATCACCGCCCAGGTATTTCGAATCATCATCCTCTTCATCTCCTTATGGCACGCATTAGTCCATGCAAGCCAAAACTGGCGGCATGCTCCACGTTTACTGGCTAGCATGTTGATCAAACGATTGCGTTGAAACACACGAATGCGTGCGGGCCGGCGGCTAAGGCCGAATTTAAACCCGACCCGGCCGCGCAAGCACTCGACTTGTTGCTCTATTTCTTCAGGTTGATTGTCACCTTGTCGATCTTGCCGGTGAACTTGCTGCTTGCCCGCGTGTACTCGTCTGTGACCGGGGTTTCGCCGTCGTAGCCCACTCCGGCCGTCTCATCTGCCGAGAACACCGAGAACTCGGTCTTCGCGACCTTTGTCGTTCCGACAGACTTGTCGTTGATGAACAGCGTCACCGTGCCGCCTGCACCCGGCTTTTTCCCGCCGTCGTAGGCAAAGTTCATTTTCACGGTCGCTTTGCCCTTGGGCAGCTTCTGGCTCGATGTTGCAGTCGATGAATCGAGTCCGAGATAGTTGTAGACGAACTTCGGCACGCCGTCCTTCACATACAGACTCCAGCCACCGAAGCGACCACCCTGAACCACGATGACTCCATTGGCGGATTTGTCACCGGTTTCGACGTCCGCGACAATCTCGAACGACGTGTTCTTGACGTTGATGAAGTCGTTCTCAAGCAGATTGTTCATGCCCTCGTAAAGCGTGAGGCTGGTCCGGCCGAACATCAGATCGGGCCGACCGGCAATCTTGGGATTGAACAACTCTTGTCGGCGGTCGTCCAGCGGCAGCACCTTGTACTTGATCGCCTCGCCCAGAAAGACCTTCTGCAACTCGGCCAGAATCTCCGGATGCTTGTCCGCGAGATCGGTGGACATGCTGAAGTCCTCCTTCACGTGGTACAGCTCCCACTTGTCCTCGGTGAACCTGTTCTCGACTTTGCCCCACGGCTTGAGGTGCACGGTTCCGGCGAACCAGCCGTCGAAATAGATGCCACGGTTACCGAACATTTCAAAATACTGGATCTGGTGACGACTAGGCGAGCGGGCATCGTCCCAGCTATACAGCATACTGACACCCTCAATGGGACGCTGCGGCGTACCGTTGACGATGCGCGGCTCGGGCAGGCCCGCTGCTTCGAGGATGGTCGGAACGACGTCGATCACGTGATGCCATTGCGACCGTTTCTCGCCTTTCGCTTTTATCCGCTTCGGCCAGTGCACGACCATGCCGTTGCGCGTGCCGCCGTAATTGGAGGCAACCTGCTTGGTCCACATAAATGGAGAGTCAAACGCGACTGCCCAGCCGGCCGCCATGTGCGGATAGGTACTCGGGCCGCCCCAATCGTCGTAGTGCTTCAACATGGTCTTGACCGACGAGCCTTCCGGCTCGTTGTTGAAGTAGGTCATCTCGTTGTACAGACCGTTCATCAGGCCTTCAGCACTCGTCCCGTTATCGCCGAGGATGTAGAAAATGAGCGTGTTGTCCATCTCGCCCATGTCCTCGATCGACTGGATGACCCGGCCGGTTTCATGGTCGGTCATGTCCAGATAGGCCGCGAAGACTTCGGCCTGGCGAGCGAAGAGCTTTTGCTCATCCTTCGAAAGATCTTTCCAGTCCTTGATATCATCCGGCTTGTTCGCCAGCTTGGTATCTTTGGGGATGACGCCGAGCTTCTTCTGGTTCTTATAAATCCGTTCGCGGATCACGTCCCAGCCTTCGTCGAACTTGCCCTTTTGCTTATCAATGTAGGACTTCGGCACGTGGTGCGGCGCATGCACCGCCCCCGGCGCGAAATACACGAAAAACGGCTTATCCGGCGTCAGCGCCTGCTGAAAGCGCATCCACTCGATGGACTTTGTCGCCATGTCATTCATGAAGTGGTAGCTGGGATCATCTGGCGTCTCGACCCGATTCTGGTTGTGATAAACCGCCGGTGCCCACTGATTGGTCTCGCCACCGAGGAATCCGTAAAACTCGTCGAACCCCTGATAGTTTGGCCAGCGAGTCATCGGACCGGACGGACTGATCTCCCAGACTGCAGTCTCGTGCCATTTGCCGAACGCGGCCGTGCTGTAGCCATTCTCGCGCAGCATCGTGCCGATGCTGGCGGTATCGTTAGGCAGCATGCCGGTGGCACCCGGAAAAGAAGTCGCGACCTCGGCGATTTTGGCCTGATTGACCGAGTGGTGATTGCGACCGGTCTTCAGTGCCTGCCGCGTCGGCGAACACAACGCCGTGGTGTGGAACTGGGTAAACATGAGCCCTTCGGCAGCCAGTTTGTCAAGTTCGGGCGTATGCATCACACCACCAAAGGCGCTGGTACCGCCGAACCCGAGATCATCCAGCAGGATGACCACGACATTCGGTGCATCCTTTGGCGCTTTTACCGCAAACACCGGCGGCGCCTTCGCGTCGCGCGCATCCAGCGTTGTGATGGGTGGGTACCATGGCCCCTTGATGGGTAACTCGGTGCGATCGACCTGCGCCGCTTCCTGTGCGAATACGCCAACTGGCATCACCGCGGCCAGCAGAAGCCCTGTAATCAGGGCGACTACAGAATTTGATTTCCTGTTCATTGTTTCCTCCTTTGAATATTCCATTACTAATCTCCCGTTACTCACCCATCTCGATTTCACCCGGACGCCAAGTCTGGTAGGTCCACGGCTGCAACAGCCCATATATTCTCAGTGCGATAAACCAGCTCTTACCGGGAATAGTATGCAGCCAATTGTTCTCCTGGCCTTCAGGGCGGTTCAGGCGAGAAGCGGATGTCGTCTGCTAGAAACATTGGAAATACAGCTCGACGTTACTTCGGAAACAAGAATTGCAGTTGTAATCTAAGCTGCCAGTTGGCACCGAATTCCGGTTTGACAACGTTGTAGAACGCCTGCATCTGCGCATTCATTGGCTGCTTACCAAGCTTGAAAACCTTGCCAACCCCACCGCCGACAGGCACCGTCCAGACATCGCTGCTGTCCTCAGCTTCCCAGTTGGCCGTGATTATTGGTACAGAAGACAGATACCAACCCTTACCATCCGGAATGTTGTAGTTAAGGAATGGCTGCAAAAGCATGCCGTTTTCATCAGGACCACTACCACCTACTGACCAGACATTACTAATCAACGCGCCCATGACCCAGTTCCCCGGCAATGTGAGCGCCACAAAGGACGCGCCCGCGCTCCAGAGGTCTTGCCCCAGTCGCTCGTCGGTATTAGTCGGTACAACAAAAGTCGGGCCGACACCCCATGTCCATGCGCTCGCTTGTTTCGGTGAGAAGAACCCGGTCAACGATGTATTGCCCAGACCAAACTCACGACTCTGGTCGGGCGTAAACGCCGGCTGGGATATCACCGGAATGACTGCGCGGGTGATTAGATTCCAGTTTTCACCAATGGAGAACGGATAGACAGGCTGAATATTGAAAATGTTCTGGGTCTTGTCCTGCGGGCCTACTCCGAAGTTCGTATTGTTCTGCAGCGGCAGACTGATCAGACTCGCGATAGGATTCTGCGCGTCCTTCGCCAGCGTCTGCTTGTCGTCAGCCAGCGCATTGCCCATGGCGGCCATCAGGCCGAGCACAACCAGTGCGCTTACCAAAATTTTGTGTGGGTTCAATTTCATACCAAACTCCTGTCGTAATCAGTACACGGCCAGCTAAACGTCAATCAGTCGCAACACGCGGGCTACTTCAGCAGCTCAAAGTCATTCAACACCCAGCTCTTGTCGATGTACCCTTCCGTGGGCCCTTCGAACACTGGTGGCGCTTTTTCGTCACGCGCGTCCAGGTCGTGATCGGTGGGTATCACGGCCCCTTGATAGGCAACTCGGTACGATCGACTTGCGCCTCCTGTTGCGCTAACGCGCTGACGGGTAGTGCTGCGCCCAACAGCAAACCGACGATCAGGGCGACTGTGTAGTTTGATTTGCTGCTCATTGTTTCCTCCTTTACGAAAAATTACCGACCTTCTATTGCTCAACTAACTCGATCTCGCTCGGACGCCAGGTCTGGTCAAGCCAGGGCTCGAGAGGACCGTATGCCCTGAAGAGGATGAACCAGCTCTTCTTTGGAATCGTCTGGATCCAGTTACGTTGATCGACACCCTTGGGCTGCTTGGGTGCAAAGATCACGTCGTAGGAACCATCCGCATTGGCTTTCAGGCCTTTGCCCAGGCTGTTGACGCCGGCAAATTCCTGGTCGGTCTGCAGCATGGAGCGTGTCTGCGTGTCATAAATGGTCACCGACCAGTTGTCCTTCACCGGTACATTGGCTGGCACGTGCAGGCGGTAGGTCTTGGCTCCATCAAGGGCCTGGTGTTTCGAGTCCAGACCGGCGATCAGGTAGTCCGAACCAGCGCCCGGCCGGGTCACCGCCATTGCGGGCGTGACGACCACGGCGTTGTAGTGCATCCACAGGCGGGAGTCCATACGCCGCGCACCATCTGTCAGGAAGTAGGTGTCCTTGTCGCCGAACGCCATGACCCACTCACTATCCGTGCCTTTGTAAACCCGTTGACCAGGGTCGCGTGGAAAGACGGTGTTTGCGCGCGCGTAAGCATTACCAATAGCAACCGCATCCGTGAGGATCTTCTTCATACGGGTGTCAGGTTTAAACGGCTTTCCTTTGACAATGCCGATAGCTGCCAACACACCGCGATTTTCCGGATCCAGAAACTCAAGCGTCTCCTCCTGGATGAGCTTATTAAGGCTCTCATAGAATCCGAAATCGTTCGGCATGATTGTCTGGAAGCTCGCCAGACCCGTCATGTTCTTGAATTCCATTTTCGGAGGATTGTCTTTCTTCGCCAGTGGATAGACCTTCAGATTGGCCTTGATGCGATCGGTCGCTTCTTTCGCGCCTTTCGTGACGTAGCCGCGCATGAAGTTCCAGACGCCGTAGGATTTTGACTTGACGACGAAATAGCCGTCCGGCACAGCACCGTCGTAGCCCGGCGGAAGGACGAGATACTTGCCGCCCTTGCCCTTATCAGGACCGGCTGCGCCGATGTCGCTCATGTAGCGGAAGTACATGTCGTTGAAGACGCCCAGCACGCCGGGTGGTAATTCGACCACGGTCGGACCGTCATTCTTGAGATCCAGAAAACCCCAGGTATAGAGCGAGGTGTTGTTCCAGGTCAGCACCAACGGCTTGGAATCAGGCATACCTTCGGCGATCACGATCTGATTCGATTTTGTGTGGCCGATATCACGCTGACCCTGACGCAGGTGGTACATCGATACAGCGGGTGTCATGTTTATGAATGCCTCGACGGCGCGGGCACGGTCGACATAGTCGTAAACCGCATCGACAGTCGCATTATTTGGCACGCCGTCGAAGAATTCCAACGTACCGATGGATGTTTTCACCGTATCTGGCGTCGTGACAGACACCGGAATGTCGGTGCTCTGTTTGTACTTGTGCGAGTCTGCCCACGTGACTGTGGCCGTACCGGCCATCGCCACGAGTGCTGCGGTTGCCATGGCTATACAGGATTTGCGTTTCATGATTGGTTCCCTGTCATTGAATGTTGCCGGAGGCGCCGGCAGGTAATCACTCCGCCGCCCCCAGCGCGTTTTCTGGTTACTTGACCAACTCGATTTCCCCCGGCCGCCAGGTCTTGTTGACTTGCCGGTGCGGTTTAGAAACGAATTTGCAGCGAAGCCCCCACGATCGTCGCCGTGTCTATGTCTGACGCAGCATGTAATGCCTTTTTTTTGCCCCCGTTACTTCGCAAATTTTGTCATGCTGAAGGCTGGTGGATTGGGATATTTTTCCAGTGACTTCTGGTATTCGCCCACAATCTTCATATACGGTCCGAGCACAAAGGCAGAGACTGCAGTCTGGTTCCATTGTTCCCGTGGATCACGGGCAATGTTGTAGACAGAAGGATAGCCCATCCCCTCGGCACGATAGCCGCCCACGCCCATGAGGGACGGGTTGCCAGCAGATGCAATGAATTGCTTTGGATAAATCCGCCACTGCTTCCAGCGCACTGCAGCAACCTCGCCTTCCATGAACGTGATCAGGCTTTCGCGCGCTGACTGCTTGTTTTTGCCTAGGAAGAAATCACTCTGATCGACGCCATCAATGGCACGGTCAGTGGGTACTTTGGCCCCGATAATGTTGGCCAATGTAGGGTAGAAGTCGTGGACAGCTACCATCTCGTTGCTCTTTGCCGGTTTGATCTTTTTGGGCCATTTGATCATTCCCGGAACGCGCAGTGAACCCTCAAGCGCATCACCAACCTCTCCACGGAACGGTCCGGCTGAACTGCCCAGGAAATCGTTGTTGGACCCCTGGGTTGTAGCCGGTCCATTGTCGGAAAGCCATATGACGATGGTGTTGTCTTCAATGCCGGCCTCCTTTATGGCGTCAAGCACCTGTCCTGTACGGTAGTCAAGTTCCATCACAGCATCACCAAAAAGCCCGGCACTCGATTTCCCTTCAAAGTCGGGATGAGGCAAGGCCGGATAATGCACATGTGACCATCCCACATAAAGAAAGAATGGTTTCTTTTCTTTTGCCTGTTCTTTGATGTACTTCACGGAGGCTTGCGCTATGTCACCTTCGATATGCCGCCTGTATTCAAGATCGTAGGGACGGCCCTTTTTCAACACATCCTTTCCGGGTTCTGATTCCCAGATAGTGCATTGAGATTTGGCAATTGCTGCTTCCGGTATACCGCTTCTACGCATACCATCGGGATACAACGTACAGTCGGTGGTTTGTAAAATTCCAACATGGTATTCATCAAAGCCCTGGTGAATGGGCAGACTTTGCTTTTCTTCACCAAGATGCCATTTACCCACAATGGCAGTGGCGTAGTCTTTTGATTTGAACAGTTCGGCAAGCGTCACCTCACTATCCTGAAGTGTGCTGGGTGTACCGGCAATAATAATGCTTCCCAATCCTGCACGTTGAGAATATCTGCCTGTCAGCAAAGCCGCACGGGTCGGTGTACAGCCCGGCTCCACGAAGAACTGAGTGAGCATGACCCCTTCACTTGCAAGCTGATCGATGCGTGGCGTCGGCATGCCCCGAAGCTCACCGCCGCTGCCGTAGCTGCCTAAGTCACCGTATCCCATGTTGTCTGACAGCATAAGTACTACATTGGGCTTATCGGCCGCACTAGCGGAAGATATCAGCGCGGTTACCAGCAGTCCTGCCAGCAGGGTTCGGATGGTAATTTTGTTTTTCATAGTATCTTTCCTTTTCGGCGGTTGTGCAGCAAAGGCTGTTGCCATGCTGCCTGCCATCACACCGGCTGCGACCAGTGTGGTTAATAATTTGGTTTTCATCGATACGTCTCTTAATTTTCTTGGCGGGGCGAGTTCTAATCCGCCCCGCTGCTCATTTGTTTTGAGCGAATTACTTCATCAACTCCAATTCACTTGGGCGCAAGATCTTGTCAAACCAGGTCTGCTCAGGCCCCTATGCTCATTAATTTGTAATACGTGACGATCCTACTTGATCAGGACGACATCATCAGGCTTCCAGCTCTTGTCGTTGTACGCCTTGAGCGGTCCATAAATCCTGAAAACCGGGAACCAGCCCTTGCCGGGGAGGGTCTCGAGCCAGAACTTCTCTTTGCCCTTCGGCGGCTTGGGGCCAAAGTAGATATCAATGGACCCATCCGGGTTGCTTCCCGGCAGAGCCTGGCTGCCAATCGACGGGAACTCTTTACTGGTCTGCAGCTGCGAACGGGTTGCGGGGTCGTAAATGGTCACTGACCAGAAGTCTTTGACCGGCACATTGGGCGGTATGTGCAGCTTGTAGTTCTTGCTGCCATCGAAGTAATTGCCGTCGGCGTCCTTATAACCGAAGAGATACTTCGAGCCGACGCCTTCAGGCAACGGTGCTGCCATGGCAGGGGTGATCACGATTGCTCCAAAGTGAAACAGAGCGCGTGCATCCAGGTTGCGGTATCCATTTTTCTCGAATGCCGCGCTACCACCAATGAACACCGTTTCCCACTGGCGATCCTTGTAGACTTTTACGTCAGGATCGCGACTGTCGAAAGTATTGGTTCGCGCCATCGCTACAGCGAGTTTGGCGGCCTTTTCCAAAATGCGCTGCATGCGCAGATCAGGATTGAAGGGTTTGCCTTTTTCAATGCCCAATGAAGCCAATCGCCCCAACAGTTCCTTGTTGACGAAATTTACAGGTTCGTGTTCGATGATCTCGTGGATCCACTGGAACGCCTCCATACTTTCAGGTGCCAGGCTACTGAGCGGCAGGCCGCTAACGTTGGTATAGCGCCCCTTCCGGCTGGGTTGGTCGAGAGGATAGACTTTAAGCTTTTTGTAGAAGTCCATGGCCTTGTCGCCCTCGCCAGGGTTGGAACGCAACAATCCCCACAAGCGGTACG